>ENA-OFCE01000063-OFCE01000063.1-metagenomes-genome-assembly--contig:-NODE-63-length-82560-cov-5.233865_pt1 | contig 82560 bp, 72 predicted proteins | sample MGYA00153388_OFCE01 | MGnify analysis MGYA00153388
AAAAAAGGATGTCGCTACTATCCCTAAGCCTTCGAACTCCAAATTTGAGGTGAAATGGCTCGTATTTCACTACAAAACTGTTAATTTTAATACATGATTGTTAGTGGTTTCACTTTTATCCGTAATGCAATAAAATACGATTACCCGATTGTGGAAGCCATTAATTCTGTGCTACCCTTGTGTAATGAATTTATTGTTGCAGTTGGCCAATCGGATGATGAAACATTACGTTTGATTGAAAATATAAATTCAGCAAAAATAAAAATTGTTCATACTCTTTGGGACGATTCATTACGGGAAGGTGGAAAAGTACTTCGCGAAGAAACCAATAAAGCAATGGACGCAATTTCGCCAGATGCAGATTGGTGTTTTTACATTCAAGGAGATGAGTGTTTGCACGAAAAATATATTCCAATAGTTTGGAAGGCAATGGAGGAAAACCTTCAAGAAAAAAAAATTGAAGGGTTACTTTTTAATTACCTTCATTTTTATGGCTCGTATGATTTTGTTGGAACATCTAAACGTTGGTATAGGAAAGAAATTAGAATTATTAGGAATGATAAAAATATCCGCTCATACCGAGATGCTCAAGGATTTAGAAAAGATGGAAAAAAATTAAAAGTTAAAGCGATTGATGCATTTATTTATCATTACGGTTGGGTGAAACCTCCAAAAGCACAACAGGAGAAAGCTAAAACATTTAACAAATTATGGCATGATGATAACTGGATAAAACAGAATATTCCAGAAGTAGATGAGTTTGACTATTCGAATGTAGATGGAGTTGAAAGATTTGAAAGTCAACATCCAGAAGTTATGAGAAAAAGAATAGAAACTATGAATTGGAAATTTAAATTAGATCCAACTAAAAATAAATTGAAATTGAAATATAAAATAAGTAAGTGGATAGAAAATATAAGCGGATATCGAATTGGTGAATATAAAAACTACCGGTTTTAACTATTTTTCGAAAATTAAATGAATAATCCAGTTCAAATTTCTGTAGTCGTAATAACGTATAATGAGGAAAAAAATATTTTAAGATGTTTACAATCTGTTCAGAATATTGCTGATGAAATAATAGTAATAGACTCTGGATCAACAGATAGAACAAAAGAAATTGTTTTAGAAACTGGAGCTAAATTTATCCATCAAAATTTTTTAGGATATGTAGAACAAAAGAATTTTGCTAATAAATCTGCTTCAAACAACATTATCCTTTCGTTGGATGCAGATGAAGAATTGTCGGAAACGTTAAAAAATTCAATACTTAAAGTAAAAGAAAATTGGGTGTATGATGGATATGAATTTAATCGGTTAACTAATTATTGCGGTCATTGGGTAAAACATAGTGGCTGGTATCCCGATCGGAAAATCAGACTGTTTGACAGAAATAAAAGTAAATGGATCGGAGAAATGATACATGAAGAATTAACGTTAATAAACCCTAAAAATAAAATTAGATTAAACGGCGATCTTCTACATTATTCCTATTACACTGAGCAAGATCACATAAAACAAATTCAAAATTTTACTGATATACAAGCTAAAATTATTTATCAATCGGGTAATAAACCAAATTTATTTCATTTTTATATTAAACCAGCATTTAAGTTTTTAAGGGATTATATTTTAAAAACTGGATTTCTTGACGGGAAATATGGATTAAGAATTGCAAAACATTCAGCCGATGCAGTATTTATAAAATATAAAAAAGCAGAGGAACTATTTAAAAATGGCTGAAAAAATAAAAATTCTGATTAGTAGAACAGATGCTATTGGGGATGTTGTTTTAACATTACCTATGTGCAAGGTAATTAAGGATTTTTATGGAATAGAAAATTCTACTATAACATTTTTAGGTAAAACATATACAGAAGCCATAATTAATTCATGCTCCTTTATAGATCGTTTTTTGAATTATGATTCACTTGTTTTATTGCCAATAAATGAGCAAGTTGAGCAATTGAAATTGGGAAATTATGATGTAATTATTCATGTTTATCCAAATAGAAAAATTGCCATATTAGCAAGTAAAGCAGGGATACCGCTACGAATTGGAACTAAAAATCGTTGGTATCATTGGTTGTATTGCTCTAAATTAGTTTCGTTAAGTAGAAAAAATTCTGATCTACATGAAGCCCAATTAAATATAAAATTATTGGAAGGAATTGGAATTTACAAATTCTTGACAGTAAAGGAAATTTCTAAAGATATTTTATTAGATAAAATAAAAATTTTACCTGAGAGATTAGCAGTTTTATTAGATTCAAATAAGTTTAATCTTATTTTACATCCTAAATCTAATGGAAGTGCAAGGGAATGGAGTTTAGATAATTATCGAAAATTAATTGATTTATTACCCGAAAATGAGTTTAAAATTTTCATTTCAGGAATTAAATCGGATGATATTGAAGTAAATAGTTGGATTAATAACTTACCAATTCATATTTCAGATCTGACTGGAAAAATGAATTTAATAGAATTTATTTCTTTTATTAATTCAGCAGATGGCTTAATAGCTGCAAGTACAGGACCTTTGCATATTTCAGCATCGTTGGGAAAAAACACTTTAGGTTTATATCCTCCAATAAAACCTATTTTTCCCAAAAGATGGGCTCCATTAGGCCCAAAAGCAGATTTTATAGTGTCTGAAAAAGAATGTGGAAAATGTAAGAGAGATATTAGTAAATGTGAATGTATGGATCTAATTAGTCCGGAAGTGGTTTTAGAAAAAATAAAAACGTGGAAAAAATAATTTTATGCAGGTTTAGGTTTTGCAAAAAGAAGTAAACTATTATAAAAAGCAAAAAATGTAATTCCCGCCTGTGTTTCTAATGTATCTTCTGTAAGCATTGAAATAAATAAGGTAATTAAAAAAGAAATCATCAAATAGTCGCTATACCTATTTAATAAGAATGGCGGATATAAAACAGAAACAAAAAATATAATTAATCCTATTAATCCAAAAGAAATCGTAATATTTAAATATTGCATGTGTGAGGTAAACTGGAATTTCTTCTCAAGTTTTACTTGGTGTGTTGCATAATAATTTTTGAATGCAAAATCTGTATCTCCAGTCCCAACTCCTAAAACGGGGTTTTCTTTTATCAACTCTAAACTTATTGCCCAATAAACAAATCTCTGTGAAATGGATTGACCAGAAACATTCTCTCCGTTTCTGTAATTTTCTATTTCAGCCGGAATCTCATTTATTCGGGTACGTACACTATCTGTAAATTTATACATTGAAACCGGAACTATAAATAAAAGTAATGCCAGTGCACCTGCCAGAATATATTTTCTTTGTTTTAGTAAGTAAGTTAATCCAACAAAAACAGCGACCACGAGAATTACCAAGTAGCCAGATCTTGCCCCTAAAATTCCGATAAATGTTAATAACCAGATAGCAGTTACTGCTAATAAGGTTTTATAAAGGATTTTGCTTTTTCCAGAATTAGTGATGAGATAAAGAGCCGAAAAAATAGCCATGCATAGCATTAAACTTAAGCGAATGTGTGAAATAAATGGAGATATATCACGAAGTTCTTCTGGTTTTTCTGTTAAGTAAATATACATTCCAACAAATGATGTAACTAAAACACCAGCAATTGCTGCTAACAATATTTTCTTGAAGTCAATTAATATTAATTCGGACTTTCCTGCTAAAGCTATTGGAATTAGTAATAAAGGAAGTTTAATTTTTATTTCTTTTAAGCCTTGATTGATATCAGTTGTATAAATCATCCCAACTATATAAATTAGAAATAAGCTAAGAAAAAACCAAAATGCATGATTAGAAGATAGCGATTTGAATCTATTTTTTAAATCTGGTTCAACCAAAAAATTGAGAACAAGCAATACCTGAGATATGCTCATAATTGCTGGCGACAACGGCATTGAAAATGCTAAGATCATTAATGCAAACAAATGAATCTGATAGTGTATAGCTTCTCTTTTCAATATTTTATAATTGACATTATATAAAAAAGGCTTTTCAATCAATATGAAAAGCCTTTTATTCTATTAAATTAAGGGTTATAATTTTCGTTTCACTTCTACCTGTTCGTAAGCTTCCACAATATCACCTTCTTTTATATCATTGAATTTTTCGATATTAAGACCACATTCATACCCAGTCGCCACTTCTTTTACGTCATCTTTGAAACGTTTAAGCGAGGCAAGTTCTCCAGTATGAATTACCACACCATCTCTTACTACCCGTACTTTGCTATTTCTGGTAATTTTACCATCCAATACCATACATCCTGCAATTGTACCCACTTTAGTAATTTTAAATACTTCACGAATTTCAACGTTTGCAACGATTTTCTCTTCGTACACAGGAGAAAGCATTCCTTCCATAGCCGATTTAATTTCGTTAATGGCATCATAAATAATGCTATACAATCGAATATCTATTTGTTCTTGTTCAGCTAATTTTCTAGCATTTAATGAAGGTCTTACTTGGAAACCAATAATTATTGCATCAGATGCTGACGCAAGTAATACGTCTGATTCAGTTATTTGACCAACTGATTTATGTAATACATTTATTTGAATTTCAGTAGTCGATAATTTTAACAATGAATCGGCTAATGCTTCGATAGATCCGTCCACATCACCTTTTACAATAATATTTAGCTCTTTAAAGTTACCAATTGCCAATCGACGTCCAATTTCGTCTAGTGTTATATGCTTTTGAGTTCTTATTCCCTGTTCACGTTGTAGTTGTAGTCTTTTTGTAGAAATTTCTCGAGCTTCAACTTCACTTTCCATTCCTGTAAATTTATCTCCAGCTTGTGGCGAACCTTGCATACCTAATACTAAAACTGGAGAAGATGGTCCAACTTGATTTACTTTCTGTCCACGTTCATTGAATAATGCTTTTACTCTTCCACTATAGCAACCTGCAAGGATTGGATCTCCAACTTTTAGCGTTCCAGACTGTACCAAAACGGTTGTTACAATTCCTCGTCCTTTATCTAAAGCCGATTCAATTACAGTTCCAATTGCACGCTTATCAGGATTTGCTTTTAATTCCAATAATTCTGCTTCCAGTAATACTTTCTCTAATAAAAGTTCAATATTTAAACCTGTTTTTGCAGAAATTTCTTGTGTTTGATATTTACCACCCCATTCTTCAACCAAAATATTCATAACAGATAATTGCTCACGCACTTTATCTGCATTAGCACCTGGTTTATCAATTTTGTTAAACGCAAATACAATAGGTACACCTGCAGCTTGCGCATGATTTATTGCTTCTACCGTTTGAGGCATCACACTATCATCCGCTGCAATTACAACAATTACTATATCTGTTACTTTGGCTCCACGGGCACGCATGGCAGTAAAAGCCTCATGACCAGGAGTATCCAAGAATGCGATTTTTTTACCATTATCCAAAATAACTTCGTAAGCACCAATATGCTGAGTTATTCCTCCAGCTTCACCAGATATTACATTTGCTTTTCGCACGTAATCCAACAATGAAGTTTTACCATGATCTACGTGTCCCATTACGGTCACAATTGGTGCGCGATCAATTAATTCTTCTTCAGTATCTACATGTTCTTCAATATTTTCTTGAAGGTCAAGAGAAATGAATTCTACATTATATCCGAATTCTTCAGCTACGATTGAAAGAGTTTCTGCATCAAGTCGTTGATTAATAGACACAAACATACCCAAACTCATACAAGTTGAAATAATTTGTGTTACCGAAACATCCATTAATTTAGAAAGTTCGTTTACTGTTACAAATTCAGTTGCTTTAATGGTTTTACTTTGTGCTTCTGCTTCTTGTAATGCATCTTCGGCACCTTGAGCAAAATCATCACGTTTTTGTTTACGATGTTTTGCTCTAGAAGCAAATTTACCAGATTTACCAGCTCCACTTAATCTAGCAAGAGTAGTTTTAATTTGATCCTGAATTTCTTTTTCAGTTGGTTCTGCTTTTACTCCTCTTGGCGCTAAAGTTGGTTTATTTCCAAAAGCAGGTCGTGGTGCAGGTCTGTTAAATGTATTACCTCCTCCTGTTTGTGCTGGTCTAGGGTTCGGATTTGGGTTTGGTGTTCCTGGTGTTCCAGAATTTGGAGCATTCCCCGGTGCATTTGGCGGATTCTCTTTGCGTTTTCGTTTTTTACGTGCTAGCTCATTTTGTTGAGCATAAGAAGTTGCTACCGGTTGCTTTTTTCTAGCTTCTGGTAATTCAATTTTCCCAATAATTTTTGGCCCGGTTAGTTGTTCTGCTTTTGCACGTATTGTTTCATCTTTTAATTCAGCAATTTCAATGACATCAGCCTTTATTTCAGGTGTTATTTCAGTTCCTTTTATCTCTGAAATAATAACCTCTTCAACTTTAGCCGTTACAACAGGTTCAACTTGTACTTTGACTTCTTCTTTTAACCTAAAAATTTCTTTTTTAGCATTTTCTAAAGCTTGATTGGCTTTTTGTTCGGCTTCTTCCTGTAAGCGTTGCTCTCGTGTTTTTTTATCAGGTCTAGTTTTGCTATTAAGTTCGTCCAGATTTATTTTACCAACTATTTTTAATGAAGGTGAAATAGATTCTATTACTTTTTCTTCAATAGGTGATTCAACTATTTCAATTACTTCTGGAGCTTTTTCAATTATTTCAGGTTTTGGCTCTGGAATCACTGCAATCGGTTCTACAGGTATTTCTACTATAGGTACAACTACTTCTTTTATTTCCGGAACTTTTACTTCTTCTATAATTTCAACAGCAGCTTTAACCTCAACTGGTTTTACAACTGGCTCTTGTCTATGGATTATTGGTGGATTAAAAGCCGCCACATTTTTTATCAGAATTTCTTCCTGATAAAAATCTGATTTTTTTCTACCTACCGGAATCTCTTCCTCTTCGTCCTCTTTGCGGACTTTGTAAGTTGATATTTTTTCAGATTCTTCTTTAATCAATTTGTCGGTCTGATATTCTTTCAGTAGCACAGTATGCATCTCATCCGTAATTTTTGCATTAGGATTTTTTTCAATCTGAAATCCTTTTTTAGCAAGAAATTCGGTAAGAGTTGTAAACCCTACGTTTAGTTCTTTAGCAACTTTTGTTAATCGAATCGATTTGTCTTCTGACATTCTTTAATTTTATATACAAATATGCAGTTTTATCAATAAACTGCGGCAATACTATTATTTTCATAAATCGAATTGTCTATTAGCAAAGTAACTACCAATATTTAACTGACAATTTTCAACACGTACTTATTCAAACTCTGATCGGAAAATAGCTAAAACTTCTTTAACTGTTTCTTCTTCTAAATCTGTTCTTTTTACCAACTCATCTGCTGATAATGCCAAGACGCTCTTTGCAGTATCACAACCAATTGCTTTTAACTCATCAATAATCCAGCTTTCAATTTCATCTGCAAATTCTTCAATATCAACATCTTCTTCCACTTCTTCATTATCACGGAATACATCAATTTCATATCCTGTAAGTTTTCCAGCTAGTTTAATATTGTTTCCACCTTTACCAATGGCCAACGATACTTGATCTGGTTTTAGAAATACAGAGGCATGTTTAGTTTCTTCATCCAATTTAATTGAAGTGATTTTTGCTGGGCTCAATGCTCTCGTTACATATAAAGAAAGATTGGATGTGTAATTAATTACATCAATGTTCTCGTTTTTAAGTTCCCGCACAATACCATGAATTCTTGAACCTTTCATTCCTACGCATGCACCAACTGGGTCAATTCTATCATCATAAGATTCAACCGCAACTTTTGCTCTTTCGCCAGGCTCTCTTACAATCTTCTTAATCACAATTAATCCGTCAAAAATTTCAGGAACTTCCATCTCAAATAATCGCTGCAAAAACATTGGATCTACTCTAGAAATAATAATTTTTGGATTATTGCCTTGCATTTCTACTTTAGAAATAATTGCTCGCACATTATCGCCTTTTCTGAAAAAATCTGCAGGAATTTGTTCTGTCTTTGGCAATAATAATTCGTTGCCTTCTCCATCTATAATTAATGCTTCTTTTTTCCAAACCTGATAAACTTCGCCAGTTACAATTTCTCCAATCCGATCTTTATATTTTTTAAAAATCTCATCTTTTTCCAATTCCAAAATCTTTGAAACAAGTGTTTGTCTTGCTGCCAAAATGGCTCTTCTGCCAAAACTTTCCAACAAAACCTGCTCAACAACCTCTTCTCCAACTTCAAAATCCGGTTCGATTTTTATTGCTTCCGAATATTCAATATCCAGATTATCATCCTCACTGAAACCATCTTCCACAATAATTCTATTTCTCCAAATCTCCAAATCTCCATTATCTGTGTTTACGATAATGTCACAATTTTCATCCGTTCCGTATTTTCTACGCAACATCGTTCTGAATACTTCCTCCAGAACACTCATCATAGTTGGTCTGTCGATGTTTTTGAATTCTTTAAATTCCTGAAAAGAATCTATTAAATTTAAATTATCCATTGTTTTACTTTTTGTAATTAATATCTGTTTAGTTAAATGATACCAATACCTTACATTCTTTAATAGAAGTAAATGCGTATTGGTTTGTTTCTATGTATTCTTTTTTTCCTTTTTCCTTTTTAGTTACTTCTAAAGTAAGTTCAGCATCTGTTACCCCTACTAATTTCCCTTCAATCTTTTCAGCTTCGTCTCCCTCAAATTTCAAACGCACATTTCTACCAATATTTTTTATGTACTGCCTGTTTAGTTTTAAAGGTGCATCAACTCCTGCTGATGATACTTCCAAATTGTAAGCGGTTTCAATCAAATTTTGTTGTTCTATTTCATAACCAAGATTTCTGCTTATTGCTGAACATTGCTCAATGGTTATTCCTTTATCACCATCCATAGAAACAATCAATCTACCAGTTGGGCTCAACTTTAGCTCTACAATAAATAAATCAGTACCAGCAATTTTAGCTTCAACAATTGCTCTTAGGTTGGTTTCTAGGGACATTTACAAATTAGCAGATAAACAAAAGAGGGGACTTTAGTCCCCTCTTTCTTGCCCTGCAAAGGTAAAAATTTATTTCGATTTTTCAACACCTTGAAATAAACAGTTTTCAACCGTTTTATATTACTTCATAATGTCGAATAATTCTTCCAAATTAGGAGATAAGATAATTTCAGTTCTTCGGTTTTTTGCTCTTCCTTCTGACGTAGCATTACTTGCAATCGGAAAATATTCACTTCTGCCAGCAGCTGTTACTTTTTTAGGACTTACCAAGTATTCTTTTGTTAAAATTCTTACAATGGAAGTTGCTCTGTCAACACTTAAAGACCAATTATCTTTTGTGCTATTATTAAAAGGAATAGAATCAGTATGTCCTTCTATTAAAATATTAATATCGGTATTGTTATTAAGTACTTCAGCAACTTTGCTTATCGCAACTTTTCCGCCTGCTTCTACCACTGCACTTCCAGATTTGAAAAGTAAATTCTCGGATAAGGAAACATAAACCTTCCCATCTTTAGTGGTTACAGTTAATTCATTATCGCTAAAGTTTACTAAAGCCTTTTGGATTTTAGATTTCAAATTAGCAACCATTGCATTTTGTGCATCAATTTTTGCCTGCAATTCTTTTACTTTTCGTTCACGTTCTTCCAGCATTTCACCTTTTTTCTTTAACGATTCAGATGTTTCGTTTAATAGCGAATTTTTTTCATCGAGTTTAGAGTTCAAATCTGCACTATTTGCACTGCTTTGTTGCTCTGTGTTGGCCAAATTTTGAGAAAGTTTTTTTAGCTCATTCTGAAAACGAGTACTATCATTTCGCAATGATTGAATTCTGGTTTCAGAATTTTTGAATTTCTTCTTAGAAACACAAGAAACCAAACCAAGAATCATTATTATAAGTAGAAAGACGGATGTTTTGTTGTTTTTCATCATAATTTTTAGTTTTATTGTTTGTAAATCAAATAAAAAATTCTGTAATTAAAAAGTAAAACTTAATCGATTCAATAAAATTTAAACTAAGTTAACGCAAAATAAAAACCACCAATATGAAATTCATCATTAAAATATTTTTACTTGGCCTGGCAGTACTTATCACAAGTTATGTTTTGCCTGGTGCAACAGTGCGATCTTATCTAACCGCAGTTTGGGTTGGAGTTTTAATTGCTATTGTAAATGCAACGTTAGGTTTTATTCTCAAAATTCTAACTTTACCATTAAGTATTATAACATTGGGTTTATTTGCTTTTTTAATTAATGTATGCATGTTAATGCTGGTTGATAATTTAATTAATGGTTTTGTATTAAACGGATTCTTAACCGCTGTTTTTTTTGCCATTATATTATCATTGGTCAATATGTTGCTGTTTAGTGTGTTAGATAAGGATAAAAATTAAATAATTTCCATTTCTGCCAACACCTCTTTTATTCTATTCTCTAATGTTGAATTTAAAGCAGTTTGTTCAGCACTTTGTGGGGTTAATTCTTTAAATCTTTTACCGGTAGAGGTTTGCAATGATGTTAACAATTTTTTAAACGAACGTTTAGCACCTTTAGAGCTGGTATAAAAATATCCATTTCTAATACTTTCAACCCCTGCTAATGTTGTATTCACATCCATCCTATTCAGGTATTTTTCATAATCCTCATTTACAGATGCAGCCGTAAATCCAGATGTTTTTGTTAATACTGAATTAAAAAATTGTTGCTCATCTTTTCCACCTTTTTCTGCATATATCTCTGAAATGATATTAATAATCGGCTCGCTTAAAAGCGTTTCATTTTTTTTAGCTAATTGATAAGCTTCTTCCTGATTTTTTAAATTCACTCCTGCTAAACCGGCCGCAACAACTAAGTATGAACTATCAGAAACAGCCAATTTGTTTATTCCAACAAGATCCTTGGATTTAAAATCTCTGTTTAATACCGTTATAGAAGCAGCTCTAATTCTCGAAATAGGACTATTAATTGCTAATGATTGAATGGTTTCAAATACATTTTCTTTTTCTTCTTCTGTAAAATTTTTAATAGTTGCCAGAGCAAGTCGAGCAATAGAAGAGGAAGAATCGTTTAAAGCTTTTGCAATTAATTTTTTAGCTAATACATCATCTTTATAAGAAGCAACAGAAAGAGCGTTTATAGCTTCGTATCTATCCAAATAATTTGGCGCTTTTAAATATTGAAAAATCCACTCATCGAGGGTATGATTTTGTGTTTTAACACACAATAAACTTTTCTCTGCATCTACATTCACCAATTGTGGAACATTCTCACAAATCAAGGTGAAAGTTTCTGTTTGTTTTGTAATCTCTATTTGCCGACGCTCAACTTTCTCATTTACATACAAATCTACCGCAATCGGTAATTTGTATATAGGTGTTTTAGGATTCGTTTGTTTTTGTGTGATGGTTAGCCTTACCGCTTTATCTTTTTCATCAAATAAGTAGCTAATATCTAAATCAGGATGCCCAGATGATAAAAACCATTGATCGAAAAACCAATTAAGATCTCTACCGGTAATTTCTTCAAAAGCTATACGTAATTGATGAATTTCAGCAGTTTTAAATTTATTTTTTTCAAGGTATAATTTCAGTGAAGCAAAAAATGCTTCATCACCAACTTCTTTTCGCAGCATGTGTAAAACCCGACCACCTTTTGCATAGCTATGACTGTCAAACATGCTATCAGGATTTTCATTAAAATACCTAATTAATTTTTCTTGCTTTCTAGCTGATTCATTTATATAGCTTTCCAGATCAAATCGAATATGCTCGTCAGCATTATTCTTTCCATACGCTTTTTCTCTCCAAAGATATTCGCCATAGGTCGCAAAACTTTCGTTCAATGGCAAATTTGCCCAGGACTCAGCCGTAACTAAATCTCCAAACCAATGATGAAAAAGTTCATGTGAGATAATATCTTCTCCATTATCATCTAAATATTGGCGATTATCAATATTCATCCCATCATAAAATGTTACTGCTCCAGTATTTTCCATTGCTCCAGCTACAAAATCACGAATTACAATTTGAGAATATTTATCCCATGGATAATCAACGCCCAATTTATTGGAAAAAAACTCAATCATTGAAGGTGTTTTGCCGAAAATTTTTGATGCATACGGCGCAAACTCTGGTTCCATGTAGTAGTTTACTTCCATATCTCTCCACTCATCTTTCGTTACTTTAAAATTTCCTACCGCAATCATGGTTAGATAAGTAGAATGTGGTAAAGACTGCCTCCAATAATCTGTTCGTGTTCCATTCCCATTATCTGTTGAATATTCTAACGAACCGTTTGATAATGTGGTAAATTTATTATTTACAGTCAGGTAAATATCCTGGGTCATTTTTTCCTGTGGCCCATCTAGTGTTGGAAACCAACATGAATTAGATTCTGTTTCTCCTTGAGTCCAAAGTTGAACGGGTTTATTAGGATTTTTTTTATCATTATTAATAAAATAAAGCCCTTTATCAGCCGCTATCGCTTGACTACCAGTTACCTGAAGTTTATTTGGTTTCGCTATATAATCAATTACAATGGTGTAATTCTGATCTTTATTATAAAATCTATCCAGCGTAATAATCAAATTTTTATTATCATAAATATATTTTAATGGCTCAATTTCCTGCCCTTTTGCGATCAATATTTCGTTAATTATAAAACCTTTAGCTTGCAACGTGCACTTATTTGTCGCGTAGAAATAGGGCTTGGCTAAAATAGTAGCTTTGCCATACGCAAAAGCGCTATCCCAGTTAAAACTAAGTTCGAGCTTAGTATTAATTATATCAGTAGATGTTGTATAAGTACTTTTATAAGTTAAAGGTGCTTTATCTTTATTCTCAATTATTTCTACTTCTGGCAATTTTTGTTTTCTAATGCCGCAAGCAGAAATAACGATTATAATGGTAACTATTGAGAGTAAATTTTTTATCATAATTGAAATTGTATTTTTTAAATCAATTTAATGATTTATTCGTTTTTTGTTATTAACAATCAATTTATATTTATGTTATTTAATTGCCAATAGACTATCAATTCTATTCGTAAAATCTATAACAAAATTGTCATAATAAATTCCTGTACCAGGTCCAGAAAATCCAGTGTGAATTGTATTTACTTTACCACTTTTATCAAGAACAATAGTTGTTGGGAAAGCCAAAACTTTGCTTAGCATTGGTAAGGTTTCATTTACTTTGGCTTTATCATTTACGCCAGCAATTAAAAATGTGTAATCGGCATTAAATCGTTTTTTTAATTGCAAAACGTTTTTGGATGCTTTTGTAAAATCTGCACTTCGCTCATATGCAAGCCCTATTATTTCTAATCCTTTTGCTTGTTTCTCTCTGTAAAAATCTGAAAGAAAAGCGGTTTCATCCATACAATTTGGGCACCACGATCCCATTATTTGAATAATTACTACTTTGTTTTTAAACTTATCATCACTTAACGAAACGTTCTTTTTATTTAAATCAGGAAAAGTGAATTCAATATTATTATATCCAGAATTTAAATAAGTTAATGAATATGCATCAGGTAATTTTGCATCGGGATTTTTTGTAGCGTACCAGTTTTCGCTGTATGATAAACCAGAATAAAACTTACCATTAATAAGTTTATTTTCATCGTTAATAGTTGCTGTAAATAAAAATGCATGCGAACCATCGAAACAACTTAGTGAAACATTACTGCCATTTACTTCTCCCTCCAAAAATCGATAATCACCAGTTGTAGTTAAAAATGTACCATTAACTTTTTTTCCTTTCTGCGTAAATTCACCAACTGCAATACTGGTATCATTTTCATAGGTGATAAATGTTGTTTCCCAACGACCTGATATATTTTTGACACTTGCTTCCGAAGTTTCACTAAAGCGATAGGCCTTGTCAAAAATAGCTTCAAATGGCATAAGCACATCTTTATTGCCCAAATGTTTTATCCAGAAACCGATAAGTTTATTTTTTTCTTGCTTTACATGAATTTCGGAATCAAAAAGTGGCATTTTAATTCTGATAGAATCCTCTTCTATTTCTATTTCCTCAACTTTTAACCTTTCATCACCATTTTTGATGACAATGATCTTGTTAGCTTCTGAATTTTCAACATCAAAATTAAATGGGATTTCCTGACCATTTTCTGTTTTTAATATGGCACGCCAATTTCCGGTTTTCAATTCTGTAATGGGTTTATTACAGGCTAATATTGACATAAATAATACAAACAGAATATTCTGAGAAAAAATAATTTTCATTTTTAAAAATACAATTTAATACAATACTCAACCGAAGAAAAAATAATTTATTACTTTTACTACCTAACCTTAACCTCTCTACTTGCACAGAGAAAAAAAGCCCGGATAGTTTCTCTATCTGGGCTTTTAATTTTTACTAAACATTCAGAAAAATAAAATTAATCTTTCAGAATTTCTCTTGAAATTACAATTTTCTGAACTTCAGAAGTTCCTTCGTAGATCTGCGTAATTTTTGCATCGCGCATCAATCGTTCCACATGGAATTCTTTTACAAAACCGTATCCACCATGTACCTGAACTGCTTCAACTGTTATTCTCATGGCTGCAGAACTTGCAAAAAGTTTTGCCATTGAACTTGCAAGTGCATATTCTTGTTTATGATCTTTCAACCATGCAGCTTTCATGCAAAGTAATCTTGCCGCTTCAATTTCAGTTGCCATATCGGCTAATTTAAATTGTATTGCTTGATGATTGCTAATAGCTGTTCCGAAAGCTTTTCGTTCTTTCGAATAATTGGTAGCCAATTCAAATGCACCCGATGCTATACCTAATGCTTGCGCAGCTATTCCTATTCTACCTCCTGCAAGCGTTTTCATCGCAAATTTAAACCCAAACCCATCCTCTCCAATTCTATTTTCTTTTGGCACTTTTACATCTGTAAACATGATAGAATGTGTGTCGGAACCTCTGATACCTAATTTATTTTCTTTTAACCCAACCTGAAAACCTGGCATATCTTTTTCAACAATCAATGCATTTATACCTTTATGCCCTTTTGCCGAATCGGTTTGAGCAATTACTAAATAGGTTGAAGCTGAATTTCCATTCGTTATCCAGTTTTTAGTACCATTTAATAAATAATGATCACCCATATCTATGGCACTCGTTTGCTGAAAAGTAGCATCAGATCCTGCTTCTGGCTCAGAAAGACAAAAAGCACCGATTTTTTCTCCTTTAGCTAAAGGAATAAGATATTTTTGTTTTTGTTCTTCGTTCGCATATTGCTCTAAACCATAGCAAACCAATGAATTGTTAACCGAAACAACTACTGAAGCAGATGCATCTATTTTTGAAAGCTCTTCCATTACAATAACGTAAGAAAGTGTATCCATACCTGCACCACCATACTTTGGATCTACCATCATTCCCATAAAACCCAGCTCACCCAATTTTTTAATTTGTTCAGTTGGAAATTTTTGATGTTCATCACGTTCAATTACACCAGGCAATAATTCTGTTTTAGCAAAATCTCTTGCTGCTTGCTGTATCATCAGGTGTTCTTCAGTTAATTCAAATTGCATAGGTTACGTCTTATTTTGCTTAATTTATAGGATTAATGTTTTGTTTCGTAGTTTAAATTAGGTTAAAATTTAATTTTAGAAATGAGGTTAATTTCCTGATTTTATTTTATTTTCTATTAAAGTAGTAGAATAACCATCCAAAAATTCGATTGTTTCAACCTTACCACCATTATCTATTACCTCTTTCGCACCTACAATTGTTTCAATAGTATAGTCTGCACCTTTAGCGAGGATTTCTGGTTTTATTAAATTAATTAATCGTAAAGGTGTTTCATCATCAAAAATAACAACCGCATCTACAAAAAATAATGCTGCCAGAATTTCTGCTCTAGATTCTTGATCTATTATTGGCCTATTTGCACCTTTTAATTTACGAACAGATGCATCTGAATTAATGGCTACAATAAAATAATCGCCAAGAGATGCAGCTTTTGCCAAATAATCTATATGGCCACGATGCAAAATATCAAAACATCCATTCGTGAAAACAAGCTTTTTATCTAAAACCCGATAACCATTTCGGATTTTCATAAAATTAGCTTCTGTCAATAATTTCAGACGCAATATTTCCTGTTTATTCATCAATTTGTTTTTGATAATTTTTGTTAAAAATAAAAATATAAATCAAACTTATAAAGCCGGCAACTATAACAAAAAGAGTTTGAGTTGAGTGATTAATTGTGGCATAAGCCAACCCATCTGTTTTTGAAATATTAAAAAGTAAAAGTCCTTCAGAAACAATCCAATGATAAGCACCAATACCACCTTGAACTGGAGCTGTCATTCCAATTCCTCCAATACCTAAAATGGCAACAGCTTCTGCAAAACCTAAACTCGAAGTAGCAGATATGGCATAAAAGCAAAACCAGGTTGATAATAAATACATTGTCCAAATTAAAATAGAATAGGCTATAAACAATCCTTTGTTTTCCATTTCTAAAACAGATAAAATACCGTTTTTTAATCCAGTTGTAAGGTTTTTAAATTTTAACGCAAAAGCACTGTCTTTTTTGAGCGCGGATGAGATGAACCAAAAAGCCAAAGCAGAAACAAGGATAAAGCCGAGGGCAACCATTGCCAAAATAGTACCCGACTTTACAATTTTTTCAACTAAAAAAGATAGCTGTAAAGTTACAAAGCCGCTGATGGTTTCAAATCTTAATAATATAGCAGAGGCAAGTACTATTAGCAAAAATAATAAATCAAAAAAACGTTCAGTTATTACGGTTCCTATTAATGAGTTTACAGGAATATGATCTGTTTTATTCAAAATACCACATTTGGTAATTTCGCCCATACGTGGAAAAGCCAAATTTGCCAAATAACCTATCATAACTGCGTGATAGGTATTTACTGCACTTGGTGCAAAACCTAGTGGTCTAATTAACATTCGCCAACGCAATCCTCTTATGTAATGTGATAAAAAGGTAATAAAAATGGCTGCTGCAATCCATCTATAATCAGCGGATTTAATGCTTTTTAACAATTGATCAATATCTTGACCTTTGAAAGTAAACCACATTAATAAACACCCGGCAATAAGGAGTACCAGGTAATTACTATACTTTAGAATTGTTTTTGTAGACAATTAGCTTACCAAACGGTTGTTATGATCAGGAAATACAACAGAAGGTTTGAAAATCCTTGCTTCTTCTGGGCTCATGTGTGCATATGACATAATTATTAAAATATCACCAATTTGAGCTTTTCTGGCGGTTGCGCCATTTAAACAAATCATACCCGAACCTTTTTCACCAGCTATTACATAGGTGTCAAATCGTTCTCCGTTGTTAACATTGGCAATGGTAACCCGTTCATTTTCAATTAAATTACTTGCCTCCATCAACAGAGCATCTATGGTAATACTTCCCACATAATGGAGTTCTGCTTGCGTAACTCGTGCCCGATGAATTTTAGATTTTAATAATTCGATTTGCATAATTCGCAAAATTAGCAATTAATTAGAAATTACAGGGTTGATGTATGCTTTAATCAATTACAATATTATCCAATAGCCTTACTGAGCCTACTTGTGCTGCTACACAAACTACTAAGGAAGAAAATGAATTCCATTTAGTAGCTATTTTTAGGCTTACCACATCACGAACTTCAAAATATTCCAACATTATGTCTGGAGTATCTTCTATTATTTTTATCGCTTGTTTCAAACTCACGTTAAATTCTGATATTTCTTTTTGAGATTTAAAATAGTTTAATGCTTTTGAAAGAGAATAAGCATGATTTTTATCAGTTGAATTCAGCCTAGCATTTCTTGAACTTAATGCTAATCCTTTTTCATCTCTAATGGTTGGCGCACAAATTAAATGAATGGGCAATTTAAAATCAACTACTAATTTTTGAATCACCGCATATTGTTGAAAATCTTTTTGCCCGAAAACTGCTAAATCTGGTTTTATTAAATCAAATAATTTGTAAACGATTTGAGAAACACCTTGAAAATGACCCTTTCTGAACTTACCTTCCATAATGGTGTCAAGTTCTCCTAATTCAAAAAACCAAGTTTCATTCGTTTCATACATTTCATCAATAGTTGGTGCAAAAACGAAATCAACACCAGCATTTTCTAACAAATCCACATCAGTTTCTAAAGTTCTTGGGTATTTCTGTAGATCTTCTTTATTGTTAAACTGAGTTGGATTAACAAAAATACTGCATATAACCCGTTCAGATTTTTCTTTTGCCAAGGTAATTAATGATAAATGACCGAGGTGTAAAGCACCCATAGTTGGAACCAAACCGATTGTTAATCCATTAGTTTTTAATACTTTAATTTGAGTTTGAAGGTCTTTTTTTGTATTGATCAGCTTTATCAAAGTATATATTAGGAGTTTAGTTTTTAAAAATTAAAGGCTAAAATAAAGTAATTCATTCTTGCAATTTCAAACTATTATAATATTATGTATATTTGCATTCTTAAAAAGTTCTCTAATTAATTTCATCTTAACATTAGATCAGCATACATGGCTAAGACAAAAATTTTGTTCATTTCGCAAGAAATGTCTCCATTCTTAGATCTCACAAACATTTCAAAAATTACCCGACAATTACCACAAGCCATGCAAGAAAATGGCTGCGAAATCAGAATACTGATGCCTCGCTTTGGAAATATCAACGAAAGACGAAACAGATTGCATGAAGTAATTCGTTTGTCGGGTATGAATATCGTTATTAATGAAAACGATAATCCTCTAATTATAAAAGTGGCTTCAATTCCAACTGCACGTATGCAGGTTTATTTTTTGGATAACGAGGAATACTTTCATCGTAAATATGTATTTACCGATGCAAAAGGTAAATTTTACAATGATAATGATGAGCGAACAATCTTTTTCTGCAAAGGCGCTATAGAAACAGTAAAAAAATTAGGTTGGAATCCAGATGTAGTACATTGCCATGGATGGATGAGTTCATTAATCCCAATGTATTTGAAAACGACTTACAAAAACGATCCGGTTTACAAAAACGCTAAAATTGTTTATTCGGTATACGAAAATGATTTTACTGAAAAAATGAGCGATGATTTTGATGTAAAAGCGCTGATTACTGATATGCAGGCTTCTGATACTACAATTTTAAAAGGTGCTAGTAATTCTGATTTGCATAAGGTTGCTATTCAATATTCTGATGCTGTGGTTAAAGGAAGTGAAAACATTGATCCATCTGTTGAAGAGTTTATAAAAACTCATCAAAAGCCAATGTTTGATTTTCAATCAGTAGAAGATTTTAAATTATACTCCACGTTTTACGAAGAGCTTTTGCAGGACGATCTAATAGCTGCCGAGGTCTGATAATTTATCAGCCAGCTGTTCGTTCAGTGTTTACTGATTACCCAAAAACTGGATTTCCAAACATGAAATTTTCACGTACAGACTTATTAATAATCTTAATAAGTCTTTTTTCTTTTCAATCCTGTGTAAATCCAGACCTAGTAGGTTTGGAAGTGCAACCAGAGGATGATGCTATAAATGGCTTATTTACAGATACTATTAGTATAATTACCAGCACAGTAACAGATAAAGATTCACTGCGAAGCGATCATTTAACTAGAAATAGTATTGGATATTTTAAAGATCCAGTTTTTGGTACAACACAGTCAACAGTTATTGCTCAAGCTATACTTTCCAATAATTTAAGTGCTGGTTTTGGAAGTAATGTTCAGCTTGACTCTGCAGTTTTAGTATTACGATACACCAGTTTTTACGGAGATAGTAGTGCAAGCATGAAAGTGGAAGTTAGGCAGGTAGCCGAAAACTATAAAGATAAAATCTACTACAGCGATACGTCTTTTACTGCTTCTAATGAATTATTAGGAAGTAAAGAATTTAAAGGTCCGCCAAAAGATAGTTTGATTATTCAAAACATTATAAAAGGTAAAAAAGATACCATAATAAAAGTTGCAGCACAACTTAGAGTAAAGCTTGATCCTTTGTTGATGACAAGTAAGGTTTTGAATTTGAGTAATACAGATTTAACAAACAATACCAACTTTCTAACTAAATTTCCTGGAATTGTTATTAACATGGATCAAGGTGTTTCAGGTAATGGTGGTACTATATTTTTCGACATGAATACTTCTGGTTCATCATACATCAGATTGTATTATAAAACCACAACCGCAAGTGTAGTTGATACCACATTTTTTGATTTAAACATTAATGGAACCGCATCTGTAATCAATACATTTAAGCATGACTATACTGGAACACGGCTTGCGACTGCAATTGATAATCCATTGCAAGGAAATGAAGAAGTATTTATTCAATCACAAGCGGGAGTTAGAACTAAAATATCTTTTCCATATATTAAAAGCCTGATTGATAGCGGTAATATTTCAGTAAATAAAGCTGAACTAATTTTAGATGCATCTGACATGAGTGCTAATGGTTTAACTCCACCAGATCAATTATTTATCGTTCGTCAGAGTTCAGAAAACTCACGAAATAGATTATTTGATATTCCGGATAGAAGTTTAGGTGGAGGCTATGTTTATGGCGGAACATATGACAAGGATAATAAGGTTTATAAATTTAATATGTCTAGATTTTTTCAGGACTTAATGCTTGGAAACACTAAAGATTTTGGAATCTACTTAATCCCTGCAAATCGGCAAATAAATGGAAGCAGAGTAGTACTTGGTGGTAGTAGAAACGCATTACGCCGAATGAAACTTAAACTTACCTATACCAAATTAGATTAAACTAAAAGCTGAATAGCATGTGTGGAATTGTAGCATATATTGGAAGTCGAGAAGCATTTCCGGTAATAATTAAAGGTCTTCATCGTCTTGAATATAGAGGATATGATAGTGCAGGAGTTGCTTTATTAAATGGAACGCTTAACATTTATAAAAAAGCAGGAAAAGTAACAGACCTTGAAAATTTTGTAATTGGTAAAAATCTGCATGGCTCTTTAGGAATGGGGCATACCCGTTGGGCAACGCATGGTGCACCTAATGATATCAATGCACATCCTCATTCTTCAGAATCAAAGAATCTTGCTATAATCCATAATGGTATTATTGAAAATTATGCTCCACTTAAAGAAGAAATGAAACTTCGTGGTCATAATTTTATTAGTGATACCGATACGGAAGTTTTGATTCATTTGATTGAAGATATTCAGGATAATGAAAATATTTCGTTGGACGAAGCTGTTCGAATTGCTTTGACAGAAGTTGTAGGTGCATTTGCCATTGTTATTATTTCTAAAAATAATCCTGACGAAATAATTGCTGCTCGTAAAGGTAGTCCCTTGGTTATTGGAGTTGGAGACAATGAATATTTTGTAGCCTCAGATGCTTCACCGATTGTTGAATACACTAAAAATGTTATTTACTTAAATGATAATGAAATTGCCTACATCAAGCGCGATTCATTGATCGTAAAAAACATTGAGAACAAAATACAAACACCTTACATTCAGGAATTAGAGCTAAAACTGGAAGCCATTGAAAAAGGTGGATTCGAGCATTTTATGCTGAAAGAAATTTTTGAACAGCCTCGTTCTATCTACGATAGTATGCGTGGTAGAATTAATTCAATGGATGGATTCATTTCTTTGAGTGGTTTAAATGAATTTGAAGAGATTGCTAAAAGCGCTTCTCATATTAAAATTGTAGCCTGCGGAACAAGTTGGCATGCTGGTTTAGTTGCCGAATACTTACTCGAAAAATACGCACGGATAGAAGTAGAAGTTGAATATGCTTCTGAATTCAGATACCGAAATCCTATTATTCATGAAAATGATATCGTAATCGCAATTTCTCAATCTGGTGAAACGGCTGATACCTTGGCAGCTATAGAATTAGCCAAATCAAAAGGAGCTATTATATTTGGTATTTGTAATGTGGTTGGTTCATCTATTCCTCGTGCATCGCATGCTGGTGCATACACTCATGCCGGACCAGAAATTGGAGTTGCTTCTACCAAGGCGTTTACAGCTCAAGTTACTGTTCTGACGCTTTTGGCATTATCATTAGCACAAAAAAGAGGAACTATAAAGCACACCCGATTAATAGAATTATTAACCGAAATAGAGTTAATACCATCGAAGGTTGAAATAGCTTTGTTGCAAAATGATGCAATTAAAGAATTAGCCGCTAAGTTTAAAGATGCTCCAAACTTTCTGTACCTCGGACGTGGATTTAATTTTCCGGTAGCATTAGAAGGTGCATTAAAATTAAAAGAAATATCCTACATTCACGCAGAAGGTTACCCTGCTGCTGAAATGAAACACGGTCCGATTGCTTTGATTGATGAAAAAATGCCTGTGGTGGTGATTGCAACTAAAGGCAGTATCCTGGAAAAAGTAATTAGCAATATTCAAGAAGTAAAAGCAAGAAAAGGAATTATTATAGCCATTGTTACTGAAGGAGATAACGAAGTTCGCAAAATGGCCGATTATGTAATTGAAATACCTGATACCGAAGAATCTTTGGTGCCACTTTTAGCGACCATACCATTGCAGTTATTATCGTATCATATTGCAGTTATGCGTGGTGCAAACGTAGATCAGCCAAGGAATTTGGCAAAATCGGTAACGGTAGAGTAGGAAAACCCAAACTGAAAAACTGCGTTTGCAGGTCTCTTAGTTTTAACTTGATGCTCGGAAGTACTAAGTCGAACCTAATAAGTACTAAGTTGATTCTCAGAAGTACAAACTTGAAGCTAAAAAGTACTAATTTGATTCTCAAAAGTACTAATTTGAACCTCTGAAGTATTAATTTGATGCTTTTAAAGTCAAAGTTGATGCTTGGAAGAATTAATTTGATACTAAGAAGTACAAAGTTGAACCTAATAAGTACAAATTTATTGCTCGGAATCACTAATTAAAAAAAGAGCAGCTACTTAATTTATTCAGTTGCTGCTCTTTTAGAAATGATTGATAAAAAATTACTCCACCACCACTTTTTGCCTCATTACCTTATCTTCTTGCTTTACCTCAGCAAAATAAACTCCTTTAGCAAAAGTGTTTACATCTATAGGTTGGAAAACACCTTTTGTTTGGCTATAAACTACTTGCCCTAATTGGTTATACAATTTTACACTCCCTTCTTGTATTCCTTTTTTTATTTGGATGTTAAGAAAATTCGTTGTGGGGTTTGGGAAGATGTTGAGATTTTTATCTTGTTGATTTTCATTAATTCCAACTTTAGGAAATTCAATTAAAGCGATATTGTTTGCTTGAACATTATTTATTGTGAAAATAGAACCAGCTAATAAAAGTTTCCCATTATATAAAGCCATTGATTCAATCGTACCACCACTTATATCTAATAAAGTAGGTAGCCATTGAGAACCATTCCACTTAGCAATTCTATTTATAGCTTGAAAACCAGCATAATCAATTTGTCCACCTACATATAGTTCCCCATTATACTCTTGTAATGCTAAACAATTGCTAGGCATAACTCCACCAGAGGTACCAAAGTAGTTTATTCCATCTGTAGAAATTAAATTATTATCAATATTACCACTTTGTGTTGAAAAATAGCCAGCAACATAAAGTTTACCGTTAAATTCTTTTAATTTATTTACCCAACCACCACCGAACAAACCAGGACCAACATCTACCCAGTTAGTTCCTACCAATTTAGAAATGGGTTCTGGTTGAAAAGAGCAATTAATATTTCCAGCTACATATAATTCTCCTTGATAATGAGTTAAAGCCGTAATTCCATCTTGATAACATGTTGGATGATGTCCATCTCCTAAATTAGCCCAATTTATACCATCCCATTTTGCAATTCGTGTACAGCGTGTGCTACCAATGGTATCAAAATTACCTGTTACATATAATTCATTATTGTAAACTTCCAAAGCAAAAGCACTTACTAAATCTGTTTGTCCTATTCGTTTTAATTTTCCCCCTACATCATTCCATTCCGTTCCATTCCATCGTGCTAATCCACTGATTTTTTTACCTCCAATTTCTCTAAAATTTCCTGTAACGTATATTTCATTTTTATAGCGAACTATATTTCTAATATAAGAAAACATATTTGATGGTGGAATAGGTTTCATTGCAGAGCCTAAAGTATCCCACTGAGTACCATTCCAGCGAGCAATACCCCAACAATTAATGCCATTTACTTTAGTAAAATTTCCTCCAATATACAGTGAATTATCAATTGAGTCTACAAACGTACATCTTACTGTTGCAACATTTCCAGATGTTCCTGTTCCAAATGTTGATATTATTTGTCCTTTAACATAATTAATTAAACCAAAAAATAAGATAACTATTATCCCAAATCTTTTTAAATAAAACGATTTCATTATTCAATAACTATTTTATAAGATTTAACATTATTAATTCCTTGCAATTTTAACAAATAAATACCAGGTATTTGCGTTCCTAAATCTATAGATTGATCTTTTACCTGAGTTATATCTTGATGTAATATCTTTTTTCCTTGAATGGAATATAAAGTTAACGTTGTATATTCTTTATCTAAATTCGCTAAAGTAATTTGACCAGAAGTAGGATTTGGAAAAATACTCGCAGTATTTTTTGTATTTTCTACCAGGGAGGTAGTTCTGCAAGTTGCTCCGCAAAATTCAAATGTCATAATAAAACCATCATTAGCACCTTGTGGCATACCTTCAAAATAATCAATTGTGCCAGGAATATCCATTACATCAAAATTAGTACTGGAAGTAGATCCGCTTAGAATTAAATTTTCTCCACCACTTATTATAAAATTCCCTATACTTTTTATATCATCATTTCTATCTCCACCAATATAGGTAGATATCTTCAATTCGTCATTTGAGTCATATAAATTCATAAATGCCTCTCCTCCAACCATAACATTATCATAATACGAATCAATCTGCTGAAGTAATGGAAAATTTGTGCTATAGGTAGAGCCACCAGCTACATACCCATATTCAGCATGAGGAGCAATTGCGGTACCCCAGTCCTCTGCACTTCCACCTATATATGTGGCAAATTTTTGTTCTCCATTCGAGTTGAAACGAACTACAAAAGCATCAACCCCTCCTCCAAACTTTTGTTGAGCTATCCGATAATTTTTTGGTCCAGGAAAATCTTCACTTTGTGTGTATCCGGTAATTAAAACATCCCCATTGTTATCAACGTTGATTGAATTTCCTCCGGCATACCATTCTGTACCTTCACCGCCACTACCGCCATAATATGTTGACCAGATTAATGCACCATCAGGATTAAATTTTGCAATTATTAAATCATTACTTTGTCCAAAACCTATGATTAACCCAGCTACAGTATCTTGACTATAGCCAATTCCATTATCGCAAATTGGCACATTTCCGTTGGTTAATGCAATACAACTTTTTTGACCTTTATATTGAGTAGCTCCTAAAATATAAAAATTATTATTCATATCTACAGCGCATGAACTTAACCACATGTGAGCATTTGCAGAAAAATAACTACTCCATTCCAACGAATCATTTTCACTAAAACGTGCTACAAAACCAGGAATATTGTCGAGGTTAATTGGCCAAGCTTTTTGGTTGTAAGATAAGGGTGAAAAAACTGTGGTTAATTGATCGCTGTTATTTTCAAAACAGCCTGTCATGTGTAACTTATCGTTAAATCCCATTGCTAATGATATATTTACTAACTGATTAGTGTTAGAATAATACGTACTCCAGAGTACAGATTGACCATTGGCATCTAATTTAGTGATACTTCCATCAATAAAAGAATTAGGTAAATTACCCGTAGAGACATAAGCTGGACCATTTGCCTGAATAAAATAATCTTTTGACTGAGTTGCAGCTGCAAAGTAAATTTCACCAACGCTATTCACAACGATTGATCTGCCCCAATCTTCTTTTGTACCCCCATAATAGGTAGAAAAAACTTGAGAACGATCCGGTCGAAATTTGGCTACAACAATATCTTGAGTTGCGGCATTGATTGAACTTTGATAATTTAGAAAGGTAGGAAAATTTAAACTATTGGTTGTACCAACAATATAAATATTTCCTGTTTGATCTAAATAGGTGTCATTAATTACGTCCTCTAATGCCCCTCCATAGTAAGTGGTCCATTGTTGCTTGTGACCTAGTCCAGCTACAGGTGTGTTACAAATTGGAGCACATGGTCCTCTTTGTGCAATTGAAGTTACTTCATATTCTGCTAGATTATTATAATTCCCAATACTTAAACTACTTACTTTACTACCGTTTAAACTGGTGCTAATGGTATTTTTAGTTTTAGATGGACTTAAGTTTTTAATAGTAGGATTTAAAAAACTTATGCTCTTTCCAAAAGGAATACCGATGCTCATTAACTTGCTTCCCGCTTGGAAAGACTTTCCACCGTTATAACTTAATTTAATATCAGCAGGATTAGCTCCTTTTTTTAAATGGTATTTGTATGTAAAGCCATTAGAGTCTGCTGTTACCAGCAAATCAATATTAGGCCATAGGTTTTGGTAGCTTACTTTTCCGTATTCTGCTACATTACTTGCAGATACATTTCCAATAAAATAATTACTGTAACTACTTTGTTTATCGCTTGGCGCAATAAGTAAAGCTGAACTTGGATTTACAAAATCAACGTCCATTCGGTAAGCAGAATCTTTTTTTAAGGAATCTGCCGCAGCTTGGTACCAGCAAAAACTAATACCTGTTTGACGTAAATAAATTTTTGCTCCCGCAGCGTTAGCAGTAAAAAGCAAATCCGAACGAAGTGCTCCATCCGTATCCTTCATTTGCCCAGCATTAGCCGTAAAGCCATTTACTTGGTTTTGCGCCATAGCTTCAGAGGAAATTACCCCCCCCCATGACATAATGGCACACATGCAGATTTGCATTATGCCTGTTTTTTTAATCTGTGTAAATTTTTTCATTTTTATTGGTTTAAGAAAACAAGGTATGGTACAAATTTTAGAATTCCAAATTATTTTTATGTTATCAAATTGTTAAAGGTAGCTACTAGCAACTGAAAATAAATGTTTTGTACACATTATGTGTACAAAATTTTTAAAGCAAATTTCGATAAAAGGATGACTTAAAAGCTATTTTTTGGTGGTATTTTGTCTTTACAACAACTATTTAAATTTTACTATTTTTAAAAAATAAATTTTTTTATTATTTAAATAAAGTGCATTTGTCAAAATAGAATTTTTATAAGTTATATAGGTTGTTTGGGTGATCTAGGCTATTAAGTTCATTAGCTATCTGTAATTATGAATAAAAACCACCCTCATATTATGTTATCTACTATTTAAAATATTTCAAAAAAAAACCCCGATAATTAGTCGGGGTTTTGAGGTTAATTTTATGATTTTACAACAAATCAATACCCAAAGTTACTTGAGCCCAATTATTTCTTGCTTTTTCCTCACTAGGGTCGTTTTTATACACATCCGTCAAGCCAAAATTATACCTGGCTCCTACATTTATGTTTCCAATCTTAACTTTTGCTCCAAACACAAATGAACCTTCCCCAGTTTTAAAATCATCCGTATTATTATTTGATAAAGTTATAGAGCCTCCATTACCATTTGAAAATTTTCCAGAGGTTTTTTGTGATAAAAGTAATGATACTTGTGGACCTGCGAAAAGATAAATATTGTCAGCTACTTTACTTTGAATTAAAATAGGAAGATCTAAATAATTTAACCTGGTTCGATAATCAAATAATCCCTCGTTTCTATTAAATCCCTTAGTCGAAAAATTAGCTTCTGGTTGAATTGAAATAACATCAACCCCTAATGTTAAATACACTCCTGCATGAAAACCAACCAAATAATCTGTTTCTAAATCATTGTCGTTTTTGTTTAAAAATGTTTTACTAATTTTCGAAAAATTGGGTCCTCCTTGAATACCAAAATTAAAGTTTTGAGCAAAAGTTGTAAAACTGATAGCGCTCAACAATGCCATTGCAAATAGTTTTTTCATAATTATTTTGTTTATTTTCATTTTAAAATAACACAAAAAATGATGCCAGCCACAAAAATGATTTAGATATTGGTACTGCAATTGGAATAATGTATATTTAATCAACATTTAAACAAATCTTTATGCTCGCAATCTTAAGAATTTTAAAAACAAAAGGTAGTCATGTAGCCACCTTAAAGCCCGATAATACCGTTTTGGATGGATTAAAGTTAATGGCCGAAAAAAATATAGGTGCCATTATGGTGGTGGACGATGAAAAACTGGTCGGCGTTTTTACAGAAAGAGATTATGCGAGGAAAATAATACTCATGGATAGGGCTTCCAAAGAAACAAGTCTGGCCGAAATTATGACCCAACTTGTTCATTTCGTTTCTCCACAAGCGAGTGTTGACGAATGCCTTCAGTTAATGACCAACAAATTTATTCGGCATTTACCCGTTTTAGAAAATGGCAAATTGGTTGGTGTTGTATCTATTGGAGATTTGGTAAAAATGAAAATGGAAGATCAACAAATAGCCATTGACAACCTTCAAAATTATATTTCAGGGCAATAAAATTAATTTTTCGATAAATGAAATGGCGAAATCATTCAGATTTTTTACAGCCATTGGTAAATTCCAATTTGATCTATTTCTTTTCTCCACCAAATTGGAAATGGATCTAAGCTCAACAAACGAAATATTTTTCATCTTACACACATAAAAAACAGCAAAACCTTCCATTGTTTCAATTGCTGGCTTATAATAATTATTTATTTTTTCGATCGATATTTCATTCCCATGTGCGATAGTTGATGTAATTGCTGAAACTTTTATCAAATCGGTCATTGGTTTTTCATTTTTTATTTTCTGATCAGAAAAAGGAAAATCATTTTGCATTTGTAAACCCAAATCGAAAAGTGAAAGAAAATTTTGATCATCTTCAGCACCCATATCAGCCATTTGTTCTTCAATTACTTCTACTAATGTTCCAATAGGCAGAATATTCGAAAAAGTTCCAGCGACTCCAAGATTTATTACTAAATTAAAATTTTTTTTTTCAAGCTTTTGCGTTAAAGCAAAAGTGGTAGCCACGATGCCTACACCGGTTATTACCATATTCAACTCAAATTCATTTGACTTAAATGTAGAATTATTAAAACCAAAATGAGTAAAAATTGGTTTAACCTCTGCTAATGTTGCCGCTACTATCAATATTTTCACCTTGCAAATTAATAAAATCACTTTGTTTGCAATTGAAAACCAGTCTTCTTTTTTGGCTATATTTGAATTTTACACAGTTAAATGATTTACATAACTAGAAAAGAGCGTTTTAACGCAGCTCACAAACTTGCCAGAACTGATTGGTCTGATGAAAAAAACCAACAAGTATTTGGAAAATGCAGCAATGCAAACTGGCATGGTCACAACTACGATTTATATGTAACTGTGAAAGGGAATATTGATCCTGAAACGGGTTATGTTATGGATTTAAAGAAATTGAAAGACATAATTAACACCTATGTAATCGATAAATTGGACCATCGAAATATTAATTTGGATGTAGATTTTATGCAAGGTAAAATGGCGAGTACCGAAGTTTTAGCTATTGAAATATGGAATCAACTAAATCCTCATATTAAAGACGCGGCATTGCACAGCATTAAACTTTTTGAGACAGAAAATAATTTTGTTGAATATTTTGGGGAACAATAACAATCGACTGCATGCATAATAATAATGGAATAAGTACCGAAGAAACTGAAAAAGGATATCGAAACGAAATTATTTTTAATCAGGATATTATTTCTTCGTTGAGTGAAAGTTACAAACAGATATTAGAAAATATTGGAGAGGATGTAAATCGGGAAGGAATTATGAAAACTCCTGAACGGGCAGCTAAAGCCATGCAATTTTTGACTCATGGGTATGATATTGATCCACGTGAGATTATAAAATCGGCACTTTTCAAAGAAGATTATAGCCAAATGGTGATAGTAAAGGATATTGAATTATACTCTTTATGCGAACATCATTTACTTCCGTTTTTTGGTAAAGCTCATATTGCTTATATTCCAAATGGGCACATAGTTGGTTTAAGTAAAATTCCAAGAGTAGTAGATGCTTTTGCACGGCGATTACAAGTTCAAGAAAGGTTAACCAACGAAATTAGAGATTGTATTAACGAAACTTTACAACCTGCAGGCGTTGCGATCGTTATAGAATGTAGACACTTATGCATGAGCATGAGAGGGGTACAAAAGCAAAATTCTGTAACCACAACTTCTGCATTCACTGGCGAATTTGAGCACGAAAAAACACGTTCAGAATTCTTGAGATTATTAAGTTCAAACCTGAGTTAAATTAATTTGACTTAATCCTGATTTTCTTTAGGTTTAGCATTTAACAAAAACGCTATGAAGTCATTTATTTTTCCAGGGCAAGGTTCTCAGTTTCCAGGGATGGGCAAAGAATTGTATCATCAATACCCACAAGCAAAACAGTTATTCGATGTTGCTGACGAAATAATTGGTTTTTCTATTAGCAATTTAATGTTTGATGGAACAGAAGAACAGCTGCGTCAGACCAATGTAACTCAACCCGCCATATTTTTGCATTCTACTATTTTAGCGCATGTTGCCATGCAAAATTATGAGGCTGATATGGTTGCTGGTCATTCATTAGGAGAATTTTCCGCCCTGGTAGCTAGTCATACTTTATTGTTTGAAGATGCACTGCGATTAGTAATTGCCAGAGCAAACGCCATGCAAAAAGCCTGCGAAATGCAAGCAGGAACAATGGCAGCTATTTTAGGATTAGAAGATCATTTAGTTGAAAACATTTGTTCTGAAATTAACGATATAGTAGTTCCGGCAAATTATAATTGCCCTGGTCAATTAGTAATTTCAGGAAGTGTGTCTGGAGTTACAGAAGCTTGCAAGCAATTAAGTGCAGCAGGTGCAAAAAGGGCATTGATGTTGAATGTGGGAGGGGCTTTTCATTCACCATTAATGGAACCAGCTAGAGCAGAATTAGAAAAGGCCATTTCAAAAACACATTTTTCCAAACCATCGTGCCCTATTTATCAAAATGTAACTGCGAAACCTCATTCAGATCCGGAGCAAGTAAAACAAAACTTAATTGCTCAACTTACAGCTCCAGTTCGATGGACTCAAAGTGTTCAGCAAATGTTGGCGGATGGATCAAATTCCTTTACAGAATGCGGTCCAGGGAATGTTTTGCAAGGTTTAGTTAGAAAAGTTTCCAAAGAAGTTGAAACTTTCGCTTTGCAAGCAAGTTGAATAAAGCAATAATAGAAAGCCTGGTAGAATTGAATTAAAGAAAAATGCTTAATCTGCTTGATTTGAGAAAATTCAATTTCGTACATTTTAGCACCTGCTATCCGAAATGGTTATACTTGTAAGGTTTTGCAACTACACTCCTCCATATCCGAATCGCTACGAAGAAATGCTGTTTTAACAGTTATTTTCTTTCTTCTTGCTGTAATCGCAAGCAGACAGTTTGGAGAAATAGAATCGCTTGGCAGTGATGCAAAGCGCATTGAAAGAATAGTAAACGAGCGAGAAAAATTTATAGAATCTACATTACGTAGTCAACGATTTTCTGATTATGTATCGAACTTCAACAATTTACCAGCTGGTTCTGTTGCATCACAAAAACTCTTTTTAGATTTTAAAAAGAAAAATATCGGATTGTTGCTTTTTCAAAAAGATTCCTGTATTTTTTGGTCAGATAATCGAATTATTCCCGAATTAAGTTTATTAAATGGCAAAGGAATTACCAGCTTTTATAAACTTGCCAATGGTGATTATTGCCTGATTGACACTACAATAGGTTCAATTCAGGTTTTATGTTTTATTCCAATCAAAAGTAAATATGCATATCAGAATGAATATCTGGCAAGTTCATTAAATCCTAATTTTGATATTGAAAAAAGCCTATTGGTTTTAAGAAATAAAATACTTCCAGAATGGTCTGTGAATAGTATTAAGGGAAATTTTCTTTTTTCTGTATCATATGATAGTTTAAGTTCTGATGTAGAAATACCCGTTTTAAAAATCATTTTATGGTTAGCAGGTTTTATTTTTCTTTATTTATTAATTGCAGCAATAGCTCGTTGGATTATTTACATTCAAAAACAATTAACTCTCGGCTTTATCTTTTTTTTATTGGTAAGTAGTGGAATCAGATTTATTACCTTGTGGTATCAATGGCCGATAGAACTTTATGCCTTAAAATTGTTTTCTCCAACGATTTATGCATCAAGTGTTTTGCTTCCTTCACTTGGTGATTTTTTACTGAATACGATGTTATTGTTATGGATAATTAATTTTATTCATGAACATCAAATTAAATTTTTCAAATCAAGAGAAAAAACAAATCTTACTCATTTGAGGTCTGTTGCTTATTTGCTTTTTGTATTACTTTTCAGTGAATTATTAAGCTATTTATTCCGCGGATTAGTTATCAATTCAAGCATTTCATTTGATGTTACCAATATTCTGAGTATTTCTGGTTATAGTGTGATTGGATTTGTGCTTCTTGGCTTTTGCCTATACGCCATTTATCAATTATCATTTATGGTAATTTCTTTTATCGATTTTTATCAATATAGCAAAGTCGAAAAATTGTGGCTTTTTGGTATTTCTTTTTCTATTTATGTAGTAATAAAAATTTTAATTAATAGTATTGATATATTAATTATAGCCTCTGCACTTTATTTATTCATTTTAGAAAGAATAAAGCGAACACATAAAAAACAGTTTAGCTTTTCTAATGCTGTTTTATTGCTTTTTGTATTTTCATTTGCATCTGCAAGCAAGCTTAATGAATTTAATAATGAGAAAGAAAAGGGAAATCGTGAATTGCTAGCTGGTAAATTAGAAAGTAGTAAAGATCCAGTTGCAGAATATTTATTTCTTGATATTTTTAAGCGAATTAGAAAAGATAACTTTATTTCAAATTACTTTAAAAATACAGGTTCTGATCGTGTACTATTAAACGAGCGATTAAATAAACTATACTTTGGGGGTTATTTTTCGAAATATGAAGTCATTAATTTTGAATATAATTTATTAAATCAACCTATTGCCAGTCGTTATCCACCAAATTTTCATATTGTTGATAGTGTTTTACGATCTTCCAGAATTTCAGTAGAGAATCCAGGCTTATTTCCGGTAACAGATGGAAATGGATTACAAAATTATTTTTCAGGAATTCCAATTTATACTGAAGGACAATTTTTAGGTACTTTAATTTTAGAGTTTAAACTAAGAACCTTGCAAGAAAACAATCCATATCCTGAATTACTATTAGATGGAGATTTTGGCTTGAATAGGGATTTCTCTAACTATTCATACTGCGTATATGTGAATGATAAATTAGTAAATCAGCATGGGCAATATGCCTACGGTTTAAACGCAAATGAATTTGGAGAAGTATTATCAGGTTTTTCTTCTATAGATATAAATGGTTACAATCATTTATTGTATAAAACCGGAAACCGAACCTTAATTGTTATGAGCAAAATAAAGGAAGGCAGTTATACATTAATTGCTGTATTCTCCTATTTGTTTGCATTCCTATCACTCATGCTTTTTGTATTTCTGATATGGAATAAATTTTCAACTTTTTTTAATCCAAAAATGTTCAGTTCAGAACAAATGTTGAAGTTAAAAAGCATCCGGTCGTTTGGTGTTTTATACAAAACCCGAATCCAAAGTGCAGTATTGGTTACCGTTGTTGGTTCTTTAGTACTAATTGGCTTCATTACTTTTTTATATTTATCAAGGCAATATATTGTTCAACAAAATACTCGCGTAAGTCAGCTTACCAAGGCTGTCGTTTCTTCTATTGAAAAAGATATATCAACGCAAAATTTAAATATTGATGAAAACAACGACGATTTTGCCCTTTATCTAACTTCACTTTCAGCAGTTTACAATACCGATATTAATTTATATAACTTAGAAGGGAATCTGAAAATAAGTACGCAACCCAAAGTTTTTGAAAAGCGATTAATTTCAGCTAAAATGAATCCAAATGCGTTTCAAGAGATGCAAACCATGAAACGAACGGAGATTATTAGTAAAGAGAAAATCGGGAAACTGGAATATTTTTCAGCATATGCACCTCTGCAAAATGAAAACCGTCAAGTAATAGGGTATATAAATCTCCCATTTTTTGCTAATCCGCAAGAGTATAATACTGAAATCTTAAATTTTCTGAATACACTCATCAATGTATATGCATTTGTTTTTGTGTTAATTGGTTTTTTCGCTGTTTTTATTGCAAACAGTATTACTAAACCACTTACCTTAATTGAAAATAGTTTGAAAAAAACCAAAATCGGAAATCATAACGAGCCTATAACTTGGAAAGGGAAAGATGAAATTGGAAATCTGATTAAAGAATACAATAAAATGATTACCGCTTTGGAAATGAGTGCAGCAAAGCTCGCACGTTCTGAGCGAGAAACAGCTTGGAGAGAAATGGCCAAGCAAGTTGCACACGAAATTAAAAACCCGCTTACTCCAATTAAACTTGGAATTCAGCAATTGGAAAGAGCTTATCTGAAAAATGATCCGGAGTTTAACATCAAATTTGATAAATTTAAGAATGTACTCATTGAGCAGATTGATAGCTTATCTAAAATCGCAATTGAATTTTCTGACTTTGCACAAATGCCTATCACTAAAAATGAAATTGTAAAAGTGGATGATATGATTTTACAGTCGATTGAATTATTTAAAAATTCTAGTGAAGTGTCCATCGAATTTCACGCCGATGCCGACGAAAATTATATAGTTGCAGATAAAGATCAGCTAATAAGAACTTGCAATAATTTAATTAAGAACGCTATTCAAGCTATAAAAGATGAGCGAGATGGAGAAATAATTATTAGCACAAAAAATATTTTCGACATCATTCAAATTAGCTTTACTGATAATGGAATGGGTATTCCGAATGAATTAAAGGATAAAATTTTTGAACCAAATTTTACAACAAAGTCTTCAGGCATGGGTATGGGTCTTGCGATTATTAAAAATATTGTAGAATCATCAAACGGTAAAATATGGTTTGAGACTGAACAAGGCTATGGAACTACGTTTTATCTCAATTTTCCGGTGTATAACAACTATACTAAAACCTAAAATGCAGGGTTATTGACAATAGCCAATCACGATGAGTAAAGTTGTAGTTCTTTTTAGTATTTTTTTTTTATCCGTTTTGGCTAACAGTGCAAAGGCTCAATCGGGCAATTCGCGCAGCAAAACAATCATACTTTCTAGCGATACAATTAAAATTGATACCAATAGTATCATATATAATTCAATTGAAATTAGCGATTCTAAAGGGGAGAAAATTTTATCAAAAAAGTATGAAATTGATTATCCTAAATCTCTTTTTATTAGAATTGATGCAACACTGAATGATACATTACAAATCAGGTATAAAGTTTTTCCTTTTAGTTTTTCGCGTCCGTATTTTAATAAAGATTACTCACTGGTCGAGGCTAAATCTAGTTCTACAGAAAATCCTTATAGTTTAACTGTAAGCGAAACAACGGGCGATATATTTTCACTGGGTTCGCTAAATAAAAGCGGAAGCGTTTCTAGAAGTGTTGCCTTTGGAAATAATCAAGATTTATCGGTCAATTCAAATTTATCATTACAATTAGCTGGCAAGCTTGGAGGTGATATTGATTTGGTAGCCAGTGTTTCTGATGATAATATTCCGATACAAGCGGAAGGAAATACGCAACAAATTCAAGATTTTGATCGGGTATTTATTCAACTAAAAAGAAAAGAAACTTCACTTATTGTAGGAGATTTTGAATTGCGCAGACCAGATTCTTATTTTATGAATTATTGGAAAAAACTAAAAGGAGGATCGCTACGAACTGGTAATGTATTTGCAGATAGTACAAAAATGGTTTCTGGAGTTTCTATTGCTGTTGCTAAGGGAAAATATACCCGATCACAATTTTTAGGAACAGAATCTAATCAAGGTCCATATCGCCTTTCTGGCGAAAACAATGAACAATTTATTGTAATTCTTTCTGGTACAGAAAGAATAATATTAGACGGAGAGATTCTGATAAGGGGGGCGGAAAATGATTATATTATTGATTACAACTCTGCCGAATTGACGTTTACTGCAAAACGTTTAATCACTCAATTTTCAAGAATAAGTGCAGAATATGAGTATAGTGATCGAAATTATTCACGCTCGCTAATTCAATTAAACAATGAGGTAGTTTATAAAAAAGTTAAAGTAAAGTTTAATCATTTTGCTGAACAAGACAGCAAAAACCAACCATTATTACAGACGTTGGATAATGAGCAAAAATTATTTTTAAAAGGAATTGGTGATCAAACTGATCTAGCATTTTTTCCAAATATCGATTCAGTTCCATTTAGCAAAGAAGAAATTCTATATAAATTAACAGATAGTATTGGATTTCAATTTTACCAATATTCTACCAATTCAGACAGTGCAAAATATCGACTTGGATTCAGTCAAGTAGGTACAAACCAAGGTAATTATAAGTTAAAAACAAGTTCGACAGCAAACGGACGTGTCTTTGAATTTGTGTTTCCAATTTATACGATTCCCCAAGGTGATTATGAGCCAATTCTTTTATTAATTACACCCAAAAAAACCCAATTAACTACATTGGGAGCGTTATACAATTTAAACAAGAATTTTTTTATAAGTTCAGAAATAGCGTTTAGTCGAAATGATAAGAACCTTTTTTCGGGCAAAGGTGATAAAGATAATGGAGGAATTGGTCTGAAAATTTCAGCTAGTTATCGTCTGTTGTTATCAAAAAACGATACTGCTAAAAACGTTTTAATTACCCGAATTGATCATGAATTTATCAACAAAACTTTTTTACCACTTGACAGGTATAGACCTCCTGAATTTGAAAGAGACTTTAATTTAACTGGATTACGAACTCAAAATGAATCATTATCAGGTTTAAACCTTACTTTTTTAAGAACCCAAAACCAGCAAGTTACCTATCGATACAATAGACTTGTTCGACCTGGATTTTATATTGGAAATTTACATGGCTTATCGACTCAAATTACTGAAAAGAGTTATTATTTTAAAGGAGAAATAAGTAATCTTTCAACTTCTGACACAATTAGAAATACAGAATTTTTGAAACAAAAATATTATTTGGCCAAGAAATTTAAGGAGTTTACGATCGGTGCAGAATTCTGGTCGGAACAAAACAGAATTATTTTAGATACTTTAATTAGCCCTTCTGCAAACTTTCGTCAGTTGTTATATTTTATTCAAAATTCCGATTCTTCTGAAAATACATTTAGAATTGATTATGCAAAACGAAATGATTTTTTGCCTCAAAGCAATGAGTTTAAAAGATCATCAGCTGCAGACATTGTTAATTTTAATTCTTCATTTAGCAAAAATCCGAATAGTGTTTTTAGTGTAAACTCTACTTATCGTAAAATTAATTATCAGAATGACACCATTAAAACAAACGAAGAAACCTTATTATCTAGAATTCAATATGAAATTCGTGTTTTAAAAGGATTTTTATCATCACTTACGTATTATGAAATTGGAAGCGGGCAAGAACCAAAACGCGAATTTACTTACCTAGAAGTGCCAAATGGCCAAGGTGTTTATACCTGGAGCGTAGCTACAGATTATAACAAAGACGGAATCAAAGATTTAAATGAATTTGAAATTGCTCAATATTCGTATGATGCTAATTACATTCGGGTATCAGTAAATACTACAGAATATGTTCGAACCAATTTAATTGGATTTAATGAAGTTTTTACTATAAATCCAAATGTAAAATGGAATAATAAAAAAGGAATTAGAAAATTTGCAGCTAATTTTTATAATCAAACTACTTTCAAAATTGATAAAAAAGTTCTTAATAATATTGGAATAAGCTATTTCAATCCATTTGATTTAAAAGTAAACGACACAAGTTTAATTTCCTTAAATTCATTTGTACGTAATACAATTTATTTTAAAAGGGCAGATCCTATATATGGTGCAGAATATAATTATCAAATAAATTCAGATAAAATTTTACTTTCCGGAGGATTTGAAACTCGAAAAAATTTGGAAAATAGTGTTCGGCTACGTTGGAATTTTGTAACTTCTGCAGGCTTAGTGTTGTTTTTGCGTAAAGGTTTCAAAACCTACAATTCTGAATTTTTAAAAGCAAGAAACTTCGAAATAAATTTGACTGAAATAACCCCTGAATTTAATTATCAGGTTAATACTACCCTTCGAATTACATTTTCGTATGCGTATAGCAGCAAAGAAAACAATCAAGAGCTCGGAGGTGAAAAACTAATATTAAATCGATTAGGGTCTGAAATTCGATACAATCTGGTGAAAAGAGGAAGTATAAGTGCTAAGTTAAATTTGATCAATAATAATTATTTAGGAGAAAGTAATTCATCTGTGGGGTACGAATTGTTGGAAGGTTTGCAAAAAGGAAATAACATAACTTGGAATGCTACGTTACAACAAAATGTATCAAAAGGTTTGCAAATAAATGTAACCTATGATGGTCGAAGCTCTGAAGGTTCTAAAACAATTCACAGTGGTGGAGTACAAGCCAGAGCATTTTTTTAAAAAAAAATCCCCCTGATTTCTCAGAAGGATTTTTAGAATAATTAATTTTTATAATTATTTAAGCTCAAATTTTGAGCTTCCAACCATAGCACCGTCAGCAAATAAAACTGCTTCATAAAGACCTTTTTCAAACGGAGAAGATTTAGTCCAATACATATTAAAAACCTGCGGTTGATTATCAAAGTTAATCGTATATTTTGCTGTATACTGCATATCCTGGTTGTTTGCTTTAAACATGCTTTGCTCACGATCAGTAACTGTTTCAAGATTTCCTTTCGGATCAAGCACTCTTAAGTAAAAATCTTTAGCACCTTTTTCGGCAATATCATTATTAGCTAAAGTAAATGAAACTTTAATTTTATCTACATTTTTAGCCTTAGTTACATCTGACTCTTTTCCGCTTGATCGTTCTCTAACTGGAGTAATCGTCAAATTTTCAGATTTGAGTACAGATGCAGCACTTATTTTACCACTTAAATTTGTATTTTCTGATGCAAGTGTACTTGCACGGGTTTGCTCAGCAACTACAGTTTGTTTTAGACCAGTGTTTTCGGTATTTAGACGCTCGTTTTCTACTTTCAGCTCTTCAATTTCTGTTTGATAGTTTGAAACAAAAACTCTTAACTGGTCAATTTCTTTCCTAGATTTTGCCAATTGACCTGCACTCATATTTCCTTTTTTCAAAGAATTCTGAAGTTCTTCAACCTTACTTTTTAGTTCAAGATTTTTTTCTTCTAGTTCAGCACTTAGTTCAGTAGTACTATTTGTAGCTTCTGCAAGTTCTGCTTCTAGTTGGTTTAATTCTTTTTGCAATCCAGCACGTTCATCGGTTACAGTTGTCAGGGTTGTTTCTGTTTTATTCTTTTTTAGAAACGTATAAATATTTGTTCCCAACAATAACGCAATTACAGCAAGTAGAACGTAGATGTAATTCGTGTTTTTTTTCTGTGCATTTTGTGCATTTTCCATTTTTACTTTTTTTGAGGTTTAAGACTAATCAATTCAATTTTTAAATAATGTTGTTTTATAAAGAAACATAAACTGATTGAATAATTCTTGAGTTATGCAAATGTCAAACCAAAAAATTTATTAACCTATTCTATGTTTTCATTGGAAATGAAGTGTTAAATGTATGGATAAAAATAGGGTATTGAAAATTATTACTATGGTAATGTTTTCCCCGCTTTTGTGAATGCTTTTCGGTTCATGATTATATTCCCATTTTTTAATTCACGTATCAACAATATTCCTTCAAAATTATACTTCGTACTTACTTGTTGCGCCAGGTTTGTATATATTCTTTGTTGCGGCGGAATCGGAACGTTTAATTCAAACATACACCATCGATTTAAATTTAATACCTTATTTTCATTTACTAAAACACCATCAACAATATATTCCGATAATTTGATGGGTATTTTATTCACATTTTCAGGAATTATTAATGCAAGTTCATTTGGATTTCCTGAATATATATTAAAAGATAAATAGTGATCCCACTTTTTTTTAATACCTAATAATGGCATTAATACACAAACAAACCCAAAAAATATATAGAGTAGAATATTTTTTTTAATTATATCAAAATTAATAACTAAATCAGTATTGTTATAAAACAAAATAGAACCAAAAAGTATCATTGAGGCGTTCCATGGCCATACAACAGAGTTAAAATTTATTCCCAATGGACTTAAGTAATATAAAATAAATAGGTGCGAAAATAGTAATAAAAAGAAGCCTGCTTTTCGGGTTTTAAAATAAATTAAAAGTAATCCTGTTAGTATTTCAAAAAAGGGAATTAAGTATCCTAACTCTTTAACATTATTAATAAAATCTTTGTTAAAATAGAATAAATTTTTAAAAATCGGATTGCTTACATATAGAATAAATTGTGGTTGTAACTTGTGAATACCAGTCCATAAATAAATACTAATTATCAACAGCATCTGAATATTAATAAGTGTTTTTGCCCTTGTTTCTGTGCTTAAGAATATAAAAGGAATTAGCATTAAACCAAATTGATAAACCCATGGTTGCCATCTTAATTGATCGGATAAAACAAACAGAATAAGTATAATACTTGTCAGAATTGTTGTTTGTCGAATATACTTCCCTATTAATCCAAAAAGCAAACTCAATAATAATATTCCTAATAATATTTTGTCAAAAGGAGCAGGTAAAATATTGATTTGTTTGTAAACGGGAACAAGCGGTAGCAGTCGATCACTAAGCCAAAGAGGAATAGAAAACAAAATACCAGCTATTAATCCAGCACAAATGATACGATAAGTAAAAATTGCTCGATTAAGAGAGTTGGTCATTTTTAAACCCTTGCTGCTACTAGCAAATCAAGATCTTTGTAGGGTATTTTAAAAAGATTAGAAAGATGTTGGTTCGTTAAATGACCCTGATAAACATAGACTCCGTTTCTTACCCCACTTTTTTCCCATAACATATTTTTAACTCCTCCCGCTTCACCAATGCTGATAAGAATGGGAGTGAAAATATTGGTCAATGCGTAAGATGCTGTTCTTGAAACTCTTGAAGCTATATTTGGTACGCAATAATGGATAATATCATGCTTTTTAAATATGGGCTTATCATGATTTGTTACTCGTGAGGTTTCGAAACAACCTCCTTGATCTATGCTCACATCAATAATTACCGATCCTGCTTTCATAGAACTTACCATTTCTTCTGAAACAATACAGGGTGTGCGCCCGTTTTCAGAATAAATAGCCCCAACTGCAACATCTGCAGTTGCTAATGCTTTTTTCAGTACAATCGGTTGTATTACAGAGGTAAACAGGCGGCTTCCAATATTATTTTGCAATCTGCGAAGCCGGTAAAGCGAATTATCAAAAACTTTTACTTCTGCACCAAGTCCTATAGCAGTTTTGGCAGCAAATTCTCCCACTGTACCAGCACCTATTATTACAACTTCTGATGGCGGTATTCCAGAAATTCCACCCAACATAATTCCTCGTCCGTGGCTTACATTACTTAAATATTCTGCAGCTATTAAAATAGAAGTTCCTCCAACAATTTCGCTCATTGAACGGATAACCGTAAATACACCCCACTCATCTTTTAGGTATTCATACGATATCGCAGTTACTTTTTTGGCCATTAATGCCTTTATATATTGCTCTTTGACTACTGCAAGCTGAATAGCTGAAACCAAAGTTTGACCTTGTTTCATCATTTCAATTTCGTCAAATGATGGGGGTGCAACTTTCATTAATATATCTGCCTGAAAAACTTCTTTGGTATCATAAACAATGCGCGCACCACACTCGCTATATGCATTATCGGAAAAATTAGCTGCTCTACCAGCTCCACTTTCCACCAAAACTTCATGCCCATGCTCTACCAATAAATGAATAGACTGGGGGGTAAGTGCAATTCTGTTTTCTTGGTAACTCGTTTCTTTTGGAATACCTATCTGTAGCGAATTCTTCTTACTTTTTGTTTCTAGCAGCGATTCCTGCGGCATCATTAATGCCTGTTTTGCAATTTCAGAAAATCCTGGAGGAGTAATAGCGCCCATTTAATGTTTATCGATTTTAAATATAGTTAAAAAAACCGCTTTGCGACAAAATTACAATTCTTTGCTAATATTAGTAGTATTAGAAACAGCAAATCTTCTGATTTCGTTTGTTGTTAATTGAATGTCAATAGAAACGAAATTATTTGGTAAAAGTGGGAATGCAAGTTCAGGCCATTCTATTATACAATAGTTTTCGCCATCTAGATATTCTTCAAATCCAATTTCCTGCAATTCCTTTATATGCAGCAGTCTGTATAAATCGAAGTGATAAATTTTAAATCCGGAAGCTATATATTCATTTACAATAGAAAAAGTAGGACTCGAAACCTGATCTTTTGATCCTAAGATTTTAACAAATGAGTTTACAAAAGTTGTTTTACCACTACCCATTTCTCCTGTCAATAAGATAATTTTTGATTTGGAAATATGGTTGACTACATAGTCAGCAACTTTATCTAAATCTGCTATATATGAAACAATAAATTCTTTCAAACCCAATCGTTTTATTTAGTAGAATAAACAGCAAAAGGAATAATCATTTCTTCTAAAGAAACTCCACCATGCTGAAATGTATTATTAAAATAGTTGACAAATTGATTGTAATTGTTTGGGTAAATAAAATAATAATCATCTTTTGCAAAGATAAATGAAGAAGAAACATTTAGTTTCGGAAGATTTGCATCATGTGGGTTTTTAATCTGAAAAACCTCTTTTGCTGTAAAGTTTAAGTTCTTTCCTTGTTTATATCGCAAGTTACTATTAGTGTTTTTATCACCAATTACTTTACTTGGGTGTTTTACTCGTATGGTTCCATGATCAGTTGTTATCACCAGTTTTATATTTTTCTGTGCTATCTTTTTAATGATATCTAATAAGGGAGAATGCTCGAACCAACTCAATGTTAATGATCGATAGGCAGCTTCATTGCCGGCAAGTTCGCGAATCATTTCCATTTCTGTTCTTGAATGCGAAAGCATATCTACAAAATTATAAACTATTACATTCAAATCATTATTAAACAGATTCTGAACATTATCAACTAAATTTTTACCTGCTTCGTTATTTACAATTTTATTATAACTATGCTTAATTTTTTTTCGGTTTCTTTCCAAATTATCTTTCAGAAATTCCTCTTCATGCAAATTTTTTCCACCTTCATCATCATCATTCTGCCACAATTTTGGAAATCGTTTTTCCATTTCTAAAGGTGTTAGACCCGAAAAAATTGCATTTCTTGCATATTGGGTAGCAGTTGGAAGTATACTGTAATACATTTCCTCTGTTTCCATCCTAAAGTATTCTGTTAAAATTGGATTGATAATTTTCCATTGATCATAACGTAAATTATCAATAAGAATAAAAAAGACAGGTACGTTTTCTTCTAACAATGGAAATACTTTTTTATTCATTAACGTATTAGAAAGCACGGGAATATTTTCGGCTTTAAATGCCCATTGTAAATAATTTTTCTCAATGTATTTTCCAAATTGGACATTCGCATCTGCTTTTTGCATGGTCAATATTTCATGCATTCCTTCATCTTCTAATTGCTCCAATTCCAATTCCCAAAAAACAAGTTTCTTGTAAACTTCGGCCCATTCTGAAAAGCTAAGATTATCATTAAGCGTCATTCCCAATTGTCTGAAATCTTGCTGATATGCTGATGTGGTTTTTTCACTAACCAGCCTTTTATTATCAACCAATTTTTTTATCGTCAATAATATTTGCCTTGGATTTACAGGCTTTATTAAATAATCAGCTATTTTACTGCCAATTGCATCTTCCATCAAATATTCCTCTTCATTTTTAGTAATCAAGACTACTGGAACATCAGCATTTATATTTTTTATTTCTGATAAAGTTTCCAAACCAGATAAGCCTGGCATATTTTCATCTAAAAAAACCAGATCGAAATAAGAGTTTTTGAACGCGTCTAGCGCATCGCTTCCGTTGGTGACTGTGGTTATTTTATACCCTTTGTCATTCAAAAACATTATATGTGGTTTCAACAAATCAATTTCATCATCGGCCCACAAAATAGTTGTTTCCTGCATAATTCGCTAGTTTTTAAATCGGCTCAAAATTATTAAAAGTCTCTTACCTAAACTATAAAATTTACATTTGTAGTATAACACTGTTAAAACTGAGCAACATTTAAACCAAGAAACTTTGCAGCATAATAAAAAGAAAATTTTTAATGATCCGGTTTATGGTTTTATCACCATTCAATATGAGTTGTTGTTTGATTTGATCTCTCATCCTTATTTTCAAAGATTGCGAAATATCAATCAACTAGGGCTTACTTATTTGGTTTATCCTGGGGCATTACACACCCGTTTTCATCATGCACTGGGTGCGTTACATCTTATGAGCATGGCTTTGGATACGCTTAAAAATAAAGGAATTGAAATAAGTAATCAAGAATGCGAGGCCGTTACCGTGGCTATATTATTGCATGACATTGGACATGGACCGTTTTCGCATGCCTTAGAAGGTGAAATTGCTGAAGGATTATCGCATGAAATGTTATCGTTAGCCATTATGCAAAAGTTAAATGAAGAGTTTTCTGGCAGATTAAGTTTGGCGATAGAAATTTTTCAAAATTATTACCATAAAAAGTTTTTATACGAACTTGTTTCGGGTCAAATGGACATTGACCGTCTTGATTATTTGAATCGTGACAGTTTTTTTACAGGTGTATCAGAAGGTATAATTGGGTTCGACAGGATTTTGAAAATGATAAATGTAGTTGATAATGAGTTGGTAATTGAAGAGAAAGGAATTTATTCGGTTGAGAAATTTTTGATTGCTCGAAGGCTCATGTATTGGCAAGTTTATTTGCATAAAACAGTGCTTGCAGCCGAACAAATGCTGTTGAAAATTATTACCAGGGCAAAGGTACTTTGTCGCTCTGGAGTTAATTTATTTGGCCAACCTGCATTGATAGAGTTGTTATGTTCCGATAAAACCACAGATGATAAAATCCGATTGGAGCTTTTTATGCAAATAGATGATCATGATATTCATTCGGCTATAAAAGTTTGGTCTAGTCATGATGATAAAATATTATCATTACTTTGCAAATCAATAGTAAACAGAGATTTATATCGGGTTGAAATTCAAAAAAATTCATTCGACAAAGACTATATAGAATTAATTAGAAATAAAACCATGGAGCAACTTTCCATTAGTTTAAAAGAAACGAATTACTTTGTTTTTACAGATGTTATCCATAATAATGCCTATAGTTTGGAGGAAAAGGAGATAAAAATTTTATTAAATTCTGGTGCAACTGTTGATATTCTTGAAGCGTCTGATGGGATAGTATCTGATAAAACTTTATCTACCGTCAAAAAAAACTTTCTTTGTTATTTAAAAAGTATTGATATTTAGCCATCTACTAATGTTATAGCTGTACCAATATTCCGTTTTTGGTATTAATTATTAAATTTGAAAATGAAATTATCGGCAAAAGAGGTTAGTGATATGGTTGGTGGCGTTTTAGAAGGCGATGATTCTGTCGTTATTACTTCTCTTGCAAAAATTGAAGAAGGTCATTTGGGTTCTATTTCTTTCTTAGCTAATCTAAAATATCAGTCATTTCTATATACTACCCAATCATCAGTTGTAATAATCAACGATGATTTTGAACCTGAAAAAAATCTTTCCTGCACAGTAATACGCGTTGTGGATGCTTATTCAGCATTTTCAATTTTGTTGCAACAATTCACGAAAAGTGAAATTAAAACAGGAATTGAACAACCTTCTTTTATTTCGCCGGATGTAATTATTAATGAAGATTGCTATGTAGGTGCTTTTGCTTATATCGGTAGTAAAGTTGTCATAGGGAAAAATGTAAAAATTTATCCTCATGTTTTTATTGGCGATAATTGTGTGATTGGCGATAATGTGATTCTTCATCCTGGAGTAAAAATTTATCACCATTGCGAGCTAGGTAACAATATTGTTGTTCATGCAAGCAGTGTAATTGGTAGTGATGGTTTTGGTTTTGCGCCTCAGTCAGATGGAAGTTTCACTAAAATAGTACAAAGTGGAAATGTTGTAATTGAAGATCATGTAGAAATTGGTTCAAACACTTCAATAGATAGAGCCACAATCGGATCAACCATTATAAAAAAAGGAGTAAAGCTTGATAATTTAATTCAAATAGCTCATAATGTTGAGATCGGAAAAAATACTGTTGTAGCCTCGCAGGCTGGAATTTCTGGAAGCACAAAAATTGGTGATAATTGCGTAATTGGTGGTCAGGTTGGCATAGTTGGACATATTTATATTGCGAATGGAACACAAATAAATGCTCAATCTGGAGTTTCAAAATCTATAAAAGAGGAAAGTAAATTGTGGAATGGAAGCCCATTATCTCCATTTCGGGATGCGCTTAAATCGCAGGTTGTTTATCGTCGTTTGCCTGATCTTGAGAAACGAATTGAAGACCTCGAACAGCTTTTAAAAGAGTTAAGACATTCAACACTTTAAAAGCCTTATTTGTACGGTAATTTTTTTTTTTGTTGTTTTACAAAAAATCAAAATTATCCCCAGCCTTTTTTCGGGCAATATTCTTATGAATGTTAAACAAAAAACACTAAAAAGTCCGGTATCCTTATCGGGAGTTGGATTGCATACCGGTAAAAGTGTAACACTTACTTTCCGTCCTGCGCCAGATAATCACGGTTATAAATTTAAAAGAATTGATCTTCCTGGTCAGCCAACAATTGATGCCGATGCAGACTTAGTTACAGATACTTCACGAGGAACAACTATAGAGCAAAACGGAGGAAGTGTATCAACCATTGAACATACTTTAGCAGCATTGGCTGGTCTTGAATTGGATAATGTATTGATAGAATTAGATGCTGCTGAAGCTCCAATTATGGATGGAAGTTCTATTCAATTTGTTGAAGCATTGGAAAAAGTTGGATTTGTAGATCAAGAAACTGATCGAGAATATTATAATATTCAACAAGTGATCAGATATGCTGAGCCAGAACGTGGAGTAGAAATGATTGCAATGCCGCAAGATGATTACAGAGTTACTGTAATGGTTGACTATAATTCTCCAGTTTTAGGAAGTCAACATGCGACTATTTTAGCCATGAGCGATTTTAAAAAAGAAATTGCTTCTTCCAGAACTTTTTGCTTTTTGCATGAATTGGAAATGTTGGTTGCAAATAATTTAATTAAAGGTGGAGATTTAAATAATGCGATTGTAGTCGTTGATAAAGTAATTACAGACGAAGAACTTGATAACCTCGCAAAACTTTTCAACCGACCAAAAATTGAAGTTGCCAAAGAAGGAATTTTAAATAACATTACGCTCCGCCATCAGAATGAACCAGCCCGCCATAAATTATTGGATGTTGTTGGCGATTTAGCTTTGATTGGTATACCATTAAAAGGTCAGATTATGGCTGCAAGACCAGGACATGCGGCAAATGTTGCTTTTGCAAAAAAAATTAAAGCATTGATACGAAAAGAGAAATCGAAAAAAGGCGCACCGGTTTACAACCCAAATAATAAACCTTATTACGATATAAATCAAATAAGTAAAATACTTCCTCATCGCCAGCCATTTTTATTAATTGATAAAATTCTTGAGTTATCGCAAACACATGTGGTTGGGTTGAAAAATGTAACTATGAACGAAGAATTTTTTAAAGGACATTTTCCAGGAAACCCAGTTATGCCAGGAGTACTTCAGGTAGAAGCTATGGCACAAACCGGTGGAATTTTAGTTTTAAATACGGTTCCGGATCCAGAAAATTACTGGACTTATTTTATGAAAATAGACAATACTCGATTTAAAGATAAAGTACTGCCAGGTGATACAATTATTATCAGATGTGATTTAATTGCACCTATTCGAAGAGGAATTTGTCAAATGAAAGGGATAGCTTATGTTGGTGACAAAATAGTGATGGAATCTGAAATGATGGCTCAAATTGTAAGAAAAACAGAATGATTCAAGCGCTGGCATACATACACCCCGAAAGCAAAATTGCTGATAACGTAGTAATAGATCCATTTTGTACGATTCATAAGAACGTAGAAATTGGCGAAGGAACTTGGATAGGATCCAACGTAACGATAATGGAGGGAGCAAGAATTGGCAAAAACTGTAGGATTTTCCCAGGTGCAGTTATTTCCGCAATCCCCCAGGATCTAAAATTTGGCGGAGAGAAAACACTTACTATTATTGGAGACGATTGCACCATTCGCGAATGTGCAACAGTAAACCGTGGAACCATTGACCGAGGTGAAACCAGAGTTGGAAACAGATGCCTAATTATGGCTTATGTGCATGTTGCTCATGATTGTTTGATTGGTAATAATTGCATTTTGGCTAATTCTGTTCAATTGGCTGGCCATATTACGATTGATGATTTTGCTATAATCGGTGGTCTTTCTGCAGTTCATCAATTTGTTTCCATCGGTTCGCATGCAATGATTTCTGGTGGTTCTTTAATTCGAAAAGATGTACCACCTTTTACAAAAGCAGGTCGCGAGCCATTATCTTTTGTTGGTATCAACTCAGTTGGATTGCGCCGAAGAGGATTTAGCTCCGAAAAAATTTCGCAGATTCAAGAAATCTACCGAATCATATTTATGCGGAAATTAAATACTTCTCAGGCATTAGAATTAGTGGAAGCAGAAATGCCAGCATCTGAGGAAAGAGATGAAATAGTTAATTTCATCAGAAACTCTAATCGAGGTATTATGAAAGGTTTTTCTCATCAATCTTCTTAAGTAAACTTTTTTTTCTTGAAAATTGAACTTCTGAAAATAAGCAAACGCTTTCAGCATGAATGGATTTTCAAAAATCTTAGTTATGAATTTTCTTCAACCAAAAAATATGCGATTTTAGGAAGTAATGGATCGGGGAAGTCTACTTTATTGCAAATTATTGCCGCAAACATTAGCCCAAGTGAAGGAGAAATCAGGTTTCAACTAGATGGAAATATAATTCCTGCTGATCGGTTTTTTACTCATATTAGTATTTGTGCACCCTATTTGGAATTAATTGAAGAGTTTACTTTTCAAGAAATAATCGATTTTCATTTTCAATTTAAAAAGTATCAACCTGGTATTACCTCAAAACAATTATTGGAACTAAGCACTTTAGAAAAATATAAAAACAGAGTGTATAAAACATTTTCTTCCGGAATGAAACAGCGAGTAAAACTGATACTGAGTTTATTATCAGATACCTCTGTATTGTTATTGGATGAACCCTGCACCAATCTCGATGCTGCAGGTATATCTTGGTATCATGAAATGATAGAAATTTGGACAACCAATCGACTAGTTATTGTTTCTTCAAATCAGCCACAGGAATATGAATTTAGCGAATATCACATTCAATTAGCCGATTTTAAATAGCTTAGCAATCAATCTTAGATTTCCTCTATATTTGCCCCCTTTATAAATAGAATTAACCATGTCAAAACCATCAGACCTAAAATCAGGGAACTTCATACGTTTCAACGGCGAACTTTTAACGGTAGTTGAATGTCAACATCGGACGCCTGGAAATCTTCGTGCTTTTTATCAAGCAAAAATGAGAAATGTAAAAACAGGTAAACTGGTTGAATATCGTTTTAGAGCTGATGAGGATGTGACCATTGCAAGAGTAGAGGTTAAAGAATATCAATATTTATATCCTGAAGGCGAATCATTTGTTTGTATGGATAATGAAACATTCGATCAAATTAACATCGATAAAACCTTATTTGGAGATGCTGCTAAATTTTTAAAAGAAGGAATGCAAGTTCAAATTTCTTTTGAAAGCGAAGAACCTCTTGGTGCAGAAGCACCAAACCATGTAGAATTAGAAATCACCTACACTGAACCAGGAGTGAAAGGAGATACTGTAAATAACGTGATGAAAAATGCAACGCTTGAAACCGGAGCAGAGATTAAGGTACCTTTATTTGTAAATACTGGAGAAAAGATAAAAATTGACACCCGAACAGGTGCTTATGTTGAAAGGGTGAAATAATTCACCTAATTATTCTAAAAGTGTTATTTGTCTTCTAATACTTTCTTCCAGCGAAATGAAGGTTTCTGTGCGAGAAATTCCTTCAATGGCTTGTATTTTTTCGTTCAATACTTCTCTTAAATGATTGGTATCTCTGCAAATAATTTTTGCGAACATGCTGTAACTACCTGTGCAATAGTGTAGTTCGACAACCTCCTTTATTTCTCGCATTTTATCAACAGCATCGTGATAATAAAAACCCTTTTCTAAATAAATTCCAAGAAAGGCACAAATATCAAAACCCAGAGTTGTAGGGTTGACCAAGAGATTTGATCCCTTTACAATTCCTAATTCTTCCATTTTTTTCATCCTTACATGCACAGTTCCACCAGAAATAATTAATTCTTTGGCAATTTCTGTAAATGGAGTCATAGCATTTCTCATCAAAATGCTTAAAATCTGTAGATCGAGTTTATCAATATCTAAATTTGAGTAATGTTTTTCAAGCATGATTTATAATATTTGTATAAAAATAAGATATATATTACAATTATAATAAAAATTAAAATACTTATCTAAAATATTTGCAACATATAGTCAACTCCTTTACATTTGTTATATCAATAAGCAAAACGTTGCAACATTGAAATACAAATTGTAGGGTGGTGAAATTGGCAGACACACCTCCTTGTCTCGGTGGCGAAGGTTCGGAAAAGGTAAGATTTCTTACATTAACCACTTCGTGAGGGTTCGACTCCTTCCCCTACAGCTTTAGGTTAATTTGGTTAATTATTAGGAACGAAAAGCCCGCTTGAAAAAGCGGGTTTTTTGGTTTTAAGGTTTTTGGTTTTAAAAAAATCAGCTGGTACGAATAATAAATAACTAATTATCATAACCAAACTAAAATCTGGCAAGCTTAGAAAAACACCAATGAATAAATGAAAAACTAATCCAATGAATAAAATTATTGTTTTGGTTTTCTTCATCCAAATAAGAATTCCAAAACTTAATTCAAAAATAATAGCTGCCCAACTTAATATAACAGCCAACTTAATATTCATAAAATTTTGCATTCCATTTGTGCTATAATTGGAAAGTTGGGAGATGGATATTAAGGCCTCACCATTTCGCCAAAGTGGGTCTAGTATTTTATCGGCTCCAGAAATAAAATAAAAAAGACAGATGTGTAATTGAATTCCATAAAGAAAAAAATTTCCAATGTTTTTTCTTAACTCACTGGTAATTAAATTTTTGTTTGTAATAAAAAAGATATTTACAAATAGTAAAAGGCAATGCATTCTATCGCCGCCATTTATAAGTGGAGTTAATATCTCATTGAAACAAAGTGAAATAATAAAAACTAAAACACTTAGAGCTATTTTATGCTTTTTCCAGATGGCAGCACAAATAATTAGTAAACAAACGGAAATAAATATTTTTTCTGAAATTGAATTTCCGACAAGTTGTAGTATTGGATCAGTAATCAGATAAAATGGATCTACACTTTTTCCGGGTGAAATATTATAAATCGACATTAAATCAGAAAAAACGGGTAAAAGCCAAAAAATTTTAAAAAGCAAGAAAAAATATAAGCTGTATCGGAAAAGCAATAAATTTTTATAAGGTTGGATTTTTGCGAACCAATCAGAAAGAAACAAAATATTGGATAGCGTTTTTTTCACCTGATCAAAAATTTATGATCATAAACTTTGCTGTACACATTTCCGCTTTTCTCAGCAATTAAAAGTTGAATGCTATCAGAGGAACCGTCAATTGTTAAATGATTAATTAATAAATGAGTATTTGTTTCTGATTGAAGTTGATTTTTATAAAATCGAATAAGCCTGCTTTTCTTTAATTCAGAAATAGAAGCAGTAGATTGAAATTTGTTAAAAGCCATTGCTTCGGGATTTGAAAATTTGGTCCAATTGGTTTCTTTGGATCTAGTTCGATAGAATACTATTTTTTCTGCATTTAATCTTTCTGTAGAAAAGAATTTGCCTCTGAGAAAAAGGGAACGAAATTTTTTAAAATAAACACTTTCTAACCCTTTTTGAGGTTTATAAGGTAAGTATGGAGAAACTACACCAAGCATCCAGATTAGGAGGCCAAAAAATGCAATCATGATGCGAAAGTTTCTCATATAAAAACAATGTAATTTCAAAACTGTTTATTGATTGATTGCGTAATTTAATACAAATCATAAAAAAATTAGCATACAATACCTGTTACCTGTAATAAATTAATATAAAAAGTAGTGTTTAGGTTTAGTTTGTTTGAGCTTTCCGGTTAGGTACCGGAAAGCTTTTTTGTTTTTTAACACTATCTTTGCCAATTAAAATATTTTATGAAACAACCACACTTAGTTAATTTATTTACAGCATTCGTTTTAATTGCTGCAGGAATTTTTAGTTATTTTTCAAATCCATTACGCCCGCCAACAGCATTGATTGGAGTAGGATTAGGCGCTATTTTATTAGTTATGACAGGCGCATTAAAGAAAAACAATAAAATTGTTGCTCATATTGTTGTGGTTTTAACCTTAATTTTTGGAATTATGACTGCTTCTATGGCGTTAAAATCAAGAAATGAGCAGGATTTAGAAAAAAGAAATCGTAGAATGTTGGTTTTCGGAGTTATGAGTGCTACTTGTTTGGTTGCAACCGGGTTTTATGTTGCTGGTTTTATTGATAAAAGAAAACAACGATTAGCCGGAAAATAATCTCTTTTTCAATGGCTGTTCAAAAATTTTAAGGCATGCAGTTTGAATTAGCATGAATATGAAATATACTTCTATCGTGCTCATTATTTTTTTAAGTCTAATCAATAATCTTTCAAAAGGTTTTGCTTCGGATAGTACAGAGGTTGTAAAAGAAAAACTTCATATTTTAATTGAGAACCGAAAAGCAAGATTTGGTAATTATCTGGAAAGCTTGGATGAGAAGACAGGTTTTTTTGGAAATCAAACAAAAAAAGATGTAAAACGAAGTAATGAAGTTCTGGAAACGATTGTACGATCGGACAATGAAATTTTTGCAGAGCTCAACAAACTTTTGAATGTTAAAACCACAGAGAAAACCATTGGTAATTTCGATCTTGCAGAAAAAGAGTCAAAAATACTTCGTCAGGAAAGGGCATTGAATGCTACAAAACAACTAATTGAACTCCAAAAAGTAAAGTTGGAAAAGATGGAAAGTTCGTTGAAAGCAAGAAACATATTCCTTTTGCTATTATTTTTTATTTTAATAGGAATAGCATTTTATTCAAACCGACAACGATTACAAAACAAAAAATTAACTCGAAATACATGAGAAAAATGTACACTACTGCAAAAGAAGCCGAAAAGGTTGTGCTAATTGGAGTAGTTACGCCACAACAATCGGAGGAACAATCGAAAGAATATCTGGAAGAACTGGCATTTTTGGTAGAAACTGCCGGAGGAATAACGTTGAAAACTTTTACGCAAAGGGCGCAGAAACCTGATCCGAAGACTTTTGTAGGAAAAGGAAAACTAGAAGAAATTAGAGATTATGTAAAAGCTGAAGAAGCGGATATGGTTATTTTTGATGATGAACTTTCGGGTTCGCAAATCAGAAATATAGAGCGTTTTTTGGAATGCAAAATACTAGATAGAAGCAATTTAATCTTGGATATATTTGCGACAAGAGCTAAAACTGCACAAGCAAAAACACAGGTTGAGTTAGCTCAGTTTCAATATTTACTTCCCCGACTTACTAATTTATGGACTCACTTAAGTAAGCAAAAAGGAGGGATTGGAATGAAAGGCCCTGGAGAAACAGAGATTGAAACCGATAGGCGAATCATAAGAGATAAAATTAGCTTATTAAAAGAAAGGCTGGTTCAAATAAATAGACAGAATGAAGTTCAGCGAAAAAACAGGAGTCAATTGGTTCGCGTGGCTTTAGTTGGTTATACGAATGTGGGCAAATCCACCATTATGAATTTGTTGAGCAAAGCTGATGTATTTGCTGAGAACAAATTATTTGCAACCCTCGACACCACCGTAAGAAAAGTTGTAATTAACGACATTCCTTTTTTACTATCTGATACAGTAGGTTTTATTCGCAAATTACCCCATCACCTGATCGAATGTTTTACCTCCACATTGGACGAGGTTAAGGAAGCTGATTTATTAATTCATGTTGTTGATGTTTCACATCCAGGATTCGAGGAGCAATTAATTGTTGTAAATCAAACCTTGAAAGAATTGAACTCGCTGGATAAAGAAACCATTGTGGTTTTTAATAAAATTGATCAATATACAACTGATGCTAAAGATTTGGAAAATGATAAACCTCTTTCTTTAGAAGAATTTCAGAATAGTTGGATGTCTAAATCCAATGATCCAGCAATTTTTATATCGGCCAAAAATAAAGTGAATCTTGAGCAATTAAAAGATAAGATTTTTGATAAAATAGAAAAATTGCATAAAGAGAAATATGTTGGTTCTTTTTGATTAAAATATTTGTCTTTCAACGATTTAGAGATTAATTAATTTCTATTATTCTGTTTACATTCATGAAATCTTTGGATATAATTTTCAGATTTTTACTACTAATTTATTAACCTGGAAAGTTTGCTTTTATATTTTCAGCTGCCTTTTCTACTGTTATGTCAATTCTTTTTTGTCGGGTTTCAGGTTTTTTGGCATTTAAAATCCATTCTAATATTCCTCTTTTGGCAGATGAAGCAAAGTTTTCAAAATTTGCTTTTGCTTGTTGGTTAGTGTTTAGTTTGTAGAATAAATCATCCGGAATAACTAATTGATCTACTTTATCTAAAGCATTCCAAGTTCCAGTTTTTTTTGCTAGGTCTATCATTTTCATTCCCGCTTCCGTCATCAAACCTTCAGCTATTAGTTTTTCAACTTTTAATTTATTTACTGCACTCCAATTGCTTGTTGATTTTCTTTTTGCAAAATATTGCAGATAACTTTTTTCATCATTTTTATTGGCTACACTATCAATCCAACCAAAACACAATGCCTCGTCCACAGCTTCAGGATAATATACACTTGGTATTCCACTTTCTTTTTTATGGATTAATAACCAAACACTTTTTTCGATTTCATGATTTTTATCAAGCCAATCTCTCCATTCTTGTCTGGAGCTGGCTGTAAAAATAGGAATGTTTTTGTGGGTTGACATAGTAAAGATTTTTGATAAAACTCTCACTTAAATTTTATATACACAAATTTGAAATTAATGTATATATACAAATTTTTGTATATATATTTGTTTTATAAATAACTGTGTATAACATGCAACTTTTTACAAATCCATTCAAACCAGGTGCTGGGCAGGCACCTCCTTATTTAGCAGGTAGGGAAGATGAGAAATTAAAATTTGAAAAACTTTTATTAGAACCTCCAGGATTAAATAATTTGATAATAAGCGGATTGCGAGGTGTTGGAAAAACAGTTTTGCTTGAAACGTTAAAACCCATTGCAATAAAACAAGGTTGGTTATGGGCTGGAAATGATTTCAGCGAATCGGCTGGTGTAACCGAAAAAACCTTATCAACCAGAATTATTACTGATTTAGCTCCATTAGTTTCCTCATTCATTATTGGAAAAAAGGAATTTGTTGGACTTGGTTTCAAGCCTGAAATTAAAACCTTAGAGCAAAAACTTGATTATAGAACATTAATAGAAATTTATAAACAAGAACCAGGTTTGGAAACGGACAAACTAAAAAAAGTTCTTCTAATCATAAATTCAGTATTAAAAAATCATGTTAAGGGAATTATTTTAGCGTATGATGAAGCACAAATTTTAAAAGATAAGTCAGTGGATAAACAATATCCACTTTCGGTTTTATTGGAAGTGGTTCAATATTTACAAAAATTACAAATACCGTATATGCTTATTCTAACTGGACTGCCTACACTATTTCCGAATCTTGTAGAGGCTAGAACCTACGCTGAGAGAATGTTTAATCACATTACATTAGAGAAGTTATCAGATGAAGAAAGTAGAAAAGCAATTTTAGAACCTATTAAAGCTAAAAATTGCCCAGTCTCATTCACTGAAGTTGGTATACTTGAATTGTTGGAATATTCTAGCGGTTACCCATATTTCATTCAATTTTTTTGTAAAGAATCATTTGATATTATTTTACAACAGGTAAAAGCTGGTGTGGTTAACCTGACTTTATCAATAAAAGATATTGTTCGCAAATTAGATACAGATTTTTATGCAAGCAGATGGAACAGAGTTACAGACAGGCAACGAGATTTACTAATCGTTATTTCTAAACTGCCAAATGCAAATACAGAATTTACCAATAAAGAAATTGCAAATAAATCAATAGAATTAAATGCATTATTTAAAACAACTCAAATTAATAATTTATTGGTAAAATTAATAGAGGCTGGATTGATATTTAAAAACAGAAGAAGCAAATATTCATTTGCAGTTCCATTAATGGCTGATTTTATTAAAAGACAAGAATATTTTGATTAATTAAATTAAAATTTATTTTTATTAAAATTTTACTAAATCAAAATGTCACATTCACGCAAAAAAAATCTTTTCTCGAGACACACATGTTGACAATCTGAAAAGTTTGATAAACAAAGAACCAACAAAGCATTTAGGCTTAAAACGAAAATCGAATTGTACAAAAACCGCGAGATATTTACCAAAATCAGAGAAATTTCAAATGTTTGGTTATTTGGGAAAGATGGTAAACAATATTGGTCAAATGATTTCTACAATATTTTTAGAAAATAATTTCATTAATTAAATAAAAAAAAGTGATCCCGACGGGAATCGAACCCATATCTAAAGTTTAGGAAACTCCAATTCTATCCGTTGAACTACGGGACCATTTTATTTTATCACACTACCCGGTGGCAGCGTTTGAGCATTTGAAACGAAAAATAATTTTCCTTCCAGGTTTTCGGCCATCAAAATCATCCCTTGCGAAACAATTCCTTTGATTTCTCTTGGTGCCAAATTTACTAAAATACTTACTTGCTGCCCGATTATTTTCTCAGGATCAAAATGTTCGGCAATACCACTCACAACTGTACGAATATCAATGCCGGTATCGACTGTAAGTTTTAATAATTTCTTGGTTTTGGCTACTTTTTCAGCTTCTAAAATCGTTCCGATTCGAATGTCCATCTTTTCAAAATCTTCGAAATTGATTACATCTTTTGCTTTTTCAACTACCTCCGAATTTGTTTTTAAAAATGTTTCTAGTTTGTCTATCTGAGTTTGCACTTCTGAATCTTCTATTTTTTGGAAAAGTAAAACTGCTTCATTTATCTGATGACCAGCTTGTATTAAATTGGAACTTCCAAATCTTGAAAAATCAACCCAATTTTCGGATAAATTTAATTGTAATCGAAGTTTTTTTGCAGTTTCAGGTAAAAACAGATCACAAAGCAAAGTCAGATTTGCACACGTCTGTATCATGCAATTCATGATAAAAGCGACAGTTTCTTTGTTAGAATCTTCTTTTATTAGTTTCCAAGGTTCTAAATCAGCCAAAAACTTGTTTCCAGCTCTGGCAAAATTCATTAGTTCGAATTGCGCATCTCTGAATTTAAAATTTTCTAATAAAGGAGAAATCGTTTTTATCACTCGTTGAAATTCATCATCTACTAAATTAAATGACGCCTGTTGAGATTCAGAAAGCTTAATATTTGGCAACTCAGGAACTATTCCATTATAATATTTCCAAGTAAGTACAACCACACGATTTACAAAATTGCCCAAAACAGCAACCAACTCATTATTTACCCTTGCTTGATAATCTTTCCAGCTAAAATCACTGTCTTTAGTTTCTGGAGCAATGGAAGTTAGAACATACCTAAGTTCATCTTGCCTGCCTGGAAAATCCAATAAATACTCATGCAACCAAACTGCCCAGTTTCTCGAAGTCGAAATTTTCTTTCCTTCCAAATTCAAAAATTCATTGGCTGGCACATTATCGGGCAAAATATAATTCCCCTCAGCCATCAAAACTGCCGGAAAAATTAAACAGTGAAATACAATATTGTCTTTCCCAATAAAATGAATAAGTCGGGTTGAATCATTTTTCCAGTAATCCTCCCAATTTCCATTTCGTTCTGCATTATTTTTATTTCTTAGGTAATATAATGCTGCTTTTTCTTCAGAAAGGTTTTGGTTAAACAATTCTTTAGTAGCTGATATATAACCAATTGGCGCATCAAACCAAACATACAATACTTTACCTTCAGCATCTTTTAGCGGAACTTTTATTCCCCAATCCAAGTCACGTGTCATAGCACGAGCTTGCAAACCATTATTCAACCACGATTTGCATTGTCCAATTACCGTATTTCGCCATTCTGAATGGCTATTTATATAATCTTCTAATCTGGTCTGAAACTTATCTAAAGGCAAAAACCAATTTTTTGTCTTTTTAAGAATGGGCGCTTGGCCTGATAATGTACTTTGAGGATTTATTAAATCTGTAGGGTTTAACGTTGAACCACAGTTTTCACATTGATCACCGTATGCACTTGGGTTTCCACAATTTGGACAAGTACCGATAATGTATCGATCTGCCAAAAACTGCTTTGCTTCATCATCATAATATTGTTCCGTTTCTTCTACATCAAAAATTCCTTTTTCATTAAGCGTATAAAATATTTCTGAAGCAGTCTGATGATGTGTTTCTGAACTCGTGCGATGATAAATATCAAAAGAAATTCCCATTTCTTGAAAAGAATCACCGATAATTTTGTGATACTTATCAACTACTTCTTGAGGGGAAATGCCTTCATTTCTTGCTTTTAGTGTAATAGCTACACCATGTTCATCAGATCCGCAAATAAATATTACATCTTTTCCGATGGCTCTTAAATACCTTACGTAAATATCAGCTGGCAAATAAACTCCGGCTAAGTGCCCAATATGAACTGGTCCGTTTGTGTAAGGTAAAGCCGCCGTTACGGTATATCTCTTAAATTCTTTCATCTTTAAGCTGCAAAGGTAGAATTATAGCAGCAAAATAAGTGAATTCGCGTTTTTGTAATTAAATAATTGCTTTTTTAATAAAAAGATTAGTTAAAAATAATTTTTGCACCCTTTTTTAATTGTGAATGATCAATTTCTACTGCTTTTGTTGGAACTCCTTTAACACTAATATTCATTTTTCTTATTTCAATAGAATATTTTTGAAAGAAAAATTAACACAGCCTAGCAATTATAGAAAAAAGTCTAATTAAAATTTAGATATTATTTTTTACAAATTACTACTACTATTTAATTAATATCTTTTGTGAATAACTTCCAATTTTAATTAGATACATTCCATTGCTCAGGTCATCTGTTGAGAAATTAAATACTGAATTTTTAGTTTTGGTTTTGTAGCACATTTTACCAGCTGAATCATACAATGTGATTAAACCAATTTCTGAATTGAGTAAATTAGAAATATAAATATTTTTATTTTCGTAATAAATTGCCAAAGCTTTGTCTGGTTTTTTAGTTTCCTTCGATTCTAATGCAGTTTTTTTAATAATTACTTTAGGTGCAACGCCTTTTTGATTGAAATATATAGCTGTGTCTATAATAGATATATAGTAATCTTCGCCATAATAGATGTTTCTAAGAAACATTTCATCTCCTGAAAATAACTTTTCTTTATTTAGTATTTTTCCGGATGAATTAATAATTATTTTATGAATTTCGGTATTTAAATCTTTTATAAGCGCACAAGTAAGAATCATCCTACCATCAAATAGTTCCTTTATACTTTTGATTTCCAAAGCTGGGTCTAGTACTAGTTTCCAAAGAATGTTAAGATTCTGATCGTAATTATATATTTGATGGCTTGCATATATTACATGAGTACCATTCAGTAAACTTACGAGATTAGTACCTCTGAAATTATACACTAGGTCGGATATTATTTTTTCAGAAGTTATAACAAAATTGGAATCTAATGTTAGATAGGTAAACTTGAGATTTTTCTCTTCAAATCCACTAATAGAAAATGTGTTGCCAAAATTATTTACATTAAATGATGGCATCCATTTGTCCAATATAATTTGCTTAATGGTTTTGTTTGCAAGAGAATAGGTCGTAATGCCGACATTTTTTGAAGTGGATGTCGTTACTACTATTTTGTTATTTAATAATTGCAAGTTAGTTTGTTTGGGCTGATCCGCTTTAAAACTTGAGATTTGAGTTTTAGCAATAAAATTTCCGTTCGTGTCTAATTGAATTAAAAACTGAGTAAAACCCCAAGCTATAAAATTGCTATCTGGAGTAATGAAATCATAACCTTGTTGACATACAGAAAAATAAATTGATTTTTGATTAAAAGCGATATTGGATAATGGAAAAGTGTTAGAATTTAAAATATTTTTAAATTTTTCGTTTGAGACTATTTCACCATTTTTGTCGATTTTTAAGAAACGGCTACCAATCATTGGCGTGCCATCGATTGGGAAGCCGTTTCCATTTTTATCAAAACTGTAATTGCCTAATATTAAATACGTACTACCATCAATTTCAATCTTGCTCTCCAAAGTATAGGAACATTCTTCATTATTCCCTTCAATAATTTTATATCCCTGGGCAAAAGTTTTAGAAAAAAATAATAGAACAAAAATTAATAAAAAAGAGTAGCGCACAGTTATTGATGTTGAATTATTAACTTTTCAGTAAAAGTTTGGTTATACTTATTTAAGAAAACTGCTAAATAAATTCCATTTGCAAAATCTTCACAATTTAGAGTATATTCCTCATCTGAAAAATTTTTATCCAGATTTATCTCACGTATAGTTTTACCTGTAATATCCTTGATATTTATTTCTATCAAGTCTTTAGTTATAAAGTTCAAAGTTCTGTTTGCTGGATTTGGAAAAATTAAACTTTTAATTTTAAAATCATCATTTATAGATCTATTTGTAGCATTACACCCATTACAAGGTCCTGTAGAATTTGTCGGCATTGCCAATAATTCATTAGAATATACGCTAAAACCGGCTGTATTAACACCTTTAATAGATAAATAATAATTAATGTTGTTTGTAAGATTACTTAACGTAATAGTATTCAAGCCCGGAGTGGCAGAAAATCCACTTGAACCTTGAATGGCTTGGTTTCCAGAATAAGGCTGTCCAGGGTCTGTATCATAATAAATAGTGTAGTTTGTTGCTCCATAGGAGTAATATGAAAACGTTAAACTTTTATCTCCAACCGATTTTAGTTGAATTTCAGGCTTTTCTGGAACATGTTTTATACTTATTGGAACGCTTTCAAAATTAGTATAACCACGTTGATCTTTCGTAAACACTGTGATTTTCCCTAATACATCTCCATTATTACCTCGAATCCAAGTTGGACCATACGGTAAGTAAGCAATATTAAACGACCAAGAAAGCCCACTGGTGGGGTATGCTTTTGCTTTGGATTTATGGATATACTTTCCACCACTTTTATAAACTTCTAGCTCATACCAGTACTCAACTACGTAGCTAGGTTCGTTTTGGTCATAAAAGTTCGCATATAAATTCAGAGTTGAGCCTTGAGTCAATTGTACGTTAAATGGATTAATCGTTATGTAATCTCCTATACCTGTAGTAAAAGTTACTGCCCATCCTATATCTTTTAATAAGCCGATGGAAACATTACCAGGATCATGGATAGATTCACCCATATTGATATTTGGAGTCATCAATGAATTAGCATTACCTTGAAAGAAATAATTTTCATCCCAATGTGCGTAACTTGATGGAGGTGAATATGTAGCAGGTGAATATATCTTAGGATTTAAACCGCTTGGGGTATTTTGATTGTATGCATTATATCCATTCCATGTAAGGGCATTCCCTGTTAATTGATTACCAAGTTGAATTGAACCCTCAGGAAAACTTTTAATCGATTGTCCTCCTGTATTTTGAACAAACTTATCATAAATACTATAATATGGCACAAAAGATAGCAATGTTCCAATGCCATTACTATTAACATCTGGTAAACTATAAAATCCTAATCCATGCATAAGTTCATGCAATACTACAGTAACGAAATCATATTTGTTAAAAGGTGTGCTTCCATTTGTTCCAAAATACCAACTATTGTAATTTATATTAAAATTACAAACAATATCTTCGTTGATAGGGTCTAAATCGTATTGAGCAATTTTATTAGCCAATGCAATTGGATAAAGTGTGTTTAGATCATAATTGCTTGTAGGTGAAAAGTTATATGCTAAGTTAGCTGGTCTTGCTGAACCTAAAGTACCAGTTGATAACGGTATGAAATTGGCCTTTACTTCGATTACTACTGATGAAAAAATTAAAGTACTCAAAATGTCTACAGCTCGTTGAAATGCAGCTTTAGCTGGTAAATTTTGGTTAAATCCAGCATCATAAGTTACATTTATAAAAGCAGTCCTATAGTTTGGATTTAACAGGTAGTCCTGTGGTGGTGGTATATAAGTTTGTACCCCAGAGAAAGGACCCGCCTTAACGGATATACTTTTATTTGGATTAATTAAGTTAACTTGAGAAAAAAGTGTAATTGGTTGGATAATACCAATAAATAATAAAAATAATAGAAAGTTAGTTTTCATAAATAATTTATAATTTAGTATATTCAAAGTTACAAAATTAGTTTGCTCTAACGTTAAGATAATATTAAATAATTATTATTTTATTACTATTAAAAGTAATTCTTTTAAAACAAAATGTTTAAATAAAAAATTTTGGAAATAATTTAATTAGTAAATGTGCAACCCATAAAACTTAAACCTAACTCCACCATCGGCATTCTTAGCACTGCCCGAAAAATTTCAAAAAAAGAATTAGAAGCTGCAATAGCACAATTTGAGCAATGGGGTTTTAACGTAAAACTCGGAAAAACGATTGGTTTAGAAGATAATCAGTTTGCTGGAACAGACAAGCAACGCTTGGCAGATTTTCAAAATTTTTTGAACGATGATGAAATTTCCGCCATTGTTTGTGCTAGAGGAGGTTATGGAACAATGCGAATTATTGATGACATAGACTTTACCAATTTTATCAAAAAACCTAAATGGATTGTAGGATTTAGCGATATCACTGTTTTGCATTCGCATATTTTTAGAAATTACTCAATTCCTACCTTGCATGCGAGTATGCCCATTGCATTTGCTGAAAATAGTTTGATGGCAATGGATACACTCAAAAAGGCATTGCTTGGTGAAAATTATGAAATTGAATTCCAACATACCTTAGAAGCAAATTATAAAAGTGGAAAAGCAAAGGGAAAACTAATAGGTGGAAATTTAAGCTTGCTTTATGCCTTGCAAGGCTCTAATTCTGATATTAATACTAACGGCGCAATTTTATTTTTGGAAGATTTGGACGAATATCTGTATCATATTGATAGAATGATATTGTCGCTTAAACGATCAGGAAAATTAAAAAATTTGGCTGGCTTAATAATCGGTGGAATGACCAATATGCAGGATAATCGCTTTCCTTTTGGCAAAAATGCAGAACAAATTATCGCAGATCATACTAAAGAATTTGATTTTCCGATTTCATATCATTTTCCTGCTGGACATATTTCAGACAATAGAGCACTTATTTTTGGTCAGGATGTAGAATTGATGGTTACAAAATCAGCTACAAAACTTAGTTTTGAACCATGATACTTTCAGGATTAAAAAATTACACCAATTTCGGATTATTGGTTTTACGAATCGGGTTGGGAGCAATGATGATTTACCATGGATATCCAAAATTATTGGGCGGACCGGATAAATGGACAAGTATTGGAGGTGCAGTAAGCAGTGTAGGAATTAATTTTTATCCAATAGTCTGGGGTTTTTTGGCTGCAGCTGCCGAAACCATTGGTGGAGCATTATTTTTGATTGGCTTCGCATTCCGATTATCGACCGTTTTACTTTTTTTTACTATGCTAGTTGCCAGCATTATGCACATTAAAGAAGGTCATGGAGTCGGAGAGGCATCACATGCCATTGAACTGGCTTTTGTATTTTTCGGATTGTTGTTTGTCGGTCCAGGCAAGTTTAGTGTCGACAAAAAGTAAATGCATTGAAAGGTAAATTAAATTTGGAGCTAATCCGGCTTTCAGCTTTTTGCTATTCTGAGAAAAACGAAGAATCATTTTCTCAAAAAAAATGAGAAAAAAAAGGATGCCGCTTCAATCCGGGCTAAGGCTGTTTAGCCCATTTATTATTAAATTTCAAGTTCACAATTTTAAATTAAGGTAAATAAATACAACCTCCCGAAACATCTTTATTAGCTCCCGTTACCGATTTTAGGCAATTTATTTCACCTCTCCAGCGCAAAACTCCTAAAAATGCGAATACAATTGCTTCTTTAAAAGCAATGATTTCTTCGCTGGCAGGTTCTGGCTTTACACCAGATAATTTATCAATTCGTTGCAACAAGAAAGCATTGAAAGCTCCACCGCCGGTTATTAATAATTTAGAATTTGGGATATCAGTCTCTAATAACGTTCGAGAAATTTGAAAAGCAATATGCTCCGTATAAGTGGCTATTTTTTGTTCAGTTGATATAGTTGAACTTTCTAAAATTGGTAAAACTTCTTCAATTATCCATTCCTTACCCAAAGATTTTGGTCCATTTTCTTGGTAAAATTGAAGATTGTTTAACTCATTCAATAAATTAAAATCAATCTTATTTTCTCTAGCTATTTTTCCATCATTATCAAATTCCAATCCGATAGTTTCGCAAAGTTTATTGAGAACAATGTTTGCTCCGCATATATCAAATGCAATTCGATTGTTATTTTTAACAAAAGAAATATTAGCAAAACCTCCTATATTTAAACAAAAATCATATTCTGAAAATAAATAATGATCACCAACTGGAACCAAAGGCGCACCTTGACCTCCGTTTAATACATCTGCAGTTCTAAAATCACAAACAACTGGAATTTTAGTTGAAGCCGCAATTGCAGCACCGTTACCTATTTGAGTAGTTAATTTTTTTTCAGGTTGATGAAAAATAGTATGCCCATGACTGGCAATTAATTCAGGATTTAACTTATTTTTTTGAATAAAACCAACACAAAGCTCCGCGATATACAATCCGAAATCTATATCGGTTAATGCTAAATCTAATGCATTTGAATTTTCAACACTTGATAATCTTGCTTTCCAGCTTAATGAATAAGGAATAAATTCTGTTGCAATAAGTTTATACGACCATCCTTTATTTTCTACAAAAGTGCAACAAGCTAAATCAATCCCATCCAGCGAAGTACCAGACATTACGCCGATTGCTGTGTAAGTATTTATCATAATCCAAATGTAAACTTCTGAACGATCTTGCTAACCCCAAAAGTAAAAAGTGTTATTTTTTTATTTTTAAAATCTTTTCTTTTTCGTTTTCCAATTTTCGTTTTAACTTTTTAACATCTTCAGCTGCGGGGAGTAATTCTGGTTTTACACCTCTTTCTTTTAGGATTTTTCTTATGGCTTGATTGTTATCAATATGTTCATTTGTAATTTTGGTTTCACCTAATAACTCCTTTTCCAATACATTATGACTCGTAAGTTCAGTTGCAAAATCTTTAGCTTTTATCAATAAAGTTGGGAGAAAATCTGCTAATGGTCTATTAGTAGGTATACTTAACTTTTTTTTCATTTCAATAGTAGAATAGCCACCTAAAAGTGCTTCATCTCCTTTACTTCTGATTAGTGCAAAACCAATACTGTCAATACCTTTTTCAAAAAGAATTCCCGATAGTTTTTTCTCTACTTTTCCAAGTTTTTCACGCGCAGCAACTCTAACCACATCCAACAATCTTTGCTCTATTATTTCTTGTTTACGAGTTTACACTGCAAAATAAGTTTGTGCAAAGGCAATTTCATTTTTTGATGAATCTCCATTTTGCGCAACTAAATAACATGCATAACAAGTTAATGCAATATCATCAATTTGTTTCTCAGCACTATTAGGCATTTTTAACGTTTTGCCAACGTCAGCAAAATGATCAGGAATACTCAAATTGGCACTTTTGCAAGTATTCTTCGCCTTTTCAATTACGTTAATAAAATTATCCCATTTTGTATATCCTAATATTTTTTGCAGTTCCCTTGCACTCCAACATTCAATATCTTTATAGTTATAACAAGCATTCTCAAACTTCTCAAGTAGGTTTTTTATTTCTTCTGATTTCATGGAAGTAGATTTTATGGATAAATGTTAAAACATTATAATATTTGAATAGTAAAATAAATATAAGCTAAAAAGCGCAACTGTTTTATTCAAGATTTCAATAATATTATGCTTTTCTTTTTTCAATATTTTAGAAATTAATCCAATTTCTTTCTCATTAAGCTTACTAACATAAAAAAGTTACAAAAATAATTTAACTGAATATCAATTAGTTAATAAAAAATACACGCTTATTTTAAACATATTTAGAACTATGTATTGCAAAGTACTATCTATAAGATATATCTTTGTTATATGATAGTCGAAAATACACAAACCCAAATGAGGAAAGGAATACTCGAATACTGTATTCTTTCAATTATCGCCAAGGGCGAGACTTATGCCTCAGACATAATCGAAGAGCTACGGCTTGCGAAACTAATGGTGGTGGAGGGTACTTTGTATCCGCTGCTTACCAGATTAAAAAATAACGGCTTGCTAATTTATAATTGGCAAGAATCACAGTCTGGACCGCCTCGGAAATATTATAAACTTTCCGAAATTGGTATTCAGGTTCTTTCTGAGCTTGACAAAACCTGGCAAGAATTGTCATATGCCGTTACTCTTTCCATCACCCCTAAATCATCTAACACTCCAAACTCATAACACTCAACATCATGAATAAGACCATAATAATCAACATCAGCGGTATCATATTTCACATAGAAGAAGATGCGTATGAAATGCTGAAAAACTACATGAACGATGTAAAGCGACATTTTAGTTCATCTGAAGACAGTTTTGAAATTATAACTGACATAGAAAATCGCGTGGCAGAAATGTTTAGCGAAACATTAAAAAAAGAAAATCGTCAAGTATTATTACCAACAGATATTACAACAGTAATAAATAAAATGGGTAAAGTTACCGACTTTGAAGATACTGGCTCAACTATTTCAGAATCTGCTGAATTATATAATAAATTCGAAACTAAGAAACGTTTGTATAGAGATCCAGATAATAAAATAATTGGAGGGGTTTGTTCAGGTGTTGCATCGTATTTTGATATTGATCCAATTTGGATAAGGTTAGTTTTAGCAGCACTTTTTTTCATTTTTGGTACAGGCTTCTTACTTTATATTTTGTTATGGATAATTGTACCTAAAGCAAAAACACGTACAGAAAAAATGCAAATGAAAGGGCAGAAAATGGATTTATCAGGCATCACACAATCAGTGAAGGAAGAATTGGGGGATCTTCGAAGAAATTTTAATTCTGCCGGGAAGGAAATTGTACCGGCAAGTGCAAAAGTAAAAAACTTCATTCAGGAATTAGTAGAATTAGTTTTACGATTATTAGGAGGCATTGTTAGAGTAATTGCAGTTGTTGCTTCCGGCTTATTTTTAATAATTGGTTTTGTAATGATTATTGCAGTTTTCATAGTATTTATGGCTGCATTGAACGTTATTCCTTCTGATTATGAAAATATATTTCCGCTGCAACTTAATAATTCTTCTCTTCAAGAATTTGCAACAGTTAGCGCTGCGATTGCTATCATAATTCCTTTTATTGCAATTTGTTTTTTATCTGTAAAAGTCCTTTTCAAAAATGCGTACATTAATCGAAAACTTGCACTTTACCTGTTTTTATTTTGGATAGTTTCGTTAGGATGTGTTATTTATTCTGCAGCAAAAATTACAAAAGATTTTAGAGAAGTGGGTAAATTGGAAAAGACTGAAATGTTAAAACCAAATAAAAGCAATGTTTACTATTTAAATTTAAATGGGATGACTCCTTTTTCTCCAGAAGATAGTACGTCTATTAATTTTCAAATTTTTGGAATGAAAAAAACTACAGTTCTCCGAGGAAAAAATATTGAAACAGATTGGAATCAAGTAGAGATTAGCATTGAATTAAGTGATAATGATCAAATTTCGTTGGTAAGCACTGCTTCTTCTCATGGTAATACTCTTTCGGATGCGATTCGGGAAGCTGAAAAAGTAAGATATTCGTACGTTCAATCTGATTCAACAATTACTTTCGACCCCATTTTTGTTTTTTCTGAAAAAACACTTTATCGAAATCAAGATATGGAATTGGTTTTAAAAATTCCTGAAAATACACGGCTTATCATTAATGGAGGACTTAATGAATATTTAAATAATATTAATCTTTGGGAATGCAAACATGATGAAGAACGTGATTTCAGAGAGCAAAAAACAGAGTGGATTATGACAAAAAATGGGCTTGTTTGTAAAGAAAAAATGAATCTCGAGCTCGAAAATAAAGGGGAAGTAATGATGGATTCATTACAGGAGAATTTATAATATTAATTTAGGTTCTTATTCTATCAAAATAAGAACCTGATTTTTTTCTACTTTATCGCCTTTATTTATTTTAATACTTTTAATTATACCATCACCTGAAGCTTTAATTGAATTCTCCATTTTCATTGCTTCTAATACTAATAATGTATCTCCTTTTTTTATTAAATCTGCTTCTTTTACCATAATTTGAAGAACCAAACCTGGCATTGGCGCTTTAATATCAGCTATTTTTGAACTTATCAAACTATCAATACCTAATTTATATAGCAATTCATCATACTGATCCTTAACAGAAACAGAAATAATAGCTCCATTAATGGAAATTTCCATTTCTTTTTTTTCTTTATCGAAAGAGACTAAATCAATAGAATAGCTTTTATTATCTTTTAATACGTGCAACCTTCCATTGCTTAGTGGAAGTACATCAAGCTCAAAAGAATTATTGTTTAATACATAATTCTCTTTATGTTTTTCTACTTCAAAAGTGTTCTTAGCGTTTATCGTTACTTTATACATTTCTATTGTGTTAGTGCATATTGAATTAGATTGGCTCCCATTTTTAAAGCTTTTTCTCTGGCTGCTTCTGTGTCTCCAGGGTTTACTCCAAAATCTTCCCAACCGTTTCCTAGATCAGTTTCGTAGGAATAAAAGCAGACCAACCTCCCTTTATAAATTAATCCAAAGCCCTGAGAACGTTTTCCATCATGTTCATGTATTTTGGGCAAACCACCAGTAAATTTATATTTAATGGAATAAACCGGATGATTAAATGGCAACTCGATGAAATCTAATTCAGGAAAAACTTTTTTCATTTCTGGTCTGATAAATTTATCCATTCCATAATTATCATCAATATGCAAAAAACCACCACCAGTTAAATAGTTTCTTATATTTTCTGCTTCTTGAGCATTGAAAACAACATTACCATGCCCAGTTAAATAAACAAATGGATAATTAAATAACTCAACGCTTCCAGCTTCAGCAATGGCATCTTCCGATTTAAAATTTGTATTCAAATTAGCATTACAAAACTTGGCAAGATTGGGCAAAGCAGTACGGTTTGCGTACCAGTCGCCTCCGCCACTATATTTTAATTTAGCAATTTGGTATGTTTCAGGCAAGGTAAAACTGCTTAAAACCGATAATATAATTGCGAAAAATAGAAAGAAACTTTTATTTGAATACGTACTTCTCATGAATTGTTAATCAAAATATTTGCAAAATTAATAAGCCACAGCTGATCCTCTTAAACGTTTGTCTGCTTCTCCATGGTATTTTATTTTAGTTTCATCAATAAATATAGTATGAGCATCACCTAATGCAATTATATCTTTTATAATTTGCCCTTTTTGCTTTAATTTATTTAAAGTTTCAATGTCAAATTTCCCAGTTTCTACCAATAACTCATCTGGCATCCAATTGTGATTTATTCTAGGTAAATCAATTATTTCCCTACCAGAATATTTATTTTCTGAATACGCAGAAATAAGATTCACCATCGTATTTATTATACTTCTACCTCCTGGTGAACCACTAACCATTACAGGTTTTCCATTTTTCATTACTATAATTGGCGACATCGAACTTAACATTCTTTTTCCACCTTCAATTAAATTTGGATTATTTCCATATCCACCTTGTTGATTAACTTCATTTGGGCGTATATTAAAATCATGCATTTCATTATTCAATAGAAAGCCAAGATCTTTAACTACAGCTTTAGATCCAAAAAGATTTTCAATAGTAAATGTGTTAGAAACAATATTTCCATATTTATCAACAACACAAAAATGAGTTGTTTCTAAATTTTCTTTAAATATTTTTGTTTTAGATTTTAATTCCTCATTATCAATTACTCGTTCAAGGCTAATTTTTTTTGCCAGCATTTTTGAATAATTTTTATTTAAAGATTCTTTTGATGAAATAACTGAGAAGTCAGGATCACCATCATTTTGTACTCGTTCCCAAAAACCAATTCGCATAGCTTCTGCTTTTATATGTAATTGATCAGCAATAGATAAATTTTGTAAATCAAAGTTTTCTAGTATAGAAAGTATTTGCAAAACAACAGGCCCACCGGATGGCAAAGGAGTAGTAATAATTTCTAAATCATTATACGTTCCAATTGACGCTTTTCTAATAATTGGTTTATAATTTTTTAAATCATTTTTAGTAAGAATACCTTTGTTTGCTCTAAAATCTTTGACAATTTTTTTTGCAATTTTTCCTTCATAAAATTCTTTCGCTCCTTTTTTTGCAATTAATTTTAAAGTTTTTGCCAAATCTTTTTGAAGAAAAATATCACCCGGTTTAAAAAGATTTTTATCCTTTCGTGTAAAGATTTTTGTAGATTCCGGATATCTTAGAAATCCAGTTTTTTCATTATTAGTCCTTGTTGCAATCAATGAATCAAGAATAAATCCATTTGCTGCTAAGTTGATAGCTGGTTCTAATAAATCTTTCCAAGGTAGTTTTCCATATTTAGTCCAAGCTATTTCCATACCTGCAATAGTGCCAGGCACACCCGCAACTAAGTATCCAAACGTACTTTTTTCGATGTCAACTTCTCCTTTTTCATTTAAAAACATGGCTACAGTTGAGAGTTCTGGTGCTGTTTCTCTGTAATCAATTACTACATTTTCTCCATTTGCCAAGTGGATTAACATAAAACCACCTCCACCAATATTGCCAGCAGCTGGGTAAGTAACAGCCAAGGTAAATGCTGTAGCAATTGCTGCATCTATGGCATTCCCTCCTTTTTTTAATATTTCGACTCCTACGATAGATGCATATTTATCTACCGAAACTACTGCACCATTTATACCTGATGCACTTACTTCTGGTCTTTGAGCATATGCTGAAGAAATTAATAATTGAAAAATTACAAATAAATAAATACAGGTTTTACTAATCATCTGTTTAGTAAATTAATTTCTACAACTGCCATTAAACCTGCTGTTTCTGTTCTTAATCTTTGATTTCCAAACGTTACTTCTTTTGAACCCAATTTCTTTGCACTTTCAATTTCTAAATCTGTAAAATCTCCTTCTGGCCCAATTAAAATTATACAATCTTGCTTTTCTAGATAAATTTTATTCAAATATTTCTTATCGCCATCCAAGCAATGAGCGATAAATAAATTGGAGTCTTTGTGTTTATTAAGAAAATCGTTTAACCTAATTACCGGATTAACAATTGGTTTATAAGCAGAAAATGATTGTTTCATGGCAGAAATAGCAATTTTTTCTAATCTTTCTAATTTAACTTCTTTTCTTTCTGATCGGGAAGAAATGATTGGAGTAAATTGATGAATACCTATTTCTGTTGCTTTTTCTAACAGCCACTCCATCCGATCTATATTTTTAGTTGGTGCAATTGCTAAGTGCAATTTGTAAATCGTTTTTCTGTATTCAGCTTCGTAATTTTTTATTAATAGCCTACATTTTTTACTATCTGGCTCTTCAATTACGCAAGTGTACCAACCTCCAACTCCATCAGTTAATTGTATTTCAGCATTTTGGGTAAGTCTGAGTACTTTAATTGCATGTTTACTTTCCTCTTCATTTAGCACATAATGATTACTTGTGCTAACAATATTAGGTGTGTAAAAAAGATGCACGATTAATTAATTAACAATCAATGGTTGCGAGATTTCTGGTTGAATAAGAATCATTTTTACCAGTTCAACATTTCTTTTTGTTTTTTTAAGAATAATAAACTGATAGCCAGCATATTCAATCTCTTCACTAACTTCGGGTATTTTTTCAAAAATAAAATTCATCAAACCAGCAATCGAATCATAATCATCCTCTTCTGGTAAATTTGTTGGCAAATATTCGTTTACATCACTAATAGATGCACTGGCATTTACTACAAACTCGTTTTCGTTTATTTTTTCTACAACCGGTATTTCTTCATCATATTCATCTTGAATTTCACCTACCAATTCTTCGATGATATCTTCCATAGTAACTAATCCTGCAGTACCTCCAAACTCATCAAGCACAATTGCCATCATTGGGTTTTTTTGGTTTTTTAATTCGGTTAGTAAATCACTAATTTTTTTAGATTCTGGAACAAAATACGCAGGGCGCATGGTTTCAGAAATACTCATGTTTTCGTTATTTTTTAATTTAACCAATACATCTTTTACATGAATAATTCCAGTTATGTTGTCTACCGTATCTTCAAAAACAGGAATTCGAGTATAACCTTCTGCAATTACCATATCCACATATTCTGGATAGGGTGTTTTAATATTTATGGCCGCAATTTTTGTTCTGGGAATCATGATGTTTTTCACCACCCGATCTTTAAAATCAAATACATTCTTTATTAAGGTATGTTCTGATGAATCTAATGCCCCACTATCTTTACCTTGTTCAATCAATAATTGTAATTCTTCTGATGAATGTACTTCGTGGCCATGCACGGGTATTATTCCTACCAATTTTAAAACAGCATTGGCAAATCCATTTAACACCCAAATAAATGGTCTGAAAAGAATGTAAAAAAACTGCAAAGGCAAAGCAATGGCAAATGTTGTTGAAATAGGTCGTTGAATGGCTAAAGATTTTGGAGCTAATTCACCGAAAACGATGTGTAATACAGTTATTATTAAAAATGAAATTGGAAGAGCTATGCTATGTGACGACGCTTCGCTCATAGTACTTCCAAAAAAGTTGAATATGTTGATGATTATTTTAGAAACAATGGATTCGCCTATAAAACCCAATGCCAAGCTTGCAAGAGTGATTCCCAATTGGGTAGCAGCTAGATAACCGTCTAAATGGGTAGTAATTCGTTTAGCAATGTTACCAGATCGGCTTCCTGTTTTTGCTTTAAGCTCAATTTGAGATGATCGTACTTTCACGATCGCAAATTCAGAAGCAACGAAGAAACCGTTAAGAAAAACTAATAAAAGTGTCCAGAAAATATCTAAAAGCATATTTATTTAGTTCGGAAAGTTTTATCATATAGGCTAATGCTTTCCCGAATGATTTCGAATGCTTCTTTTTTCCCTAAAAACTGTTTTACTTCAACTTTTCTGTCCTCCAGTTTTTTATAATCTTCGAAAAAACGAATTACTTGCACCTCAAAATGAGGAGGAAGATCCAAAATATCATCAATATAATTTACAGAAATATCGTTGTGCGCTACGGCTATTATTTTATCGTCTTGCTCATCATTATCAACCATGTGCATTACACCAATTACTTTTGCTTGCATTATGCAAAGCGGTACAACTTCAATAGAGCTTATTACTAAAATATCTAAAGGGTCATTATCATCACAAAAAGTTTGTGGAATAAACCCATAATTTGCTGGATAATGTACAGCTGAAAATAAAACTCGATCAAGCTTTAACAAACCTGAAATTTTATCAATTTCATACTTAGCTTTGGCTCCTTTAGGTATTTCTATAATTGCATTTACAATTTCAGGTTGTTTTTCACCATAAGAAACGGTATGCCAGGGGTTGTTATTCATTTTATTTTTTGATACAAATCAAAGGTAAACTTTTACCTGTTAGTCAATTTAATTTCTTTTTTTTCTATTGAATTTTATATAGAAAGCTGGTTTTTAGTAAACAATTAAGTGCTTTACAATCGATATGTACTAATTTTAAACCTATCCTTAATTTTATTTATGGGCTTTCCCCAAAATTAAAAAAAATTTCGGGGCCGGGCTTTCAGCTATATCTTTTTTAATTTAACTGTTTTTTAATTGAAAAAAAAAGGATGCCGCTTCAATCCCTAAGCCAGCCTCTCCGATCTTAGTTTGTCTAATTTCCAAAAAAAGTATCGACATAAATTCATTATAAATTTCTTAAATAAAACTCTCAGCTGTTTCCTTACTTCTTTATTGATTAATTTGTTTTTTTAATTGAAAAAGGAATGCTTAAAAATATGGAATTGAACCTATATTCTTTTTAACCTAGGATTAGATTCCTCGAATCAATAAATTTTTGAAGTAAATTAATTTTAGAAAAAAGAGAAAAAATAATTGCTAACAACCTTAAATTTTTCCTTACAACACTATCTCAATTTTGAAACCAGAAAATTTTATGGTAAAAAAATTAAATCTATTAATTATTTTCTTCAAAATAAGTTGATTAAAAAATCGGGATAAACACCGAAAAGAAGGATAAATAATGCGCAAACAGATAAAACAACTTTGAAACCAGTTGGAATGGAAATTTCTATTTCGCTTTCTGAGTTTGAGGTGTACATAACTTTTACCACTTTGAAATAATAATAAATTCCAATAGCTGAATTAATAACTGCAATTACACACAACCAAACCAATTGCTGGCTTATGGCTGAAGAAAAAATCATGAACTTCCCAAAAAATCCAGCAGTTAAAGGAATACCAGCTAGCGAACACATACTTAAGGTAAGTGCGAATGCCAAACCAGGATTCGTTTTTCCTAAACCAGCAAAAGAAGCGATATCGGTATTCCCTGTTTTATTTTTTATTAATATTAAAACTGCAAATGCTATAACCGAGGCAATAGAATATGCAGCAGCATAAAAGAATACCGATCCAGCTGAAAATGCTGAAGCAGTTACAATTCCGATTAATAAATAACCCGCATTTGAAATGCTTGAATAAGCCAATAATCTTTTAAAGTTTAACTGATAGGCTGCGGTAAAATTTCCGATAACTAAAGTTGCAATAACGATAACTGTGATTGCCGGAACCCATAATTGCTCCAGACCTGTAAAACTAGTAGCGAAAAGTTTATAAAAAGCACCAATTCCGGCAGTTTTTACAACAGTAGACATAAAAGCTGTTATCAATGCAGGTGAACCTTGGTAAACATCAGGAGCCCAGAAATGAAAAGGTGCAGCTGAAACTTTGAATGATAAACCAACAATGATCATCAGCACTCCACCATATAAAATTGGAGTATGTAAAACATTACCAGATTGTATCACATTCGCTATTTGTTCTATATTGAATGTTCCGGTTGCGCCATACAATAATGCAATTCCAAATAGCAAAAAGCCAGTTGCAAAAGAGCCCATTAAAAAATACTTAAGTGCAGCTTCGTTTGAAAAGGGATCGTTTTTTCGTATTCCAGCTAAAATGTAAAGACTTACCGACATAATTTCTATTCCAATAAAAAGCATAGAAAGATTTTGGTAAGAAATTAAACACAAAGCACCAACCAACGCAAATAAGATCAAAGCATAATATTCAGCTACATTGCTACTTATTTTTTCAAAATAATTAGAGGATAGTAAAAAAATTAAACCAGAAGTAACCAGCAATAAGGAGGAAAATGCAATAGCGTAATTATCGATAAACAGCGTTTCGGCAAAATAGTATTTTGGATGGTCCCAGGCTGAAATCATACTGGCAAGCGCTGCAATAATCCCCAATAAACTAATAGGAAGTAAAGCTTTGCTAAAACGATATAAGCCAGCATACAAAATTACCAGTGCTGTTACAATTAAAATTACCAGAGCAATCATTTTATCGATTAATAAATTCTTTGTTTAATAAATTAATATGCCCTTGAATTGATCAGATCAAGCAAATTTGCTGAGGCAAACTTGCTTACTTCCAATATTGGTTGAGGGAATATTCCAATTGTAATAATCAAAAATACGATGCTATAAAGCACAATTTGCTCATTCCAGCGTAAATCTGTAATAGTTTCTGTCAACGTATTCGATTCACCTAACATACTTTTCTGAAACATTCTGAACATGTAAACGGCTCCTAAAATGATGGTTAATCCAGCAATAGCTCCATACCAAATATTTATATCGTTGACACTTTTTAATAATAAAAATTCACCAATAAAACCATTGGTAAGTGGTAAAGCAACAGTTCCCAACAAGATAATCATAAAGCAAATTACCAATCTTGGTGCTTTGCTGGCTATACCTCCCAAATCACGTAAGAATCGTGATCCTGTTCGTTGTTCAATTATATCAATAATAAAAAACATCCCGATTACATTTATTCCATGAGATATCATTTGAATCATCGCACCTTGCATTCCATTTAAATTTCCTGAAAAAGCTCCAGCTGCAATTAAGCCAACATGGCCAAGTGAGGAATAGGCCACCAATCTCTTCATATCATTTTGAACCATGGCAATCAACGAACCATACACAACTCCTAAAATACATACATCGATGATGATGTAAAAATTGTCGTGCCAAGCTAACGGAGAAATAGGCATTAACCAACGTATAGCTCCATAAATTCCCATTTTTAGCATAATTCCAGAAAGTAACATGGTTCCTGCGGCTGGTGCAGAAGTGTATGTATCAGGTTGCCATGTGTGTAATGGAAATAATGGCATTTTGATAGCAAAAGCAATTAAAAATGCCCAGAAAACAAATGTTTGCTGACTGTTTGAAAGTGTAAGGTTGTAAAAAGCCTGAAGGTCGTAAGTATGATTTCCTGGTGTTTGCAAATACAAATAGATAATTGCAATAAGCATAAGTAAACTTCCAAAAATTGTATAAACGAAAAATTTGAACGTTACATTAACCCTGTTCTCATCTCCCCAAATAGCCGAAATAAAGTATATGGGTATTAATGCTGCTTCCCAACTTACATAAAATAAGAATCCATCTAAAGCAACAAAAACTCCGATAAGACCAGCTTGCATAAATAAAATCAAGGCATAAAAGGCATTTGGATTTTTAAAATTGCGTTGGAAAGTGGAAAGAATAATAAGTGGAACCAATGTAGTGGTCAACAAAACTAATAACAGGCTTATGCCATCCATTCCTGCTTTTAAATGAATTCCATAAGCGGGTATCCAAGGTAAGTCCAATAAAAACTGTGTGCCATTTTCTGGAACAAAGCGAATGGCTGCCGCCAACGAAATTGCAAATTCGATCAAAACAAATAGCAATCCTATTTTCCTGACAGATTCTCCTTTCAGTAGTAAAAGAAGTAATGAGCCGAAAATCGGAAAAAATAAAAGTAAAGCAGTTATCATGCTATTGCTGTCGTATTAAAATTGAATAAAGCTGAAAATAAATAAAGCAGCCACTCCAATAACCATCATTAAAATATAAAAACCAATTGAGCCATTTTGAATATAACGAATATATTTTCCTCCGAAAACAACTGATTTTCCCGCTCCATTTACCAAACCATCAATACCGGCTTTATCAACAAACTCAAATAATGTTACTGAAAAAGCTCGAAGTGGTCGAGTAATAATAAGAGCATATAGCTCATCCATATAAAATTTATGGAAAGAAATTTTGGATAATGCCGATTCTTGTTCAACATCCTTTGCTGGTAGACTATGTTTTTTAACATATAAAAACCAAGCAATAGCAATTGAAACAATTACTCCGACAACAGAAACAGCCATTAATATATATTCCGTTTCGTGCGATAAAGAAATAGGATTTAGGTCAGTGTTTAGAACTGGATTTAGAAATGAACTTAAGGCATGATTTCCACCAAACAATTCGGGTACATTCAAGAAACCACCAGCAAAAGAAAGTACAGCTAAAATAATTAGCGGTAATGTCATACTTAATGGAGATTCGTGCAAATGACTTTGCTGATGTTCTGTACCTCTAAACTGATTGAAAAACGTTAAGAAAATCAATCTAAACATATAAAATGCTGTGCAAAAAGCGATAGTTACAGCTATTGCCCACATAACTGGGCTGAATTCGAAAACGTGTGCTAGTATTTCGTCTTTAGAGAAAAACCCAGAAAATGGTGGAATTCCTGAAATTGCGATGGTTCCAATCAACATCGTTAAATAGGTTGTTGGAAGTTTCTTTTTTAATCCACCCATATTTCTCATATCCTGTTCATTGCTCATCGCATGAATTACACTTCCGGCACCCAAAAAAAGCAAGGCTTTGAAAAATGCATGGGTCATTAGATGAAAAACACCAGCTGAATATGCACCTACACCTAAAGCCAAAAACATATAGCCCAATTGCGAAACCGTTGAATAGGCCAAAACTTTTTTAATATCTGTTTGAGTTATGGCGATTAATGCACCTAAAGCAGCCGTTGCTAAGCCAACTCCTGCAATTATTTGCATAGTCATAGGAGTTAGATCAAATAATGCATTGGATCTGGCTATCATATAAATACCTGCCGTAACCATGGTTGCAGCGTGGATTAATGCAGAAACCGGTGTTGGACCAGCCATTGCATCTGGCAACCAAGTATGCAATGGTATTTGTGCACTTTTTCCGCATGCTCCAATAAAAAGCAATAAGGTTATCGTCGTTAGAACTGGATTGCCGCTTGCAAAATCTTTTAAAGAAGAAAAAATAACAGAATACTCAACCGAACCAAACGTATTAAACAATAAAAATATGCCTAACAAAAATCCAAGATCTCCAATTCGGTTCATTACAAATGCTTTTTTTGCAGCCGATGCATATGATTGATTTTTGAACCAAAAACCAATTAGTAAATAGGAACACAATCCAACGCCTTCCCATCCGATAAACATCACTAAGAAATTCGATCCTAAAACCAATAAAAGCATGAAAAACACAAACAGGTTTAGATAAGCGAAAAACTTTCCATATCCCTGATCATGGCTCATATAGCCAATGGAATAAATATGAATTAGTGATCCGATCCCTGTAATTATCAGAATCATTAAAGCACTTAAAGGGTCATATAAAAATGAAAGGCTTACAGATAAATCGCCGACACTAAACCAATTAAATAAATGAATGGTAAAAGATTTCACATCCGATCCAAGCAAGGTATTGAACATCATTAAGCTAATGAGAAAAGATCCAATAACTGTGGCAGATCCTAACATACCAGCAATAGATTTAGGAATAACTTTAAACCCTAATCCATTGATCAGAAAGCCGATAAGCGGTAATAATGGTACTAACCAAACTAAATCAATCATCTGAACTTGTTTTTAAGCTTTTTAGAATTATTACCATTTCAATTTGTTCATCATATCCACATCAATCGTTTTAGCGTTTCGGTAAATCATAACAATAATTGCCAAACCGACAGCAACTTCTGCTGCCGCAACTGCCATAATAAAAAATACAAAAACTTGCCCTGCTGCATCATTTCTGAATACTGAAAATGCTGCTAGTAATAAATTAACCGCATTCAACATTAATTCAATCGACATAAAAAGAACAATTGCATTTTTACGAATCATTACTCCAAGCACACCGATCAAAAATAAGGTTGTGCACAATAAAATATAATGGTTAATAGGAACTAATCGGATTGTATCGGTCAGCGTATTCATGCGTTTACTTTATCTTTTTTAGCTAATAAAACAGCTCCTACCATAGCAGCAAGCAACAATATGGACGACATTTCAAAAGGCAATAGAAAATCTCGAAATAATACAGTCCCCAGATTTTTAACCAAACCAATTGAGGTTTCATTCAATTGGGTGACTGGAGATTCTGCCGTAGAGCGAAGTGCTCCAACCAATGTTATAAGCAATAAACCGAACGCAAGAACAGCAATTAATTTACTAAATGCTTTTTTACGAGGTTCTGATGTTTCATTTAAATTCAACAACATGATTACGAAAAGAAAAAGCACCATGATTGCGCCTGCATATACAATTACTTGTACAGCAAATAAAAACTGAGCATTTAGTAAAATATAGTGGCATGCAACACCAAAAAGAGTAAGTACCAAATAAAGTACACTATGAACAGGATTTCTAGCAATAACGACCATAGCTGCTGATGCCAATACGATAAAGGAAAGAAAATAAAAAATATAGGAAATCATTCAGCAGGGGGTGTAATGTTTATTGCGAAGGCAAAACTATTAATTTATATAGTTTTTGAAACTAAAACTTTATTTACCTCTGGCATATCTGGTAATAATTTATCTTTTCCATAAATAAAACCTCCTCGAGTGAAATCAGCTTTGGGTATGTTTCCATCTAAATAAATAGCTTGCTTAGGGCATGCTTCTTCACAAAAACCACAAAATATACATCGAAGCATATTTATTTCGTAAACCGAAGCATACTTTTCTTCTCTGTATAAATTTTCTTCGCCTTTTTTCCGTTCGGCAGCTACCATAGTAATAGCCTCCGCTGGACAAGATAATGCGCATAAACCGCAAGCTGTGCAACGTTCTGCTCCATTTTCATCACGTTTTAATGAATGTAATCCACGGAAATTTTCGCTAAATTGTCTGGTTTCTTCAGGAAAAAATACGGTATGTTTTTTCTTGAACATGTGTTTAAAGGTAATCGCCATTCCTCCCAAAATTGCAGGAATGTACAATCGCTCCAGAAAATTCATTGGTTTCTTTTCTAAAACCTTTTTTTTATTACTTAATGATTCCATTCAGTTGTTACTTTAATAAAATGACCTGTTAACGATGCGCGGTTTATTTGAATAATTTGAAATCCTGAAATCGTAGGAAGAAGGCTTAGGGATTGAAGCGATATCCTTTTTTGCTTTACAAATTATCAAATTTTAAATATACTCTCCGCAAAAAAGATAAAGCTGAAAGCCCGACCCCAAAATTTTTTTATTTTGGGGGAAGCCCATAAAATTAACTACAATACTCACAAACGTTTAAATTATTAGAAAAAACAAAAAAATTAAAAAATAATACAAACCGGGCAACGAGAATAAACATAAAAAATGCTTTTGTTTAAAAATAGGTGATTTTAGCAATGATAAATATTCCGGTTAAAACAATGTTTGCAATAGCCAAAGGAATTAAAATGTTCCAACCCAACCGCATTAACTGATCGTATCGGAAACGTGGAATAGTCCATCGTACCCACATGAAAAAGAAAATGAAGAAGAATATTTTCGCAAACAAAAAGCTCGTTCCGATTATCGTAATCAAGTTTTGTGATAATCCCAATTCATTCATAAACGGAAAATTATATCCTCCGAAATAAAGCGTTGCCAAAACTGCCGAAGAAATAAACATGTTGATGTATTCTGAAAAGAGGTAAAAACCTAATTTCAAACTACTATATTCTGTATGATATCCTCCAACCAATTCAGTTTCACATTCAGGCAAATCAAAAGGTGTTCTGTTAGTTTCTGCAAAAGCACAGATCAAAAAGATCAAAAAACCTAAAGGCTGATACCATACATTCCAAGAGAAACCTGTTTGTTGAGCTGCAATTTCGCCCATGCTTAACGTTCCGGTTACCATTAATAATGCAATAATGGATAAGCCCATTGCAATTTCGTAGCTAATATTTTGAGATGCAGCACGAATGGCTCCCATCAACGAAAATTTATTGTTTGATGCCCAACCGCCAATCATTATTCCATAGACACCTAAGGAAACTACACCAAAAACATAGAGAATTCCAATGTTAAGATCGGCAACTTGTAAAACTACTGTGCGCCCAAAAATCTCTAACGATTGCCCCCAAGGTATTACTGCACTAGTCATACAAGCAGTAAAAATTGCAATAGAAGGCCCAGCAATAAACAGTGCGCTACTTGCCTGGGTTGGTATAATTTCTTCTTTAAAAAACATCTTAACCCCATCGGCAAGAGGTTGTAGCAAACCAAATGGCCCAGCACGATTTGGTCCAACCCGATCTTGCATAAAAGCTGCTACCTTCCTTTCCGCATATGTGGAGTATAAGGCAATAACTAAGGTTAGCCCAAAAACTACGATGACAAGAATTGATTTTTCGATTAAAAAGGCTGATTCCATAGTACAAAGAAACGCATTTTTAACACAATACGATTTGTGTGTATCAAAAATTGAATAATTTATAATAGTTCAACGCTATTTGTTTTGTTTAAATTTTATCAAACAGTCAGCTTGTATTTTTGAGAATTAATTTGGGTTCTTTAATTCAATAGCAAACTTTTCTTGCAAACTTTGGAAACCTTTTCAGATTAATATTTTACCCGTTGTGCGGTTTGATTTGTTTTTGATTATTTTTAAATAATTGATATTATGTATTTTAAATACAATTTGGGGCTTCCCGTGAAAAACGGGCCGGGCTATCCG
>ENA-OFCE01000064-OFCE01000064.1-metagenomes-genome-assembly--contig:-NODE-64-length-81015-cov-7.099704_pt1 | contig 81015 bp, 75 predicted proteins | sample MGYA00153388_OFCE01 | MGnify analysis MGYA00153388
CCTATATCTCCCCTCGCCCGAGCTCGGGAGAGGGGTTGGGGGTGAGGGTTGACTCCTTTATTATATTGAAAATATACTCTTCGGTTATAATTTCTAAAGAACATGGTCTGCCCGTAAAAAATGTGGTATCATAGTGAAGAATGAGGTAAATGAATTATTGCTACAGTATTTTGGGGGATATGATGATCGCACACGAAGAAAAACAAAGTTATAGAATACCTTTATTCAGTTTGGTTACCATGCTCTACTGGTTTTCCATGTATACCTATGTTCCCATTCTGGCGGCTTATGTCGAGCACCTGGGGGCATCCCACAAGATGGCAGGAATTATCGTGGGTTCTTATGGATTTACACAAATGCTTCTGCGGATTCCTATCGGAGTTCTGTCCGATAAGATGCATAAGAGAAAGCTTTTCATCGAATTTGGCCTTCTTTTTGCCTTGTTGAGCGGAGTTGGACTTTGGTTGTCGAAGGACCTTACCCTGATCCTTATCTTTCGCGCTTTGGCAGGAGCTGCTGCCGCAACCTGGGTCGATTTTACCGTTCTGTTTACCAGCTATTACAAGCACAACGAGTCTACCCGGGCCATCGGTACCATCAGCTTCTACAACTCCATCGCCCAAATGACGGCCATGTTTATCGGTGGATGGGCCGCAGAACAGATCGGCTGGGAAGCTCCCTTTATTATCGGAGCCATCGGGGGTATCATCGGCCTTTCAGCTTCCTTTTTCATCGTGGACAAATACGAGGAGAGCGCTGCTCCCATAACCATGAAGGGGGTACTGCAGGTCATCGGCGATAAAACCCTGCTCAGCGTATCGTTTTTAGCCATCCTGTCCCAGCTTATTACCTTTGCTACTGTTTTCGGATTTACTCCAGTCTATGCCACGAACCTGGGAGCGGATAAATTCCAAATGTCCCTGCTGACGGTGTTTTCTTCTCTGCCCACTGCCATCGCTTCCCTAATGGGAGGAAGGCATTTGGCACGCAAATACGGGGAAAAGGCTATTGTAATCTTTGGGTTTGCATTGACCGGGATTTTTACCGTAGTTGTACCTTTTACAGGTTCCTTCTGGGTGCTCATTCTGACCCAGGTTCTGGCCGGCTTTGGAAGAGGATTATCCTTTCCTGCCCTGATGGGATTAAGTATTAAAGATACCCCTTCGGATAAACGGGCCACTGCCATGGGATTTTTCCAAGCCGTCTATGGCCTGGGAATGTTCATCGGGCCCACCGCCATGGGATTTATCGGCGATATCATGAATCTACGGCAGGGCTTTATGTTTATTGGAGTCATCGGATGTGCTACCGCTGTTCTATCGGGAATTTTTATTCAACAGAAAAGAGAAGCTTAAAAAGTGCCGGATGGGACTCTTCCATCCGGCACACTGCACTATCTCATTACCTTTCGTTACCTTCCAATCCGCCCTTAATGATTTCTCTTACCCGATTCGGCAATTCCTCCAGCGCCTCTTTGCTTAACCCTTTTGTATCAATAGCAGGATGTACCTTGATCATAACATCCGCCTTTTTTATCTTTCCTCCATTTTGCTCCATGAGCTTATAGGTTCCGTTGATGGTTATAGGTACAATGGGTACTTTGGCCTTTGTGGCAAGCTTAAAACTCCCTGGCTTAAAATGTCCCATTTTAGGTCCTTTACTTCGGGTCCCCTCCGGGAAGATAACCAGCGAATAGCCTTTCTTCAGCGTGTCCACCCCTTCTGAAATGGCCTCCAGCGCCTTCCTGGGGTTGCCTCTCTCTATAAAAACACAGTGCATGTATTTCATCCAGGTTCTAAGTACCGGGATCTTTTTCATTTGCACCTTCGAAATGTATCCCTTCGGTTTGTTAATGTAACTCATCAAGACTGCAATGTCAAAATTACTCTGATGATTGCTGATGAAAACTACGGCACCCTCAGAAGGCACGTTTTCAAGGCCTGTTGCCGATACTTTCGCCCCGCTGGCTTTGACCTGGGACAACGCCCATCGGGATGTAATTTCATGCACGTAGTCTTCTGCCTCTTTTTCTTTGCCCTGCTTTTGAAGTCTTTCGATCGTAAAGATACCGGGGATCTTCCCCATAAGGCTTACGACAAAATGAGCATACCAAAATATAGTCCTTACCATAAGACCCCTCCTCTATTCTATCTTTACATTATATAACAAAAACAGGGGTTGATAAAGAATAAAACAAAAGAACTCCAGGGGTGATCCCGAAGCCCTTTTGCTTAGCTTTTTGAACAGATTTTAATAAAGATTGGTGATGCTTTTGGAATTGGCTGCGAAATTACTGGCACTATCCTTTTGCTTTCGCCCGTATGTAATTTCATAAAGGGTCTGCAAAAAATATCAGTAATTCCGTGTTGCGTTTTAGCAATCGAACCCATCAAAGCAACCGAATCCGTTAAATAGAATTAAGAAAACCAGTATAAAGAATAATATGGTAGAATCCTTTTTAAAGAATCCATCACCACAGCCAGAACCATGACCTATACCCATAATAACAACTCCTCTCTTTGTTTACATAATTTATTCCGTAGTATAGTATACTCTCGGAAGTCTCCATGTGTTACTAAAAAATGTAATCTTACTTTGTATTAATTTTATTCCTTAATGCTTCAAACTTTTCTGACAGTGAGGAATCCCTGTTTTGGCCCATTCCAACATCAATCGCCACTAAAGCATCCTTGTGGGCTCCTGCCTTTACCAGGGCATCTGCAAGGTTATACCAATGGGTAGAGATGTTGGGCGATTTCTTCACCCTTCTGACATAGTATGGAACTACATTTCTGGAGTAATATGCACTTGAGTTTTCCACCTCTTCAAGCTGTAGACCATTCCAATTCAATACTTCAACATCGTGGGAACCAAAGTCCTTTTGGTTCCAGATGGCTAACTGTACCTTTGCAGAAGCATCCCGGTTTTGTGGGGAATTCAGCACTTCAAACCGATGATAATTTCGGGCAAAAAGTTCACGGACACCGTTGTTTTCCATGGCATATCCGTAAAGAGTAGACGCTCTCTCTTTGGATGTCATCCCCATCAGCATGTACTTTTTCCCCGCTCCCTTGGCATCAATAAAACTTCGATAGTGAAGGGTATCGTGCTGGGAATGACTGATCTCTGAAATCTTGCCCCAGAAACCATTCTGTTTTTTAAGGATGAGAGTTTTCACTTCATTTCCTGATCTGTACGAAGTAATCATCTCATTTTCTGAATCGCCATCCAAGTCGGCAAATTGGATGCTTTGCGACTTTGTTGGAAATTGAGGTGCTAAAAGTGTTGCCTCCCTTGGAATAAAGTCTCTAACAACCCTGGTATAATCCTCTCCTACAGCCTTTTGAGTAATTTGCGACAGTGTGGAAGTTAACCCGTCAACCAAACTCTGAATCGGGTTCTTCATCGGCACACTTTTTCTAGACACCGGTTTTGTCTGGGGTCGCAGCCGATAGTTTGATTTATTTTTTCCTGGGAGTGAACCGTTATTATACCTTGATAACAACAATCTTCCCGCCAGTGCAATTCCGGGCAGCGGCAATGGAAGCATATTTTTATCTCCTTTCACTTTATACTGCTATCATCATATGCTGCACAGTAAAAAAAGGTTATTGCCAGCTTATTATCCTATGCAGAGTATGGAAAATCCTGCATATATATTGTATAATAAGGTGCAGCGGAAGTTATACTTTCGCAAATCCTAAGGTTTAATGCTTGAAGCATACTAACAATTTTTAAAAAGGAGGTTGGTTATGTATACGTTTAAAGAAGGCATTTACACCGATGTGCGCATTGAAGATGTCTATGAAACCCGGATTCAGTTTACCCTGGGTAAAATTGATGAGTGTGCCGTCAGAAAGTATAAAGCAGGCTTTATCCGGGTTTTTGACGGTCAAAGGTGGTACTATGCTTCTACTTCCGAGGTAGAAAATATTCAGCAGGAGATTGATACCCTGTCTGAACTTGCAAGCCCCAAAGGAAATATCCAGGAAAATGCGATCTACACCAAATTGCAAGCCAATACCGGAACCTATCCGGTTTTCGAAAACAGATCCGTCACCCTGATCCCCTTGGAACAAAAGCTTGCACTGCTAAAGGACTATTTCCCTGCACTGGAGGCAAACAAGACCATTACAATGTGGAATACGGCTTATATGGATCAGAGAAAGGTAAAGTATTTCTATTCCAGCAAAGGGGCCAACCTTCAATGGGATACCCAGCGCTGCGGCTTTCGACTTAACTTTGATATGGCTGAAGGAGATAAAAAATTCAGCGAATCTTTCCAAAAAGGTGGAAGCTGCTTCGAAGAACTGGAAAATCACAAGGAGGCCTTTAAGGAAAAGCTGACCCAGTGCGAAGATTTTCTACAGAACTCTGTGCCGGTGGAGCCCGGTAAATATACCGTCATTTTATCTCCCCTAGCCGCAGGCATATTTGCTCATGAAAGCTTTGGCCATAAGAGTGAGGCCGATTTCATGGTCGGCGATGAAAATATGAAAAAGGAGTGGGCCATCGGTAAGAAAGTTGGCTCCGACATCCTGTCCATTATCGATGACGGAAATGAAGCCGGCAATGGTTATATTCCCTTTGACGACGAAGGATCCCAGGCTGCCAAAACCTGGTTGATTAAGGACGGAATCCTTCAGGGCAGGCTTCATAGTTGTTCTACCGCCGCCGATCTGGAGGAGCCGGCCACTGGCAATGCCAGAGCCCTCAACTTTGAATTTGAGCCCATTGTGCGAATGACTACAACGTATATAGGAACGGGAACCCATAGCAAAGAGCAGTTATTCAAAGAAGTGAAGAATGGCCTGTATATTGACACCATACGTCATGGCTCAGGCATGTCCACCTTTACCATGGCGCCTTCCCTGGCCTATCGGATTCGCGACGGAAAAATCACAGAACCGATGAGAATCGCCGTCATCAGTGGTACTGTGTTTGATACGCTTTCACAGATCGATGGATTGTCCGACCAATTGGAACTTCTGTCCTTTGTAACAGGAGGCTGCGGAAAGATGGACCAGGCTCCTCTTCCGGTAGGTTTTGGGGGACCCTATGTCAGAGTCAACAATATGGATGTACAATAAGGAGGTGGAATGTATGAACAAGGAAAAGTATACAAGCCGGGTCACTGAAACGACAGTAAGTATCGTTCAGACTCAGGTAGAATCCGTAAAGAAAAAGGATATCAGCCGGACCGGTCTTCGGGTTTATAAGGATGGGGCTATTGGTGTTGCCGGTGCTATCGGCAGCTTCAATGAGCAGGACCTGGAACAGCGGGCCCTGGACGCACTGGGGCTGGAAATCCCCTACCCCTACGCATTGAGTTCCGACCGGAAACAAGCCTTGGATTTATCCTCTCAAATCCTTACTGAGCAGCAGTTACTGGAGGAGACGGAAGAAATTCTTGCAGACCTTCGGAAGAACCAGCCCGGTTTTTCCTTCTCCCACAAAGCCAAACTCCTGGACTATAAAGTAGGTCTTGAAAATGATATGGACCTGGATTTAGCCTTTAGTGATTCTCACATATCCATCGAACTGATTTTCAAGGAGAAGGCTTCCAGTAACATTATGGATGGTTTTGTGGGCTATGATGGAAGAAGCTACGATAGAAATGAGTTCCTGCGGCTGGTCAATGGCGTCTGCGACGCGTACAACAACCGGATTGACCTTCCTGCCGGCAATCTGCCGGTGCTTTTTGCTGATAATGAAGGGCTTATTTTCCAAAAACTTGCAACGGAGCTGCATGGACAGCGTTTTGCCACAGGCAGCTCGCTATTGTCCGGTAAAACAGGGGAAGCATTGTTCAGTCCTGCCTTTACACTGTACCAGACCCGTAATTCAGAGGAAACCTTCGGTCCCTTCTTTGATGCGGAAGGTACCATTAATGAGGGGTTTGAGTACACTCTGATCAAGGAAGGCCGATTGGCAGCCCCCTACACAGACAAGAAAATCTCCGCCCAGTACAACCTCCCCTTGACCGGTAGTGCCGTGTCCGATTATGATGGGGTGCCTCGGCTGGGCTTAAGTGGCCTGCGGGTACAGGAAAGCGCCAAAACCACCCGCGAACTGCTGGGAGGAGGACCTGGAATCTATGTCCTTGTCGCCTCCGGTGGAGATTTTACAGCCAGCGGTGATTTTGCCACTCCGGTTCAATTGGCGTTGCTTTATGATGGAGAAAAATTCATCGGACGTTTACCGGAGTTAAAGATCAGCTCCAACCTCTTTGACATGTTTGGCAAAGGATTTGTCGGAGTCGGCAAAGACCGGTTTTTCCCTCTGTCTCCTACCAGAAACATCGTAATGAATATGAAGGTGGAAAAAGCATAAGGAGAATGGAAGTTATATTTTTACCGGCTATAAAAGGAGTGGTTGGCTTGAATTCAAGCCAACCACTCTTTTTATGCTGTAAGTCTTTATTCTTCCTATTGGTTCAAAATTTCAACAGCTTTTGTATATTGACGGTCAAGAAGGTTAAAAATCATCGCCAGTTTCTTATTCAGCGTGACTCTTGTTGCATCATCGAAGGCTCCGGTTTCCTCAAGTCCCGCATCCTTTTGGAAAACCTTCAGCGCTGCCGCCGTTTCGTCATCCATGATGGTGTCCACCTTCGTGATCTTGTATCCCAACAGGCTGATGATCGTTTCCCCGCTATAGATATCATCTGCGGAAGGTTTTGTAATGTCGCCTGCGCTGCTGGAGAGCCTTTTGAGGTTATTCATATCCACACTTTCACCAAGTTCCAGGTTTTTTACTACCACATCCGGAACCAATCCCTGCTGATCGATCATTCTTCCGTTCGGCGTATAGTATAATCCGGTTGTGATCTTTGTCCAACCGATAACATCTACCATCAAAGGGGTAATCTCGTGGGCATACAAATCATAGGCATCTACCAGTTTTACTCCCAGCTGATTCCCATATCTTTCATAGGCTTCCGGGGTAAGTAAAGGAAAAATATCTTGCACTTTAGCCTTTCCAAAAGTTTTAACCCCTACCAGTGTTCCGGCTTTTGTATCCTGTATGGCTCCCGCCAGAACCTCCGAAGCACTTGCAGAATTCTCGTTCACCAGTACCACCAGTTTGTATTTCGGTTTCTCCAGCTCTGAAAGATATTCGATATCCGGTTTATCTTCATCTTTAAAGTCAAGCTTGGTGATAAGCCCTCTGGGAACAAAATTTTGAGCAATTTGCACGGCCTGCACTACTTCTCCCCCAGGATTATCCCGCAGATCGAGAATCAGCTTGGTTACGCCCTGCTTGTCCATTTCCTCCAATGTCCGGTTCATAAAGTTTGCAGAATTGGAACCGAACAGATCCAGCTTGATATAGCCGATTCCGTTACTGATAGAATATGTACCGGGGTCCAGTACAACGACCCCACGCTCTATGGTAATCTTTGTAATGGATTTGTCGCTTTCCCGGATAATTCCCAAAACAACGGAGGTTCCGGCTTTCCCCTTAATCATTCCACTGATTTGGGTGGTATTCAGTCCCTTTATATCCTTACTGTCCACCTCTATAATCCTATCATTCAGGAGCAGTCCTGCTTTCTCGGCCGGAGAGCCCGGAATTACACCGGCAACTTTTATATAGTCACCGTCCTTCTCCATGGTGATTCCGATTCCTTCATAGCTCCCTTCCATCTCACTAAAGAAACTTTCTGCCTCTTCATTTGTCCAATAAGTTGTATAGGGGTCCATGGTGTCAAGCATACCTTTTAATGCACCTTCAATGAGCTGACTGTCGCTTACCTGCCCATTGTATTTCTGTTTGATCATATCCATAACTGATTTCAGGTACTCCACACTTTCCGTGGAAGCTGCATTGGCTGTCTGGGCATTTACAGCCACAGGCTGAGCAACATTGGTAAATAAGAGAATCAGACACACCAGCAGGATTCCCCTTGATTTCTTTAGCACAAAACCACTCCTTACTTTATTCGCGGCTTATCCACATAAGCAAATAGCCATTTATGTATATGGTAGCACAACTGCAATAAAATGGCGACTCGTAAAAGCCGCCATTTTCATAGTTTTTCCAATCTTCTTTATTGATAGGCTACGATTCTCTCCCTGTAGTCCTTCCTTATATCTTCGCGCATATAACTGATAAACCGGTTGATCATAGCAGCAGCCTGGCCTTTTGTAAGCCTTTGATCCGGATTCAGATACCCACGGGTATCTCCTTTTATGAGGCCGATTTTCTGGGCCACATAGGCAGCTCTCCGCGCATAGTCCGGAATCTGGTCATTATCCTTGAAGGTAGTGACGGGATGCAGCCCCGGTGCAATACTCTCTAACCCGATGGCTTTTATAAATACCGTAATGGCATCCGCCATGGTCAAATGTTCCTCCGCACCAAAGGTTCCGTCCCCCTTGCCAGCAACCATCCCTCGTTTATAGGCGCTGTCAATCTGTGTAAAATACTTGCTGTCTACCGGTACATCCGTAAAGGGAGATACGATTTCCTCCTTTTTCGGCTTTGTTCCCGTTACAGGCCGGGTAGGGCCGGTAGTGGCCGTCGTATCCTTCGGCACCTCCTTCGCAGCCTCCACCATGGCAGCGATGAACTCCGCCTTTGTTATATACTCATCCGGGTTCAAGCTTGTACTGTCTTCCTTGAATATTTCAAGACTGTACATGGTTTTGATATCCTCCTCTGCCCAATGTCCCCGTAAATGGGAAATATCCGGCACGGGAAGCCTTTTTTGCTGCGGAAAGCTCTCCAGTTTCAAGGTATTCCTGGTTTCCAGGATGACATCGGTGGCTATGCCCTTGGAATCAAATTCCGGAAGCCGTGAAGTATACTCCATGATACTGCTGTTGAACTGGCTTTGTACATAGCCCCCTTCAAAGCTGATGACCTGCGGATCATTCTCCACATATTTCACACGCTTTGAAGTGGTGGAAGATACCGTAACCGATGCCGTTCCACCCCAGGCTTCCGTTTGTCCGTCGGCAACGTCCTTCGCCTGGACGATATAATTGATGATCTGGGCCTCTGCCGTTCCCCAGTATTGATCATATCCATAATAATTTCCTGTTGCCTCTACCGTGACCGTGGTCCCTTCCGTCGTCCCGGTCTGGTACTCCTTTTTTCCCCAGGTATTGCCCGCAAAATAGTTCACAGCCGGTCTCGGGTCTATAAGATTTGATTTGCTGAAATCGTAATTTGTCAGCGTATACGTTTTACCGCCGATTCGTACAATCTCCGAAGGCTTCCCTGTGAGGGTCGTTTCCTCTACCGTCTGACCGTTTGGCTTTTTGGTAATTTTTGTACTATAATTCAGGATTCGGGTAAGGGTCGCCTGCTTCTCCATATTTTTCAAGCTGTAGGTATAGGTAGTGGTCACCAGATCCTGTTTGGTAGACCTCTTAACTACCACCGTCCCATCAAATACCACAGGCTCACCGGTTACAAAGCTTACCTCCTGGTATTGCATTACAGTCTTTCCCGGGGCCTCTCCCGAGGAGATGCCCCCTTCATATCCACTGTCTCCCTGTTTTGCCTGAACAGCAACGGGTAGATGGAGTCCTACTGCTACGGTAAGGCATAACGCTAATTTGAAAATCCTTTTCATGTGTAAACCCCCAGTTTTGCTTTGTACCTTAATTTGTAAAAGAATAACTTATACTATCGTTGTAATTCTTTTACGGCATCTTAGTTTTCTACAAATAGGATGTAAGCCTCTCCTGTTGTTGTATTGTCCTTCTTGATGGCCCGAATCCGGTCTCCCTTTTTCAGTTCCGATGCATTAATTACTTTTCCTTCTTTAATAACAATACTGTTTTTCAGAAGGGTAAGGGTAATTTCATTACTATCCTTCCACAGGTAGTTATAAGGATCATAGACCTTTGCATTCCACAGTTTGATGTCCGTTCCGCTTCCCGCTGCATAGATTTCCCCTTTAATATGGAAGGGATTGGTGAAAGGAGCCGTACTTACCAGCAGCGCCTCTCCATCTTTGGCAACGACATAAACAGTCTTGTTCTGGAAGCTTCCCTGTCCGTAGGTAATAAAATCTCTCGGATTCACTACACCGCTGTTATCCAGAATCCGGGTGTTGTAGGTCATACTGAAGGTCTTCGGAGTATTCCAGTAATTCCATTGGAGATTATTGAGTTCTGAGAAGGATTCCACTGTAAAGTCCCGGCCGTTGTTAATCTGTTTGATCCTTCCCCTGTACACCTGCAGGGTATTGGGGGCAAACCGCTCACCGATATTGACAATCCCGGCATACAGCTCCCCGTTGGTATTGCTTCTGCTGGCGACTACATAGGCTGCATCATTGCTTTTAATGCTGCTTCCGGACACCAGCTTTCCGTCCTTGACTACAATCGTCCCTTTGGAGTACTTGATGTTTTTGCTTTCCCTGTTCAGTGTAAACTGTCCCAGGCTCTGTCCGATTCCTGCAACCGTATCATCGTAAACCACGGGAATTTCAGCATCCCGGCTGTTTCGGAAGGAAATCACCACTACTTTTTCCGTTCCGCCGTAATCCTTCTCTACGGCAATATAAGCCTGGCTGTCCCGGAGCATCTGGTTTACCTTATCGGTGTCAATCCCCTGATTGTCCAGGTAGATTTGGTTTCGCTCCGCCAACGGAATGCTGGTAAAGCCTTTTTGGTCAATCCGCTGCCACCGGTCCCCGTTCAGGACTTCCACATTCTGCAATACTACACTGTTGGAAACCTCATCGATATGGGAGACAACCCCTTTGTACAGGTTGGATATCAGGTTCTCACTGTCCGATACCGTTATTTCCTTTATCCGGGTGCTATTGCCGGTAATCTGCATTACCAAACGGATTTTATCTCCTTCCCGGATCGCTCCATAATCCGCAATTTTTCCCTGGGCTATCACCAGGGTATCGCTGCCTATATCCAGCACCTGCTGCGTGCCGTCCTCATATTCCAGCGCCATACCATAAGGGCCTTTTGTCATAACTTTTGCATATTTCACCATATAGTTACTGACAGCACTGACAGCCACTACATTGAGCTGGTCATCCAGCTTGAGGAAAACCGAATCTCCTGCCGCGATTTCCGATATATCGGCCTTTTTATGATTTTTATATACCTGAACTTCCTTTTGCCCGGAATAATTGTAGGTACGCAGCAAACCTGCCTGCGCCGCTTCCGGAGAAGTTCCCGTGCCATCTTCCCTGTAAAGGGTAATGTATCCCAACTGCGGATTGTTCTCTTCTACCATTCCGCCTACAATTCCCTTTTCCGCCTCTCTTATCCTTCGCAGGTCAAAGGTTTCTACCACGGTTACGACATCATTCACTATGGTAAGAACAACAAATGCATCCGGTTTCAGGTTCTTTATGTCGGAATTGACTCCGCCGATCTTAACGGAAACACCATTGCTGTAGACATAGGAATCCGTCGGATTCTCCTCCTTGGGTTCAAAGTTTATGTACTGCTGCGCCAGTTCCATGTCCGGTGTTTCCATGGTAAAAAACTGTGAAATATCCATCGTCAGGGTATCGCTATGAATGTTTTTCACCTGGGCAACAATGTATTTCGTATCTGCGGTGCTGGAAAAAACTTCAACGTACTTCACCGTATTGTCGGGACCCACAATATATTCGATCCGGTCTCCCTTTACCAGCACATCACTGTTGGAAAGGACACCGTTTTTATAAACCACCAGATCCAGAACCGTCGGTCCGAGTATCTGCCCGTTTTGTTCATTCCGGTCCGACTGGGCCGGATCGTTTATGTACCCTACGTTGACAGTGTGTAATTTTCCGTTTATATTGCGGATATTCAACAGCGCATTTTCCATCCGCTGTCCATTCACCATGGTTCTGGTAAAATTAATATCCTCTATGGTACCTGTGTGTCTCTCATATTTTAAGGTAGGAAGCATATAGTCGGAGGCGTTCTTGACAATTTGCGCCACCTCTTCCCTTTTTAAACTCTGTGTCGGGTTGAAATATCCATTCCCGTTTCCATTCATAATTTGATTTTGCAACACGGTCTCTATGTAGGGAAGCTTCACCGGATCCGAGCTTCTCCAGTCTTTATAGCTGTTAAACAGGGTTTGCTGGCCGTATGTCGGCTGCAGCTTCAGGGCCTTCGCCAGCCAAAAAGCCATTTCCTGCCTTTGGGCAGGTGCACTTCGGTAAAAGCTTCCGGCTTCCAGTGAAGAAGGATCCGAATTCAAAGCGTCCTGCAAATCCTGTGCCGATATCAACCCATCATCTGCTGCCAGCTTCAGGTACCCATCGGACCACATGCCAAGAACATCTTTCTTTTTTTCATCCTTGACCCGGGCATTGTCCAGCGCCTCCGCCGCCTTTTGCGCATCCGCTTCCCTTCCGGCTACCCGATAGGCGATGGCGATGGCCTGCTCCTTTGTCACAATATCCGTCCTGCCAAAGCGCTTATCCCCATAGCCTTTGATTACATCCAAAGCTCCGGTTTCATAGATGGCTTCCGCTGCCCAGGTTCCGGAGGAGCGCACATCCTGAAAATCCAGATTGTTCAGCACCACCTGTGCGTTCCCGATTCCCTTGTAAGTCTTTTCTGCCTGTTCTGCTGCCTGTATCCCTACCGGGCTTCCATAGCAGCCGAAAGCAATGACAGAGGCCGTGAGCATGCTCACCGCTTTTTTAAAGCTTTGTGCTTTTTTTACTTTTTTATATGTCATACTATAACCTTCCCATGCATGTAGTTTGCTGTAAAGAAAAAAATAGCCGCATCTATTTTATCGGCTATTTCCCCTTACGGTTTTAACTTTTGGCTAACTTTGGTTCTTTACAATTTTATTACACTGCTAACTGTGATTCGCAGTTTGGGGGTGCAGGGGGTACTAACCCCTCTGCTGGCCGCTCCAGCGGCCAAAGAAACTCTCCCCTTCCTTGGGAAGGGGGTAGGGGGATGGGTCAATAGCCGCATTAAATCTTATACTTCTTCAATTCCGTTCTATAGTTTTCCGCTAACCCCTCCAACATGTGGATATGGTGGGTTAATTCCTTGATCCGGTCAGAGTACTCCGAAACATTGGCACTCATCTCCTCGGAAGAGGCCGAGTTTTCTTCTGCGATAGCAGCCAGGGAGTGAATATTTTCGTAAACCCTGGAAAGATACTCCGCTTCGTTGGACAATTTTGCAACCAAGTCGGAAATATCATCCGCCACCGTTCCGATTTTGTGCGTGGATTCCTTGTTCCCGGCCAGCACGTCCGCCAGTGTCCGGTTGCTGACCTCCAACTGGTTAAACTGGGCTTTAATCTGTCCCACCAGGTTTTCTACCTTGCCGGTAAACATAATAAGGTTATCATTGATGCTCTTCACCGCAGATTTGGAACCTTCCGCCAGCTTCCGAATCTCATCGGCTACAACGGCAAAGCCCCGGCCCATTTCTCCGGCTCTTGCCGCCTCAATAGCCGCATTCAGCGCCAACAGGTTGGTCTGGTCCGCAACATTGGCCACGGTGGTTACAATGTTCAGGATGTCGTTTACATGACGAGCCAGTTCCTCGCCCTGACTGTTAACCTGTGAAAAGCTTTCCTTAACCTCCAGAATCATCTGGGCCACATTTTCCGTATCTTCAAAGGATTTCTCAATATATCCCACAGCCTGCTCCAGGTCTTCCTTACCCTTGGTCTGTTCTGTGGCAATCTGATTGAGATTTTCAATGTTTTTGTTCAGGGTATATACGGATTTCTCCGTTTCTTCCGCCTGATGTACGGCTCCATTGGCTACTTCCTGTACCAGCCCGGATATGCCGTCCGATACATTCTCCATTTTTACGGCGATTTCGGAGAAGGTCTGCGTAAAGGAGTGCATATCATCCGTTCCCCCTTTAAGGAAGAGGAAATCTTTTGTTATGGTATCCTTGAATTCGTTGATGCTTTCCATCAGTTTCTCCAGGCCATCTCCGCTCTTCAGGCGGACTTTGGTGGTAAAATCAAGGCTGTTCAGCTTCTTCAACTCATTGTTAATAAAAGCAACGGGTTTCAGTGTAACGGCAGAAGTCGCCAATGTCACAGCAAAAGCCATGGCAGCCACCGCTGCGTACCGCAACGGATTCTGTTCCGGGAAAATCAGTATGGCAGCTCCTCCGGAAATAACTGCCGGAAGGAAGCTGACTTTAAGGGCTGTATTTTTTAGAACTCCAAGGGAAAGTACCCTGCTGAGCTTATAGTTCTTCACTGTTTCAGACTTTTTCTCCAATTGAATCCGTACACGGAGAACCTTATTTTCTCCCTCCGTCGTTCTTTCCAGTTCTTCGACCTCCATTTTCTCGTTAAAGAAGGCTGCGCTCCCATCCAGTAGTCCCAGGAAGTAATCAAACATTCCACGGGGAGAGGCATAGCAGATTTCGATTTGGTTGGAGGACATCTCTGTCGCAATGAGTCTGGGCGGCCTGGCACCAGGAATCATTTTCGTGAGCTGTTTGTGTACATCATCCATCATCATGAGAAAACCTTTGAGGCTGAATCGTTCAAAATAGGACGGAAACCATTTTGAAAAGGACTTGATGTTCGAACGCCCAATCTCTCTCCAAACGGTACCCACCGGCTTTCCAACAGATTTCGCCACATCGGAAATGATCGCACCGATGCTAGCATCTTCAATATCCTCCATAGGGTTGATAATTCGGTCTTCCCCCCAGCCGTTGCCGTTCAGCACTTTATTTACAGCAGCTTCTCCGTACAATTCCTTCATGCTGCTAATCCAGGTCGCTACGACAGTCCCCTTCATACGAATCCCCCTTCAGCAAATTACATACTTCGACTTCTTTATACCCATAATTATACGCTATATAACATTTGATGACAAACAAAAAAAAGTAGCTTTCGCCACTTTTTGAAAAATTTACATTATTTTAATTTCCAGTATCATTTTACGATTCCATGCAATGGGTGGTACTGGCTTGTCCAGCTTCTCGTATCGACATGTAAAAGTCATTCTCGCCCGTTTTATTATTGTCTATTTCCAGGTGGTAGTCTACCTTGATTTCGCCTCCATTGTCATCCACCCTCACATTAACCTCACTGGCGAATACTCCGATGGTAAAAGCTCCAAAAGCAGTATCGTAGTGGGATACATGCTTCTGCCCCCTCTCGAATACCATTTGGGAGTTGACGGCTCCAAACCGCATGAGGGTCACAGTTCCGTCGGCGATCTTCAATGTGGTGGTAGTCCCTTCCATGCCCGTTACTTCACTTTCCTTGTACGTTACGTAGTAGGTCTCGCCTTTTCTGTAGTATTTTCCCTCCGTCACAAGCTCCATATTATTAACATCCTGATCCGGATCCGTCTGGGAACCCTTAACTGAAATTATAACGTTCTTATTCATTCGCATTCCCCCAGTCAATTAACGATTGACAATTTATAACTGCTCTTACTTATTATTACCTTCATTTCCGCAAAATGAACCATCTTTGCAGAATCCTTTGATTTTTTCACCTTACTGCTCCGATCTGTCATACCCGAGACTTCCGATTATAGATTGTATCATTGTTTTATTAATTGTCAATTATCAATTGTTAATTTTATTAATATTTCTCTATATCTACCTTTTCCGCTGCCTGGATTCTTGTATCCAGAATGGAATTACCCAGAGATTCGAAGAGTTCTACGCTGTCGCTCGTATAGTATCGATATACAGGTTTTATTTCTTTATCTCTGGACATGTTGTTCTCAGTGATGACATCCTTGACCACTTTAGCCACTTCTCTGGCAGAGCTTACGAGGCTTACTTCGGGGCCCATGACACTGCGGATGGTTTCCTGCAGCAGCGGATAATGCGTGCACCCCATCACCAGCGTGTCAATTCCTTCATTTTTCAGTGGAATCAGGTACTCTTCCGCAATCCGGTAAGCAATATCATTTTCCCACCATCCGGCTTCCGCCAGTGGTACAAATAAAGGGCACGCCTTAGGATAAATCTGTATAGAGCCATCCAGCCGGTGGATAGCCCGTTCATATACGCCACTGCTTACGGTAGCCGAAGTACCGATAACACCCACCTTTTTATTCCGGGTTTCCCTGACCGCCGTCAAAGCTCCCGGTTCCACCACCTCGATTACGGGAATATCAAAGCTGTTTTTTACCGTCTGCAAACTGCATGCACTGGCAGTGTTGCAGGCAATGACGATCATCTTTATATCCTGGTTCAACAAAAAACGTATATCCTGAAATGTGTATTTCAATACCGTTTCCTTGGATTTGGTCCCATAGGGGGCCCTTCCGTTATCCCCAAAGTATACCACACTTTCGGTTGGAATCAGCTCCATAATCTCCTTTAAAACCGTAAGACCCCCAAGTCCCGAGTCAAAAACACCAATTGGCCTGTTATCCATAGCTACCCCCAAACAAATTAATTGACAGTTGATAGTTAACAGAGGACAGTTATTATCTTTTCCCTGCTATCTCAACCACTAACTCCGTATCTATATATAACCCATCCCCCACCCCTTCCCGCGGAAGGGGCGGTTTTATTTAGCCGCTAGAGCGGCTAGCAGGGAGGCTGTCGCCCCCTGCACCCCCTAAACTGAATATCTAACTGCTGCCAAATTATCTGGCAGACCCTGTACGCACCAACTGTCAATTGTCCTCTGCCAACTGTCAACTTATTATATTTCCCTCTTGTTATCCTCAAACCGTTCCACGGCCAGGTCGATGACTCTTTCTATCAGTTCGGAATACGGGATTCCTGTCGCTTCCCAGAGTTTTGGGTACATGCTGATGCTGGTAAAGCCGGGGAGGGTGTTAACCTCGTTAATATATACCGCACCAGTTTCCTTATGTACAAAGAAGTCCACCCGGGACAGTCCGGAGCAGTCGAGGGCCTTAAAAGCTTTTACTGCGTAGCGTCGGATTTCCTCTATGGTAGCTGTCGGCAGATTCGCCGGTATAATCACTTTGGAGCTATCACCGGATTGATATTTCGCTTCGTAGTCATAGAATTCATTGCAGGGTACCACTTCTCCTACAGTGGAAGCAATAGGATCGTCATTCCCCAGTACGGCGCATTCTACTTCCCGGCCGTTGATGAACTCTTCTACCAGGATTCTGCGGTCAAACCGCGACGCAAACTGGAGTGCCTCCACCAATCCCTTTCTGTCGTGGGCTTTGCTGACTCCTACAGAAGATCCCGCATTGGAAGGCTTGACAAAGCAAGGATACTCTAAAACAGCTTCCACTTCCACAGCCACTTGTTCCGGGTCCTGATTTACCTGTTTCCTGCTGAAGGTCAGATATTTTCCCTGGGGAATCCCCACTTTTTCGAATATAATCTTTGTATAGGCCTTATCCATGCTCACTGCAGATGCAAGAACTCCACATCCTACATAGGGCACTCCCGCCAATTCAAAAAGTCCCTGAATGGTCCCATCTTCTCCATTACAGCCATGAAGCACAGGAAATACCACATCAATAGGGCCATTCTCATTTTCTGCCGCCGCAGACCGCAGAATGGCTTTTGCAGATGTTCCGACATCTACCAGAGCCTTCTCCGCACTTTCCTCTCCCGCAGCACAGGTATTTGCCTGCTGCAGCGCCTTGCCTTCTGCTATGGCCTGCCATTCACCGCTCCCCAGTTTTTCCACCGGACCGTCATAGCCGAGCCATCTTCCATCCTTTGTTATACCGATCATGACTACGTCAAATTTATCTCTGTTTATGTTCTCCAGCACCGACTGGGCTGAAACCCTAGAAACCTCATGTTCTGAGGATTGGCCGCCAAAAACAACCGCAATCCTTCTCTTATTTCCCATACATTTCGCCTCTCCTCTGTTATGTATATGCAGGGCGAGTGCTGCTGCCTGTCTTTTTTTAACCCGTCGACCACAGCCCCCCGCCTATAGTATATTTTTAATTTTACTATTTAAGTACAGGAACTTCAAGTTTTTTGGCTAAATACAAAAGATTCCATGACTTCATACGGTTCTACGGAACAAATGTCCATCCGAGCTTGATTCGAAGGATAGAGTGTAAAAAAACCGGATGCAGAAGAAATTCCGACATCCGGTTTTTACATTTTTAGTTATGCTGGCCTGGTTATCACAGTCCGGCGTTTTCCGGCCTGCTGTCCCCGCTTATATTCGTCAGGAGCTTCCGGCCTGCCTCCGTATAGAAATAATCGAACCACTTTATCGCCATTTGCGGATTTTTAACGGTAGTAGTAATGAAAAATCCCGGCGCCCCTTCTGCCTTTGTATCTAAAGAGGATAAAACAGGCAGAGTATAGATATGTCCCGATTTGTTGGTGATGCTGTCTTTATAGCCCGGATTTTCCTTGAGAAACTTTTGAATGTTTGGGGCATATTTTTCCACCAGTTCTTCCAATGGCAGCAGCGCCCCTTGTTCTGCCATTTTGTCCAGCCATTCCTTTTCCATACTGGCATTAAAGAATACGGAAGGCTCTCCCGCTGCGATTCGCAAAAGCACGTACTCCTTACTGCTTTTAACACCGATGGCTGCAAAATTTGCACTGACTCCTGTTGCTGTAGAAGCTTCATTCAGTTTAGATATCACTTCCGTATTTTGATCCATTGGCACTACCACGGGAATAGGATTTTTCTCATTTTCCTGATAGCTGCTCTCCTTGGAAAGCAGTGCGGCATAGCAGCTCAGTATGGTCACTACATCTTCGGGATTTTTTACCGTCTGCGTAACGAAGAACCGGTTATACCCCGTACCGTTCGGTTTCATGACCGGTATGGCATATATATTGCCATCTTCCTTTGTTATGGTTTTTTTGACGTCAGGATTTTTGTCCAGCCATATTTTAATATTGGGTGCAAATTTTTCTATGTACTTGTTTTGCGGAAGGAAAGCGCCCATACCTATCAATTTGTCAGCCGCAGCCTGGTCCATGAGGCCACCTTCCATGATGACAGCAGGCTCCCCTGCAGCAACCATGATCATAGCTTTCTCCTTGTAGTGTTCTGTCGGAACCGTCATAATATCCACTTTAATCCCTGTGATGCCGGAAGCCTTCTCCATCAAGCCTATGTCCACAGCATTCCCCTCGGAAGGCGCCATGATGGTGACGGGAGAAATTGGCCTTTTGGAAGCTAAATCCACGATCCCACCCATTACCATACTCTCGTTATTCGTATAAAAAGGCACCCATTGTACATCCCATCCCAGGGTTTCAGCGATAAACCTTATGGGAAGCATCGCTTTGCCTTCCGTCAAAAATACGGGTACCTCCAGGGATACTGTCCTTCCGTTCACGGAAGCAGTGTTGCTGCCTACCACCAACTTCACCAGCATATCCTTATGCCGAATGCTGATATTTCCGTCCTGGTAGCTAATCTCTTCATCGCTGACACCCAAGGCATTTAACAGTACTCTTGCCGGTACCAGGACTCTCCCTTCCTGCATCACAGGATCCACATCAAAGTTTATGATGGTGCCGTTTACACCTACATTAATTTTATTTCCCTCAATGACCGGGCTCCCTCCATAACTTCCCACCACATTTGCAAAAGCCGTAAAGGAAGGCAGCAGCAGCAATGCCGCAAGAAGCAGGGATAGAATCTTTTTCATTGGCAAACACACTCCTTATCTCTACATGACAAATTTCTTCTTCCCTGAGTGATACGGAATTCAAGGCAAAATGTTCCAAAATATTGTAAAATGTAATATTTGTGTAACATAGTCGCCGATAATTCTTATACCTGCCCTTTTGGCGTAAGCACATTGAAGGTACAGAGAAGTTATCAGATGGCCAAGCCCCACGTGATACTTGAAAACTCACTCACCCGGTTTTGCCATATACATCAGGTCCATTCCCAGCAGCTTTAATATTTGCAGCCATTTTATGTGCAAGCTCGGAATTTCTGAATTCATCGATATATTTATTCATGGGCCAACTCCTGCAGTTCCTTGAACAGCTCGATTGTTTTCAGCGCTTCTTCCTCGTCAATTTTCGTTATGGCACAACCGGCATGGACCAATACATAGTCACCGATCTTTACATCCTGCAACAGGTCCAGCGAAGCTTCCCTGGATACACCCAGAATTTCGACAAGGCTGTTTTTATCTTCTATCTTAATTACTTTTCCCGGTATTCCTAAGCACATAATAATCTCTCCTGTTAAATAATATGCAGAAAATGCGCACTAAAATCAACCCTCTCCCGGCGCATTATATTTACCTTCTTCCAAAGCTTTCTTACGTCCTCTTTCCATAAAGAATACCACCCATATGCTGATTTCAAGCAGCAATAGAATGGGAGCCGCTGTGAGTCCCAAAGTAAAAAAATCCAGTACAGGCATGACGGTCCCCACAACAGCCAATACTGCAAAAAAAACGGGAAGCCGTGATTTTTTCAGAATACGATAACTTAACATCTCCAATTTGCCTAAAAAAACGAGAACCAGGGGAATTACAAAAATTCCTCCCATGATCAAGCAAAACACCCCAATAAAACTGAAATACCTGTCACCGGACAAAGTTGCCATCATATAGCTCTGAGAATATGAAATGAGGAAATAAATCACATTAGGGAAAAGTACAAAATAGCCAAAAAGTGCCCCTCCGATGAAAAACAGTGAGATACTGACCACTGCACTGTACAATATCTTCTTTTCCCTCTTTGTCATCCCTGGATTGATAAATGCCGCAGCCTGGAAAAGAATTAAAGGACTGTTTACGATGATGGAGGCAATGGTCGAAAGTTTCAGGCGGGTAGTAAAACCTTCAGTAAGTGAAAAAAAAGCAATATCCAGCTTAAACCGGCTCACCGGTTCCAGTAAAAATTCAACCAGAAGGTGAAACCGGCTGTAAAACACTACCATCACCATGGCAACAGCAACTAAAACAATAATAATTCTCTTTCTAAGCTCGGCCAGATGGTCCAATACCGGTAGATCTTGATCAGCCATTACTGCACTCCTTTTCTTTTATCCAGTTTTTCAAGGATGAAAATCCACCAGGTGCTGATTTCATAAAGCAAAATCATTGGCAGTGAAACGGCAAGCAGCGTAAATGCATCGGGGGTTGGTGTCAGAAGAGCCATTAAAATGACAGTCGCCATGACGGCCACTTTCCTCTTCCCTTGCAAGGCTTTGAACGTAATGATCCCCAGCCTTGATAGAGCAACCAGCATCAAAGGAAGCTCAAATATTAATCCTACCGCCAGTAAGAAGAAAATTACAAAGGAAAAATAGCTCCTTCCTGATAGTAAAGGCTTCATAACGTCCGAAGCGCTGTCCAGTAAAAACTTCACTGTGGTAGGCAGCACCAGTTTATAGGCAAAGGCCATCCCCCCATAAAAGGCCATAGTGGCAAAGGGGATGATTAAGAAAAATAAAAACCTTCTCTTTCTTTTGGAAAGCCTTTTTCGGGCAAGAGAAACCAGAATATATACAACAATGGGAAATGCCAGGATCAAACCTCCGAAAAAGGAGATTTCAATCTTTGTCATTACCCCCTCGGCCGGCGTCATAAAAAATAGCTGCAGTCCATTTAACGGTTTCGCAATAACCGAAATAATGAAATCAGCCATGAAATATACCGAACCGGCAGCTGCTATAATAATGCACAACAAAACTACGATGGTCTTGCGGAATTTCTCCAGCAGACGAACCGTATTGACAATTTGCTCGCTCTCGATCATATTTTCGCCTCTTTATGCGCTACTATTCCTTAACCTCTTCCGCTTTAGCGGGTGTTTCGCCTTCGGTCAGTTCCTTGGAAGCCTTCTTAAATTCGTTAATCGCTTTTCCCATGGATGCACCCAGGGATGGAAGCTTACTGGGCCCGAAAATCACTAAAGCAATGACTAGAATAATAATTAACTCCGGTAATCCTAAATTTGGCATGGTATTTACCTCCTGTTTTCGTTCAAAATATTTTTTAGCCATTGGGAGAACTCATCGATCCCTAGGTCTTTTAAACATGCTGTTTCAAATACTTTTGCATTGGCATTCAATGCTTTTATGTCCTTGTAAAACTCTTCCCTGCTGAAATTTGTATATTCGACCAAGTCAACCTTGTTAAGGACAACCGCTGAAGATTTTTCAAACATCAGCGGGTATTTCAGCGGTTTGTCGTTGCCTTCGGGCGTGCTTAAAACCGTGATCCTCATATCCTCACCAATATCGAATTCAGCAGGGCATACAAGATTACCCACATTTTCTATGATCAACAGGTCTATCGCATCGAGGTTGAGGGCTTCCATGGCATTTCGGATCATCTGTGCATCCAGGTGGCACGCGCCACCGGTGTTGATTTGTACTACCGGTACCCCCTGGGCCTCAATTCGCTCCGCATCCTTGCTGGTATATAAATCACCTTCAATAACTGCCATTCTGACTTCGTTTTTCAGCCGGGAAATCACTTTTTCCAAAATCGATGTCTTGCCTGAGCCCGGTGAACTCATCAGATTGATGACATAGATCCCCTTTTCCTTAAGGAGGGCCTTGTTTTGCACAGTCAACAAATCATTGGTCTTCAGCATATTGGTTACTACTTTGATTTCACTCATTCGAATCACCTTCAATGGTATTGATATAAAGCTCATAGCCGGTTAAAATCCTACTGCTGAATGTGCTGCATTTGGGACACAGCTTGTTAAAGTGGTCGATATCAAAAACAATATTACAAATTTCACACCTGGCCGTTGGCTTTACCCTGTCTATGACAAACTGCGAGTTTTCCGCAATGGTCCCCCTGGAGGCACATTCAAAAGCAAAACTCAATGCATCCGGCAAAGCTCCCGACATCTCTCCAACCTTTACCGTGATTCTTGTAATTTTATTCATGTTGTTTTCCTTTGCCTTTTCCAGAATAATCTCCAGGGCACTATGTATAATCGAAACTTCATGCATATTTGAACACCTAACTAACCCCCAGTTCATTCTTTACATGCTGAATGACTTCGGGGATCCTACTTTTCATAATATCGGTCATTTCAAGATCAAAGCATATTTCCTTCGGCTCTATACCATAAATAACCACTTCCGGAAAACTTCCCATCATGTTTGCCATCTTTACAACGTCTAATATCTGCACATCATGAATGGACAAGTTTTCCTTTTTATAGTTCGTTATATCTTCAGGACGTATCTTATATACTGTTCCAGGCTCAAGTCCACCTTTAAGACTGTCTATGACGATAACCTTCTTATAGTCCATAAAATAGCTAAGCATACTCAATGTAGAGGTCCCCCCATCTATCAATTCAATGGTAGGTGGAAGGCCTTCATTTTCAAGTTGTTTAACCACATGAATTCCTACACCGTCATCCCTTTGAAGTATGTTTCCAATGCCAATGACAACAACATCCTTCATGGTTACACTCCCATTGGGTTAACTACAAATTTTGACATTTCTATACCATCGGGATTGATTACATGCACTGAACATCCTGTGCAAGGGTCGAAGGAGTGTATAATTCTTAAGAGTTCTACAGGTTGTGCAGTATTCGCAACGCGAGTTCCAATCAATGCTTTTTCGATGGGTCCTACATTACCGTTGTCATCTTTTGGAGACGCATTCCAGCAGGTTGGAGTGATGATTTGGTACCTGGATATTTTGGAGCTTGATACCGATACCCAGTGTCCTAATGCCCCTCTTGGAGCTTCTGTTAAACCGTAACCGCTTCCTGAAGTAGGCTCACCAATGCTTGTATATGCACTTGCACCTGCTGTCAATTGGTTGAGCCAGGTCTGCATGTTGCTGGCAATCTTCGCCACTTCAATATATCTTGCCTTATGCCTGTCCATAACAGAAACGCCATTTCTATAATCTCCGCTTACCCAAACCCTTGCCAACGAACCTGCTTCACACGGTGTATTGCTATATCTAGGCGACTTGAGCCATGTGTAGGCCCCGGTCTTTCCGTAGCTTGGAGTAGTTGTACCACTTGAAGGTGCTTGTCCTGATGGTGATGAATAGTAGGAATACTGGTTATACTCCTTGATGTTTGCTTCACTGAAAGAGCCAACTGTCCCGTTTAATACCGTACCCGCCGGGAACAGCTTGCCACCGGACGTATTTGTGTCAAATACGCCATAACAGATAAGGTTACCGTATCCTCCACCTACACTATAATAATCGTTGTACTTGGAAGCAAGTGCATTAACATCCGCTTGATATGTATTTGTGATAAATGACTGTATTTCATTAAGATAAGTCCTGAAGTTGTTTATGTCTGTAGAGGTAGGTTTAGCAGTAATTCCGCCGGGTACGATATTTGCAGCATGCGGAAGCTTACCTGCAAATATCGCTCCCATTTCGTGGGCCTTTCTTCTTATTTGGAGAGCTGCTACATAGTTGTTTATTAACGCATCTGTTTCGGCTTGTGTAAACCTGTAATCCTGATCATATCCCGGTGTCCATGGGCTCATCTGAGGTCCTTTAATGTAGTCCATGATCGCCAGATGATAAAAGTGCAGGATATGGCTATCAATATGGTTGGCACCTAAAACGAGATTTCTTAAAAGAAGAGCCTGAAGGTTAGGGCTGAATCCTTTCGCTGTTTCTACGGCTTTGGCGGACGCAACCGCATGGGAAACAGGACACAGGCCGCATATTCTTTGTGTAAGGAATGCAGCATCTGACGGTTTCCTATTCATCAGCATATTTTCAAAATCTCTATACAGGTTGCCTGTCATTTTAGCATCAGTAACCGTATTATTTGCGTCAAGAGTTACTTCAACTTTTAAATGTCCTTCCAGCCGAGTAATCGGATCTATTACGAGTGTACTCATTTTATCTCATCCCTTTCGTATTTAAACTTATTTTGCATTCATTACTGTGGGATATTCAGCGGGTTTGTCGGGAACGCTGGTTTAGTACATCCGATACACGGGTAGTTTGCTGATCCTATGCACCAGTTTACTCCATTATTCCACTTGGTTGACACACATGGAGCATTACAATATACCCCCATACATCCAAAGTGCTCATAACAACCCGGCTGTCCAATTGCGGAAGCGTCAGAACCTTCTCTTCTTGGGCATGTAGCATGTACATACTTTGCAAAGTATTTAGTCGGCCTGCTATTACTGTCTAACGTAGGCATTCCGGTTAAGATAAGGTCGAGCAGTATCTGGACCATAACTGTTGGGTGTGCAGGGCAACCCGGAAGATTTACTACGGGATTCTTCGTTTTACCGCTTAAGACGGTTTTCACTGGTGAGCATGAAGTATTGTTGGGTGAAGCTGCCGCTACACCCCCAAAGGATGAGCATGTGCCTGCTGCAACTACATACTTGGCCATAGGTCCGTATTTGTTAAGAGCATCCAACATGGAAAGATGTGTCCCGTTTTGTTCACCAATAATGCAGTAGTCTTTTTTAGTACCTGTCGGTATAGCACCTTCAATCACAAGAATAAACTGTCCGTTGTACTGGTTTGCAGCGTTTTCCAGAGCCTGCATTGCAGTTTCTCCTGCTGAAGTCATAATGGTACTATCATACTTCATGCTGATTTTATTCAGGAGAACATCATCAATGGTAGTAGGATTCGTAACATTTAATAGGGAGATCGTACAACCACTACATCCAGCTCCCTGAAGCCAGATAACCGGTGGATCGGATTCTGCAGCAATTACAGTATTCAGCTTGTCCATATCCAGATTCAACTTCAAAGCTGCTGCTACTGCTGCTGACCATTTGAGAAAGTCTCTTCTACTGATTTTCATAACCTCACTCCTCTTTTATCTAAATTCCAAGACCTCCACTTCTATAAGTGGGGTACCATTTTCAGCTTCAGATGGAGTAGAGTCTCCATCTGAAACCCCGATGTTAAACTTTGCTTAACGAGTTCACTTTTTTCCCAAGCAGATTCCTTACCGCGTATGGTGCAATCATTTTTAGTATCTTTTAGAAAAAACTTAAACAATGATCCGAACTATATACTTCAATAGCTTCAAACTTAGAAATGTGAATCTACAATAATTCAAAGATTCCTGTCAATACCCATAAACATTTTACTACATCTTGTTTTTATTGTAAATTTTCAATATATTTCCCATGTTTATTTTCTTCGTAACACCCTGTTGGAAAAGTATTTAAATAGGTATTGAGTGGTGTTACAAAAATTTTATAAATTGCTTCACTATTTCCCAAATTTAGTATACTAATAATAATGAAAATTGAGTACTTATACAAGCAAACGGGAGTTAACTACCAGTAAAAATTATATTAATATTTATTCAAAAAGGTATCCGCAGGGTATATCTGCAGGGGCCTTCTATAAAATTTATTTTTTATTGGGTTCTTTATCGTGTGTAGTAAAGGCTATTCACCTTCGAATTCATACATGGTATAATAGGTAAAAATGATTTTCAGGAGGTAGTTTCCATGCCTTTTTATGATTTACGATGTGATCAGTGTGGAGAAGAGTTTAACATAATGGCTAGGATGAGCGACCGGGATCAAAAAAACATTAAGTGCCCATCCTGCGGTAATAACGAACTGAGTACTATTTTTAAAAACGTCAACATTGTTCAATCCAGAAAAAGTGATGCTGCCCAGTGTCCCAATGTCCATAAATGCGGCGGCTGCTGCGGGCATTAAGTGCTGTGAAAAATAAGGCCATCAAACCGTTGAAGGGGTGTAACCTTCCAAGAGGTCTGTAAATTACGATTTTTCAAAAGTAAAGGATACAAGACATTGCATAAAATCGCCTTACTTGTATACTAACAAAGCGAATTCTATCAACTTTACGTTGATAGAAAAATAGGTTGATATTTTTATTTGGTGTACTTTTTTATTGAATTTTAGTATAAGTGCTGCAAATTCCCTAAACTACCCATTAAAAAATGTTGACAAACTGGTACTCCCTAGTATATTATAATGTTTGTTAAAAGGGAGTAGTTGGAACTGCAAGGTCAACATACTGGCACATAAACCTGCCTGGCCTTGTGACCGGAATTGGTAACGAGACTTTTAGCATAATTCAGTATTTTTACTGGGTTGTGTTAAAGGTCTTTTTTATTGCGAAGGGAGAGTGAAAATATTACTTCATCTTTTTTGCGGGCCCGCCATGGGTTCCATGAAGGGTATAGCAAAATTATAGATGAAGTTATATTTTACTGACCTGAAAATTGCATATCCTAATGCTGCATCAGTCATTTTGCAATTTTCGTAGATTTACATAAATTTCAGAAAGGATGTCGGATATGAACCAAACGTTAACAGCTTTTCTTTTTTCAGCGGGAGCAGTCACTCTCGCCGAGATGGGGGATAAAACCCAACTGCTGGCTATGGCCTTTGCCACCAGGTACAAGGCCTCCAAGGTATTATTAGGCGTATTTATTGCAACGATTTTCAACCATGCTTTGGCTGTTGCTGTAGGTAATTTGATTACCAAGTTTAACGCCATTGACGTGTGGATCAGCGGCATAGCAGCGATTTCCTTCATTTTCTTCGGCTTGTGGACCATTCGAGGCGATAAACTGGAGGGAGAAGAAAACCGAACTTCCAAATATGGAGCTGTCATGACCGTTACCATCGCCTTCTTCATCGCCGAACTCGGAGATAAGACACAGTTGGCTACCATCGCTTTGGCCACTCAATTCCCCGGTGTCCCTGTAGGAATACTGATGGGTACAACCACAGGCATGCTGATTGCAGACTCCATCGGAATCATTGTAGGTGTCGTTGCCTGTAAGAAGATCCCGGAAAGAACCATCAAGCTTATTTCTGCCGCTGCTTTTATTCTTTTCGGGTTTATTGCCAGCTTCCAAGTCTGTCTCGACAAGCTTGGACTCGGAATGGGCCCTACCCTGGGCATCCTATCCGGCCTAGCTGTTGTTACAGTGGTTGCAGCTTACCTCATCATTAAAAATTCACCCAAGGAAGCAGAAAATGAATCCGTCGCTGCATACTGCAAAATCAGAAACCAGGAGCCTACGCCGGAAAAGTAATCATACTCCTTCTTTTCTACTGACAAGGAAAGCAAGTACTGCTGCAAATGTGGTACTTGCTTTCCTTGATTTTTTCTGCTAGATTTTATAATATTTTGATAACCCATCCAAAATTGTCGAAACTCTGATGTGTATTTTTATGGCGAAATTTCCAGGTAAATATTGGATAATTCGACAAATTGTTCATTCACGCATATATATGCACGGATATACATAATAGTCCCAACAACTCAAAATGTGCTCAAATCAAGCATTCCATCGGTCATACCAATTTTACCCGCAATAATTTCCCATAAATTCCATAACATTTTTTGCAAATTTTATAATTTATTGTTGACTACTACTGGAATTTATGTTACTATAATACTGCAAAGTTTGTCGAATACTGCAAAAAAACATAGGAGGATATTTGAATGAAATCTACAGGTATTGTTAGAAAAGTTGACGAATTGGGAAGGGTTGTACTCCCTATCGAATTAAGAAGGACTCTGGATATAGCAGAGAAGGATGCTCTGGAAATTTATGTTGATGGGGCTACAATTATACTCAAGAAGTATGAACCTGCTTGCATATTCTGTGGAAATGCAAAAGATGTAACAGTTTACAAAGGCAAAAACATCTGTCCAGAATGCATGAGAGAGTTAAAGAAATAATTGACGTTTAGCGGTATACATGTACCGGTTACATAAAGGAGTTTGATTGGAATTCAATCAGACTCCTTTTATTTTCGTCAATCCTTATACTCAGCCTACTCTTCCAGCAGACTCCCATAAACATCTCTTTTGCTGATTCCCCGGTCCTCGGCAACCTTCTTCATGGCATCCTTTTTATTCATGCCTTTGCCCATGTACATTTCCACATGTTCCTTGAGGCTTATGGCTTCCCACTGGTTTACCTCTTTCTGGCGGATGGCTTCCTCGGATACCCCTTCTACCATGAGGACAAACTCACCCTTAGGCGCCGTTTCTTCATACTTCTCGATGGCAGCGGAAAGACTGCACCGTATTACTTCCTCGAACCGCTTGGTCAGCTCTCTGGCCAATACGATATTTCGGTCTCCCAGACCCTCGTACAAATCCTTCAAGGTATAGCTGAGCTTATGAGGAGCTTCATAGAAGATGATGGTCCGCACCTCATTTTTCAGCGATTGAATCCTTTCCTTTCTGGACCGTTTGTTCATCGGCAGGAAACCTTCGAAAACAAACCGCCCCGTAGGAAGTCCCGAGATAACCAGTCCGGTGATGGCCGCCACAGCTCCCGGTATCATGGTAACCTGAATGCCGTTTTGAATCGCAAGCTTTACCAGGTCCTCTCCCGGATCCGATATGCCCGGAGAACCGGCATCCGAAACCAGTGCGATATTTTTGCCTTCCTCCAACTGCCGGATCAGGTAATTCCCCTTTTCCACCTTGTTATGTTCGTAGTAGCTGGTAAGAGATTTGTTTATATGTAAATGATTCAGCAGTTTAAGCGTCTGCCGGGTATCCTCCGCCGCAATCAAATCGACCTCTCCCAGAATTCGAATTGCCCGCAGGGTCATATCCTCCAGATTGCCGATAGGAGTCGCTACCAGGTACAATGTTCCTTTTTCGCTCAATGGTTTTTACCTCCGTTCCCTATATCCAATTGCCCTAGAGACAAAATTACGTCTCTGCCTATTCTTTTCCTGTATCCAAAAGCAGCAAACAGTATCCAGGCTTCAAACCGGGGATCCGCAAGGCCGCCCTTCTAGTATCTTTGAAACCTCATGTTCCTCTGGCGTATATCTCATCAATCTCTTTCGAGAAATTCCCCTTCTCATCATATACATATAATGGATCCATCATTTTCAACTGTGGATTTCCTCCCCGCGTCCCTTTAATAAGCAAAAGGTTGGCTTTCTTATAGGGAGATGGATGGATAAACCGGATGTATTTGGGTTCGATTTTATAGCTTCTCATTAACCATATGATATCAGCCAGGCGGTCCGGACGATGGACCATAGCAAGCTGGCCTCCAGGCTTTAGCAGTTTGCTGGCGGCTCTGATTACATCTTCCAGGGTACACAAAAGTTCATGACGGGATATGGCTTTCATATCTGCGGGATTTACCAGTCCTCCCCCGTTATTCATGTAGGGGGGGTTGGAAACGACTATGTCAAAGTGAGAAGCTCCAAACAGTTCCACGCTTTCCTTAATATCTCCCTGCACTATTGTAACCCGGTCCTGCAGATTATTCAGCAGGACCGTACGGTTTGCCATTTCCGCTATGGGTTCCTGTATCTCAAGCCCAATCACCGACGCAGCCCCTGTTTTCCCTGCAATCAGAACAGGAATGATACCTGTGCCGGTACCGAGATCGATGACCCGAGCATTCTTTTTTACATCGGCGAAGTTCGCCAGGAGGACTGCATCTACACCGAAGCAGAAGCCTTCCGTATTTTGAATGATTTTAAGTCCTTTATATTGGAGGTCGTCGATGCGCTCGTTTGCGCGTATCTGTATATCCAAATTGGCTCTCGCTCCTACTCTCTATAATTGCACGCAAAATAAGAGGCCAGGTGGAAAAGCATAAAGCTCCCCCCTGACCCCTTAAATTAGCAAAATTACTGTTGTTGTGGAGCATCCACAGGACAAACATTTGCACATGCACCGCATTCAATGCAAACATCTGCATCAATAATGTATACACTGTCTCCTGCAGATATGCATGATACAGGGCACTCAGGTTCACAAGCACCACAGCTGATGCAAGATTCCGTTATTTTGTATGCCATCGAAGGCCACCTCCTAAGCAAAACTTTCATAGGATTTTGTCCTATGAATACCGTTTATATTTTACCACTAATAAAGTGGAATGAAAACTACTTTTTAAAAAACTTTTTTCTTAAATATGTTAAAATTCCACGTTCGCTCCTGCATTCCTATAGGATGTCGTAGATTCATTCATAACTACTCTCCCTGCCAAGCCATCCGTTACTAATCTTCCAGATGCTTCAACTGCTTCAACGCCTCTGGATCCACATCGTCTGCATGGGAGGCATTCTTTATGATGCGAACCTCGTTGACTTTATAGATCTTAAGGTCGGTTTCGTTCCCCTTGTCCATCTTCACCTTCAGCAGTTCCTTTAACAAAGTGGTTTCAACCACAGTGCCCTGTCCCTCGGGAGTTTCAACGATAGCACCTACCTTCGGCACCTTCGCCAGAAGATCTTCATACGCATCCTGCTCATATTTGAGGCAGCACATCAGCCTTCCACAAGTACCGGATATTTTAGTAGGATTCAGAGACAGCCCCTGCTCCTTCGCCATCTTGATGGATACCGGCTGGAACTCTCCCAGGAATGAATTGCAGCACAACACGCGGCCGCAAATCCCGATTCCACCCAGCATTTTGGATTCATCCCTTACGCCGATCTGACGTAATTCAATACGGGTCTTAAAAACTGCTGCCAGATCCTTTACCAACTCCCGGAAGTCCACCCTGCCATCCGCCGTGAAGTAGAACAGCACTTTATTGTTATCAAAGGTATACTCTACGTCGATCAGTTTCATATCCAGGTTGTGGTTCCTGATCTTCTGCATGCACACATTGAAGGCTTCTTCTTCCTTCCTCCGGTTTTCACTGGCGTGCTTCTCATCTTCCTCCGTAGCGATGCGTATTACCTTTTTGAGAGGTGCCACGATTTCTTCGTCCGACACATCCCTGTTGGGTACCACAGCCTCACCGAATTCAATACCCCGGGCAGTTTCTACGATAACGTTTGTATTTTGCTCTATATTTAAATCACCAGGATCGAAATAATATATCTTTCCTGCTTTCTTAAATCTAACTCCAACCACCTTTACCATCGATTTCATTCCTCCTGAAGCTTCATAAGCATTACTTCGACTGCAAGCTGGTAATTTGCGTTCTGCTTGATATTCCTTCTTGCCGTCTCAACTTCCTCGATATTGGCTACCAGCTTGTCCAATGGAAAATTCTCGGCATTCCTTAATATAATATCCTTTTTATCCGAATTAATCAATACATTTCCATTGCGGGACTTTTTGGCAATCAGCAGGTCCCTGTAAACCAGCAGCATGATATCCAGCAGGATATCAATATTATTTTTATTCGCTTCAAAAAAATCATAGATGGTAAATATATCTACCAGTTTTGATTTGGCCAGTTTAAATACCAACTCCACTGTTTTTTCCCGTAAAGCGGCAAATTCCTCCGAACCGGCCAGTTCAAGGGCAACACCCGGCACCCCGTCCGAATAGGCACGAATGAAATTTATGTTTTCCAGATGGGTTCCCAGCTTCCTTTCCAGAATACCTTGTATTTCATCCTGGGTATTCTTTTTAAAACCGTACTTTAGGGTTCTGGACCGAATGGTCTCCAGAATAGCATTATAGTTCGAAGTTGTAAGTATCAGCACGGCATAAGGCGGTGGCTCCTCCAGTGTTTTCAACAGACAGTTCTGCGCTTGGACCGTCATTTTATCCGCATCCGCGATAAGATAGATCTTTTTTCCCGAATACAAAGGTTTTACAATAATTTCGCTCTGAATCTTCCGTATCTCTTCGATTCCAATACTGTTTCCTTCCGCTTCAATTACAATAAAGTCCGGGTTGGAGCCGTTCTCCACCATCTGGCAGCAGACACAACGTCCACAGGCCCTACCCCCGCTGCGCTCGCCGCAAAGAAGGATACCTGCAAAGGCTTCTGCTACCATTCGCTTGCCGATTCCCTTAGGCCCGGTAAAAATATACGCATGGGCTACCTTATCATTTCTTATGGCATTTTCCAGACTGTCAACAACTTCCCTCTGACCAACAACACTGTCGAAATTCACCCAAAATCCTCGCTTTCATCTATAGATACCTAACTTTAGTCTTGAACTTATCCAGAGGCAAAACTGCCCCAAACAAGGACATTTTTACCACTTGAAATTATAAGGTTCAAAGTTGGATATCCGTATACAAACCGCAGAAATCATTTTACAAGAAGTAACCATGCTTTCTACGGTAAAACACCACGGAAATATAACGCACAAAGGGTTTGGCATCTTCTTTGTGCGTTATGTTCAGTTGCCTTTAGAATTTATAAAGAAAGACTTATTATAGGAACATATCCATAATAAGTCCCCGGATATCGTCCAGACGCTGCAATATCTTGATATTGTCCTTTTCTTCGCTGAGTACATCCGTTGTGAGGTTAGCCACCTCTTCATTGATCTTTTTTATAGTGGCATACACCCTGTATCGTCCCCTCCGGTCCAGAAAGCTTTCTTTGGAAAATTTATGCGAATTATTTACAGCTTCCCCCAGGAACTCCGATATCATCTTTTTATATACCTTCAGCTCCCGTATGTCCACCTTTTTTCCCAGTTTATCTCCCTGCTCAAAAATCATGGCAGCCAGGTTCCTGATCCGTTCTTCCTGCGTCTCCCCTTCCACACGGATTAACTGCGCCTGAAAGGATCCTGTCTTGCTTTCTGCAACCTTCTTATCCTCTCTGCCCCCGATTTCGGAAATAGAAGAACGCTGATTTAAAGTTTCTCCGACTTTTATCATGTGCATTCACCTGCCTTTATAATAAATTCATTGCTATTCGAATTCCTTCATCCTATCTAAACTTTCTCAAACCGCTCTACATCCAGTACAAAAACCGTAGCACCACCCATTACGACTTCGACGGGATAGGACATAAAGATGCCTCCGATCCCGTTGTTCGGTACGGAAGAGTTGACAACCTGTTTTCTGCTTTTGGATTTCTTTTCGATGATTGCCATGACCTCATCCAATCGTTCCTCTTCAACACCTACCAGCAGCGTTGTATTTCCAGCCCTTAAAAAGCCGCCCGTAGAGCAGAGTTTTGTGACACTAAAGCCATTTTTATTCAGTTCATCCATCACCTTCTGTCCATCTTCGCTGTGGACAATGGCAAAAACCAGTTTCATAAACATCCCCCCATCTATGAATTAAGAATTGATAATTGAAAATTGAAAATTATTTGGCAGCATCCATATCCATTATAGAAATCTGCCGAGCCAGAGTTTTACATCTTCGGCGATTTCCTCGATGCTCCGGTCCGCGTCAATGACCTTGATCCTGTCCGGATCCTTGGCTGCCAGGCTTTTGTAGCCATGGTATACTTTCATGTGAAACTCCATTTTTTCATTTTCAATGCGGTCGGCACCCGTCGCCTGGATCCTGCGCTTCAGTGCAACTTCAGGGCTGATGTCAAAGAAGAATGTGATATCGGGAAACATGCCATCCATGGCGATCTTGTTTACCGATTCAAGAATCTCCATGTCAATGCCCCGCCCAAAGCCCTGGTATACATAGGTAGAATCCACAAACCGGTCACAGATAACCACTTTTCCCTGTTCCACCGAGGGTTTGATAAGCTCTGCCACATGCTGTGCTCTTGAAGAAGCGTACAGCAGTGCTTCCGCTATATATCCCATCTCCCTATTTTCAGGGTCCAGGATAATGGAGCGTATTTTTTCGCTGATATTCGTGCCTCCCGGTTCCCGGGTCAACACCACTTCATGCCCCATCTTCCGAAGATATTCCGCCATAAGAGCGATCTGTGTCGACTTTCCCGATCCATCCGTACCTTCTACCGTTATAAATAATCCACTGCCCATTTATTATCCCCTATCATTTGTCTCTAAAGTATGCTGCCTTATTCCAGAACACTGATTTCCATCTGGTCGGAAAGGCCATTTACCGTTCCTCCGGCTTTAACTATATTATATATATATTCAATCGAATCCGCCATAATTATTTCGCCGGGACAAATCACAGGAATTCCGGGTGGGTATGGAGTTACCACCACACTGCTGGTCCTGCCTTCCGCCTCCCTGAGTACAGTTTTTTTTGTCTTTCTGCCTGCCATCTGTTTCATATCAATTCCCTGGGGTGGGATTGTTAACTCTCTGACATATATATCGGTTAAAGGAGGAAGAGGGTTTACTACGCGATCTGTCATTTCCCTCAGTGCCCTTTCCAGCAGCTCAAAGTCCTTTTCATCGTCCGCCACGGTTCCAATGCATACAATATTATACAGGTCCGCCATCTCTACTTGAATATTATACCGTTCTCTAAGCGTTTTTTCCATATCAAAACCAGTTATTCCCAGGTTTTTAACAGACACTACAAGTCTTGTAGTATCCAGTTTACTCTCCTTGACATGTTCTTCCCCCAGTATGCGAATTCCCTTGATACTGCCTGCTTTATCACGAAATTTCCCTATGGAATGCCGGAGTTGTCCGAGAAGCCCATATCCCCTGCTCTGCATGATTTCCCGTGCCATATCCAGTGATGCCATGAGAATATAGGATGGACTGGAAGTCTGGAGCACCCGGAGATAAAACCGAATCTTTTCCCTGTCAATCCTGCTGCCTTTTATATGAAGGTAAGCCCCCTGCGTAAAAGCGGGAAGCGTCTTATGCGCACTCTGCACACAAATGTCGGCTCCGGCATCCATAGCACAGAGGGGCAAATGATCTCCAAATCGCAGATGGGCTCCATGGGCCTCGTCCACAGCCAATATTTTCCCCCTGGCATGAACAACCCGTACCAGTTCTTCTATATCACAGCACAAGCCGTAGTAATTTGGCCGGGTTATAAGTACCCCTGCCGCATCAGGGTTTTCATCCAGGGCCTTCTGAACCTCGGAAACCAGCGTTCCCGTAGAAATGCCGAATTCCCTGTTAAACCCTGTCCGTATATAAACTGGGATAGCCCCCGCCAGTATCAATCCGTTGATTACCGATTTGTGACAGTCTCTGCTGACAATCAATTTGTCTCCCGGTCCACACACCCCCATGATCATTGCATGAACTCCAACGGTAGACCCGTTGACCAGAAAAAAACTCTCTTCCGCGCCAAAGGCATCTGCAGCCAGAACTTGCGCTTCCTGAATGGCTCCCTCGGGGAAGTGCAGATTATCTGTCCCCGGTATCTCTGTCAGGTCAAAAAAACCCATATCCCGAAAGGGCCCTTCCGGCAGGCCTTTTCCCAATTTGTGTCCGGGCGTGTGAAAGGGAGTGGGCTGCTTGCCTGCATATTCAACGATTGCCCGGTACACTGGCATATTCTGAATGTTACTCACGTATTTCTCACCAAATTTTCATCATATTTTGCTCTTTATTGTACCACAAAGTTGGAAAAAACTCAAAAGAGGTGTAGAATAGAAGGAGGAGAAAACTAACTCACCCCCGGCCCCTCTCTTTCAAAAAAGAGGGGAGAAAAACGCGATCGTTCCCCTTCTCTTTTGAAAGAGAAGGGGTTAGGGGATGAGTTAGACCGAACTTCACCAAAAAGGAGACAGGTAAATGAAGAAAATTGTACTCGGCCGCACAGGCCTTGAAGTTACCGAACTTTGCTTCGGAGCCCTCCCAATGGGCCCTATACAGAAAAACATCCCTGTGGAAGAATGTTCGGAATTGGTAGCCATGGCACTGAGAAGCGGAATCAACTTTATTGATACGGCTCAAATGTATAAAACCTATGAACCCATCCGGGTGGGAATGGATAAAACGGGAATAAAGCCTGTAATCGCCACCAAATCTGCTGCAAAAACCTATGAGGATATGGAAAAAGCCATTCTGGAAGCTCTGGCTTCACTGGATGTGGATTTTATTGATATTTTCCTGCTGCATGCTGCAAGAGCAGGCGTTGAAGTATTTGAAGAACGCAGCGCAGCCTTTCAGTGTATGCTGGATTACAAGGCCAAGGGTAAGATCAAGGCGGTTGGCATCAGCACCCATTCCGTCAAAGTTGCAGAAATGGCGGCGAAGGTGAATGAAATTGACATCGTATTCCCCATTATCAACATCACAGGCAAGGGAATCCTTGAGGGTACCCGGGATGAAATGCAGGCAGCGATTCAGGCCTGTCTCGCTGCCGGTAAGGGAGTTTACCTGATGAAAGCACTGGCCGGAGGAACCCTGGTGGATGACTATCATAATGCCATGAAATATGTACGGGCCATCAGTGACTCCACCCCAATAGCTCTTGGCATGGTCAACAGGGAAGAACTCGCCTTCAACCTGAAGTATTTTGAAACCTCGAACCCTGTTATGGAAGAGCTCCCGGACATACAACAATTTAAGAAGAGCTTCTTTCCCGTACCTTCCCTTTGCAAAGGCTGTAAAGCCTGTGTAAGCACATGTCCAAATTATGCTATCGACATGGTAGACCATAAGGCAGTGATCCATTTGGACAAATGCCTCCAATGCGGCTACTGCGTCGGTGCATGCAAGGAATTTGCCATTCGAATGATATAAAGTAACTAAAAAAGCTTCAAGTGCCCGGCACTTGAAGCTTTTTCAGTTGTTTCTAGCCTTTATATGCTTTTTTATAGATTTCTTCTAATTCCTTAACCAGCGGCAGTCTTGGGTTGGCTGTCGTACACTGATCTTCAAAGGCCTTATCCGCCAGTTCCGCTACCTTTGCCATATACTGCTTTTCCTCCACTTTGCATTCCTTGATGCTCATAGGAATATTTAATTCCTTCATCAGGCTGCGTACTGCATTTACCAGGCTCTTCACGCCTTCTTCCGTTGTAGCGGCCGGCAATCCGAGAGCACGGGCAATCTCAGCATACTTCTTGTCTGCGATGAATGTCTCGTATTTTGGGAAGGAAACAAACTTGGTCGGTTTCTTTGCGTTATATTCGATTACGTGTGGCAGCAGTACTGCATTGGCTCTTCCGTGAGGGATATGGAACTCACCGCCCAGCTTGTGTGCAAGACTGTGGTTGATGCCCAGGAAGGCATTGGTAAAGGCCATACCTGCAATACAGGAAGCATTGTGCATTTTTTCTCTCGCTACCAGGTCGCTTCCATCCTTATATGCCTTTGGCAGGTATTCAAATACCAACTGAATGGCTTTGATTGCAAGCCCATCCGTAAAGTCGGATGCCATAATGGATACATAGGCCTCAATCGCATGGGTCAATACATCCAACCCTGTGTCTGCCGTAACCGAAGCTGGAACCGAAGTTACAAACTGCGGGTCGATAATGGCTACATCCGGTGTCAGTTCGTAATCTGCCAGAGGATACTTCATATTCTTTGTCTTGTCGGTAATGACCGCAAAGGAAGTTACTTCGGAACCCGTACCCGAGGTAGTGGGTATGGCCACCATTTTCGCTTTATTACCCAGTTTCGGGAAAGTAAAGACTCTCTTGCGGATATCCATGAATTTCAAGCGTAATGAATTAAAGTCCAACTCAGGCTGTTCATAGAACAACCACATCCCCTTTGCTGCGTCCATGGCAGAACCACCGCCCAAGGCAATGATAACGTCAGGCTTGAACTTGTTCATGGCCTCGCAGCCACGCATTACCGTTTCTACGGAAGGGTCGGGCTCAACATCGGCAAAAATCTCGCTGTGAACATATTGGGAACGTTTTCTCAAATGATACAATACCTTATCTACGTATCCTAGTTTTACCATGAAGGGGTCGGTTACAATGAACGCCCGGCTGATTTCCGGCATATCCTGGAGATATTGGGTTGAACCATATTCAAAATATATCTTTGAGGGAATCTTAAACCACTGCATATTCGTCCTTCTCCTTGCCACTCTCTTTTTGTTGATAAGATTTGCAGCCGATACGTTGGCTGTTGTGGAGTTTTTACCGAAAGAGCCGCATCCCAGGGTCAGTGACGGCATATTGGTATTGTAGATGTCACCGATGGCTCCATGGGTGGATGGGGAATTTACAATCAATCTTCCTACTTTTACTCTTCTTGAGAATTCTTCGATTACCGCGTCATTGGAAGAGTGAATAACACCAGAGTGTCCAAGTCCACCGAACTCAACCATCTCTTCACATTTCCTGATTCCTTCCTCGGAATTTTCAACAATGCAGTATGCCAGAATCGGGCTCAGCTTTTCCCTGGATAACGGATACTGGGGTCCTACGCCTCCGATAGGGGCAACCAGAATTTTTGTATCTTCCGGCACCTTCAATCCTGCCATTTTTGCAATGGTGTAGGCGGACTGTCCAACTACGTTCGGGTTCATGGCACACTTCACCTGGTCAATGGCCAGCTTTTCCAGAAGGGGAAGTTCCTCTGCGGTAACAAAGTAGCAATTGTTCTCCTTCATGAAATCTTCAAATTCCTTTGCGATTTCCTTGTCTACAAACACAGCCTGTTCCGATGCACAAATCATACCGTTGTCAAAGGTTTTGGAAAGTATCAGGTCGGTAGCCGCCCGTTTAACATTGCTGGACTTTTCAATATAGCAGGGTACATTTCCAGGTCCTACGCCCAGTGCAGGTTTTCCTGTACTGTATGCCGCCTGAACCATTCCCGATCCACCTGTAGCCAGAATCAAGGAAACTCCGGGGTGATTCATCAGTAAATTGGTTGCTTCAATGGAAGGCAGTTCCACCCACTGGATGCAGTTCTCGGGTGCACCTGCTTCTACAGCAGCGTCTCTCAAAATCCTTGCTGCTTCCGCACTGCAGTTCTGCGCTGAAGGATGGAAAGCAAAGATGATAGGATTTCTGGTTTTTGTTGCAATAATGGATTTGAACATGGTGGTAGAGGTCGGGTTGGTTACAGGAGTTACCCCCGCTATAACACCCACAGGCTCTGCCACTTCCATATAGTCTTCCAATTCGTTTTCATTAATAATTCCTACGGTCTTATCGTTCTTAATGCTGTTGTAGATGTATTCCGTTGCAAATATATTTTTAATGATCTTATCTTCGTATACGCCTCTTTTTGTCTCCTCTACTGCCATTTTGGCCAGCTTCATATGGGCATCCAATCCAGCCATGGACATTGCTTTTACAACTTTATCAACCTGCTCCTGGTCCATCTTCATAAATTGCTTCAGTGCAGCCTGCGCATTGGCTACCAGCACATCAATGGACTCTTTTACATCGATCTTTTTTTCTACTTCTACAGCTTTCATAGCAATACCTCCTAGACTATTTTTTAACAAACTATGTTAAACTATTAACAATCTTTTTTCTTGATTTAATTATACGACTTTGTTATTTTTTTGTCAATCGTTTTTTCAAAGGTAAAATTTTACGATTTTTTTATAGGAAGCATTGCTTAAACTGTGCAAAATGAATAGATACGGTAATAGGACAGGGTGAAGAGATCTCACCACCCTGTCCTATTACGCATGGAGTCGGTGAAAATATTACTTCATCTATAATTTTGCTACACCCTTCATGGATACCATGGCGGGCCCGCAAAAAAGATGAAGTAATATTTTCACTCTCCCTTAGAATAGTACTTGTATTAAGCCCTCCAACCCGATGTTGGACAAATACTCATCCATATTGAACCCGGCCAGGGCTTCCCGGATACTCTTTTCATCGTGTTTCACTCCGTGCAGCGCCTGTTCGATTTCAGTGATATCCTTCTTCCCGAAAAAGTCACCATACAATTTAATCGTATCGATGGTCCCCTTATTTACATTCAAATAGGCTTCCAGCAGCCCTCCGGTGAACTTCTTCTGGTTTTTGAAATTGTAGGCGGGTGAAAACCCATAATTCCAGTCCCAGGTAGAATACTTCTCTTCCACCAACTGATTGACATTACGCAGGTCCTCTTCCGACAGTGTATAAGGAACACAATCCTTTTGTGAGGTCACCTGCTGCCGGATCAATTCAATAAACTCTCCGATGGACAATTTCTGCTGTAAATGGCTGCTAATGTTGGTCACACGGCTCTCCACAGACTTTACCGCCTTGCCCTCGAACTTGGATTTGTTCACATTGAGGGACGCCGACAAATCCGTAATATTGGATGAAAAGAGCAGCGTTCCATGGTGCAAAATACGGTTGCGGTATTTATATTGGGCATTACCGGAAAATTTCTTCCCGTCGATGACCAGGTCATTTCTTCCCGAATGCTCCGCCGCTACTCCCAGTTTTTTCAGTGCCTCAATGATAGGCTGCGTAAACTTTTTAAAGTCAATAAAACTATCTTCCATATCGTTTTGAATAAAGGTGAAGTTCAGGTTTCCCAAATCGTGAAACACCGCTCCTCCGCCTGAAAGCCTGCGCACTACAGGGATATTATTCTCGCGGACATAGTCTGCATTAATCTCCGAGAGGGCATTTTGATTTTTTCCTACGATGACGGAAGGCGCATCCTGCCACAGCATGAAACACTCCTCCTCAAAATGTTTGAGGATGTATTCCTCCAACGCCAAGTTGAAGTACGGACTGGTACATTCATTCATCACATATAACATAATTTGTCCTCCAGTAAATGCGTTATATCATTATAATACCGTATTTCGAGCCCATGGGCAAGGAATTCTCTTTGCCACCTTCTTTATACATCAATATATATAAAGAAGGATGGTCCCAACTTGCTAACAAGTCGGAATCATCCTTTCTGCTTTAGTCTGACGCTTCAACAGACAGATTTATTTCTGATACGATTCCTTTATCACCTTTACCACATAGTCCAGGTCTTCATAGGTCAGAGCATCCGATACCTGAATACGAATTCTGGCAGTTCCTTCCGGTACTACAGGATAGCCGAAACCGATGGCATACACACCTTTTTCCAGCATTTTTTCCGCCACCTTGATGGACTCCGCCGTATCCCCGATGATAATGGGCAGAATGGCGCTGTCCCCTTCCAAAGGTTTTATCCCTTCCTTCTCAAGGGCATTCCGCAGGTAGGCCACCTTCTGACGAAGAGACTCTACCAATCCGGGATTGGCCTCCAGATACTCGATGGCCGCTAAAGCTACAGCCGCCAGCACTGGCGGAAGGGAATTTGAAAACAGGTGCGGCCTTGATTTTTGCACCAGCACATCAATGAGGTCCTTCTTTCCTGCAATGAATCCGCCGCCGGCTCCTCCCAAGGCTTTTCCGAAGGTTCCCGATATAATATCCACCTGTCCCAGCATATCGTAATACTCGGCAGTTCCTCTTCCGGTTTTGCCGATGACACCGGTAGCATGGGAGTCATCCACCATGACGGCAGCTCCGTATTTGCGGGCCAATTCCACGATTCCCGGAAGCGGAGCAATATCTCCTTCCATGGAGAAAACTCCATCCGTTACGATGAGGACATTCCCCTCGGTTCCTGCTTCCTTCAGCTTTTCCTCCAAGGATGCCAGATCTGCGTGCTTGTATACCAGCCTCTTCACATCCTTGCCCGTCAACCTGCATCCGTCGATGATACTGGCATGGTTCAGTTCATCGGAGATGACCGCATCTCCGGGTCCCAGCACCGCCGGTATAATGGCAGTATTGGCATGCCAGCAGGAGGTGTAGGTAATGGCCGCTTCCATGTGCAGGAAGTCCGCCACCTTGTTTTCCAATTCCCGATGCAGATCAAAGGTGCCGCAGATAAAGCGCACACTGGCTGCTCCGGCTCCGTATTTGTCCAGTGCTTCCTTTCCCGCTTCTATCAGCTCTTTCTTGTTTGAAAGCCCGACATAGTTGTTGGAGCAAAGCACCACCACTTCATCCCTGCCTTCGATTTTAACCCGGTTGGTCATGGCTGTTTGCAGGTATTGAAGCTTTTTGTATTTTCCCGAAGCCTGAAACTCATTCAAAGTAGCCTGCAAACTTGCGTTAAATTTTTCCGACATCTCCATCTCCCTCTCTATTCTCATATTTCAAGAAGCACCTTTACGGCTTCATTGTTCTCCATCATTAAAAATGCTTTTTCCGCTTCTTCCAGCTTCAACGTATGGGTAATGATGGGATCGATGGATTTTGCACTGGTTTTCAGGAAGCTTTCACACTGGTACCAGGTCTCATACATCCTTCTTCCCGTGATTCCATGCAGTGTAATCCCTTTAAAGATTACTTGCTCCGCCAGGTTCAGCGAAATCTCCCTGGAGGGAATGCCTAGCAAACTCACAACGCCTCCATTACACAATACATCCAGTCCAAGATGTAGAGCGCCTGCGTTTCCGCTCATCTCCAACAATACATCAGGCCCCATACCCGCCGTGTTTTCCAGAATAATATCCTTTATATTTTTATCCGAAGGGTCAATAACAAGGTCCGCCCCTACTTTGCGGGCAATTTCCTTCTTCATCTCGTTGGGTTCCACCACGATGACCTTGGAAGCTCCGTTTTTCTTCGCGATAGGAACTGCGAAAAGGCCGATGGACCCAGCTCCCGTAACCAGTACATTTTTCATTGCCACCGGTTGTGTCATGACCGTATGCATGGCATTCCCCAGGGGATCAAAAATCGCGGCATATTTATTTGCAATTTCATCCGCTACCGGCCAGATATTCATCTCTGGCATACATATATATTCGGCAAAACAGCCGTTAATGTCAACTCCGATAATTTTTACATCCCTGCAGATATGAGCCTGGCCATTCCTGCAATACCTGCACTGGCCGCAGGTAATATGCCCCTCGGCGGAAACCCTCTGTCCGATGGAAAACCGGCTGTTTTTACTTCCGATTTCACAGATTTCCCCTACAAACTCATGCCCAATGATCACGGGTGGAGTAATTCTTCTCTGCGACCACTCATCCCATTTAAAAATATGAAGATCCGTACCACAAACCCCAGTAGCAATAACTTTGATTAAAACTTCTCCCGGTGCCGGTTTAGGAATTTCCGCCGTTCCTACCGCTACCCCTCTACCTGAACTTGCTTTCCTGACAACACGCATGTTCCCCCACGTCCTTTTCAATTATTCAATAGAATCCATAGCACTTCACTTCGTTTGATATGTTAAACATATCGTTCATTATATTATATGCCAATACCACTGTCAATGTGTATTTTCTTCATTATTTCTGGACTTTGTTATCCTGGAATTGATATAATACAACTACATATGAATTGTACTGAAATAGGTTCCTTATAGAGCCTTGCATCCTATTTTTTCGAGTATGCAGGTACTAAATTGTTATGATATTTAAAGGAGAGTTTACCATGAGTATGTTTCAACCGCCGCAAATCGGTAAAAATATAATGAGTCTGCGAAAGCAGAAAAGTATGAGTCTGGATGAACTGGCAAGACGTTCCGGTGTTTCCAAATCCATGCTTTCGCAAATTGAGCAGGACAAAACCAATCCTACAGTAATTACCGCTTGGAAAATTGCCCTCGCTCTGGATTCTTCGGTACAGGAGCTGATGGAGTCCGGCAGTGGCAGCATTGTTGAGGTGATACGCTGTGATGATGCTTCGGTTATCTACTCGGACAATAAAGCCTGTACTATAAAGATTAATTCTCCGGTCCACATGACGGACAATCTGGAGCTCTATCAAATTTACCTGAAGCCGGGAGGTAAAAATGTGTCCATGCCTCATTTCCCCCAGGCTGAGGAGTTCCTGACGGTAATCCAGGGCAAAATACAGATTACCTCCGGCAGCTCCACCTCTCTTTTGAACAAAGGAGATACAGCCCGGTATAGGGCGGATGTAGAGCACTCCATAGAGAACGCGGGAACCGAGGATGCCGAGGGCTACCTGATCGTTTGGCTGCCTAAATAAAGCGGCACTTGCGCGCAATAAAGATTTGAAATGTAAAAGCGACAGTCTATTACTGTGGCTTTTTTTATTTGAGTCATCTTCCGGAATAGCCTGTGGAAATTATTGAAATAATAGTTTTAACAGTCACATAAGAATAAGGAGTCCAAGGAAAAATGAGAAGCTTCTGGAATGAAATATACTTATATAAAATAGAGGAAAATATAAAAAAAATCCGCAGCAATACCTGTAAAAAGATCATGGCAGTCCTGAAGGGAGAGGCTTACGGGCTTGGAATCGAACAAATCAGTGAGTACCTGGAAGATAAAGTGGACTGCTTTGCTGTTTCCTACCTGTATGAAGCCCTAAAAGTGCACAGTAATAAGGATGTTCTCATTATGACTCCGGATTTTAAAGTTGAGGATCTGAGTGGTGTAAAAGAAAACTTTATTCTAACGGTTGATGACTATAAAACTGTATATAAGTTCACAAATTCAGACCGGCAGTTTCGCGTTCACATTCATGTCAATACCGGAATGAACCGGTTTGGAGTTAATCCGGAAAGCCTCGGGAAGTTTATGGAGGATATAAGAAGTACTTCGGACAATATCCATATAGAGGGTATCTACACACATTTAAATAATACCGCAAACAAAAACTATACCCTTCAGCAAATCCGGCAACTTAAATCCTGTGTTTCCGGGCATGCAAACGAAGCTCTCAATATCCATCTGCTCAATTCCAACGGTTTTGTAAAATATAATGAACACTGTGATTTTGACAATATGATTCGCGTGGGAGGAATGTTGTATGGGTATGATGCATCCGATAAAGGCTATAAGAAAGTGTATCAGCACAAAGCTTCTCCCATTAACATATATAAGGTGGAAAAAGGGAAATATATCGGCTACGGTAACCTTTACAAAACACGGAAAAATATCACGGTAGGGGTACTGGATTTTGGATACATCGACAAGTTTTATTGTCCCGAAACCATCTTTGACACTAAGCTTTTCAGCCTTTTGGGCAGGATATACTACAGGAGCCAGTATAAAAAAAGTATCCGCTATAACGGAAGGCCTGTAAAGATCATAGGCAGCGTAAACATGAACTATACGCTCATCGATATGGAGGGTATCCCCGAAGATGCCATCCTGGATGTGGATATTTCCGCCATGTCCGCGGACAGCAGTGTCCAAAAAAAGTATTTTTACCTTCCTACTCCCTAGGCACTTTCCTTGCTCTGCTGTAGGCCAGGCTAACCAGTAAAATCATGCCCAGATACCCCTCCAGCGGGTACATGTATTTCACAAGATTTGAAAATCCCAATTGACTTGCTGCAAAGGCCAATACCGTTACCAAAACCACGAGGATTTTCCCTTTAGGTCCATCCAGATCAAAAACCCTGGCTGAAAACCCGTAAAGGCTTCCTGCCGCTGTGGCGTAGATGCCCGCTAAAAGTATTATGGCATAAGCGAACTGTACCGTATAGGATATACGACTGGCAATAAACACCATGGGAAGCTCGACATTCAGAAGGCTATTCAGGTCCCTGGTAACGGCAAAATATATGGCAGTCGCGCAGGCTCCCAGTCCCAGCCCTCCAAGCAATGCACCATACCCTATGGACTTTCTGTCCTTTGCATCTTTTCCTAAAGGCCCAAGAATTGCAATGGCTGTAACAATGTTATAGGAAACATACAGGATGGCCGACCATAACCAATTTCCCATAAGCACACTGGCTCCTGCAGGGATGGCTCCCGGATTTCCCGCACCGGTAAAGGATTTTATGTATATGACGCTAACCCCAATAGACAGGGTTAGGAGGCAGGGTACAATCAAACTCAAGGAATTGATGATTCCATAAATTCCTGCAAAAACAGTTACTACAGTTACTATTGCAATACAGAGGTTGCCCCAAATCTCCCGGATGCCAAACTGCTGGCTGACCAGTGCTCCACCGGCTGCAATCATGGCTGCTACTGCACTGAAAAGGAAAAATGAAATAATGGAATCGGCTACAATTCCAAAAGTTTTGCCCCCGGACAACCGGATGATTTCGATGTAGGAAGGAGCCTGCAGCCGATACCCCAAGTCCATTACAATATAACCGTATCCGATAAAGAACAAGGTAACTATGGCCAGTCCCAAAATACCTTTTCCTCCAAACATACCAAAGAACTGAAGTATTTCCTGTCCCGAAGCAAAGCCGGCTCCAATCACTGTTCCGATATATGTAGCTGCGATTTTAAAGGTTGATACTTTCTTTCCCATATCCCGACTCCTAACATTGAATCCACACAGAGTTCTTTTACGGTTTGCATTACGTTATTCTTCCCACAAACGATTTTTATACACAGCATATTATTGTATTTTAGCAGAAGTCCGGGGTAATCCTATTTATATACGCTTACAATATTACAGAGATATTACAAACCGATTTAGCCAGGAACTTCCTGTGAACAACTCCAGTCTAATAACATGCAAACGATCGAATTGCAAATATAATTTCATAGAAAAGGAGTCGGGTAGAAAATGAGCAGAAAATTTAGTATATTGGTCATAGTTATGTTGTTGGTGACAATGGTCGTTCCAACAAGTATCTTTGCCCAGGAGGAGTTAAAAGTGAAAGTGAATGGAGAATCTATTTCCTTTACAGCCCCTTTGTTTACTGAAAACGGAAGGACCCTGGTTCCGTTGGAAAGTTTGTTTGAAAAGCTGGGTGCAACCGTAACCCGGGACCGGAATACCCTATGGGTCAGGGATGACTATACAAGTGTGGAACTTACCATCGGTCAAAAAACTGCCAACATTCATAGGAACTACGATTTTTCTGGTATTCCTCAGAAAGTAGAGCTGGACGCAGCTCCCAAAATCGTCGGGAACTCTGTTTTTGTTCCCCTTCGCTTTATTGTTGAGGCGCTGGGACATACTGTAGTCTGGGATGAAAAAAACTATACCGTTGTTATTAAAACCGACAGTATGACGACCCCTGTTGAGGCACCTGCCTCTTATAAGGTAATTACAAAAGAGGCCCTACAGAATAACAAGGACCTGAACCAATGGTATGAGGAAAACTACAAAACAGCAGGAATTCATTACAAAACCGTAAGTTCCGAAACCTACGTTCTTGTAAGCGCCGGAGAAAAGCCGACCGGAGGGTACAGTATTGAAATTGAAAGTTCAACGCTGGTAGCTCCGGGTAGTGTTTATATAACTGCCAAGGTTAAGGCGCCTTCGCCGGATATGATGGTAACCCAGGCCCTTACGTATCCTCACGTTTTGCTTCAACTGGAAGCGAAGGATGTAAAAAAAGTGGATGGGATTGTTACGACTGATACAAATACCTCCTCGGAAAAGACCATAAAAGACATCGGAGCAGCAATCTCTCCTGAGGATGTGAAATCCATCGAACTTTTCAGCCTTACACAGGTAAAGCTCAAGGATTATAACGATCAAGAAATCCAAAAGATTGTCGGATACTACAATGCCGGCAGCATCAGTGATGCACCTATGATTTTGATGCTGGCTGGAAATGCAATGGTCATAACGCTGAAGGATGAAAGCAAAATCAATTTTACCAGCTATGGATCACAAACCAACCTCGTTGCAAACCGGGAAATAAAAGGTGTTCAAACTACACACCATCTGATTTGCCCCGAAATTGCCAAAATACTTTTGGACAAATAGGGGTATAAAAGGAAGGCCGGGAAAGTTCTCCCGGCCTTCTTCATTCCTGGAACTTCAGCGTTCGTGTCATCAAATCCCTGCCTGCCAGGGAATTAGGAAAAATCCTTGCAGCGTTCTCCAAATGCTCCTCCGGATTCGCCATAGATGGGCTGTAGTGAGTTAACCACAGTTCCTTTACATCCCCCTCCGCCGCCAGTTTTGCAGCCTCAGAAAACAGCATATGCTTTTTTTCCAGCGCTTTCTGATATTTATCCTCTTCTCCATACATTCCTTCACAAATCAGCAGATCGGAATCCCGGACAAATTCGGTCAAAGCATCCGTGGGACGGGTATCCGTGCAATAACATACCTTTAATCCTTTTCGAGGTTCACCCAGGACCATCTCAGGCGTTACAAGTCTGCCTTCAAAGGTAACCTGTTCCCCTTTCTGGAGAAATTTCCACCAGCTCACGGGAATATTCTGCTCCTTTGCACGCTCAGCATCAAACTTCCCGGCTCGTTTCACCTCGATGCTGTAGGAAAAGCAGGGTATCCAATGATCAACGGGAATGCTTTTCACTAAAAAACTCCCAAGTTCCATTTCAACCTGCTCATTATCCGGCAGTTCAAAATATCGCAGCTCAAAAGGCAGCCTTGGAGCAATTATGGTCAGCATTTTCACTACGATTTGAAGGCCAGGCGGACCCGCCAGGATTAAAGGTTCTTCTCTTCCCGAATTTCCTATGGTAAGAAGCAGCCCTGGCAATCCGGCAATATGATCGGCATGATAATGGGTGAAACAGAGTGCATCAATGGCTTTGAAGCCCCAACCCGCCATTTTTAAAGGGATTTGTGTTCCCTCTCCACAATCAATAAGCATCATTTTTCCATCGCACCGTACCAGGAGAGAAGTCAGCCACCGGTTGGGCAGCGGCATCATTCCTCCTGTTCCCAGCAAGCATATATCAAGCATATGGCATCTCCCTATACACGGTTTCCACTACTCCGCCGCTTTAAAATTATAAACCGGCTTGATAATATCCAGAATCTCCACCGTATCCTGAATATTACTGACGATTTCCTCCATAGGCTTATAGGCCAGTGCACATTCATCAAGGGTCGACTTGTTTACCGTGGTGGAATAAATCCCCTCCATGGTTTTCCTGAATTCCTCCAGGGTGATCATTTCCTTTGCCTTACTCCGGCTCATCAATCTTCCTGCACCATGGGGCGCCGAGTAATTCCAGTCCGCATTTCCTTTTCCTATACAAATCAGGCTGCCGTCACGCATATTGATGGGAATCAGTACCCTCTCACCCTTCTGCGCGGATATGGCACCTTTTCGAAGAATCATATTCTCCACATCAATGTAGTTATGAATGGTAGTAAATTGCTCCACAACCTCAAGATCCATTCGTTTTACCATTTCATCCACCATGGCTTTACGGTTGAAAACAGCATACTGCTGAACAATTTTCATATCCCTCAGATAATCCTCATAACTTTTCCCCTGGACATAGGCCAACTGTTTATTCACCTTTGTCAGTGAGAGCTTCTCCATTTCCTTCTGGATGTCCTTTTCCCTACCTTCAACTCTTAGTCGTTGGGCCAGTTCACTTTTTTCCTTATTACGATCTGCCAGTTGCTTATATCCCAGTTCCTGGTAGTACTCCGCCACTTGCTTTCCCAGATGGCGACTGCCGGAGTGAACCACCAGGTACAGATCGCCGTCTTTGTCCCGGTTCACTTCGATAAAGTGGTTTCCACCACCCAGGGTGCCCACACTCAGCTTTGCCCTTTCCAAATTTACATGCTTCCTGCAGGCCAGGGCATCAAAATCGATTTTCTCCGCATAGGGATGCTGCTTCTTTCTTGTGTCAAACCCGGAGGGAATGAACTGGTGAATGACACGGTCCAATTTCTCCAGATCCATTTCCTTATTCCGCAGCTTTATGGTCTCCATGCCGCAGCCGATATCCACCCCTACCAGATTGGGTACAATCTTATCGGTTATGCTCATAGTGGTTCCTATGGTACAGCCCGCTCCAGCGTGGGTATCCGGCATGATCCGGATGCTGCTGCCCTTGACAAACTCCTGGTTGCACAACTCTAAAATCTGTGCTATGGCTCCTTCTTCCACAGTATCGGTAAACACCTTTGCAGTATTATATTTCCCCCTGATTTCAATCATCGTTTTACTCCGTTCCTGTTCGTTTTGTTGATGTTGGCTTTCTCCGTTATACTATACCCATTTTATCATATTTACATAATTATTACAGATAATGAAAGTGCTGGGGAAAGGAAACGGGAGAAGCAAACCGGAACGCTATTCCTTTGCCTCCCCGCTTGTTTATCGAGCTTTGTTCTTATACTCCGAAGGGGAGAACCCTGTATAATTCTTGAACATTCTGGAGAAATAAAACAAATCTTTAAAGCCGGAAGCTTCCGCTACTTCAGAAATATTCATACCCGTTACCTCCAGCAATTCCCTTGCCTTCTCCAATTTTATCTTATTAATGTAGTGCATGGGAGAGCTCCCCATATGGGCTTTAAAAAAGCGAATAAAATAATTAGGATGGAAATGCAGCAGTTCTGCAAGCTGTTCCACCGTTATATCCTCTGAAATATGGCCGTCGATATAGGTCAATACCAGTGTAAGTTTTTCAACGGAAGCAGAAGAAACCAGGTGTATATCTTCAATAACTGTATTTTCAATATAAAACGCAATCACCTGCAGCAATGCCGCTTTCAGCTGCAGTGTGGAAGTCAAGCTGTCACTTTGAAAACAGCTCGCCATTTCTTCAAATAACACTGTCAATTCCGCCGGATTCCTTACATCGGTGAAATATGGGAGCTTGATAATATCAAAAAGGTTTTTGTCTCCCACCCTGGCAGTAAAATGGCACCAGTACTTCCCGAAGGTATTATCGCTTATCGTTGAAAAGGATTGCATAACTCCCTGGGGCATCAGGAACAGTTGTCCGGGCTTGGGAAAGTACTCCCTGTCCCCCATTTTCAGCCACCCTTCTCCCTCGCAAATAAAATAGAATTTATTATATTCAGGGATATAATCCATCTCTCTCCATGTCCTATGGCACTTTGTGTAATATGCCATCGTCACATTAACTTGGAGGTTCGATATGTAACTTTTCAGAAGCTTGACCTTTTCCTGCTGCATAACTCTCCCTACACTTTATAAAAGTTAGTTTTATACAAATTCAGGTTAGAAAAACATATCCTCATTATAGCATACATTCAATACAATATAGATGCGATTCAACAATTTCATATGATATTAATAAGGAGGCTACATCCTATGCATGAGAGATTTAACCACACAAAATGGTTTTTGGAAGACCGCTTCGGCATGTTCATCCACTGGGGACTCTATGCCATCCCAGCCAGAGGCGAATGGGTACGGTCCACCGAGCGAATTTCCATCGAAGATTACCAACCCTTTTTCAACGAATTTAACCCTGTAAATTATCACCCCAGGGAATGGGCCCGGGCTGCAAAGGCAGCCGGCATGAAATATGCTGTCATGACGGCCAAACACCACGATGGCTTCTGTCTTTTTGACAGTAAACTGACGGAGTATAAAGCCACCAACACCCCTGCCGGAAGGGATCTCATAAGGGAATACATCGAAGCCTTCCGGGCAGAGGGGCTTAAGGTCGGACTATACTACTCTCTGCTGGATTGGTACCACCCGGATTATCCGGCTTACGGAGACCGACAGCATCCCATGCGGGACAATGAGGCCTTTAAAGACCATCCTCATGATTTCTCGAAATACATCGAGTACTTCCATGGTCAGGTGAAGGAACTGCTGAGCTACTACGGCAAGATTGATCTCATGTGGTTCGACTTCTCCTATAATGATATGACCGGAGAAAAATGGGAAGCTACGAAATTGATACAAATGATGCGTTCACTCCAACCGGACATCATTATCGACAACCGACTGGGAGGCAATATAAAGTCAAGGAATCCGGAGATTTATGCCGGGGACTTTGCTTCTCCGGAACAAATCATTCCCCCGGCAGGAGTCACCGACGAAGATGGAAACTCCATTCCCTGGGAAGCCTGCATCACACTGAATGACCACTGGGGATATACTTCTTCCGATAAAAACTACAAGTCCCCCCAACAGGTGATACGAGCGCTGGTAGAGTGTGTAAGTAAAAACGGAAACCTGCTGTTGAATGTCGGCCCCACTGCCAAGGGAGAAATCCCCAAGGAGTCCCTTGAAATCCTATCTGTTGTAGGTGATTGGATGAAGCAGAATGGAAACAGCATCTATAGCTGTGGTATTTCGAAGCTTCAGAAACCCGAGTGGGGAAGGTATACGGAGAAAGGCAACACCCTTTATGCACATATTTACGACCGAGGCATCGGTCCCATCAATTTTAGAGGCCTGGGAGGCAAAATCAAAAAAGCCCGCCTTTTATCCGACGGATCGGAGATCAAGGTCGAGAGTCCCTGGAATGCAACGGAATACGCTGCGGATGCCTTTATAAACTTTAAAGGAGCCCAGTTGCCGGATGAAATGGATACCGTTGTGGAACTTGAGTTGTATTAGCAAAAAGCACATGAAAGAGGCAGTTCTGCTTTGTGCATAGGTTAGGTATGCAGGGCGGAACTGCCTCTGGCGCATTCATATAATATTGGGAGGAATTTTTCGTCTGATTTGAAAGCGGTAAAACAAATTCACACTCAGGTAAAACAAATACACCCAGGGCCTTCGTATAAAATTTTCATGCATCACCGTTCTTTTCCATATGGATTTGATGGAAAACACCTTATTATACAGCTTCCAATAGGACTCTGTAAGTTCTTCCGGAGTCATCTTCAGCGGTATATGAACCGCTTCGGTTCCATTATAGGAATAGATGTCTTCTTTACAGATCCTGTTGTCTCTTTTCATCTCCTCATAAAACACGGTTCCCGGTATGGGCGTCAGAATATAAAACCTCGGCACCACGATCCTGTTCTTCTCGATAAAATCTGCTGTTTCCAGAATGGATCCGGTAGTATCCCCATCCGCTCCAAACACCATTTCCGTCGAGACATCAATCCCCGCCGCCCTGATATTCCTGATCAATTCCTCATATTCCTCCGGCCTTGCCCAGGATTTATTCATGCCTTCAAGACTCTCCTTAACCAAACTCTCCAGACCAAAGCTTAAAGCAACGCAGCCACTATCCGCTACCTTTTCCAGTAGTTTTTTGTTCTTCCCTATGGTGATGGAACACTGTGACAGCCAGGTCATTCCGAGTCTTTTTATCTCCTCGCAAAGTGCCTCAAGGTAAGGAGGATCGGAAAGGATATTGTCATCCAGTAATAGAAACCTTTTAAATCCCAGAGACTTAACCTGCTTTATATCCCTGACGACTTCCTCAATATTTCTACGGATATATCTCCCGTGATACAGGCAGGACACCGAACAGAAGCTGCAACTGTGGGGACATCCCCGCCCCGCTTGTACGGGCAGGAAATTTCCTATTTTTTTATTCATCAGCAATTCATATCGTGGAACAGGAGTTGTTAGCTGGCTCAGCTCCCTTTTATAGAAAGGTTTCAAATTTCCGGCCTCAGCATCTTTTAACACTTCGGCCCATACCTCTTCCGCATCTCCAATAATAACTGCATCGCAATACTTTTTTGCTTCTTCCGGCATAAGGCTGACCATATAACCGCCCAGAAGAACAGTTTTGTTCCTTTTCTTGAATTCTTTAGCAATGTCTATGGATCTTATAACAGCATGCCCCATACTGCTGATGCCCACAACATCCGCGTCCGTATCAAAGGGAACCTCCTCGATAGTCTCAAGGCATAGCTCCACCTCCCAGTCCGTAGGAGTTAAGGCAGCAAGAAGCGGAAGTGCCAGCCCTACAAAGTACAGCTTGCTCTTTTTTATGAGATGTCCTTTATGATCATAGGGTGTAGGTTGAATCAGTAAAATTTTCTTTTTCAGCATGACGACCTCACGATTTTCTTTATGTACTGCCAGGTAACGGCGCTGGCACCTGTAGAAAGCTTTAGGCTCTGCCATATACCGTATTTTTTCACTATTTTTACTACGTTATCAGGCCGCATGGTTACCCTGTAATAAAGCTTGACGATATTCCAGTAGTACCGCCTTCCGGAGAGATAGCTTGGGCGCAGTACAAGGTGAGCCAAATCCCATTTTTCATATTCCTCTCTGGGCACTACCAACTCGTTTTTGTACTGATCGAACAGCGGAGTGCCCGGCAACGGAGTAAATGGCTGCAGGTTTATAAACAGGATTCCCAGCTTTTTGAGCCACCGGTACAATCCGTCAAAGTCCCCATCCGTCCAGTCCATACCCAGAATAAGAGTTGCATAGCATTCTACTCCTGCTTTCTTCAAGATATCTACAGCCTTTTCATTGACATGGACAAAGCTTTTTTTATTGTATAATTCCAGTTCTCCCTGTTTACAGGATTCCAAGCCGACAATGACGGCTCGCAAGCCGCTTGCTGCAAACGTTTGTATCACATCCTCGTTTTCAGCAATAAAATCCGCTCTCCCATAGATCAGAAACCTTTTATCCAGCTTATTTTCATCCAACAGACGGCAGAATTCAAGAATTCTGTCTCGGTCTACCAGAAAATTATCATCGACAATATATATTTCCTTCTCAGGAATCTGTTTTATCTCTTCGATTACCTCCTTCAGATCTCTAACGAAATATTTCCCTCCGGTGATCTGATGACAAAAGCAAAAGCTGCATGAAAAAGGGCATCCAAAGGATGTTTTCAACAATGCGCAGGGATTATGGAACATATAGTAGTATCGCTTCCGGTATTGTTTCACTTTATCCCTGTCCGGAAATGGATATGAAAACGCCCCCTCCTTCACGCAGCAGGCCCCCTTCTCCGTCCAAATGCCTCCAATATCGGAAAAATCCGATTTGCCCGACTCAAGTGCATCAACAATCTCACCAAAAGTTTTTAATCCATTGCCCTGAAGGATATAATCGATGTTTTGATCTCGAAAGTCCTGAGGAACCACCTCTGCATGGACCCCTCCTACAAGGACCTTGCATTGAAGGTTCTGACTTTTCACTTCTGCCGCATAAGCCTTGACAATGGTAACGTGGGATATATAGGCGGTGATTCCGACAATATCCGGGTGAAACACCTGCATAAAATGCTGCAAGGGCTTTATCTCCAGAATCATGTCGACGATAAGCACCTCGTGTCCCCGCATTTCCAGGTAAGAACTCACATACTCCAATTCCAGGGGTTCACAGATCATCACATTTTGTAAGCCGATAGTTTCCTTATCAGGTTTGGGTCTTACCAGTAAAATTCTCATAGGAGCCTACCCCATTAAATCTATTTCCCTTCCTGCATACAAACATGCAAATGGATGGCATATAGAACCTTTCCTTTATTTTATGAACCTGCACATCCGGAAATCCCGGTCTAAGCATTTCTAGAGTTTTACCTACTGACGGATACTGCGCCTTACTGGTAGTCATCTTTACAAAGGACATAATAATATGGTCATACAAGTTGTTTTGAGAAGCCTGGACCAATATAAGACAGCCCTTGTCATTGAGAAGCCGGTGAAGCTTTTGCAGCACCAGGGTTTTATCCATATAATACGGGAACGAGTGTGAACAAACAACAATATCATAACTGTCATCTCCATAGTCTTCTATACTGCTTACTTCGTACTCTGTTTCCAAATCATGCATTTGTGCAGTTTCAATCATTTTTTGGGATATATCGATCCCCTTGCATTGAATATCATACTTCGGTGTAAGTTCCTTTTGAATCTCCCGTAAAAGCTGCCCGGTTCCGCAGCCCACATCCAGTATGCGGTAACTTCGATCCTTCCCGGAAATCATCCGTTTTATTAGGGAAATAACTTCTCTTCGCGTTGGGCCCAGTGAATATTTCTGAACCCATAGTTTTTCATATTTATCGGCCCAATAATCCCAAATACTATAATCAAACACCTTTGTTCGCCCCCATAAATTCCTTCGCTCTTTCTTTTACAAACACCTTGGCTTCCAGCAGCATTTGCTTGATATATTCCAGATTCAGCGCATTAAGCTTTTTGTTCATAAACGCCAATCTTACATACAGTTTATAATACTCCATATAAAATTGGATCCTGTTCATTGCAGTAGGTTCTACCACAAGATGCATGAAGTCCCACTTTTCTCTGTTATGGGTGATCAGTTTATCTTCATACCGATCAAAATTAGCAGAACCCGGAATGGGTGTAAGAACAGCGATGGTAGAGTAATTCAACTGCCATTTTTTCAAATAGCTATGTAATCTTTTGAAGTCTTTGCGAGTCGCTCCGACATCAACAATAAACAGGGATGTACAGATAATGTCATACTTCTTCAATATTTCCAGGCACTGATTGTTGATTTGCAAGGAACTATTTTTGTCATATTCCTTAAGAAGGCTATCATCCAGTGCCTCAATCCCGACAAGAATAATGAATACTCCGATGCTTTTCAATGCAGCAATGAGTTCCTCATTTTTTACGATAAAATCTGCCCGATAATAGACAATGAACTTCTTGTTTATCCCTTTTTGTCGTATCAATTCAATAAACCGATCAATCTGGTTTTTTTCAACATAGAAAGTGTCATCAACAATCCAGATATATTCCGCATGAATTCCCTCAATCTCTTCCACCACGCTTTCAACGGAACGGCATGTATATTGCCCTCCATTCAACTGTGTGCAATAACAAAAATTGCATTTATGCGGACAACTATAGCTGGCTTTCAGAATCGCGCAGGGCGAAAAGTCCATGTATTTAAAATGTTGTTTATTTTCATTGAAAAATGTTCGATCCGGAATAGGAATCTGATTTGGGTCAATGTATACCAGTTCGTTATAGACCCACTCATTTTTCGTCTTTCGGTAGCAAATCCCTTTCGTGTCGGTGAGTTTGGTCCCCTTTCGAATCTTTTGCAAAATCTCTCGAAAGGTTAATACACCTCCCGAATGAATGATCAGATCGGCATTCCCTTCATAAAATTCCTTGTAATTCCTTTCTGCGTGTACACCCCCGATGATAACAAGGGATTTGGGAAGTACATCTTTTATCCTTCGCGCATAATCCCGTATTAGTCCGACATGGGTAATATATCCCGTAATTCCGATAATGTCCGGATTGTATTCCCTGATTACATCCTCAATCTCCCTCTTACAAATAACCTCATCATAGATGGAGCAATCATAGCCTTCCTCCTTTGCTACCGTATACAAATACTCCAATTCCAGGGGTTCGGTTTTTACCAGATTGATTTTGTACGCAATATTTCGTATGGATGGTCTGATGAGAAGTACTTTCATTTTCATCCCCCTCTGAATACGTGAAAATTAAGGTCTTTGGGTTTGTAGCTTAAAAATCCGATTCCCCTATGAACAATTGAATTAATAATTACATTGGAATGCCTTGCGTACATATACTTGGCCACACTTCGACAGCCCAGTTTCATCTTCGTATCTTCCGCCGTCTGTCCCATGTCAATGGTCTTACATCCTCCATCAATACCTCGCCGAAGGATTTCCAGCAGCATATTGATATAGAGATCGTATTTTAAGTTCTGAGAATAATCAAAACCTCCAAAAAGGAATATCAGTTCATCGTCGTTCTCCATAAGCTGAATAAAAGCTACAGCCCTTCCTCTAACGGAAAACGTAATAATCTTCGCTGAACTCCTCCTGAAAAATTCAATTCCGAGTTTCTCGAGTTTAAATTCTGATTTCCCATAGACTTGCAGGTACAATTCATACAGTTCTTCATCGAACAAATCATTCTCCGCCAGTTCCGCCATTTCAATTTCCTGCCCTTTTGCCAATGCCTTACCGATTCTATACCTGTAGTGGCTTCTCATATCCTTCAGATATTGTTCAAAAGTGTTCCACTGTATGTACAGTTTGCATGTTGGCAGTGTTGTTCCCCGTGCAAAACCGTTTATTTTAAGCTCATCCTCCGAATTTAGCACCAGTGCAGCTCCCCCGACGGTTGTAAAGTATTCCGATACTTTGGCCACCGTTTTTTTACCGATTTTATAGCCGCACCGGGACACGGAACAGGGAATGCCGACAATGGTAACCGGTAGTTTAAGCTTGACTTTACTGTAGGTAAATATATCAAGGTCCAGTTTATATGTAACAACAATAGAGTCCGGTTCATGATCTGCAAATATATGATACTCCTGATTGCACGAGTTGGTACGCTCCAAAACTTCCAGATAATTTCGCTTTAAAAACGGGTTGTCCCCTGCGAGGTCATCCCAATAGTCAGGAAGGTCTTCCGTCCTTGTTGCAGTGAAATGCTCTATATTTCTTGCCATAGTTCCTCCCGAACGTCGATTTCGAAGACCTTGTAGTGTTTGTATTCCATATCTGCCCAGCGAACCCCAAAGCCTTTTGAACGGGTATTTGTATCCAGTATCCACCCCGCTTCACACCATTCATACCTTCCCTTGGTTAACTGCATACACTTCTCAAAGAGCCCTAGAATGACTCCGGACCCCTGATACTCGGGGACAATACCGATCTCCGCAATTTTAAACTTCTTAATCCTCCGGGCAAACAGCTTATTTTTTATATAGGTGCCAACGCCCATTTCCTGTCCCGGAGGAATCAGTCCGTTAAAATCCGGGTACCACAGCATGAACCCGACGGGTTCTCCGTCACGTTCAGCAATCAGAAGGTTTTTTCCATCGATAAAGAGTTTGAACTGGCTTAAAAGTTCAAAATCCTCTTCTTCTGTGCGTTCAAAGTAAAAGGGGTGTCTGGTAAAGCATTGGTTGTTCAGTGCCGTATAAATGCCGACCTCACGTTCCAGGTGCTGAAAGTCAGCTACTCGGAAGGTAAAGTTTTGGTGAATCCTCTGAAGAAGTTTTTGCTCCTTATCCAGATTAAACCGGTTCATATCCGTAAGGTAGGAAGTAAGAATAGATTCCCTGATACCTTCTCTTTTGAAGTAATTCACATAATATTCCGGATTATAGGAGTTACCGAAACAAGGGGTTTCAGTAAAGTGGTCTGCCAGAATGCCCAGCCCATAATTCACATGCCCGTTTAAACCAATAACAATTTTACCCAAGCCTTTTTCCCTACACCTGCTTACTGCAGTCTCAAGGAGCAGGTCTACCGCCTCCCGGCAGTCAGGCTTTGCCTCGAAGAAGGCTATTTGCAGCGTATCAGGAAGCTTTCTCGCTACAATAAACATACATGCTGCAAGACCCCCTCCGCTCTCATCGGTAACAAGCACAGGCGCAATTTCAGTATCCTTACAAAATACACTCTTCTTGTATAAAATTGATTTCAACAAACTGGTTAAAGAGTCTCTATAATTCAAGTCAGCTTTGTAAACAGATTTGCAAAAATTAATATACCTCTTTGCATCTTTACTGGTGCAGTTAATGAGTTTCAAAGTCTATCCTCCTCACAGCCACATGCTCTTTTTGCCAAATAATTGTTTAATTCTACATTTTTTCCTAAATTCCTCTATTAAGTGACCAATATGAAGCAAAACGGTTTTACGGTACATTTTTTTACGTAATTTTCCAGACTATTTTCCAAATTTGAAGTAAAATTCCAATAGAGTATATTTCATAAGGAGGGAAAATGGAAGATAATAAGAAATTACTTGCTTTGGGCATTTTTATACTCATTCTTGTCTGGGCTGGAAACCTCTGGTACTTTTATGACCACCAGTTGGGTGAACCCCTGTTTTTACAGCATTTCTATGAACTGAGGGACATGGAGCAAATGGAAATCTACTACGTAGACAATGCCAGTGCAAAAGACACCTTTTTCCATATCAGTTTTCCTGAGATCAATAGCGCGCCAATTCCCGTCAACGTATCCATGTCCAGCCGGAATGGAAAGTACTACAAAATAAATAAAATGTCCATAGACCTGAATTATTTGTTGCTCCAAGGTAGAAATCAGGTAAAAAATCTGCTGGTGGAAAAACCGATCCTCTTAACCCGAATGCTGGTACAAAACTCAAAAGGCAAGCGTACGGAGGTAGATATCGGGAAAATATATCTCGCCTCCTCCAAGCAGTTCAATAAGTCCTTAAAAATGCAGAGCACATCCAGCAGCAATGATAACACAGGAAGTGTCCTTTTGAGGGCGGAGGACACTGCAGAGATCACCCGCATCGAAAGCAGCTTACTGGACGAACTCCTCACTTATGCGAATGTGACCATCAACAATGTATCGATAAACGATATTCCCCTTCCGATAAAGCTGGAAAGCGGCGGTACGCTAGCGGGGAATTATGCCTTCAATTTTAATGACACCAGTGTTACCGGAAGAATGTCGGTCTTTAACATTCACCTTTATCTCTCCGGAACCAATTCAAAGGGTGAAAATGCAGCAGCAAGTTTTTACATTCGCAGTATACCCTACTACTTCCGTACGGCAGATATCGAGGCACTTCGAGCAGAGAAAGGAGGGAAGTAAGTTGCGCGAATCAAACTATCACAAGATCTTCTGGGGATTGATTTTCAATTTTGTAAATATAAATATCGGCCCGTTGGATATTCTGCCCAACCTTATCGGCTTCTCGCTCATACTTATCGGACTGGACGGACTCAGTTCCCTGCATTCCTCCTTCCAGAAAGGAAAACTGCCGGCCCTTATTCTCTCGCTGACCTCCATTACCGATTTTTTTATAGGGAAAGTCAATTTCCTTAATGGAACATTGCCCCCTGAGGCCTTTGGGCTTCTCATTTATAGTGGATTTTGCCAGTTACTGTTTTTATATCTGATTTACTGCCTATGCAATGGAATCTACTTCGATGCAGAAAATAAAAAAGCGGATGCCCTGAGGGAATCCTCCAGGATTCGCTGGAAGGCTTACCTCTACACATCCGCCTTTACACTGTTTTATATCCCTTTTTTGATCAACCTTCCCGAAGCATGGGCGACGCTTTATTTTGCTGCCGTTATCATCAATATGATTGCCATGCTTTTTATCATCGGCCTCGTAGGAACTGCCCGCAAGGAGCTTATAGGAGAGTCCGAAGAGGAGTAATCCTTGAATTCCTATTTCCCCTTTAACCGGAAATCAAGGATTTCAAAAACCTTAGCTTCTCTTCCGTATGTAGGGCTCCGCCGCCCTCATGCCCATTAAAGGGGTAAATCTTTATATCCTTTTTACTTTGTATCCTGTTATAGGAGGCAAAATACAGTTTGGCGGGACAGACGTTATCCTTCAAAGCCACCGAAGCAAGCACCGGGCACTGGATACGTTCCGCCATATTCATCGTATCGAAATAGCTTAAAGTTTCAAATACCCTGTCTACCCTGTCCGAAAACCTTTTAAGATAGTCCGTAACGGCAGAAAAAGAACCGTAGGCGCCCTCTACCCTCTTTTCAATATTGCTGTTGCTGGGCACATCCACCATCATCGCGTAAGGCCTCTGATCCAGAGAACAAACCGCCATTCCCAGAGCGCCCCCCTGGCTTCCTCCTTCGATAATGATCCTTGTTTGGTCTACACAGTCCAATGTGCAGGCAAAATCAATGGCCTTCAGGCAATCGATGTAAACGGAACGGAAATAATATTCCTCTTTATCCAGGACCCCCTTGCAAACCACACTCTGGGTCGTACCGCTGGAATAAACGGCTGCATTTCCCGTGTCCCCCAACTGCTCCCTGCAATCCACGGAGATCACCGCTGCACCCATGGTGATCCAATGCATAAAATCCGCCGGCCTTCCTCTGCTGCCGTTAAAGCCATGATAATGGATGATGCAGGGATACTTCTCCCGTTTGATAAACTCCGGAACTATCAGCCAGCCGTTAATCCGCGTTTCATCAAATCCGTTGTAAGCAATTTGATAAACCTTTACAAAATCACTGGGATACTCATAAGGTATAACCTCCGGTCGTAAAGGTACAGCTCTTCCCTTTTCGAGGGTTGCCTTCCAGAATTCATCAAAGTCCCTGCGCTTGGTTTGTGCCGGCATATACTCATACAATTCTCTGGAAACTTCTTCGATATACATCACTCAACATCCCTTTCCCGGTTTTACCTCTGAAAATAACGATCATGATTCTCATACTTTTTCCTAATTGTACCACATAATGTACTTGAAGGCAAAAGTTCGATTCCCTCTCTCGATGAAATAGAAAACATTGTTTTATCATTTTTCTCCCAAATATGATATAATGGTACTAATTACAAAGACAAAAGTAGGTTTGAAAAATTATGAATGATCCGTATAAACGATTAACACCGGATGAAGCATTAAAAGCCGCCGCTGAGCACAATCGGGGCCATTTGAAAATATTTATCGGCTATGCACCTGGGGTTGGGAAAACCTATTCCATGCTGAATGAAGGAAATCGCCGACTGCAGCGGGGACAGGATATTGTCATCGGTTATGTAGAATCCCACCACCGGGAAGAGACTGACAGGCAAGTTGGCAACCTTGAAATCATACCCAGGAAAAAGGTCGAATATAATGGCACTACCATGGAAGAGATGGACACGGAGGCCATTATTGAAAGGAAACCCAAGGCTGTCCTGGTAGATGAACTGGCCCATACCAACGTTCCCGGTTCTAAAAATAAAAAGCGGTATGAGGATGTAGAAGAGATTCTTGCTGCCGGCATCAATGTGATCACCACACTCAACATTCAGCATTTGGAAAGCTTAAATGATATTGTAAAGCAAATTACCGGTATCTGCGTCCGGGAAACCATTCCGGATTCTATTGTAGAGAAGGCAGACGAGGTAGTCGTCGTGGACATTACTCCCGATGCCCTTCAAAACAGGCTCAAGCGGGGAAATGTCTACAACCTGGAGAAGGTACCCCAGGCCCTGAAGAATTTCTTCCGGAAAGGCAACCTGAATGCCTTACGGGAAATTGCCCTGCGTCAGACAGCCGAAGAAGTAGATGAAGATCTGGAAGAGTATATGAAGGAGCATGGCATCAAGGACAACTGGCGTACGGTAGAGAGAGTCATGGTCTGTATCAGTCCCAGCCCTTCTGCCAAAAGATTAATCCGCAGAGGCGCCCGGATTGCCAGAAGGTACAAATGTGAATGGATTGTAGCCAGCGTCGATTGTACGAATCTGTTTGCACCCAAACTGACCCCACGGCTCAAGGAATCTCTCGAGAGCCACTATAAGCTGGCAAAGCAGCTGGGGGCAGAGGTTGTGAATCTCGTCGGCAAAAGTGTATCGGGAGAATTGGTGCGCTTTGCCCATGAACGGCACATCACCCAGATTATTCTGGGGCATTCTACCCGAACCAAGCTGCAAACCCTTGTCAGAGGCTCTACGGTTAACAAGCTTTTAAAAAAGGCTAAAAACATTGAAATTCATGTAATTCCCAATGAACTGTAAATATCCGCATAAAAATACAACCGAAGGACATCCTTCGGTTGTATTTTTATTATCATGCATCGTCCTCATCCATCTTACAGCGGACAGCATGTAGCTTTTTGAAATAATAGTAATCGTCTACCCTTTTAACAAGGAGGATTACACCCACAACAAGCACACAAAGCCCCAGTTTTGCCAGGAATTGTTCCATGACAACCATCTCTTTTCTATTTCATAATGTCCTGAAATTCTCCTTTACTTCAATCTTTTTGCAATTTCCATATTCACCAGCAGCACATTGATCCGGGGCTCTCCAAATACACCCCACTGCCGCCCCTCGGTATTTTTCCTAACCATTTCCTCCAGATCCGCCGTACTGATTCCTGTTGCCTTTGCAATGGCTGGAATTTGGATTTTCGCAGCCTCCGGGCTGATATGGGGGTCCAGTCCCGACCCGGAGCTGGTAAGAAGGTCTGTGGGTATATCCTCCTTCTTTACCCCCGGGTGCGTTTTTAAGAATTCCTCCATATCCTTTTGTACCCTTTCCACCAGGGCTGGGTTGGAAGGCGCCAGATTTGCAGAACCGGAAGAAACTCCTGCATAGGTCGTTTTCCCCTCTTTGTCCGGTATTGTATCTTCTTCCTTGTAAGTGTTGTAATTATAAGCGGAAACCCTGCCATGGAAGAACCTGGGGTCGGTAAAATTCTGTCCTAAAAGCACGGAACCCACCTTGGTTCCATTGTACTCCACCATACTTCCGTCGGCCTGCTTCGGGAATATCAGCTGACTGATTCCTGTCATGCCCAGAGGAAATATAACTCCACATAGCAGTAATAAGGTTACACTTACAGCAATGGCTCTTATCAATGTCTTCATTCCATATCCCTCCCTAACCCAAATTCAAAAGCTGCAGCACCGGATGGATGATAATATCGATGAGCTTGATTCCTACAAAGGGAACAAGAACTCCTCCCAGACCGTAAATCATCATATTTTTCGCCAGTATGGCTTCGGCACTCATGGGTTTGTATTTAACGCCCCGCATTGCAATGGGGATCAATGCCGGTATAATGATGGCGTTGAAGATCAAGGCAGACAATATGGCACTCTGGGAAGATGCCAACCCCATAATGTTCAACACGTTCATTTGCGGTATTGCTGCGGCAAATATGGCCGGGATGATAGCAAAGTACTTGGCCACATCGTTGGCAATACTGAAAGTGGTGAGGGATCCCCGGGTAATCAGAAGCTGTTTACCGATCTCCACTACTTCAATGATTTTGGTAGGATCCGAATCCAGGTCTACCATATTGGCCGCTTCCTTGGCCGCCACAGTACCACTGTTCATGGCCAACCCCACATCCGCCTGTGCCAGGGCCGGGGCATCGTTAGTGCCGTCACCCGTCATGGCGACCAGCCGCCCCTGTGCCTGTTCCTTCTTGATTACTTCAATCTTATCCTCCGGCTTGCATTCAGCAATAAAATCATCCACTCCGGCTTCTCTTGCGATGGTTTCTGCCGTCAGAGGGTTATCCCCTGTGCACATGACCGTTCTTATACCGATTTCCCGCAGTCGCGCAAACCGTTCCACCAGACCGGGCTTCACCGTGTCCTTGAGATAAATAACCCCAAAGATTTCCTTATCTACGCATACAACCAGCGGCGTACCGCCCAGCTTGGCAATCCGTGTAGTCACACCCTCCAGATCCTGCGGGACGGTACCTCCCAGGTTGACTGCGAACTTTTTAATGGCATCCGAAGCTCCTTTTCTCACCTGCGCACCATTGGGAAGGTTCATACCGCTCATTCGTGTTTGACCGGTAAACTCAATGAACTCAGCTGCCTTATACTCCTCCACATTCACCTTTATTCCCTGCTTGCCTGCCAGTTCCACTACGGACCGCCCTTCCGGTGTTTCATCCTTTATGGAAGCAATCAAGGCAAACCGTGTCACTTCTTCCACCGTATGCTTTCCTACAGCAATGAATTCTGCAGCAAGACGATTTCCATAAGTAATGGTACCTGTTTTATCCAGTATCATGGTGTCTACATCCCCGCAGGCTTCTACCGCCTTACCGGACATGGCGATAACGTTAAACCTGGTTACCCTGTCCATTCCTGCGATACCGATGGCGGATAAAAGACCCCCGATGGTAGTGGGAATCAGGCATACCAGCAATGCAACCAACGTGGAAACGGGAATTTTTACCCCTGCATAATTGGCCATGGGATAGAGGGCCACGATGACAACCAGGAATATCATGGTAAGGCTTACCAGCACTGTTGTTAAAGCAATTTCATTGGGTGTCTTCTGCCGGGAAGCGCCTTCTACCAGGCTGATCATTTTCTCCAGGAAAGATTCCCCGGGTGTTGCCGTAATCTTCACCTTCAGCCAGTCACTGACTACCTTGGTACCTCCGGTGACGGAACTGAAATCTCCGCCGGCTTCCTTCATTACCGGAGCCGATTCGCCGGTAATGGCTGATTCGTCCACAAAGCCCAAACCTTCTACCACTTCTCCATCATTCGGAATTACATCTCCGATCTCTACCAAAACGATATCACCCTTTTTCACTTCACTGGCATTGACAATTCTGGTAGAACCGCTCTTATCCAAAAGCTTTGCTTTGGTGTCCTTCCTTGTCTTTTTCAAGCTCTCGGCCTGAGCTTTTCCCCTGCCTTCCGCCACAGCCTCAGCAAAATTTGCAAACAGTACTGTAACGAACAGGATGATGGTAACAATGGCGTTATATAGGCGGTTTCCCTCTGCTTCTATGATGGTGGGGAAAAAGGTGAGAAACAATGTAATCAGGAACCCGATTTCCACCACAAACATTACGGGATTTTTTATCATGGATTGGGGATTCAATTTTACAAAGGAATCCTTAATGGCATTTACAACAATTTCTTTTGAAACCCAGCTTTTTTTATTTTCTTTTCTCATTCTGCACACCCCTTTACTGTCCGATGGTCAGATGCTCTGCTACCGGCCCTAAAGCCATGGCCGGGAAGAAGGTCAAAGCACCGATGATAATGACAACAGCAACCAATATTACTGTAAAAAGTGCATTGTCTGTCCGGAAAGTTCCCACGCCCACCGGCACTTCCCTCTTTGCTGCCAGGGACCCTGCGACGGCAAGCAGTGCAATAATGGAAGTGTATCTTCCAAGGAAAATGACAAGCCCTGTACTGACATTCCAGAACAGCGTATTATCCGCCAACCCTTCAAACCCGGAACCATTATTGGCTGCCGCAGAAGTGAACTCATACAGAATCTGTGAAAGCCCATGGAAACCGGGATTTGTTATGCCTGCCAGACCCTGGGGAACAATAAATGCAACGGCAGAAGATATCAGTATGATAAAGGGATGTATCAAAATCGCCAAAGCGATGAGCTTCACTTCCCTACCTTCAATTTTCTTTCCCAGAAACTCCGGTGTTCTTCCCACCATCAAGCCGCAAAGAAATACCGCCAGTATGGCATACATCAGCATATTCATGAACCCTACACCCTTGCCACCGAAAACGACATTGATCATCATCTGCCATAGTGCCACCAGTCCACCTAGCGGCGTCAAAGAATCATGCATATTGTTGACGGAGCCTGTGGTGGCGGCTGTTGTTACAGTAGTAAAGAGGGAGGACTGTGCCGTTCCGAACCGCACTTCCTTTCCTTCCATGTTCCCCATTGCCTGGTTTAAGCCTGCATTTGCCAATACCGGATTTCCTGCCGACTCGAAAATGTAGGCACCTGTCAAGGATACTGCAAAGAGTATGGCCATGGCTGCAAAGACCACCCATCCCTGTTTTCTGTTCCGCAGCATTAATCCAAAGGCATACACCAGCGAAGTGGGCAGCAGCAGCATGCAAAGTATATGAATGGCATTGGTCAGAGGTGTGGGGTTTTCAAACGGATGCGCTGCGTTGGCTCCAAAAAATCCTCCACCGTTTGTCCCGATATGCTTTATAGCTTCAAGGGAAGCTATGGGCCCTAAGGGGATATCCTGCAAGGTTCCCTCCAGGGTTGTCACCGTCTGGTTGGAGGATAGAGTCTGCGGCACTCCCTGCCATACCAGAAGCAGCGTAACGATGATGGCCGCCGGGAGCAGTATCCTCGTGGTGAGTCTTATAATATCCACAAAGAAATTCCCAACGGTCTTTGCTTTACCTGTAATACCGCGAATAAAGGCGGCGGCGGCGGCAAACCCCGTCGCAGCCGAGGTAAACATGAGGAATGTAATGGCCGCCATCTGGCTTAGGTACGACAATCCCCATTCCCCACTGTAGTGTTGAAGATTTGTGTTGGTGATAAAGCTTATGGCCGTATTGAATGCCAGAGACGGCTCCATATTCTTGCTGCCGTTTGGATTTAAACCGATAAAATCCTGTATTCGGAAAATCAGGTAAACAAGCAAAGTCATCACCAGGTTTGTGACCACCAGAGCCACGGCATACTGCTTCCAGTTCATTTCCTCCCTTTTCAGTCCCGTCAGCTTATAGATGAAATTGTCAATCCTGTCCATAACAGGATCTGCAAAGCTTTTTTCTCCGCTTATGACTTTGTAGATGTGTTTTCCCATTGGAACCACCAGCAGCATCGCCAGTGCCAATGTAAGTAAAATCTGTACAATACCCATTGTAAGGCCTCCCTCTTGCGCTAAAGGTCGACTGAAATATTACTTCCGATACTTTTTCGGGGTACGGGGCTCTGCTGTAGTAGCCTGAAAAATTTTTAGCGGAAGTTATATTTTAGCGATCCCTAAAATTTCTCCGGATTAATCAGTACATACCCAAGATATAAAAACAACACTGCGCATATTATAATCAAAGTGATCATTCTTCCGTCCCTCCATTCACTTGCTTATCTGTCCATCACACCACTTTGCAAACAGCAGAACCAGTCCAAAGCATACCAGCAAAGTACCTGTAAAAATAGCATCCAGCACCATAAACACCTCCCAGTGAACACTTATGCAGCATTATAAGCGCGATTGAGTATAGGCTAATTGTACGCCAAAAAATATTTTTTCTAAATCTTCATAAAATTCGAAGTACGTTTTTGCTCAACTTATTAGAAACCACCTGTTGAATTTAACTCCTTTTCTCATAGCGATATCTTTTATTTTCTCATTTTAATGATAGTCTGATACGTTGCATTATAAGACTCCTGAATCTATACTTTAAGTAAGGTACAATAATAACGGTGTTTTAAGAGAAGATAAGGAGATTCTATATGGTGAAGACACTGAAAGGCAAAATTTCATTGATATACCTTTGTCTTGTGGTAATGATCGCCGTTGTGGGAGCGGCTTCGGTCATCAACCTTTATGGGCTGAGCAAGTCCATCGATGGCCTGATGACGGCAAACTATAAAAGCATCCATGCCGTTGAGAACATGCTGGAAGCAGTGGAACGGCAGGACAGTGCCTCCCTCATTTATATCTATATTGACAAACAGAAAGGAATCGACCTTTTTACGGAAAACAACAACTCCTTTCTTCGCTGGTACAACACCGAGGCAAATAACATCACCGAACAAGGCGAGCAGGCGCTGGTTGCCAATATAAATGGCTATTATACTACCTATGTAAAGCTCTTTTCCGAGCTGCAGGAAATTCGGAATACAAAAGGGATTGAGGCCAGCGTAGAGTTCTATAACAGCAGAATCATGCCTGATTTTATTACAGTAAAACAGGAATTAAAGGCATTATCGACATTAAATGAAAAGGCCATGTTTAAGAGTAAGGACAAGGCTACAAAGACCGCCAGAACCTCCATGTACTGGCTTCTTGCCCTATCTACCGTTACCATTATCGGAGGTTTTCTGATGTCGAGATTCTTTACCCACCGGTTTTTGCGCCCCATCTATACACTTACACAGACCATGAAACTGGTCAAGGCTGGGGATTTGAATCAAGAGGCCACCATCATATCCCAGGATGAAATCGGAGAACTCGCCGTTGAATTCAACAACATGACAAAGCGCCTCCAGCAGTACGAACAGAGCGCTATTGGCAGACTGATGGAAGAAAAGAACAAGTCCGTGGCCATTGTTAAGAGTATATCCGACCCTTTGGTTGTATTGGATTCTCATTACCGGATTCTTCTTTTAAATGAATCCTGTGAGAAGCTCTTTTCGGTCCACGAGACAAGCGCGGTAAATAAGCATTTCCTGGAGGTCATCCGCAACGGAGAGTTGTTTGATTACATCTCCGGTACCTTTGAGGCCCGGGAGGGGCTTAAGGAGAAAACAATATCCTTCTTGACGGAGGGTGAGGAATATTATTTCAATGTCATGGTTACTACCCTCAAAGATATGGATACAAACTTGAGCGGGATGATCGTCGTATTTCATAACATCACCCAGCTCAAATATCTGGAGAAGGTTCGTACAGACTTTATTGCCACCATTTCCCACGAGTTTAAGACACCTCTTACGTCCATTATTATGGGCACGGACTTGATTCTGGATGAAGGCATGGGACTCTTGAATGGAGACCAAAGGGATGTGATGAATACCATAAAAGAAGACAGTCAGCGGCTTTCCACCCTGGTTCACGACCTTCTTGAACTGTCGAAAATCGAGTCCGGCAAGGCCATATTCCATATGGAGCCTTGTCGTATCGATGGTATTATTGAGAACTCCATAAAACAGTTTTATCCACTGGCCGAGCAAAAAGATATTCAGCTTAATTTCGAATGCGATGAGGATTTGCCAAAAGTGGATGCAGACCCGGAAAAGATTACCTGGGTTCTTAATAACCTGATATCCAATGCTTTAAAGTATACCAATGCAGGGGATGAAATCCATGTAAGTGCTGCTGCCCAAAATGGAAAAATGCATATTACAGTAAAAGATACGGGAGCAGGAATTCCCGAAGAATACCTGGATAAAATATTTGATAAGTTTGTTCAGGTCAAAGGCTATGACCTGGAGATGAGAGGCACAGGCCTGGGCCTTGCCGTTGTAAAAGAAATTATAGAAGCCCACCATGGAGAAATAAAATGTGAAAGCAGGCTGGACTCGGGAAGCAGCTTTACTTTTACCTTGAATTTGAGTAAGGAAAGAAGTGAAAAAGAATGAAGAACATTTTGGTCATTGATGACACGAAGAATATCCGGCTCATGCTGACGAAGTGCCTTGAACTGGAAGGCTACCACGTAACAACCGCCAGTGACGGAAAAGAGGCCATTGAACAGTTTAAAAACCATACCTTTGATTTGGCTTTTTTAGACATTAAACTGCCCGAAATCAGGGGAACGGAAGTGCTGAAAAGAATTCGGGAAATGGGAATCGAGACGCCTGTTATCATCATCACAGCCTACGGTACTGTAAAAAACGCTGTTGATTGCACCCACTTGGGCGCCGTGGCCTATGTGCAGAAACCATTTACTGCTGACAAGATCCGGTCGGTACTGGCCGAATTTTACGGTAAGGAGAAGAATGAAGATTCAGCCGATAATAGCTTGGAAACTACCATCCAGCGTATTAAGGAGTTAATCGGCAGCAATGCCTTCACTGAAGCCCTGCAGCTACTGAAAAAGGTATTTTCCATTGATACGGAAAGACCCGAACTTTTCCTGCTGATCAGTCAGGCTTACAGGGGGCTTGGCAATTTGGACTATGCAGAAAAGTATTATAAAACCTATGAGCTCTTTAAGAATTAAGCGCTGGCGAAGAGTTTATTTTATTCTATCGGAAAACCTATAGAAAATATGGTCTTTTACACGTTTATCTGGTATTATTTTAAATGACCGTTATTACGTTGTAAAATATAAACTATTTCGCTAGAGTATCGAAGGGGAAACCAATGAGAAAATGTTATAGCAATAAACTCATTTTACTGTTTTTATGTTTTATGATGCCTTTTGGTTTTGCAGCATGTAAACCCATATCCAAATTTTCAGCGGTGGAACCGGTGAGTCAATCCAGGTTCCTGCTGGGTACCGATTGCCAGATTACCATTTATGATCAAGTGGATACTAAGGTCTTTGATAAAGCCTTTGACCGTATCGCTGAGATTGAAAGGGAGATGACCATCAACAGTGCGGATACCAGTGAAATTATCCAGTTGAACCAGGCAGCAGGAAAGCAGGAAGTGAAAATAAGCGCCGATACGTTTTCCGTTCTGGAAAAAGGGTTGTACTATTCACAGTTGTCCGAAGGGAGATTCGATGTCACTGTGGGTCCCCTTGTAAAGCTGTGGAATATAAACACCAGCGAGGCTGCCATTCCCAGTGAAAGCGAACTGCAAAAAGTACTTCCACTGATTGATTATAAAAAACTGCATTTAAATAAAGAGACCTCAACGGCAAAACTGGATACGGAAGGAATGATGGTGGATGTGGGAGGCGTCGCAAAGGGCTTTACAGCCGATGAAGTCGGCAAGGTCTTGCGCCAGAACGGGGTCCAGCACGCTATCATAAACCTCGGCGGCAATGTACTTACACTGGGCTCCAAACCGACAGGAGAAGATTGGAATGTGGGCGTACAGCATCCGCAGGAACACCGTGGCACCTATGTAGGCATTGTAAAAGTTAAAAACAAAACTGCTGTTACCTCCGGCATCTACGAAAGGTTTTTTGAAAAAGACGGAAAAATTTATCATCATATTCTGGACAAAAAAACAGGGTATCCTGTTGAGAATAATTTATTCAGTGCCACTGTTATCACTACCCTCTCTTCCAACGGAGACGGCTTATCCAACACATTGTTCCAGATGGGCGTGGACCGGGGAATGGAATTGCAAAAGCAGCTCACGGATATTGAAGTTATCTTTGTAACGAAGGATAAAAAAATTTATGTTTCCCAAGGTTTAAAGGACTCCTTCGAGTTAACCGACGACAGCTTTCAGGTTTTTTATAAATAAGTACTATACCCTTGGCAAACGTGTATAATTTTCTTAACATTAAAAAGCCCGGTGATCACCGGGCTTTTAAGCTATTTTTAATATGTTTCAACAAAAACTTCAAAGTAGGATTGCGGATGTACACATGCAGGACATTTGTCAGGTGCTCCTGCTCCTTCATGAACATATCCACAGTTGCCACATTTCCAGAGAACCTTTTCATCCTTCTTGAAGACCTTTCCTTCTTCAATATTTTGCGCCAGCTTGTTGTACCTTGTCTCATGGCGCTTTTCTGCGGATGCTATCATTTTAAATGCTGCTGCAACTTCCGGGAAACCTTCTTCTTCTGCAACTTTTGCAAAAGCAGGATACAGGTCCACCCATTCTTCATTTTCACCGCTGGCAGCTGCCTTCAGGTTATCCAGCGTAGTTCCCTGTGCAACAGGAAATCCTGCGGTAATTTCAATCATTGCAGGAAGTTCTCCCTGGAGTCCTTCCAAAAGGAACTTATAGAATCTTTTTGCATGTTCCTTCTCATTATCGGCAGTTTCAATAAAAATGCTCTTAATCTGCTTGTAGCCTTCTTTATCTGCCACCGAAGCATAATAGGTGTAGCGATTGCGTGCCTGTGACTCTCCGGCAAACGCCTTTAATAGATTTTCTGCTGTTTTTGTTCCTTTCAAGCTTTTCATAAATGACCTCCTCAGTTTTTATTATTATTATGATTAAGGCACGTTGAACACGTACCCTTATAATAAACGTTTCTTTCTCTGATATCGAAATGTTCCAGCCCTTCCGTTTTTGTATCCTCTATTTTTATATGGAAGTCAAAAACATTGCCGCAGACATCGCATTTAAAATGCCCATGATTAGAGATATCCGCATCATACCGGACCTCATTGTCTTCAATCGTCACCGACCGGGCAATTTTTGCATCGGTAAACAGGCTCAGGGTATTGTATACCGTAGTCTTTGATAAAGTAGGCATTTCTTTGACCAGTTCATCATATATTTGTTCTACAGTAGGATGATTTTTCCTTTTCAGCAGATACTCCATTACCTTAATCCTTGGGTAGGAAGGTTTTATATTATGTTCCATTAAATACTGTCCCACGTTATCCAAATTACCTCTCATAAAAAAGAGCCCCTTTGCAAGACCTGATTTGTAATTATTTCATTTTTGTAATGATTACATTTTGTATTTTATATCCATTTTCATCTCTTGTCAATACTTTCTTGATAAAAATTTTATAAAACACAAAAAGCCAGACCCATTATAATGGTCTGACTTTTTGTGCTTGCTTATAACAACGGAAGAAATTGCATAGCAATTTCAACACACCCAGGTTGCATGGGCGAGCAGCAAGCTTTGCTTGCGACCAGCCGTTTCAACGAGGCGTGAGATATGCTCCCCGCCTGTTAAATTTAATCGGTACCCGCCACCTATAGAGGTGGGGGACATCTTGTGCCTCGTTATATTTATTTACTATCACAGCCACTGCAACCGCCCTTACTGCAATCTCCGCTGGAGCAGCAGGTCCCTTGACCCCTTTTCATCCGAAGTACCTGCCGTACGATAATATATGCCGTTGCGGCAATGATAAGCCCGCCAAGAATCCAATTAATCATTTTTTCACCTTCTTCCAAAGGACTGTCCTATTGCAAACCGAACAGCCTTCCCACCTGAAAAACAAGGAATGCGACAATCCAGGCAATGCCTGTCGAATACCCGGCTGTTATTAATGTCCATTTCCAGGAATTCATTTCTCTTTTAATCGTTGCAAAAGCAGCCATACAAGGCACATACAGCAGAGAGAACACCATGAATGCATAAGCTGTCAGCGGAGTATACACCGTTTGCAACGTTTGTATCAGATCCCCGGAGGTTTCGTCTGCTTCAGCAATTCCATGCAGAATTCCCATGGTTGAAACTACGGCTTCCTTTGCTACAAAGCCTGTAAGCAGGGAAACTGCAGACTGCCAATCTCCAAAGCCAAGGGGTATGAAAATCGGGGCAATAACCTTTCCGATCGCCCCCAGTATACTTTCCGCCGGGTCTTCCACCATCTGGAAGGTAAAGCTGAAGGATTGCAGAAACCAAATAACTACAGCCGCTGCGAATATAATGGTTCCGGCTTTTTTAACAAAGCCCTTTGCACGGTCCCACATATGAATCATCAAGCCTTTAAAGGTAGGAATCCTGTAAGGCGGCAGCTCCATAACAAAGGGAGCCGCTTCCCCTTTAAAAACTGTCTTTTTGAGAACAATTCCCGAAAGAACAGCTACCACAATACCAATCAGATAGATGGAGAAAATCACCAACGGTTGACTGCCTGCAAAAAATGCGGATATGAATACGAGATAAATCGGAAGCCTCGCACCACAAGACATAAATGGAGTCAGCATGATGGTTAACCGCCGGTCTTTCTCGTTTTCCAGCGCTCTGGTACTCATAACTGCCGGAACCGTACATCCAAAGCCCATAAGTAAAGGAATAAAGGATTTTCCGGTAAGGCCCAGCTTTCTCAGCAGCCGGTCCATGACAAAAGCTGCTCTTGCCATATAACCGCTGTCTTCAAGAATAGAAAGGAAGAAAAACAGGATCATAATTTGCGGTACGAACACCAGCATACTTCCCATTCCACCGATGATTCCGTTTACAACAAGTGCCTTCAACCATTCTGCCGCACCTGCGGATTCCAGTGCCCCTGAAACAAATTCGGAAAAGGTTCCATTGATGAGCCCATCCAGAAAATCAATGGTAAAGGACCCAATGGCTCCGAAGGTGATGGTGAACACCCCATACATCACTGCTAAAAACAAGGGAATGGCCAGAATTCGGTTGGTAACCACCTTGTCAATTTTATCGGAGATGGTAAGGTTTGAACCCTTATTTTTCTTTTTAACTGCTTTGTTTACGACATTGGATATATAGCGGTATCGATTGTCCGCAATAATCGTTTCGATGTCATTATCATAATTCTTTTCAAGCTGTTCCCGGTAAGGTTTTATGTCATTCAGCAGCGTCACGGGAACCTTCAGTTTTTCCTTGACTTTTTCATCTCCCTCCAAAAGCTTTAATGCAACCCATCTGGAGTTCAAAGTCTTTTTCTCTATGGAAGGAATAACTTTTTTCTCTATTTCATCAATGCAGTTCTCTATTGCTTCATCATAGATAGAGGAATCTTGTTGAACGGTCTTGCTTGCTGCCGTTTGGGCGACCTGCAGCGCTTTTTGCATCAATTCATTGATACCGCGTCCCTTGCTGGCCGCAGTCCCCAATACAGGAACTCCTAGAAGTTTTTCCAGAACTGCCGTATCAATTTTGTCTCCTCTTGCCTCTACCGCATCCATCATATTCAGCGCCACTACCACGGGAATTCCCAATTCCATAAGCTGTGTCGTCAGATACAAATTTCTTTCGATGTTGGTCGCTTCTACGATGTTTATCACTACATCGGGTTTCTCATCGATGATATAATCCCTGGCAATGATTTCTTCCATACTATAAGGAGAAAGAGAATAAATCCCCGGAAGGTCCACTACCTTGATTTCTTCCTTGAACTTTCTTGCTCTTCCCTCTTTTTTTTCTACGGTAACACCGGGCCAGTTTCCCACATATTGCGTACTCCCGGTAATCTCATTAAACATGGTGGTCTTTCCACAGTTCGGATTTCCCACCAAAGCAAACGTGTAACTCATGTTATGACTCCCCTTTTGCAATTGATAATCATTATCAATGATTATTTAAAAAAAATGCTACTCTTCCTATGTAGCCTCTTTTATTCTACAAATATATTCTCCGCTTCCGCTTTTCTAAAGGTTAATTCATATCCACGGATATTTACTTCAATCGGATCACCCAAAGGTGCTACCTTACGCACCAGAATCTCTGCTCCTCTGGTAACTCCCATATCCATCAATCTCCGCCGCACTGCACCTTCACCGGCGATTTTGGTTATAATCCCTTTTTCGCCGGGTTTCAATTCCCTTAGTACTCTTTCCACCTGTGCTGTCCCCTTTCCTTACATTTGAACCGTTAGTTGTTGAGCGATACCCTTGCTTAAAGCTACCCGCGAGCCCTTAACACTGACAATTAAATTTCCACTCATTTCAGACACTACCGACACAGATACTCCCGGTATAAGTCCAAGGCCCTCCAGGAATCTTCTTGTTTCTTCCTTTGCCCTGCAACTATTTATGACAGCTTCTTTGCCTAAAGGTAACATGGTTAAAGGCATACCGCCACCCCCTACTAATTTATAGTTTTATTGTATTCCAATTGATAATGATTGTCAATATCGCGAATAAAAAAATCTTCCGTTTTTGCGACACAAATGGAAGATTTTTTTATTTACTCCTATACTTTAAATTTTATAATTACTTATAGCCCGGTCTATATCGGATGAATTCAAAATCAAAGTGGTGCAGCTATAAACTCTGCTTACGATTGGTTTGATGGCGGCTTGCGCAGCTTCTCTCTCAGGTACGCAAATACTCCCGGCAGCAAGGATATGAAAATGATTGCAAAGATAACCAGGGTGAAATTTTCCTCCACAACCGGTATATTGCCAAAGAAGTACCCGCCAAAGAGAAACAGGGCTACCCATAGAACGCCGCCCACCAGGTTATAGCTTATGAACTTCATGTAATTCATATGGCCGACACCTGCAACAAAAGGAGCAAAGGTTCTTATGATGGGTATGAATCTTGCCAGTATAATGGTTTTACCTCCATGCTTTTCATAAAAATTCTGGGTTTTCTCAAGATGCTCTTTTTTTATAAAGCGGATTTTATTATTGTCAAAAACCTTCCACCCGAGGAACTTGCCGATGTGATAGTTGACAGTGTCCCCTGCAACGGCGGCAATAATGAGAAGGATTAGGCTGAGCCGGATATCCATGGCTCCTCCTGCCGACAACGCCCCCACAACAAAGAGCAATGAGTCTCCGGGTAAAAACGGTGTTACAACCAATCCTGTCTCACAAAAGACAATGGCAAACAGGAGCAGGTAGGTCCAAACTCCGTATTGCTGGATAATATCCGCAAGATACTTGTCCAGATGCATGATAAAATCGATCAAACTCAAAATTAAATTCATAGATCCTCCTTAGGTTGAGAGTACGCCCCCTAACCGGTATTAAAATCCCAAAAAGGCATGTCCGGAAAACTGATTCTACAGTACTATAAAAAAAGACTTTTAGTGCAACCTGCAATTTACAGGCTTATACTAAAAGTCTTGCTACCCTTTCTGGGCTATAAAGCCAGGCAATCGTTCCCGCCGGTTGTTGACCTTATAGATTAAAGCTACTCCCTTTTATAGCATCAATATACCATGGAAGTTGAACCTCTGTCAACATTTTACGGGAGCCTTGCAGATTTTCAAGCGGCACTCCGTTCAGGCAAAGCGATGATTGGATTTATCGGTACTGCGGCGGGTTGATCCATTTATTCAACAGGTATTGAGCTCCGCGAAAGCCTACATAGGGAGTATAGGGATACTTTATGGGACAGAACTCATAGCAGGGAATATCGATTTGAATTTTCCTGCTATCTTGTTTTGCCAGCTGCAAAGCAACGGCATTGCTCATGATAATTCCATACTGTCCTTTTGTAACAGCTTCTTCCCACTGGCGCTCATTATAAAAAGGAATGCTTTCATTGGCTCTGTCGGGAGAAGTGCACCAAACCGCTCCCGGCACAAACCCCACTTCTTCTTTGGCAAAATCCAATAATCCCTTTACAATGTCAAAATGCCCTCCAATGGCCATATAGGGTTCATGAATGCGGCTTGCATAGGCAGAAGCTATTTTTAAAGCCCCGGACAGCATCTTTTGCTCATATCCCAGATACCCGGCATCGCATTTTATTTTCAGCCGCTCCGAAACCTCTTCCATCCATTGCAAGGATGCTTTGAGACCATAAGGCCGTCCTACTACATATGGAGTGCCAAATCGCTCTTCAAGCCTTTGAGCGGCTGCAATCCCTTCATGCCGCAGCACAATATTTACATGTGCCCCGCCCATGGCTTTTATATTGGAAATATCCGTATCTGAGGTCATAACACACAGGGGTACGGCATTAAACCCCTCCTTAAGCATCCGGATGATTTCATAGCTATCGGAAAAATAGTTATAATCATCAGCACAAGAACCAATGATATTAAAGGTGGGATTTTGCGTTCTTTCTGATTCTACAGGGAGATTGCAGGCCAAAATCTCAAGGGCCTCCTTGACTCCCTGGGTCCAATTCCCCCGAAAACCGTCACTTTTTAAGGGCAGAATTTTTATATCCGGGTATTTCTCCTGATAGAGGCTGCAGTGTGACGCAATATCTGTCCCAATGGTAGCCGACAGGGTGGACGGCATAACGAATATCGCAGGAGGTTTCTCCGTTTTCAGAATCTCGTCCATGGCTTTTTCCAGACGAGTGACCTGCCCCATGGCAATATCGTTTTCATCCATATGGGTGGAGTAAATCCTGCTGTTTTGCTCCCCTTGCATGCGTGAGAAGCTGTTTAGTGCAAATCGGGTGGTGCCGGAGGTGCCAAACTCCAAAATACATCCTCCTTTTATGGGCAGCAGTGTCCACAAAGCCCCCATTCGGTCAGAGGGAACCGGATAATACTTGTAAAGCCCCATTGCTTTTTCCCTTCCTTTCGTTTCAGGTTTCCAGCTGCTCTGTAGTTTGACTTGCTGCCGCCAGAGCTTCCAGCAGGTGCAAAGGTTGTTCAAATCCCAGCAGGGAAGCGGCACCCTCGCATTTCACATACGTAAGGGCCCCCGCCTTTGCTTGCTTTTGCATTGCATGTCCGAGAAAATAATCCGGAAAAAGGTTTTGCAGCATTTGCCGGGTTGTATTGAACGTAAAGGTACGTCCAATATAGGGATTATGCCCATCGGCAAGAATCTTCCCGCTCCACTGCCTGACTTTTTCAAAAAAGTACTCGATTTCCATGTATACCGGATTCATTCCCAGGGAGGAAAGGAATGCGGAACAAATGAACGGATCGATTTCCAAATAACCGCAGGCAAAGCTCTTCCCTTTTACCTTTGGTATATGGATTTCCATCCGCTTTTTAGTTTCTGTATACAGTACCTCAATTTCTTCTAAATCAACCTGTAGATGCGCTCCAATCTCCCGGTAGGCACTCCTTATTTCCTCCATATCCAAAAGATGAGGAAATAAAACAAAAGGGATTCCAAAGCTTTCACGCATCCTTTGGGCCAACGGAAGTGCTGCCATGTCCACCACAATCGAAAGTGCAGCAGAGGAGGCATTGCGTATTTCTTCCACCGTCAGGTTCCCCGGAATGGAACAGTTTATATGGATACCCTGCTTTTTCAGCGAACAGACCAATTCGCTTTTTCCAATCCACCGGGCTCCTTCACCCAACAGGTTGACAGTCTTCTCCCTTACCTCCCGTTTTTCCATGAGTTGATGAAGGGAGGTCAGCGATTCCTCCCGGGCAGGCACGGAGCTGAAACAGCGGAAATGCGCGGCATGGATATGAATCACACGCGCTTTTAATCTTGAATTTGCCTCCCTTGCCATCCCTTCAAAATCTTCGCCGATCAATTCCGGGACACAAGCAGATACTAAAAAAATGACTTCTGCACCGTCCCTGTCGATTTGCTCCAATGCCTGCATAACGCCTTCCCTGCACCCGAATATCACCTCATTGGAAGTAAGCGCATAAGACCAGGTATGATTTGTTTCCGTTTCCTTATGCAGTGCAAGAGAAATATTCCTGTTATAATACGTACACTCTGCCATCCCTACGATTAATGCACAAGCTCCCTTGATACCGGTTATGACATTGGTGACTAACGCCAGGGGGCAGCGGGGGCCGGGGTGAATGGCAAAAGCACCGTTTTGAACCGCTTTGTCGGAATGTATATCTGCAAGGCGTTTTATCTGAATACCGCCGCTATCTTCAATAATTCTATCTGTAACATTTTTATTCATACTTTGCCTCACCTTTACACTTCTTTTACTCTTTACTGCCCGGCACTCCTGCCGATAACAAGGTCTGCAAGGAGGGAATAAGACTTCGCCATATCGCTTTCCGGAAAAGCCTGCACCACCGTCATACCCAGCGCTTCCGCCTGTTGGACTGCAGGATTCCGGGGTATGGAAAACAAAATGTCTGTCCCGATTTCCTCTGCAGCTTTCCGAACCAGTTCCCCTTCGCCTTCAAAATTCTTTGCATTAAAAATCAGGCCTTTCAGCGAGGCATACCCCATCTTTCCAAAGCTTTTTACTGCATAGGAAATGTTATTTGCCGCATACAGCGACATCATCTCCCCGGAGGTTACAATACAGACTTCATCCGCATATCCGCCCCGTATGGGCATGGCAAACCCTCCGCAAACCACATCGCCCAGTACGTCATAAAGTACCACATCCGGCCGGTAATGCTCATAGGCATTCAATTCCTGCAATTTTTCAAAAGCCGTGATAATCCCTCTTCCCGCACAGCCTACTCCCGGCATGGGGCCCCCCGCCTCCACACATAAGACTCCACAATTACTTTCAAAGACCAAATCATTTAGCTGTAGGCCATTATCGCCTGCTATACGCAAAGTTTCCAGTACAGTAGGAATCGGCTTGCCATAGGTCAGATTCCGTGTAGAATCCGCCTTCGGATCGCAGCCGATTTGCATAACCCGGTGCCCCCTGGCTGCAAGCGCTGCAGAAATATTGGACACCGTTGTAGATTTTCCAATTCCACCTTTACCATAGATCGCAATTCTTTTCATTAAACCCTCCTATGAAAAAGCAAGACCAACAAGTCCATATATAGATATCCAACTTTAGACTTGAATTTATCCAGAGGCAAAACTGCC
>ENA-OFCE01000065-OFCE01000065.1-metagenomes-genome-assembly--contig:-NODE-65-length-80853-cov-7.041721_pt1 | contig 80853 bp, 58 predicted proteins | sample MGYA00153388_OFCE01 | MGnify analysis MGYA00153388
TTATATGTCTTCTCATCTTAACTTCACTTCACATTATATAGTTTTCAAGGTGCATTAGTTATTAAATGCCTTATCGTTTGATAAGGCATTTGGTGGGCTCAAATGGAATCGAACCATCGACCTCACGCTTATCAGGCGTGCGCTCTAACCATCTGAGCTATGAGCCCGTTTATATTTGATCTCTCGACCGAAAATAAATATACCATACTATTTTATAAAGGTCAACACTTAGCTAACAGCCTCTATCACTGATTATTCCAAATGAACTCATTATTTCTCCCTCATTATGTCTATTACTTTTTTATCCTCTATGATTCTATAAATTGGTAGAGTAAAACAGGCTGCAGCTTTTAAAAGTATAAAAGCTCCGGTTTTTTCAATACATGCGTTGGAGTTGCAAAGTAAAAAGGATGCCCACGAGCATCCTTTTTACCTTCTTCCTTAATTGTTATAGAGTTCCGCCATGTTAATTCGAACGATGTCCTTTACTCAATTTCAAAGCAGCTTCCGGATTTCTCTTTGCACTTCTTTTTTAGTCTTACAGCATATTCAGACAATTCGTATATGTTGTTATATTTTCTTCTTTCGTTGCTTATCCCTGATATGGAAAGCGACACAAGATCAAATTTCTCTTCAGTACCATACCTGTTTTTAGAAATTATATATTTTCTATCTGCATCATTTTCAGTATAAAAGCTGGCTATTCCCGCTTCAAAATTTATAATAATGCCCCTGCAGATTTCTTCCACACCATATCCTTCTAAAATTATAATGAAATCATCACCACCGATGTGCCCCACAAAATTTTTGTATGCGCAATCCTTTACCGTTAGATCAGTTAATACCTTACATAGATATTGCAATATTTTATCTCCATTTTCAAACCCATAGGCATCGTTATAGGCTTTGAAATTATCGATATCGATATACAGTACTGTGAAGGGGTCATCGGATTGAATATATTCCGTCAGCCTTTGTTCGATCATTAAATTGCCTGGCAATCCGGACAACGGATTCAAATGGCGGGCATAGTTAATTTCAATCTCCGTCGTTTTCTCAAGGAGATCCTTCACAGTAACGATACCGTAGTACTTTTCATCCTTTGTTACAATAATATAATCGTAGAGGTTCTCTTCACTTCTTGTCATTGCCTGTTTTGAAACAATGTCAATGGTTGTTTCATAGTCGACGGTCAAGGGACGCTTATCCATAATCAGACTAACAGGCCTATTTACATAAAGTGCAAAACCATACTGGGTACCCAGCTTCGAGTAAAACTTGTCCTTCATAACCAGTCCTACCAGCAGGCCATTGTCCACAACAGGCAACCCCAGAACCGATATGCTGCCTCCAAACAACTCAAGAACATTTGCACCTGAACAAAACGGGTCTACCGTTATGCACTTTCTACAGATATCTCCCACAATAGAAGTTGATACCTTATTGGAATAAACCTCTCTTTTTTTGTGGTTTCTTACTTTTATATGTTCTACAAGCTCGCTGTTTATGGGTTCCAATATGTCTTTCGGTCTCTGAATGAAATACCCTTGTCCGTAATCAATCCCGATGTCGATCAAAGCATTGAGTTCATTTTCATTTTCTATTCCTTCAGCAATGACTTTAATCCCTGCCGTCTGGCAAAAATGATGGAATGTATGAATCAGTGCGTACTTGATCCCATCCTTGTCAATGTCACGGATCAATGACATGTCCAACTTTAAGTAGTGAGGATGAATCTCCGTAATAAGCTTTAATCCGGAATAACCGGATCCGGTGTCGTCAATGGCAATCTTGTATCCCTGTTCCTTGTAATTATCAAGAGTTTTTTTGAAGCTTTTAAAATCGGCTACAGCGTTCTTCTCTGTTATCTCAAAAACGATATTTTCGGGATTTATCTGAAAGTTTTTCAGGAATTCCTTTGTGAAACCCTTCGTAAACTTTTCGTCCTTAATAATATGAGGATCTACGTTTAAAAAGATATAGTGGTTGGAGTTATATTTTGCTATGTTCTCCAAAGCCTTTATTCTGCATAAAAATTCCAGTTCCCATAGTCTGCCGTGCATCCGAGCAAAATCAAACAGTTTTTCAGGGTTCTCAAAGAAGCTTTTCCTGGGCCCTCTGCTTAATGCTTCGTAGCCTAGAACTCCCCCATCCCGCAATGATATAATGGGTTGAAAATGAGTAGAAATCGTACCATTTTTCAGTATTTCCATAAATTCATCCCCTAGATTCTTATCTTCGATGGGTCTGAAATCCCTTTCACCCTGTTCGTTGTCCTTTTTCAACTGATTAAAATACTTGAATGTGTAGTCCGAAATTGCGTCCATGACTATGCTCCTGTTTAAATTTATTTCTGACTGATAAGTATTTAAAAGAAAGGCAAAATTTCTATTGCCCTAAAAACAATATAGGAAATAAGGAACCCTGCGAGAACATCCGTAGGATAATGGCACCCAAGGTATACACGGGATATACCCACCAAAAGCGCGAGAAAAAGAAGCGCAATGCCTACATACGGAAAGCAGCCGGAAAGCACTAAAGCAATGGAAAGCGCTGAACTGGAATGCCCTGATGGTAAAGAATATTTGCATTTTGGAGGCTTGACGGCAATAACCCATTCATGAGTTTCATAGGGCCGCGGTCTGTTTACCACACGTTTTAGCGAATGTATAATTACCTGACTTGCTAAAAGATTGAGAGCAAGAAGCGTACCGACCCTTTTGTTGTAAAGAAGAAAAAATAAAGCACTGGAAATCGCAAAAGTCAGCGATCCCAAATGAGTAAGGTTTTTAAAAAATATAGTAAGTCCTTTGCATTGAAATTTTCTGTTGAGTACGTAAAAAAAACTAATATCATTTTTAGTAATCATTGAAACGAATGTAGACATATCCATCCTCCATACAGCCCACACACCGAAAAATAAAACTGTGTCCAGACTACAGCTTTTATAAATCTATTTCACCGAACCACGGAAAAATTTAACTGTTCCTATTGTAATTCGGATTGTTTAATTTTAGCTAAACTTCACGTTAGCTTATAGTTAAATCTTTATTTGCCATAGAAGATTTGTCTTTCAAAAAATATATCCTGCAATTTTTTTGTTTTTCTCATTATGTTAACTCTATCAAGATGACATTTTTTATAGAATCTTCATATGATAATACATAAATATGTTAAAAGGGGTTTTTTTATGAAATATGCTTATACCTATAAACGGGATAAAAAGGACACCCGGGATTTCCGTTTTTCCGATTCCTTCTCTCCCCATAGAGAAGTTGTACTGCCGAGGTCTGTGGATTTGAGATCCAAATGCTCTCCGGTTTATAATCAGGGTGATCTTGGTTCCTGTACAGCAAATGCAGGTTGTACCTGCCGGTCTATGTTATTGAACAACAACACAATCAATTTGTCCAGGCTGTTTTTGTACTACATTGAAAGAGGTTTGGAAGGCGAAATAGGCAAGGATGCCGGAGCCTCCCTGCGGGATACCTGTAAATCTATCTATGAGATTGGTGTTTGCGAAGAAAAATATATGCCCTATGATGTAGAAAAATTTGCCCACCGCCCTTCCAAAGCCGCCCTTGTAAATGCAAGCCAATACAGGATCAAGGCCTATAAATCCCTGGCAAACCTGGATGAAATCAAACAAAACCTGGCATTCCGCCAACAGCCGGTATTATTGGGGATGGATGTCTATGAAAGCTTTGAGTCGGACGTTGTAGCCAAAACCGGATATATGCCCTTACCGACAAAAAATGAAAAAAGTCTCGGCGGACACGCAGTATTGGTTGTCGGGTATCAGGAAATGGTTCGCAGCTACGGTTTTATAAACAAACGCCAGACAAAAACCGGTTATCTTATCGTTAGAAACTCCTGGGGAGATAGTTGGGGCGATAAAGGATATTTCTACATGCCTTATGACTATGTCAGTCCTGTTTATACCTATGATTACTGGATTATGGAGTAAATATATCCGGCTTTTTGCAAGTCAAAAATCCATAGGGAAAAGATGCATGATCGGCAGTCCCGCCTCTGCCGGAGGAAAATTATAAGACCGCCGGCAGCAGAGCAAGTTATGCCTGTGGCTGTAGAGCCCTTTCCTCTGATTGTTGGTGTGTTGGAAAGCGGCTCTTTGTTTTAATATTGAAAAAACAAATAATTTGTTGCTGCAAAAGGTTATGTTGCATTGGCATTTTTTATTTTATACTGCTTTGGCGTTATCCCCGTATGCTTTTTAAAAGTGGATATAAAGTGGGTGTAACTGTTAAACCCTACCATTGCACTGACTTTGGAAACAGAGTAGTCCTTAGTAAGTAGCTCCATGGCCTTTAAAATCCTCATATTCGTAATATAGCCGGATATGGTGCTGCCCGTGGCCGATTTAAATAAACGCGACAGATAGAACTTGTCAAGGTGGACGTATTCAGCCAGCTGCTCCAGTGACAGGTCTGAAGACAGATATTCCTTGATGTAGGTAAGAACAGGCCTGATTTTCTGCAGGTGCACATCCTTGTTATGATCGTGAGGGATATAGTCCTCTGCACTGCGATAAAAGGAGTTTATGGCCAGCAATATCTCAACAAGCGTGATCCTTTTATAGATTTCTGCTCCATACACTTTATTCTTCAGGTAGTACCGGGCCTTTTTGATTAAATCCAGCAGTATCGCCGTCTGCTCCTCGGACAGATGGATGCACCGGTTAAAGTTCAATCCGGGATCCGTAAAATACTCCAGCAAATCAACACCCGGTATGGAGAACTGGCTGACAAATTCCGGTTTAAACAGTATGACATACCTCTCGTATTCCATATTGGATTTTGATGACGTCCTATGAATGTCCAGGTTGTTAAGGAGTACAAGGTCATTTTTTTTCAAGGAGTACACCTTGTCATCCAAATAAAAAAGCGTACCATCCGTTAAATTAAGAAAAATTTCAAAACGGTTATGGTAGTGTAGATATCTTTTATGTGCCTCTCCTATTTTATGACTAATGGAAAAATCAGCAGGATGGTTCTCCTTATAATACAGACCATTTTTCATGATCAACTCTCCCACTTTTCTAAATTCTTTAATTCAAGTATATAGTTCACTGAAATAAAAGTCAAAATATTTAAGTTTATTGCAAAAAATTTAATAAAATTGACCCGGATTCTGTTGTAGAATGAAAGTAATTGCTATTCATATACTACAGTACGGCAAAATCCGTGCACTACAGGATTATATACCGGAATAGAGTATGGGTCCTAAACAAAAAGTAAGGAGAAATACAGTATGGATATTATCACACAGTTAAAAGCTTTTGAGCCAAAACATAAATTTTTTATCGGAGTTGATTCGGACGGCTGCGCCTTCGATGCAATGGGAATCAAGCATACGAAGGTATTCATCCCCATTGCCATTAAACTCTGGGGATTGGAAAAGATAGAAAAAGAATATATAGAGACGGCAGAATTTGTTAATCTATATTCCGATTTGCGTGGAATCAATCGGTTTCCCGGACTTTTACTTACATTGGAATACCTGGAAGAAAGGACGGACGTGAAGCAATCGGGTGTAAAGCTCCCGGACTACAGTGCGTTACGGGAATTTGTTAATCTGAATGTTCCCCTATCAAACAGCTCCCTCAAAAAATTTGCGGAAGGTAGGAGGGACAAGTTTCTAACAGAGTTGATTGAATGGAGTGAAAGCGGAGACAAATTGTTCTCTGATCTGACAGAGGGACTACAGCCTTTTGCTTTTGTAAAGGAAGCCCTGGAAATGGCGTGCCGCCAGGCGGATACCATGATTGTGTCCGCAGCTTCTACCGTAGGTTTGAACAAAGACTGGGGTGAAGCCGGAATACTCAAATACATGACCCTTGTAGCCGGTCAGGAGGTTGGCGGTAAAAAGGAACAGCTTCAATATGCGGTTCGCGGCAAGTACGGCGAAAATTGCATACTAATGGTGGGAGATGCTCCCGGAGATATGAAAGCAGCGAAAGCAAACAATGCGTTGTTTTATCCCATCAACCCCGGACATGAAATCGAGTCATGGGAAAGGTTTTATAAAGAGGGCTACGAAAAATTTATTACCGGTCAATACGCCGGAGAATATGAAAACCGGTTAATTGAAGAATTTTTGAAGCTGCTGCCCCATGAAAAACCCTGGGAAACGTTGTAATATGGAAAGCAATACAAAAGCATTAAGGATTAATTTTATCCCAAAGGAGTAGACGTAATGAAACCCAGATCTAAAACTTTGTTTTAAGGTTTTTAACTGGGTTTCCTTTGTTAATGGGTCTATAAATGAAACTAGTGAACTCCTGTCTTAAGAACAACTTTAATGCACCCGTCGGTTCTTGTGTCAAAAATCTCATACCCATGTTTTGCTTGGTCCAGCGGCAGTTTATGAGTAATAATATCACTCGGATCAACCTTCTTATCTGCAAGCATCTGATAAAGGCGTGGCATATAAGGAATAACGGGAGCTTGTCCCATTCTCAAATTGATATTGCGATTCATCAAGTCTCCAAAGGGGAAACCGTTATACCTGGCACCATAAACACCGGTTACCTGAATCATCCCACCTTTACGAACTGCCTGGCTTGCCATAACAAAACTACCCAGAGCCCCACCTTGAAGCTTCAGACCTGTGGCCAGGTATTCAAGCGGTGTCATCTTTCCATCCATACCCACACAGTCGATTACAATATCCGCTCCACCTTGCGTAATTTCCTTTAAATACTCTCCAGTGTTATCATGTTGTTCAAAATTGACTGTTTCTACGTTGTTATGACGTTTTGCATGCTCCAAACGGTAATCGATATAATCCACGGCAATAACCCTTTTAGCCCCCATCAGCCAGCAGAATTTTTGTGCCAGCAGGCCTACAGGCCCACACCCTAAGACAATGACGGTATCCCCGTTTTTCACACCCGCATTTTCTACACTCCAAAAAGCAGTCGACATGGCATCCGACAGTAGTATCAATTTTTCATCTTCTACCTCGCTGTCCTCTGGAATCTTAAAAGGCGTAAAGTTACCATAAGGAACTCTCATATATTCGGCCTGCCCTCCAGGATACCCTCCAGTAGTTTCAGAGTATCCAAAAAAGCCGCCCATTTGACCATGTGGATTTGAGTTATCGCATTGACTTGTCAAATCGTGCTTACAATAAAAGCATTCGCCGCAGCTTACGTTAAAAGGGATGATTACCCTGTCCCCTTTCTTTAGTTTTGTCACTTCCGGTCCCACTTCCTCAACGACTCCCATGGGTTCATGTCCGATAATATAGTTTTTAGGGAGGTTTGGTATCATATCATGGATCAAGTGCAAATCCGAGCCGCATATCGCCGTAGATGTAATCTTTACGATAATGTCGTCCGGTTTGTGGATTGTAGGGTCTGCAACTTCTTTTACCTCTACATTTTTATTACCTTGAAATGTTACAGCTTTCATTATTTTTATTACCTCCTGGTTTTATAATGAGCAAGGTCACTATTTCCACCTTGATTTTTATGTGGCCTTATAGCGAATTTTATCTCCGGCTATATTATTATTACGATTGGATTCCCTAGCCGAGTTTAATAGTTTGGCGTAGCAAATGTACCGAGCCTGCTGGTGTCACCAGGGAAGAGCTGCAAATTGGCAATTTGAACTGCTGCCTGGGCTGACATCGTATCCAGTTTAAACTGTTCCCTCACATGGTAGGGATGGAACCATCCTTTATTCATCATAAGCTCAGAAACCTGGGTATGCAGGTCAATTGCAGCGTCCAACATGTTGCGCACCTCTGTTCTTGCCTCCGGATCTGCGATTTCAGTTAAGGCAATGGCGCAGTTTCTTATTCCACTTTTTGCACTAAGCAAAAAATTAAGGGCAATGGTTGAATCCACAAGTCCAGGCATTCCTTCTGCATTTTCAAGCTCCAGGTAGTCGTTTTTCATTGGTTTTTTGATCGCGTTTACCGGTTTCTTTTCATAACTCATTTGTGTTTCCACCTCCAATTATTGTGGTTGGGTTTTGCTTAATAATCCTTGCAATACATTTACCGCTTGCATGGATTGCTGTACATCTTTTTCCAGCAATCCTTTTAGCTCTTGGTCGAATACCACTCCCTGTACCAATTTTGATGTTGTCATACAAATGGTTTTGAAATTTAAGAGTTCGTGTATTTCCATTGTTTCATGCAGTGACAAATTTTGTGGCACTTGCATTCACCTCCTGTTTCTGAATCGAGAATATTTTCTCCTTATATTTTGGGCTTATGCAAAAATTTACAGCTCAGAATAAACTCTGTTAATTTGATGTGTCACGTCAGTTTTACCAGAAATAATTGTCACAATTCTAAAGGGGCCATCCCATAAATGTATAGGACAGCCCCTTCATATGTTTTCGTATGTCTCCTAGATAAGAACTACTGTACTTCATTTTCACATAGACGTAAAAATTTTACTTCCCGCAAAGTTCCTGGCATATTTTCCCGGGGGTACCCCAACCATGGCTTTGAAGGTTCGGATGAAATGCGAGTAATCGTTGAAGCCACTTTCAAAGCATGCTTGTGTGGTTGTCACATTTCCGCATTCCAGCATCTCCTTGGCTTTGATAACCCTGAAGCGTACCAGATACTGGTGGAAGGAAAGGCCGGTAATATCCCGGAACAAAGCATTCATTTGATGCCGATTAATGCCAAACATGTCTGCTGCTTCATCTGTTGTGATTTCGTGAGGATAGTTTGCATCAATATAGTTCATAACGGGTTTGATTATGGGGTAGGAAGCATGGGAAATTTCATTTTGCTCCAGCTTCGGGTCCTGTTGATGCATCACCTCATCAATGTATATCAGAATCTGTGCTAATTGAATTTTTACTTTTACATCGGCAGCATAGCACTTTTCACTCAATAAAGTGGAGAGTTCCTGAAAAAGACTTACCAGCTTCCCGGCTTCTTCACTCTTCAAAGCAATACGATGGGAGTTAGCGGGTTTTCTACGGGCAAAGCAGTTCAACAAATTTGTTTTATTGGTATTCATGGAACTAATGTAAAAAGGATCAAAATAAAGGATATACCTTTCATACTTCTTTTTATCATGAATTATGGACCTGTGAAAATCACTGGTGCTCAAAAGTAGCAAGTCATTGGGCGCGAGGACATACTGCTGGTTTCCGATCCAGAATTCCCCACCCTCTGTCAAAGCCAGATAGACTTCATAAACATTATGAAAATGGTAGTAGTCCATTACCCAGTTTGCTCCAATACTATGCTCAATTCGCACATCACTGCTATGAAGATTTTTAATCTTTTTATATTCCAACGCCATCCCCCTGCCTTAAAACTTGTTGCACTTTTGTATAGGAAGCTGCGAAAAAAGCGGTTCGATAAGTTTACTAGACACCCTGTGGTGTTCCTGCAAGTGGCCCGAAAAACATTATGCTTTTCACAGACTCCTATAGTATATCACAAAAATGCAAGAAATCGGTCCAATAATGCAATAAATAAGCAAGGAGTTTACTTTACAATGAAAGTAATATGAGGAAAGGATGTGCAATATGGATAGAACCGCTATTTCAGCCTTGATCGACAAGGTAGCTGACAAAATGCAGCATCTTGATAATGAAACCGGATTGACGGAAAAATGCCCCATTAGCATCATTAAAATGGACACCTGGGAATGGGCTCAGGGAGTGGGATTATACGGCCTTTATAAGTATTATGGGGAAACCGGAAAAAAGCAAATATTCGATTTTCTGGTAGATTGGTTTTCAGCTAATATAAAAAAAGGGATGCCTGAAAAGAATGTCAACACCATGTGCCCCATGTTAACCTTGAGTTTTCTGGCAGAGGAAACCGGTCGGGAAGATTTTAAGGCTTTGTGCAAGGAATGGGCCGAGTGGATAATGAAGGAGATGCCGCGGACCGAGGACCAAGGTCTTCAGCATATTGTATCCGGTCACTTGAACCAGGGTCAGCTTTGGGACGATACTCTTTTTATGTCGGTGCTTTTCCTTTCCAGGGCGGGAAAAATATTTAACCGTCCGGATTACATTGCCGAGTCCGTACGCCAGTTTCTGGTACATATTAAGTATCTGACAGATACTAAAACCGGGCTCTGGTTTCACGGGTGGACCTTCGAAGGCAGGCACAATTTTGCAGAAGCTCTTTGGGCTAGAGGGAACTGCTGGTACACAGCCGGTGTAGTTGACTACCTGGATATTGTAGAAAATCTGGACGAAGGTGCCAAACTGTTCCTTTTGGATACCCTGCGCTCACAGGTTGCCGCATTGGAAAAATTACAGCATCATAGCAGTATGTGGCACACGTTACTGGATGACCCTTCTTCCTATGTGGAAACCTCTGCTACAGCGGGTTTTGCCTACGGTATTCTAAAAGCGGTACGCCTGGGATATATCGACTCGCAGTATTTGAATATGGGAAAAAGAGCTGCTGACGCCGTAATATCACAAATCAGTGTGGACGGAACTGTACAGGGTGTATCCTACGGCACAGGGATGGGAACCACCCTCGACATGTACAGAAATATTCCCCTATGCCCCATGACCTATGGTCAGGCATTGCCCATTTTGATGTTAACGGAAGTTATGAAGCTCTCTTAATGCAGTAAAAACAAGGAAGGTTGGAGATAAATCACTTTCAGCCTTCCTTGTTTTTGCATCAAGCCTCTTTTCTGCCCGATGTACTGGCAATGTGCATTTCTTCTCTATATTTTGCAACCGTTCTCCTGGATATATCGATCCCTTTCCCATTGAGCAAGTCGGCAATTTTACTGTCGCTTAACGCTTTTCTTGCGTCCTCGCCCTGAATGATTTCCTTAATCATCAACTTAATGTTTTCTGCAGTGATATGAGTATTTCCACGGGTATTAAAACCATGGGAGAAAAAGTGTTTCAACTCAAAAACCCCCCAGGCGCATTGCAAATATTTATCCCGAACAGCTCTGCTTATGGTAGATTCGTGTACCGTCAGTTTCTCCGCAACATCCCTTAGTACCATGGGAGTAAGAAACTTTGGTCCTCGATCAAAAAAAGCCTTTTGGATTTCTACAATCACTCTGGCTACACTCAGCAGTGTACTATTTCTTTCCTCAATACATTTTAAGATCCAGTTGGCCTGTTCTGTTTTTTTTACTATATACTTTCTAGTCTCTTTATCGGAGGTATTATCCAGTATGTTTTTATAACATCTGTTAATGGCGATTTTAGGGTATGCAAAATCCTCAAGCAGCACCTCATAATAATTATTAAACTTAACTACTGCAATATCCGGAATAATATATAGAGGCTTCTCCCCCGTACTAAACGCACTACCCGGACGCGGGTTCAACGAACGAATGATGGAATACGCTTTTTTTATTTCTTCACGGGTAACGCCTACTTCTTTGGCAACTACATCCCACTGATTTTTACTTAGCTTTTCAAGATACTCATTGATTAACCGGTTCAGAAGAGGAGTTTTCATTTGCCTGTTTTCCAGTTGAAGCAGCAAGCACTCCCGCAGTTCTCTTGCCCCTACACCATAGGGCTCAAAGGACTGAATCAGCTTGAGCAAACGCATGACTTTATCCGGATTCGTGTTAAATACGAAGGAAACCTCCTCGACCCCGATATCAAGATATCCATTTTGATCCAGACATTCAATCAGATATTCTGCTATTTTGTAGTCGTCCCCCGATATCTCCAACAAATCCAACTGCACTAAAAGATGATCCTGCAAACGGTTTTCGTTGCAGGCAACATGATTTGAGAAATCAAAGGATTCACTTCGTTCGCTCTCCTCATTTTCATAACAATATACCCGATTACCCTTATCAAGGGTGTCCAGCCATTCCAGTTTTCTTCTCAGTTTCTCCGCCGGGCCGATTTCGGCATAATTGGGGGCAACTTCAATGACCGGGTTTTCAAGGGATACTTGCTCCACGTACTCTGTTAATTCCTGAGCGCCCATCTGGAGGATTTTGATGGATTGCTGCATCTGAGGCGTTACAATTAATTTTTGATTTATGTTTAATTGAAGCTCCATAGCCCCACCCCCTTATCCCTGAATAAGTTTGCACATCTCCATTACCGAAAGGAGGTTATGCAATGGCAAAAAGCATCTACTTCTATTATATACGATTTGCGTTATAAAGGCTACCGGTGTTTGGGCAGGTGTATCGCTGTATGATGGACTGCGTGGGCGGCCTCGTGAAGGGATTCCCCCACAGTTGGATGTGCATGGATGGTTGTTATCAATTCATTTACAGTGGCTTCCAATCGAATGGCCAAAGCACCTTCCACGATTAAATCCGTCGCCCTTGGGCCTGCCATATGAAGGCCCAGGATTTCATCGGTCACTGCATCTACCACATATTTTACGACTCCATGGGTCTCTCCCATGATCATTGATTTTCCATTGGCATGCAGTGGGAAAACACCGATTTTCACCTGATAACCTTGTTCTTTCGCTTGCCTTTCCGTCAATCCAACCGCTGCCATTTCAGGCTTGGTATATACACAATAGGGGATTGTTTTAAAATCAATGGCTGACGGCTTTTTCATAATTGCTTCCGCAGCGAGGATGCCTTCCGCAGAAGCAACATGGGCTAACATGGCACCCCCTTTGCAATCTCCTACGGCATAGATGTTCTCTATATTGGTTTGCATTTTCCGGTTCACACAGATCCTCCCCCGGTCCAGGTTTATACCGATTTCCTCCAGCCGCAGCCCCTTTATAACGGCCCTTCTCCCAATAGCAAGCAGTACTTTTTCAACGGCAAAAGACTTCTTGCCTTCCGCGTTGCTTGCAGCAACACGCATTCCTTCTCCTGTCTTTTCAATGCTTTCCACGGTAGTACCGGTATAAATCTTTACACCGGCCTTCGCAAGCTCTACTTTCAGGCAATTCACGACATCTTTGTCCATGGTGGCAACAATATCCGGCAGCATTTCAACCATGGTTACGCTGCACCCCAAACTGCTGTAAATACTGGCAAATTCGCTTCCAATGACACCTCCCCCGATAATACACATACTTTTGGGAACTTCTTTCAGGGAAAGGGCTTCATCACTTGTAATAACCCCTTCTGCATCCACTCCTGGGATAGGTACAATGGTGGGCTCGGAGCCGGTAGCAATAATAGCTGCGTCAAAATCTACGATTTGCTTCCTGCCATCGGCCAGTGCAACTTCTATCTGCTTTTTATTGAGGAATATGCCGTTTCCCATAATTTTAGCAACGCCGTTGCTTTTTAGCAGGGAATCGATTCCTCCCGTTAATTGTTTAATGATCTTCTCTTTTCTACTTTGCAGCTGATTCCAATCCACGCAGACACCGGATACCTTGATTCCCAGTTCTTTTGCATCCTGGCTCAATATGGTCAGCAATTCTGCTGTATGAAGCAATACCTTGGTCGGAATGCAGCCTACGTTCAGGCAAGTGCCTCCAATGTATTTTCTTTCAATCAAAGTCACCTCGGCACCCATTTGCGCCGCTCGTATTGCCGCTACATACCCCCCTGGTCCTCCACCAAGAACAACTACTCTCATACTTTTTCCTCCTTATAACAGTAAGATCATGGGGTTTTCAACATATTCCCTGATTCTCGACATGAACTGTGCCGCAACTGAGCCATCCACCGCCCTATGATCTGCTGTTAGGCTAAGATTCATCAACGGCTTGATAACAACTTGCCCATTGATGGCTACCGGTGTATCCACGATTGCATTTACACCCAAAATGGCTACCTCCGGTTGATTGATGATGGGTGTAAACATCTCCATGCCAAACATGCCTAGATTCGTAACCGTAAATGTCCCCCCCGTCATATCCTCTGCCGCCAGTTCATTATTCTTTGCTTTTGAAGCCAGTTCCTTAATCTCTCTGGAGATTTCGGCCAGTCCCTTTTTATTGGCATACCGGATCACCGGTACTACCAGCCCATCCTCCAGTGCCACCGCTACACCGATGCTGGCATAGTTTCTAAAAATCAATTCATTGCTATCAATGGAACAATTTAATAAGGGGAATTCCAGGAGCACCTGTGAAATTATTTTCACCAGCAGATCGGTATATGTCACTTTAGCTGTATTTTTCAACTGATTTCTCACAGCCATAAGCTGGGTGGTATCCACCCTTAGGGAATAAGTGACCGTTGGAGAGATCTCCTGGCTTGCCAGCATTCTTTTTGCAATGACCTTTCTCATTCCACTCATGGGCACCCGCTCTTCCTTCGGATTTACATAATTAAGCAGTTCTTCATTTTTATGATATGAAACTACATCGTCTTTCATGATTCTTCCGGCTTTGTGAATCTGCTGTATATCCACACCCAACCCTTCAGCCACCCTTGCTGCTGCAGGCGATACTTTTACCTTCTGCGCCTTGTTATTTTCCTTGTAATGGAGTACATCCTTTTTTGTGATTCTCCCTGAAGGGCCGGTTCCTGTCACCAGAGCCACCTCAACCTCAAGCTCTTCTGCCAGTTTCCTGGCTTTTGGCGATACTTTCCTTCTTCCATCCTCAACCGCTCCAACTGTCACAGAATTGTTTTGAACGATCTCCGTATTTCCAGTATGATTTTCATTCTCCTGCTTGCTTTCCTCTATAGCAGAACTTCCACTCCATAAGTCGGAAATATCTTCCTCCGCAGCACCGATAATCGCAACGGGTTTTAAAACTTCAACCGAACCTTCTTTCACCAGGATCTTCCGCAATACGCCAGTGGCTGTGGCTTCAATCTCATTTGTCAGCTTATCGGTTTCAACATCAAATAATACTTCCCCTGCAGCAATGGTATCACCTTCTGCCTTACGCCAGTTCAGTACCGTTCCTTCCGTCATTGTAAGCCCTAGTTTGGGCATAATAATAAACTCAGCCATGAAAATACCCCCACTTTTTTAGTAAAATAGTCACAGCAGCCTTCCATCGTCTATAGAGGCCGTTCAAAATAACCGCTCCGTTGTGCCATCTCCAGAGTTTTTTTAATGTCCACATGATAAGGACCGTTTCTGGTGATTCGAAAGGCCAAATGATCCCTTATTCTAAATTCAATCTCTCTTTCACCGTCGACAGCAATCATTCCGGTAAAATTCGCCGTATAAACTGACTCCTCATCCAAAGGTAACTTTTCCGGTTTTCCGATGCAGATTGGAATTACCAAACCGGCACCGATGGGAGCCATAAGTTCACAATACCTTGCGTTGATATCGGCACAAGCGCCAAAGTCATCTTCCTCGCGTACAATCAGCTTCATGCCCAAAACGGAGGAAAATCCGATGGAAGCAGGATGGCATCTGGATACAAATACCTTTTCCATATCCTCCATATCCCAAATCGCTTTTGCACCCCTGACCAAGCTTTTGGAAATCACCGCATCCACCAGGGCAATATCCATAAAGCTGCCGTTTCTGTAGATTTCTATTCTCTTATCCTTTTTGCATACATCCTGTCTGGCAAACCTGCCGGAAGCTACAACTCCAGCCGCCATTCCGGCTACCGTTCCCTCCATCATCTCCGGATAAACGTTATTGGTTCCCGTTGAAATCCCAATTAACGGTATCTGACGGATCCCTTTTGCAACAGCCCGGTGAGTTCCATCTCCTCCCAGCACCACCAGGCACCCTACCTTCATATCTTCCAGCATGCGAGCAGCCATCGTGCTATCTCCTGCGGCGGCAGATATCCGCATATCGAGGATCTCCACCTTGGCTGTAAGCTCTTTAGCGGTTTGCAGTTTATCCAGGGCCTTATACCCCATTTGATTGGTCTCCGGCATGATATAAATCCTGTCAACACCACATTGCTGCGCGCCGAGGATAATTCTTTCCATCATATTTACCTTTTCGTTGTTATCGATGACCGTTGCATGGGATACAAGCCGCCGGATGTCTTTTCCGGATGCAGGATTCGCTATTATACCTATTGAGGACATGTTTCCGTCACCTTCCCCTTACCTATGGGAGACTGTAAAAAGTGTAAATTCTCTCAGGAGCAGAGAATGTGTCTTGGGGATTGAACCAATATTGTCAGGGTAAGCTGCAACCCTCACCCCCTGGCCCCCTCTCCCAAGCTTGCTTAACATTATACACATCTGTGGAAATATCTGCATAATTTGCATATTCAGTGTCGCCGCGGGTTGAAACCCACGGCTATTAGAAAACCAAGTCGGTTAAAACCGACTACAAAAGATAGGGATTAGTCCTCTTCAGAGGACTTGGTTTTTTAGCAGCCGCGTGTTTTAACCCGCGGTGGATGGGTGCTTCAACACTTATTACAGTCTCTTCCAACGATGTGTATAATGATAAGCAAGCTTGGCAGATGGGGAACGCTGGTTCGCATTTGTGTTAAAGCCCTTCCACCGAGCCCGGTAGAGGGATTTAGGGTGAGGACTGATGCTTACCCTGACAACATTGGCTTTGTCCCCATGGCACGTTCTCGGGAATTCACCTCTATACTCCCTTTTTTCTTAGGCCCCCTCTGGAATATTCAGAGGGCACCGCGAAAGAGCTCCTTTGGTTTTCCTCCGTTACAACATGCTTTTAATTCCGTGAATAATATCCTTCGCACTGGGAAGAACATAATCTTCCAACTCCGGGCTAAATGGGATGGGTGTGTTTAATGTGCCGATCCTTACCACCGGAGCATCCAATTCATCAAAGCACTCTTCCGCAATCGTCGCAGAAATCTCGCCTCCAAATCCACCTCTTTTATTTTCTTCCGTGACAATCAACACCCGATTGGTTTTTGCCACAGATTTGAAAATGGCATCTTTATCTAAAGGATACAAGGATCGCAAGTCGATGACTTCCACATCAATCCCCTCTTTTGAAAGTTCCTCCGACGCATGTAAAGCGTCGTACACCTGCTTGCCGTAAGTAATCACCGTGACATCCCTGCCTTCTCTTTTTACCTTCGCTTTACCGAAAGGAATCGGTTCAACCTTATCTTCCACCTCTCCTTTTACAGCGTAGAGTGCTTTATGCTCCAGATACATGACCGGATTATCGTCTTCGATGGCTGTCAGCATAAGCCCTCTTGCATCTTGCGGATTGGAAGGATATACGACTTTGAGTCCGGGTATATGGGTAACCCAGGCTTCGAGAGATTGGGAATGCTGTGCCGCTGCCCGTACGCCTCCGCCGGCTGGCAAACGGACCACCATGGGCACGGAAATTTTCCCGCCGAACATATATCGCATTTTTGCAGCCTGATTCACGAGTTGATCCATCCCTACCGTTAGAAAGTCCACAAACATCAATTCCGCAATGGGCCTTAACCCGGTAGCTGCAGCTCCTACTGCCGATCCGATAATTACACCTTCGGAAATGGGGGTGTCCTTTACCCTCTTTTCGCCAAATTCTTTAAACAGTCCTGTTGTGACACCAAAGCACCCTCCAAAAGCACCCACATCTTCCCCCAATATGAACACATTAGGGTCTTCCTGCATTTTAATCCGCATCCCTTCCCGGATTCCTTCAGCATAGGTTATTTTTCTCATCTGACACGTACCTCCTCAATGATGTCGGAATAAATATCTTCCACTGCAGATTCCTTCGGTGGTGTACTGCTGGTCAGCGCAAAATGGATTGCTTCCTCAATAAGCGTATTGACCTCTTCTTGAATTTCTGACTGCTGCGCTTCTGTCAGGACGTTGTTTTTCACCATGAATTCTTCCAGTCTCGAAATCGGATCTCTTTTCATCCACTCCTTAACTTCTTCCTGCTCCCTATAGGTTGTCGGGTCTCCCTCAAAATGTCCCCGGTGCCGGTAGGTTTTACACTCAACCAATGTGGGTCCTTTCCCTTCCCTTGCCCTTTTTACCGCCTCATTCACCGCTTCATAAACGGCAAAAACATCATTTCCATCCACAGTCACCCCCGGCATGCTATAGGCTGCTGCGCGGTCGGCGATATCCGTAATGGCCTGATGGCGGGCCTGGCTCATGGATATTCCATATAAATTATTTTCGCACACAAAGACCACCGGCAGCTTCCAGATGCTGGCTAGATTCATCGCTTCATGGAATGTGCTCTGATTGGTGGAAGCATCCCCGAAAAAGCAGACGCAAACCTGGTCCGTCCCCCTGTATTGTGCGCTCAGTGCTGCGCCGGTGGCAATATTGTGACCGGCACCTACAATTCCATTGGCGCCCAAAATCCCTTTGGTAGCATCTGCGATATGCATGGAGCCACCTTTTCCTTTGCAATAGCCGGTCTCTTTTCCGAAAAGCTCTGCCATCATGTACTTAAGGTCCCCACCCTTGGCCAGGATATGGCCATGGCCCCGATGGGTACTTGTAATATAGTCCGTATCGTTCAAATTGGCACAAGTGCCGGCGGCCACAGCCTCTTCCCCAATATATAAATGAACAAATCCCGGTATTTTGCCTTCTGCGAAAAGATTCATCGCTTTTGTTTCAAATTTTCGTATTTTCAGCATTTGCCAATACATTTTTACAATCAATTCATTTGATATTTTCAAGATATTCCCTCCCGATTACTCGTTTTTTATACCTACTTCGATGCAGGCCAGGGCCACTTCAATAGAATCATCCTTGTCTCCGAAACGCGAATAATAAAGTCCTGGAACCGTCATTCCCCCTGAAACCGCTTTTACATACTTTCTGCCCAGGGGCAGGCATTTTTTTATTTCTTCCTCATTGATCTCCGTTGGCCTTGAAACCCCGATGGTGGCATGTACAACCACCTTTTCATCCATATCCGCCTCTGCAATACCCAATACTTCCTTCAAGCCGATTAAACAACTTTTGGAGATGGCATCCCTTACTGCCTTTTGTGCTGCTTTGTTGACGTCCTGCCCATGCATATCCATACCGATTCCAAATTCAATCACATAGCGACGCGTACCAACCACTCTCCTCAGAACAACTCATCCCCGCTCCTGTTTCCCAATCCGGGATGAATATCAAATCGTACAACACCGACCGCAGCCTTTCCTTTTACCGCTTCAGACACTTCCACAACACCCCTGTATCCAAAGCCCCCACACAGTTCAATTGCCGTGTAACCCTCCTCCACTAATTTTTTTGCTACCTCGACCGCCGACTCATAAGAACTCACACCGACGATCACCAAATGTACTTCTTCCGTTTCCACCTCCGACTTGTGTATATTCGGCTCCGCCTTTGGTGCCAGAAATAGGAATGCCGCCTTTAAGCCCATGGCCCTCGCTCCTTTCTCTCCCTTTTGATAACACTGCTGTACAATAAAATATATAAGCAAATTCCGTGCCAACATTGAAATCCTTCTGTAAACTTCATTCATGGAAAGAAATAAGGCATTTTAAAGCTTGGTCTTGAAGGAAAGAGAAAAGAAATTCCCATTTTGGGAATGCCGTGGGAAATTTGTCTCATTTTAAAACTGCAAACCCCTTTGCCCCTATAAAAAAATTCCCAAGATGAAATCTTCCAATTTCATCTTGGGAATTTTTTCAATCATCATAAATATTTTTCACAACTTACCTTACCCCTTTATCCTGCGGATGCAGTTATTGAAAAACAACTTTTCTACTGCCCGAGGATAAGTTTATACCATACTCCCCCATCTTTCGGTAAATGGTTGACTTCCCTATATTCAGAAGCTTCGCCGCCGCAATCACATTCCCGTCGCATACGTTCAAGGCGCTTATGATGCTCTCTTTTTCGATCTGCTGAAAATTTTTATTCTCATAGGATACTTTGAACTTCATAAAGCCCTCATTTTGTTTTTGTGGTAAACAGGAATCATCAATACAGTCTGTCTCGCATAAATAATACGCTCTCTGAACGGAATTCTGCACTTCCCGCACATTTCCCTCCCATTCAAGTTTTTCGATTGCCTCTTTGAAGGAACTGCTAAGATATTTAGGATTATGAGGGTTTTCATTATTTAAGGCTTCCAGAAAAAACTCTGCAAGTTTGACAATGTCTCCTTTACGTTCCCGTAATGGGATCAACTTAATATTAATAACATTTAAGCGGTAGTACAGGTCGCTTCTGAAGGACTTCCGGGATATTTCCTCAAGGAGATTCCGGTTGGTGGCTGCAATCACCCGTACATCCAGGGATCTCTCGTGTTTGCCGCCGATCCTTCGGATGGTATGGTTATCCAGCACCCGCAGCAATTTCGCTTGAATCTCCAATGGAATTTCCCCAATTTCATCTAAAAATATCGTTCCCCCATTGGCAAGCTCAAACTTTCCCGGATTTCCCTCCCGCAGGGCTCCTGTAAAGGAACCTTTATCATATCCGAAAAGCTCGCTTTCCACCAATTCCTTTGGCAGTGCAGCACAATTAATGGCAATAAACGGGCCCTCCGCCCTTCTGCTGGCATTATGAATGGACTGGGCAAAAAGCTCTTTTCCCGTCCCACTTTCTCCTTCAATCAAAACAGTACAGTTGGTTTTGGCAATTTTTTTTGCAAAGGAAATGATCTCCAACATTTTTTTATCCTGGGTAATGATATTTTCAAATTGGTAGTTGGCTTTAAACCCTACGATTTGATTGACTTCCTTTCTTACCTGTTTTGATTCTCTGATGATTAACCCGGCGCCGATCACGTTATGATCGAATTCAATAGGAAATATATTGAGCATGCAATCGATCCGGTTGTTTTTTACAGTTAAGCTGCAGTCCGTATACCGCACATGCTTTTTTTTTCGAAACACGGTATTTTCAACATCCACATCCTTCAATATGTCTTTTACGTTCAGTTTGTAGACCTCTTCCGTATTCAACATAAAAATGGAAGCAAACTTATTATTGACATTTTTGATTTGATACTCCTCATCAATGATCATCAACCCGTCCAACATCGATTCAAAAACCGTATCCATCAATTTATAGGTTTCCAGAATCTTCATTTGCTTCTCGATGCTTTTTGCAGCAGAAACCGCAATACCAAAGGTATGGATATGAACATCCTGCACCCTCCCCGACAAATCCAGACAGCCGATAATATTCCCTCTGCTGTCATGGATGGGTGCTGCAGAACAGGTCCAATCATGGTGGGTGATACAATAATGCTCTGCGCCTACAACTTGAATGGGTTGGTCAATCGCTAAAGCAGTCCCGATTGCATTGGTCCCCACGCTTTTTTCATCCCATTTTGAACCCGGTAAAAAATTAAGATCCTGAGATTTTATTCTAATGGGGTCTGTAATCAGCGCATCCAGAATAATGCCGTCTTGATCCGTTATAACTACACTGTACACAGTGTCTTTAATAATCTCATATACGCTGTCCATAATGGGTCTAGCAATGGACAGGAGCTCTTCTTTTACTTTGATCCGGGAATCAAGTTCTTTTCCAGACACTTCCGGTCCTATACCTCCATAGGGATCCGTCCCCAGATTCCTACATCTTTTCCATGATTTCGATATCTCTCTTCGGGTGTCCTCCGATATTTGATGATTGACTATATAATTTTCCCAATTATCCTTGGATTTTTGAAAGCTTAGCATGACAACTCACCTCCTGCATTCATACTTATAGTATATCACTGTTTGCATCGGCTTGAACAGATAGATCAACAAGGATACCGGAAAAGCATAAAAACGTACACCGTAAAGGCCCAATTTTTTCTCATAAAAATCCCGAGGTATGGGTTCTTTTTCTAAAAACTATTTGTATAATTTCTGTCGCGCACCCGCATAGCGAGTGGTTCTTTGTTTCGCTGGCGAGCCCAACAGGCTAAAGCCCATAAAAATAAAAACAAATAAGGAGGCTTGAGGTGATTTCACCTCAAGCCTCCTTATTTGTTTTTACGCGGCAGAAATATTTGTATAGACATGATTTACCGTCTATTTCTTATTTTTGTACAAATTCTTTCCAGCAGCTCTTCAGCAATTGTATCCATATCCTCTCTCAAGCTCAGTGTATGTGCCATTTTTCTTGCGCTCTCTATCATAGTGGGATTATAAACAGCCTGAGAAACCGCCTCCTTCAAATTCTTTTCCGCCAACTTCGACTTATTGATAGGATGAGGTCCAAGCTTAAGACTATGTACTTTTGCCCCCCAGTAAAACTGGTCGACCATCTGTGGAACAATAACCTGCGGTACTCCGGCCAATGCTGCCGTATGTGTAGTTCCAGCCCCTCCGTGATGAACCACGGCCGATACCCATGGGAAAAGCTTGTGGTGGGGAGCTGCATCAATGACTTTAATCCTGTGATTTTGAAGATTTTTGCCCAAATCCGCCCAACCTTTTTGGATTACTGCACGCAGATCAAGGTCTTTAACGATCTTCTCAATTATTTCGACGGTTTGCTCCCCCGTCTTGTCAGACATACTCCCGAAACTGAAAAATACCGGTGGTTTCCCTGCTCTTACAAAGTCCATCAGATCGGATGCAAGCTCCTCATTTTCAAACAGATGCCAGTAACGGGTTTGATAATACGCATCCGTAACATCCGAAGGGACGGGTGCCAATTCTTTATCAACAACTGCTAGAATATTCTTCCTGGACTCCGTACAGAATTCCTCCAAAGGCTTCAAACCGCAGTTTTTCCTATGCTTATTGATAAATTTCTTACCAATGGCATTTTCCTTTATATCATTGACTTTCCAGAATAAAGAGTTAAGCCATTCCGGATTATTTTGACGTGAAACTCTCCAGGGTGGGTGCTGGACTGATTTAAAAACCTGTACTGTGTGCCATACCTGATAATAAGAAATTCCATAAAGCTCTGCCATCAACGGTACGGCATAATTTCTTGCGCTTCCGATTAAAAAATCAGCATCCTTCACTGTTTCCTTCAACCCTTCACACTGGGCTGAAATTTCTGAATCCAGCAGCTCGGATATTTCTTTTATTGGCAGCTTTTCCCCCGCCTTATCCACAACCATTCTATAGTCAAAACTTATGGCTTGATGGGGCAGACCGTACTTCTTACACAAATCCGCAGCATTTTGAGGAACCACCAGCAGTATTTCATTTCCTGATTTCCGAAGGGAATTGCCTAACGCTATAAAGGGCCTTATATCCCCTGTGGTTCCCACAGGACTGAGAACAATTTTCATGTCGCCTCTCCCCTTTTTATACTAACACTCTACACTATTAGTATAAATCCCAGGAAGCTTATTGTAAATAACTGGGATTCCAATTCTCAGTTGGTCGGTTATCTGTTTACCCGTTGGTATTTCATTAAGAAATAGCGGCCGGCTGAGCAAATCTAACTCCCATTTCAAAGGCTTTTTCACAATCCTTCGGGAACTCTTCCTCCCGTCTCCTTGCTTTTTCCTCCGCATTAAACAGTGTTGCTACATACTTGGAATAATCGTCAAACTGATACGTATCGGTAACAATCAGCGATTCTGAAACTCCGAAAATGTGTTTCATAAACATTTCACCAAACATAAAGTGCTGCTCGTATCCCAATTCTTTCATCTGGCTCCCGGTCGCGCCCATCGTATAGATGAAACCCGCCGATATTCTCTTTTTAAAAAGGTTTGACGGATTTATATCATACACCAGATACGGATAAAGAAGCCTTTCCATAAATGCTCTCATTTCTGCTGTAGCCGTTCCAAAATAAATTGGCGATCCCAGAATTATGGCATCGGCTTCCTCAACTTTCTTGAGAATCGGCGCCAAATCATCCTTTACAGCACACTTTCCATAACTTTTACCCTCTTTCATCTTACAGGCAAAGCAGCTCATGCAGCCTTTGTAGGTAAGGTCATAAAGATGAACAAGTTCTGTCTCCGCTCCTTGTGAAGCTGCACCTTCCAATGCCTTATTTAATAAGATTGCAGTATTCCAATTTTTTCTCGGGCTCCCGTTAAAGGCCAGTACCTTCATAAGCTCTTCCTCCATCACCGTTTCATTATATAGTATTTCGCACGTCTCCTGGTCAGGCTTTCTCATATCGTAAGTTACCTATAGGAGCATAGCTGATTTACTATATAGATATTATTATATAAAAGTAAAAAATGTGCAGCAAGAGAAAGAATAGTTATAACTATACAGTGGTAAGAGCGAAAAGAAGGAAGTCCTATGACCTCCTCCTTAACCAGTAGATTTGATTTTATACGTTCCACTGTCACTGTACAATTTGATTTAGCTGCTGCCCTAATTCCTCCAACTTTTTAAATTCCTGTATGATTGTCTCAATCCTTGTGTTTTGCTCAATAATGCTTGCTGTCACCTGCTCCACGGAAGCAGAAGTTTCCTCGGTGGTACTGGAGATGGAATACGCCTCATTTGCAATATCCTCCGAACCACCCTGCAGGTTTTTGATCTGTTCATCCATTTCCTCTGCCTTATTTAGAACCTGAGTAGTATTGTCATGAATATCTTCAAAGATTTTTTCCGCATTCTTAGCCGCCGTTTGGCTGGAATGGAAAGAGACAAGTACGGTATCCACCTTTTCAGTGGCCTGTTTCGCTTTATTCTGTAATTCATTTAAAATCTGCACAATTTCCGCTGTGGAATGCCTGGAGTTTTCCGCCAGCTTTCGGATCTCATCCGCAACAACAGCAAAGCCCCTGCCGTGTTCTCCCGCCCTTGCCGCCTCTATTGCGGCATTTAAGGCCAGCAGATTGGTTTGGCTGGCAATTTCATTGATGACATCCAAAATACTGCCGATCTGCTGGGACTGGTTATTCAACTGTTCCATCAACACTACCGTATCATTGATGTTTTCACCCACGTCATTAATTTGCTGCTGCAAAGTTTTTACTTCATTGTTTCCTTCATTGGATATATCCACTGTAGAACCGGATAAAATCTTCATGGAAGTAGAGGTTTCAGACAACGCAGTTGCTTCCTGACTGCTTATGGCAATGGATTGTTTGATATCATTGACACTTTGCACCTGCATCTGAATGCCGGAAGCGATTTCGGAAGCCACCGTGGTAATTTCTCCCGATATATGCCCCATAGCTTGCACATGGCTTATGATGGAGCGATTGAAATCATTCAGGGTTGTTGTAGTTTCCCGGATCTTCTCAAACATCGTTTCCAGTACGTTTTTATCCTTTTTGAGCCTTTCCCCCTGTTCCTCCAGGGATTTCTTCATCTTGTTTCCAAGCCTCGTCTGAAAAGCCAGAACCGTTGTAATCAATACCAGGTATAAATTCATTGAGATCAAATGCCGGGTGCTTAGCCCTGAAAACATGGTATCCTGAAATGCTATAAAAAAATAGTTGGTAAAGAAAAGATTCACAATCCCTGTTAAAATAATGGGAATAAAATCGTGATACAAGGTAACAACAGCTAAACAGTAATATAACAAAAGATAATTGCCTATATGGGGATTGGAGGAAATAATCAAATAGGAAAGAACAGCAAGACCTGCAGTAATTATATATTTTACCTGGCCCTCCAACACCCTTTTATAAGTGCAGAAGGTTGACGTTCCCCCAACGAAAGTTCCGATCACAGCCAAGGAAATAACTGTACCCTGGGGCACCTTATTCATAATATCCACAACTAATCCCAATGCCAAAGAAATCCACATCAGTTTGACTACCAGCTTGTTCCTGTCAAAAATCATTGTACTATCCATGCGTACCTCCTCATGTACTTACTTGCTCAAACACAATACTTGTTTATATGAACCGGGCAATATCATTGGCCGCAGTAACAGCCTCCCAAACCCTTCCAGGCTGCCTTGCATCCCCGATCAGAAAAATCTCCTCTGCAACCTTCTCCTTGCGGATTTGATCATATAAAGCATCATTCGCCCTGCCTCCGGTGGAAAAAATAACATAATCGGCCTCTATAGGAATCACTTCCACATCATCAGGTTTCAGCTTTTTATCAAAAGGATTATGAATATTTTCCGGTACAAGGGTAATCCACGGTGTATACGGATTCTTCCTTCCTTTATTGGCTTCTATGTACACCGTACCGGCATCAAATTTCACCGCCCTGGAGGCTGTGTATGCCTTGACCGGTATCTTTATGGCATCCGCCGAACGGCCGGTGGAACTCCCTTTTCCCATCATCATCCAGAGCAGCATGGCCCGGTTGGCATGAACAACTCCCGTCATCAAATCCGGCAGCATCTCCACAACAGTCACATCCAGTTGCTTCTCCCATGCCAGCGTATAGGCAAGCTCGCAGCCTACGACTCCACCACCGATAATGACTACTTTTTTCACATCCGTGGGCAGCTCCATATCCCCATTGAGAAACTCTCTTGCCTCACAATGCCGGATATTATCCTTCCCTTCAATACCAGGTATTGCCGGCTTCAGTCCGCTGCTTACAATAACTGTATCATACTGCCCCTTTATATCCTCTGCCCTTATTTCCTTATTAAATACAATCTTCAGCCCCTTGTCCTGCAACCGCTCCATCTGATACTGAAGATTCTCAAGGTACTTTCCAACATCATGCTTGATTTTCGGCTTGCTTCCTGCAACCAACTGGCCGCCCAACTTCCCGCTTCTTTCATATAGGGTCACCTGATGCCCTCGCAATGCCAGTGTTTTTGCAGCTTCACAGCCACCCGGACCTGCTCCGATAACAGCGACTTTTTTTATCAATTCCGCATTTTGAAGCTTTTTGCTGTCCTCAAATCCTGTATAAGGATTAACAGAGCAGCAAGGATGGCCTCCGAGAATAAATGACTGTATGCAGCCTTCCTGGTCGCCAATGCAATGAATAATTTCTTTCGTCTTACCCTTTCTCACCTTTTCAGGCCAGTACGGGTCTGCCAGCAGAGGCCTGCCCAGCATGACAAAATCTGCCCAGTCCTTGTCCAGAACCTGCTCTGCCTGATCCGGATCCCCCATTTTACCCACAGCAATCACGGGAGTAGTAATTCCTTTCTTTTGGAAATACGCCTTCAGCTTTCCTGCTGTTTCCTCCACATAGGCAGCATCCTTAAAGTAGGCTGGAGGATGGGGATAAAACCAGTTATCATAGCAGCCCTTGTCCACATCGAAAGCATCGACACCTGCCTCGGCCAAAATCCTGCACAATTCAAGTCCCTCTTCTTCCTTCCGTTCCATACCGTGAAAATTCTTTTGGAATACTTCCTTTCCGTAGGATTCCTCCAATGCCTGCGTCAGATCGATCCGGTAAATAACAGGGAAATTCTCTCCGCATCTTTTTTTGATTTCTCTGACCACATCTACTGCAAATTGCGATTTATTTTTATATCTCCCCAGTTTTCTCCGGTTCCAGGGAGCAGAAGTCAACTGATCCATCAAATAACCTTCATGACCATGAAGCTGCACGCCATCCGCCCCCGCTACCTTAGCGTTCACAGCACTCTGGCCGAAATTTTTAACGATTTTCCTGATCTGCCTGTCCGTTAAAGGAAGATGAGGAATCTGCGGAACATAAAAGTTACGGTTCACAGAAGCTGACTTGGGGATTTTTCCCTTGAGTGCACATTCCGGAGAGCCTACGCGTCCCATACCTGCCGTAAGCTGGACAAACAGCTTTGCATCATAGGAATGAACAGCAGCAGTGAGGTCCCGCCAACCCGAAAGCCTCGTTCTGGATGACCCGTCAATTCGGGGAAAATATGTGGTATCACTGTCTTCGGAAACAGTGGGATCGATTCCCTGGGATACTGGAACCAACCCTGTAATCAGAAGACCCGCTCCGCCCTTCGCCCTTTCAGTAAAATACTCAATCATTTTCGGCAGCGGTCTTCCGATGGGGTCTGCCATATTGATATTTCCCATAGGAGCCATAATGATCTTATTCTTTACTTTGCATTTTCCAATCCAACCTGGCGCAAACAGTTTGTCATACATAAATTATCTTCTCCTTTTATGTGTATACAGTTACAGTTCCGTCTTCTGCAATGTTAATTTTTTGTCCATCCTTAACATAGGCAAGAAAGCTCTCTCCCAGCTGATCGATGGTGATAATCCGCTGTCCTACCCATACGTCGGCCAGTATGACCCCGGCTGCAGCCAGAGAGTCGATATGCTCGGCAAACAACATGGCCTTTGGGCCGATGCCAAGTTTAGCAATGGCTTCCAGCACCATTCCTCCCGTGGTAGAACCAATCGTTTTGGGTAGGCAGATAATTTTACCCGTTAGTTCTTTATTAAATAAATCCCTGTTGTTCTGGTCGGAGCCGATCACAGTTTTTGCTTTTTTTAAGGCACTTTTTTGAAAGGTAGCCAGGATATTCAGTCCCTCGTGGGTAACCACCGATTCTCCTTCTATATTCCCAGGCAGTATCGGTCTTCCTTTAAAAACTTTTTCCATAAAAATCCCCCTTACGCCGTTATAATTTCCAATATTTTCTCATCTGTATAAAATCTCGCGGTAGTGTAGGTTCTCAGTTTATTGGAATTGGTAATAACCGCCTGCTTTGCGCAGAGGGGATTATTCATATACATCAGCGGGCAAATGGCCGTGATGGAAACCCCTGAAGAAATCAGCCTTTTATAGAAGGGCAAATCTTGTCTGAATTTTTCAATTACTTCCGGAGCAGCACTGAATATGGTTCGAACCTTGACTTTTGTTTTTCCGCTTTTTTTAAGAGCACAGTCAATCGCTTCCGCCCAATAATACATTTGACTCAGAGATAGATGCGGGCAACCTATGAAACAGACCTGCGGCCTGGCATTTTGATTTTTCCACATGATGGGATAGCTATTCATGACTCGTTCCAATTCATTTTCATCCAGCACATAGGTCTGGTATCCTTCTGCCAGGAGCGCCCTTCCCTGTTCTATTGCTTCCGGGGTTATGTTTTCGACATGGTACAGACCTACTGCACCGTTGGAAGCGCTAGCCGCCCCCATATCCTTCAAATAATTTTTTGTGTCTTCGTAAATTCCCTTGCCGAGAAATTGATCCAGACCGACAATGTAAGGCACATCCTCCATGACCTTCATACCTATGGCACTCCCTAAAACCTGCGGATTGGGAAGCTTCTCCGTTTTCACTTCCACTCGCCATTTCGCTTTTCTTCCTTCATCGGTAAGCAGCCCGAATTCTGGCGTCTTTCCAATAATCCCCGATAGAAGCTCAATGACACCGGAGTTGCGGTTGGTCCTGGCTCCAATCACCGAATTGGCATAAACAACCGCGGAGGATTCCGCCCATGCCAAAACATCCCCTTTGGCAGGAATGTTACCTACCTCAGGAAGATAACAGGTACAGGTAAAAGCTTTTTCGCTTTTAAGGCCTACTTTTTCTAGCTGTTTCTCATAGTTCTCCTGTTTTCCATACATGATTCCGAAAACTATTTTTTGCAAAAGACTGCATTTAACATTTTTATAATCCAATGGCCTTGGATCCACCGTAAAGGGATACTCCGTCCTGAGACCCGCCTCTATCAACTCCTCCATCATGTCAAACACGGGTTCCAGGATGGGAATTCCGAAAGATGTTACAAGATGCACCGGGCCATTTACAGGGATCAGTCTTTCAGCACCGAAGGCGTCTCCATAAAGAACTACCGATTCCATAGCCTTCCGAAGTGCCTCTCCTTTTTCCCCTCTCAATAATCCCTTTTCCTCTTCTGTAAGATGCATTTTATGTTCTATCACTTTTTCTACCTTCTTTATGTTAGAGTAATTATTGGTTTTCCGCCATTTACTATATAATGATTTACAGAAAATGCAAATCATTGTTTTTTGTACATATATTTATGGTATATATCGGATAAAAATTTGAAACCTTAAGCTGAATGTAGGTTTCTTATGCACGAAGTTTTCCTTATCCAATTGCTTTAAGCCCACTTAAAAAACTCAATGTCAAAGTGAATTTCAGTAAAATAGACCTCTTTCCGCTTGGGAAGACCAACCTTCCCTTTCCCATCCTGCATCGTTTCAAGTTCGTCAGGACATCAAGAAATATACCTTTTCCACACCCGGACGAACCTAACAAAACAACAACTTCTTTCTTGTGTATACTGAAACTGATATCCTCTGGAATTTAAATGCAATTTAACATTTACGAATTTCATATTCCTCTTGTTAACTCACCCTCGTATATAGTTTAAAAGTTTAATTATGTAAAATATATAAAAAATATTAATTTTATGTTAATTTTGTAACAATCTAGAATTAATATGCTATAATTGTTTCTGATGTAAATTTAAACCATTTTGCATCAAATTCCATATAGCTCTTAGATCATAAACATAATGCAGAGGAGTGATTTTATGAAAATAAGCAGAAGGGATTTTTTGAAGTGGTCTGCTGCTGCTGCAGCGGCGCTTAAATTAAACTATGACATGGACAAGTTTAATTCCGTTATGGCTGCGGAATCTGATCCACCGGTAATCTGGCTTCAGGGTGCAAGCTGTACGGGTTGCTCCATATCAACATTAAACGTTACAAATCCCACAACCATTGATGATGTTTTACTGCACAAAATCAGTATGAAATATCATCCAAACCTGTCTACCATCACAGGTGATTCTGCAATGCAAACCATTGACAATGCAGCAAACCAGTATAGAGGGCAGTTCATCCTTGTACTGGAAGGTGCAGTACATACGGGCAGTTACAAGAATTATACCGTTATAGGACAGCTTAATGGACAGGATGTTACCATGTATGATGCTGTCTTAAAATATGGCCAAATGGCCAAGTATGTCGTTGCAGCAGGCGCTTGTGCTTCTTTCGGGGGAATCCCTGCTGCCGGAGTAAATTCAGGTACCTGCACTTCAGTGGAGACAGTGCTCTCCGGGAAGACAAGCAGCCCGGTAGTTAATTTGTCAGGATGTCCAGTTCATCCTACAGTACTGGTTCAAACCCTAATCGATCTCATCCTGACCGGAGTACCTTCCTTGGATAGCTATAACAGGCCCACAAAATATTACGATGTAAACATCCATTCAATTTGCCCAAGAAAGGGACAGGTCCAAGTATCACAGCCTAATGTAATCGGTTGTTACATGCCCATGGGCTGCAAAGGTCCCGGATGTAAAAATGTATGTCCATCGATGAAATGGAATAATGGGCAGAATTTTTGCCAGACTGTAAACTATCCGTGTATTGGCTGCGCAAACCCTGACTATCCGACAAATCCATTAATCCAGCCGAAATAGGTTTATTTATCGAAAGGAGTGATATAGTAATGAGTACTCTGGTAATCGATCCAATCACAAGATTGGAGGGTCACTTAAAAATAGAAGTAAATCTTGATAGTAACAATGTTGTAACCTCCGCAATGTCGGCAGGTACTATGTTCAGAAATTTTGAAAACATGCTTAAAGGCAGAGTTCCAAGAGATGCTGCACTTCTTACGCAAAGGATATGCGGTGTTTGCCCGATCCCCCATGCCGTTGCTTCCTCAAAAGCCATTGAAAAGGCAAAGGGCTTCAACCCGCCAATGCAGGCACTTCTTTTGAGGAATATAATTCTGGCGGCTGAACATGTAAATAATAATATTACTCACTTTTATCATCTTTCAGTAATGGATTATGTTAAAGGCCCTGCCATGAGTCCCTGGACCCCGGGGTATGACTCCGACTACAGGTTTACCCAGGCAGAAAGTGATGCGCTGGTAAATAACTATGTTAAAGCACTGGAGATGAGAAGAAAGGCACTGGAACTGGGAGCAATATTTGCAGGTAAAATGCCCCATGCTGCCAACATAGTGCCCGGTGGAGTTACAGCAATTCCATCCAGTACAAACATCAGTACTGCCAAAGCCTACGTAAACGAGTTAAAAACATTTGTTACTACTACATATCAGTCTGATGTCAATGCACTTGCAGCAAAATATAGTGATTACTATACCATCGGAAAGGGTTATGGCAACCTCATTTGTTATGGTGTTTTTGATACAGGTACCAATGGTGAGAAGCTTTTCCCTGCAGGTACGGTGACAAACGGAATTATTGGTTCCTTTAGCGAAGCAAATATAAAGGAATTCAATAAATATTCTTACTACTCCTCCCCTACCGGGCAATCCCCTTCCAGCGGTACTACAACGCCAAGTTATGGAAAGGCTGGTGCATATACCTGGCTTAAGGCTTCAAGGTATAATAACACTGCGTACGAAGCAGGCTCTCTGGCAAGAACCTGGATTACCGGCGATTATAAAAGGGGTGTTTCCGTTATGGATCGGCATATGGCACGATATGTTGAGACAGGAAAGCTCCTTGATAATATGCTTACGTGGCTGAACAGCCTGACTGTAAACCAAACGGGCTACACAGAGATAGGAACTCCCACTTCAGGCTCCGGCTCAGGTTTGACAGAAGCCCCCAGAGGCGCAGTGGGTCACTGGATAAACATTTCCTCCTCAACGATATCAAACTATCAGATCATAACTCCTACCTGCTGGAATGCTTCCCCTATGGATGATGCCGGTAATCCGGGTCCGATGGAAAAAGCCCTGATTGGAACAGTCGTGGCAAATCCTGCACAGCCCGTCGAACTTTTAAGAATTGTACACTCCTTCGACCCTTGTCTTGGATGTGCTGTCCACGTGATCTCATCCGAGGGACAGGAAATGTCCAAGTTTGTAGTAGACCCGATGGGAGCATAAGCATGGAAGAAGTCGTTATTATCGGTATTGGAAACATACTTCAAAAGGATGACGGTATGGGTGTCCATGTAATAAAGCAGCTAGAGAAAGAAGGTCTTCCATCTACCATTGAATTGGTAGATGGAGGCACTTCTACCTTAAATATGTTAAGTTATTTTATGGACTATGAGAAAATCATAATTATCGACAGTCTCAAGGGAGGACTGAAGCCGGGAACGATCTATAAAATCAAGCCGGAGGATATTCCCAACCGGCAAAAGGAAAACCTGTCCATACACGATGTACAGATTCTTGATGTAGTAAAAATGGCAAACAGGCTGGGTAAATTCCCCCATGTCATCATTTATGGTATTGAACCGCAGGAAATCGATTTTGATCTTGAAATGACGGATATAATGAAAAGCAGGATTCCTGAAGTGATAAAACACATTAAAAAGGAACTGAATTTAGGTTAAGTACTAATACATGCTTGAAACTGCCAGAATGGAAGAAACATGGAGATAATCCCTGCCAAGGTAAAGGGAAGAAATATAAAAATAATTTAAAGGAGAGATTTATTATGCCTAACATTGGATTTGGAGAACTTATCCTAATTCTTGTAATTGCCTTAGTTATCTTTGGACCCGGCAAATTGCCTTCCGTAGGATCAGCCATTGGAAAAGCAATCAATGAATTCAAAAAGGCTTCCAAGGAGCTTACAACTAATGAAGCTAATCCAATCCCTGCCGAAAAAGTACGGAATGATAGCACCGATACCGGAGTCGATGGCAACGCAAGCAAATAATGATCCTTACAATAAGGAGTTTTTCTCATGACGGAGAATGAAAACAGTTTAAAGAAAAATATTCTGGACGAGAGTATAATTACATCGGAAAACATTGTGGGACTGGTACACTGGCTGTTTAAATTCCGGGTACGGTTAATTACTATTGCTCTGGTTCCACTTGCTTTTTCCGTTGCCGTTTATTTTTTTTCCGATCAGATTCTAAAACTTATCAGTTTACCGTTAAAAGGCCAAACTTTGTTTTTTATAACCCCTGTTGACGGTGTTATGACAAAAATAAAAGTTGCGTTGTTTGGAGGAATCATAGCAGCATTTCCGGTGATTGCATACCTTATCACCTCTTTGTTTATGCCCAGGCTCAATAAAACAACCGGAAAAAAAGTTTATTTTATCATTATTCCCTTCGCATCCATCTCCTTTGTTGGAGGAGTCGTATTTGCCTATAAACTGGTCTTACCTACAACGGTTGACTTTTTAATTCGCTGTGGAAGTGACGTTTTAAGGCCGATGATATCGGGAAGTGATTATGTTTCTTTTATAACCTTCTTTCTGGTATCTGTCGGGCTTGTATTTGAACTCCCCTTAGTTTTAGTTGCACTATCCAGAGTCGGTCTGATTTCATCAAGGACGCTGAGAAAGAATAGAAAGATCGCCATTATGTTAACCCTTGCCGTCTTGGCGATTTTGACACCAACACCGGATGCCTTCACATTGCTGGCTGCCTCTCTGCCGGTTTTGTTCCTTTATGAACTTAGTGTTTGGTGGATCTTTATGCTTGAAAGAATCGATGGGAAAAAGGAAAAGGCTGGTTAAGGAATCTATTACTATACATAGTGAAAGAAGAAGTAATTATGGAAAAGATGAGGAAGCAAAAAGAGGATATTGATAAACCCGTGTTGGAGCATTTGGCAGAATTAAGAAAAAGACTTATTATTATTTTTTCATCCATAATAATAGGAACAATCATTCTTTACTCTCAAGCGCCCATTATGATCGACATATTAAAAAAGCCTGTAGACAACTTCAGGCTTGAATTTGCTTTCTTTACTATGACAGGCGCTTTTACGATTCGGATAAAGCTGGCATTTGTAGCCTCGTTAATCCTTTTCAGCCCAGTGATTTATTACCAGCTAATGGCCTTTATTGGACCGGGTCTTACTAGTAGAGAAAAGAAACTGGTTTACAAAGCAATATTCTTCATTGTTCCGATGTTTGTGGCAGGCTCGTTTTTTTCGTATGTATTCATCGTACCCAAAGGGTTATATTTTTTAATATCCTATGGAAGCACCTATATGAACCCTGTTCTTTCCGGAGAAAAATACCTCAGTTTCATTGCACTGCTCTGTATTTTGATTGGAGCAGTGTTTACAATACCTGTTATTCTTATTTTCCTGGGAAGGCTTGGAATTTTAAAATCTTCCTTACTAAGGAAAATAAGAAGGTTTATTATCCTTGCAGTACTACTGGGAGAAGGAATTATTGCGGCTGACATAATGACTTTTATAGCAATAGGAATTCCCTTTATTATTGTCTACGAGATGAGCCTTTGGGTTGTAGTTTTAATTGAAAAAAGACGGGAAAAACAAGAAAAAGTTATGCAGGTCAGCAGTTAAGTAATTCCTAAAGTGTTATTTTGATACTGAAGCACAGTCCCATGGTGAACAATTCTCCTGGCCGCAGTAAATTTATCAATATTGATTGAACTTTGCATTCGTGTTACACTAGTACCAGCAATTTTTCCAAAAGGCACCACAGAAAAGTTCCTTTTGGAGAATGGCAAGGTGTGCTTCGGAAGATCAACACCAAAGCAGAATTTTTTGAGGGTGAATTCACATGAAACTGGAGAAAATTAAAGGAAATACTTATTATATTAACGCTCCCACCAATATCGGAGTTTATGTCTTTAAAAATAAAAACTGCATACTGATAGACACGGGCATCAATACTACACAGGCGAAAAAAATTGACGAAGTTCTAGTAGAAAACGGCCTTCATCCCAAATACATCATCAACACCCACAGCCATGCAGACCACTGCGGTGGAAACCATTATTTTCTGAATACGTATCCCGGTTGCACCGTACATGCTTCGGAAACCGAAAAACTGTATATGGAAAACCCGGAACTTCTTGACACCCTGCTTTTTTCCGCCAGCCCCGTCAAAGGGTTATCCTCCGGTTATAAGCCCTTGAAAGTAGATTTTATCCTTGAAAAGGGCATTCAGAAAATTAATGATGAGAAGTTTGAGGTTATATCGTTGCAGGGGCACTCCGTTGGGCAAATTGGAGTTATTACCCCGGAAAAAGTATGCTTTGTCGGGGATGCTGTATTTAGCGAAGAAATTATCGAAAAGTATCAGTTCCCCTACCTGTTCGATATTCAGCAAAGTCTGGATACGCTTCAAAATCTTAAAAACACTGATGCAGACTACTATGTTATCAGCCACTCGGAGGGCTGGGTCAGCCTGGAGCAAATGGGGGCTTTGCTGGATAAAAACATCGGCAATATAGAAAAATTTGTTCAACAAATGCTGGAACTGCTGGACCAATCCCTCACCCGGGAGGATATTCTTGAAAATATTTCTGTGCTCAACGATTTGTCTATGGATTTCAAACAGTATTTCCGTAATTTGTCTACTACATCGGCTTTTATAAAGCATCTGATGGATAAAAACCTTTTGGATTTTTCCATGGAAAATGGAAAGTTGTATTATTTCAAGAAACCATAAACTGTGCAAATTATAGTAGGCTATTAATAAAATATTAATAGCCTACTATAATTTGCCTAATCTTTAAATATTCCTCTTTTAAAGTCCATAAAACACATCCACTTTTCTACTTCACTAAAGCCTCTTTCAGCTAAGTTAATCTGCTTCCCATCCTCCCTTTTGAGGAACTGGCCTACTTTCTTCTTGTTAATCTGCTTATCCTTCAATTTCATGAGCCCATAAAACCTAAGCAAATTTGCACTAAGAAAAAACTGTCCTATGCCGGAATAAAAATGTCTATTGAAAAAATCCACCCATAAATATACAATACATCCATATTATTGAAGATTGTCATAAACATATAACTATGCACTGGAAAGGAAGGGAGCCCTCAAATATATCAATGATGTTGTATCGCTGTCAAAAGTGCCTATATGCTTTATTATGTCTTTAATAATATATAGCAGTTTAATTTTAAATTTAGGAGGCTTATGTTATGTTGAAAAAGAATAATCCGTGTATGACATTTGTTCTACTACTTACCCTGCTTTTAACAATGTTTGTAGGGGTTAATGTTCACGCCGCAACCAATTACTATGTATCTCCAACCGGTAACGACTCGAATTCCGGTACCAGCACAAGTTCACCTTTCAAAACCATAGAAAAAGCAGTTTCCGCAGCTACAGCAGGATCAACGGTATACTTGTTGCCCGGTACCTATACCTATGGTACCAACATGTCCTCTACCATCGTTCTCGGTTCCAAGAGTGGAGCATCCACCTCCAACCGGCCGAAGCTTATGGCGTATGATTCAAGCAACAAGCCGGTGCTTAATTTTTCAGGACAACCGATTAGCAGTTCATCCATTGGGATTAATATAACCGGCGGCTACTGGACGGTCAGCGGCCTCATTATCAAAAACTGTGGTGATAATGCGATCTTAATGAAAGGGTCATCTTCCACCTATAATATTATTAACAGCTGCGAGACCTATTCCAATGCCGATACCGGCATACAAATTTCCGGCGGCGCAAGCTACAATACGGTAAAATATTGCGTTTCCAAGTATAATTGCGATTCATCGCAGGGGAATGCAGATGGTTTTGCATGCAAACTTAGTCCAGGTGCAGGCAATACTTTTGATAATTGTGTTGCAGAATATAATTCTGACGATGGTTATGATTTATATCAGTGCTACACCGCAGTTACAATCACAAATTCCAAAGCAAATTATAACGGCTACTTCAGCAATGGTACAGCCACCTCCGGTAATGGCGAAGGCTTCAAGCTCGGAGGCGATGATGCCAATGTAGCACATACCGTTACTAACTGTTCTGCCGCCGGAAACCAAAAAAAAGGATTTTCCTCAAACAACAACCCGGGCAAAACGGTATTAACCGACTGTATTGCCTATGAACCTCAAACCATTGCAAGCGGAGTAACTTATTATAACTTTAATATGATTAACGGTCCCGTTAAGATCACTAACTGCTATTCATATAAATATAACAGTACAACCGCCAGCACCAAATACAGAATCAAAAGCGGTTCCACCGTTAGCGGCGGCAATATGACTGCCACCTACTAAAACCGTAAAATTCACAGTACTTATAGGAAATTTGTATTTCGGCACCAATACATATGCATATACAAAAAGGGCATATCGAAAATCGATACGTCCTTTTTGCATTTCTTATATTCGCATGTTTATAGGATTTCTGCCTTTCAAAGACGATTTGCCACTCTTACCGATCAAAGTATGCTGCAACAAAAACTGCCGGAGAGTTCCAGTAGATGGTAATTTCGTTCGTCGAATAACTATCTACGTGGTCAATAAAGCATTTAGCGGGAGCCAGTCCTTTTAGCTGGGCTCTTGCTATCTCATCATGCAGATGTTTATCAGGCCCCCCAGCCACCATCCCGGGTACAGGCTCTTTCACTCCGTCTGCTGCAGAAGGCCGATGGTGCGGGTGCATGACCTTCTTTGAACCGAAACCCGTTACATAACAGTAATCCAGCGTATTCCTGCCCAGAAGGTAGTGAAGATGCCCCTGTGCCGCAGTGATATATTTATCCTCTCCAACAAGTAAATGTGCCATTATTAAATGCATAGCATTCATCATGACAATCATATTGCTGCCCCAAAGATAATCATTTTCCAACAGGGAAATTCCATAGCCGTCGGTATCGACCCTGCCAAGCAATTCATCCGCGTATTCTATAAAATCCGTTTTCATGGCAGTATATAAAGCATTATCTGCCTTTGGTTCATTTCCAAAGAGGTATGCAATTACACCCAAACCTGCGACATTCTCCCATCCAAGGCTAAAAAAGTTCTTGTCGCCCGATTTGTAAGCACTGTTGATATGTTCCAAATATTTTGTGTTCCCTGTCGTCCGGTATAGTTCCGAGGCTGCCCAGAATCTCTCATCGCTGTCACTGAGGTCAACATATTCTCCTGTTTCTATTCCCTCAGGATTCTTTGTACCTGTCAACTCCGTGTTCTGCTGCAGCCATTCCCATGCTTTTACAGCCGCTGTCAAACAGCGATTCGCGTACTCCGCATCATAATTTTTGTATATCCTTGCCGCCATTGCCATCACTGCAGCAAAATCACCCGTTGCAGTTGAGGAAACCGGTGTAAAATGCAAATCGGCAATATCTTCTTCCGGCATGATAAAACCCGGGAATTTACAGGTTGTCAACTTATGGTATGTACCTCCGGAGTGGTCCTGCATCTTAAACAGCCAGTCCAGTTCGTATTTGCATTCATTAAGAATATCCGGCATTCCATTCCCACTTTCAGGAATGTTTATCTCCTCCCGGAAGGCTTCAGGGAAAAACTCATAGGCGAGCAGTAAATGGGCCACAGCAACAGCACCGGGAACCGTATATTTGCCATAGTCGCCAGCATCATGCCATCCGCCGCAGCCATCCAGTTTTTGCACCTTTGACGGGTATACAAAGCCATCCTGTATATGACAGCTCTTATGCTTCCAGTCCCCGGCAAATTTTTCATCCAGTTGGATTCCGCAGCGCTGGTAATATAGCGCCTTCAGCATGGCATTTTTAACGTCCCTGTAAACCTCCTTGCCAATATCAAAACTATAGGATTTCCCTATACCGGAAAGTGCCAGATAATATCTTCCTTGCTTTTTTACAGAGGAAAAGTCAGCATAGGACACGCGGTCTCCGCTCAGCCCATCACTTACCAGTTCCGTGGTTTCCCCCTTAAAAACCACCTCTCCGCTTTTTTCATCTACAAGTTCAAACCTACCCTCGCTGCCGCAGATAACGGCAATCTTTTTATCGTCCGGCCTATAGCCGACCTGATCAACATGAATTTTTCCGGTGATCTCCAGATGCATTTGGATTTTCCCCCTCACGATTTTCTATCTTATCTACATTTTACCTGCTGGCTTTCTTTTTAACAAGAATATTTTTCGACCCTACCTCCTCATGACATGGTCTTATTCCTTCACTACAACCTATAGTATTCCATGCCGAATAATGTTATTATATAACAGTGCTTATGCACAATAAGCTATTGTACAGTTCCTTCCGGTTACTTTTAAGCATGTATTTATGGAGGTTGATAAACTTGCTGATAAATCGGGGTAAGCGTGTGTTAAAACTTTTTAATTTCAAACAATACTTTCGAAGAATATCGGTAAGGCACAAGATCACATTGACAGTAGTTCTTTCTATTTTGCTACCCATGTCACTTGCCGGCTTTTTTTTCTATTGGAGCATAGCTTCAGTATTAACTGAAGATGCCAATGACAGCCTTGCACAGCTTATCAGCCTGGCCGATAGCAATATTGAGAACTCCTTTAAACTCATTGATACTACCTCTCTGCACTTTCTTTCCAACAAGACCGTTAGATCGTGGTCTTCCGGCGATTTGCCCTCCTCTGGAGATTTCTACACGCTTTTCATCAGTAAGCGTGAAATTGAAGATGATTTAAAGTACAGCCTTATGTTCAACAACGCTTGGGACATGGACCTTATCTCAACTGCTTATGTTTTCCTGAATGAAGATACCTATTGTTCCATTCTCAGATCACAGCCCAATATACAGTCTGCAAATAATAACAATATTGAGATTTACAAAAAAATCAATGGAAATAAAATAAGGGGCAAGGAAATACTTCCGCCTTCAAATTCCGATAAAACCATATATTTTACACGCATCGTTACCAACATCAATAATCCTCAGCAGCGTCTTGTTATCATTTTCGGAACTAATGAAAATGAGGTGTACAAAAAGTACTCCAATCTTCTGACTTTCCCGGGATCCATGGTATACATCACAGATGACAATGGTGTCATATACTCCGGCTCCGAAAGAAACCATCTAGGAAGTGCCGTAGACCCATCCATCCTCGCCTTAAAGGAAAAAACAGGGGTTTCGGAAGTTGATATGGGAGGTACATCCTATTTCTTTGCTTCTAAAAAAATCAGTGAAACAGGTCTGAATTTTATTGCCGGGATCCCTAAAAAACAAGTTTTGGCAAGGTTGTCCGACAGCATAAGGAGTTACATAATCATTAGCCTCTTGATTTTATTTGCATCAATGGTAGGAGGCGCAATTTTGTCTCTCAGGTTCACAAGATTTATCAGGGATATGCTACATATTATAAACAAGGTCAAAGAAGGAAACTATAATGCTAAAATGCCTTCTTACAAGGATATGGAACTCAATCTGCTCAGCAGTACCTTTAATAATATGACGGATGAAATAAAGCACCTTATCAATCAGGTTTATGAAAAGCAGCTTCTACTAAAGGAAACAGAATTTAAATTTCTGCAGTCCCAGATGAATCCTCATTTCCTCTTTAATACCCTCATTACCATTGGATATAAGGCAAGACTATCGAAGGATGAGACCATCTATAAGATGGTAACATCCCTGACTGAGCTCCTTCAAGCAGGCATTTACGTGAACAGTAAGGATAAAATCCGCATTCGGCAGGAATTGGAATTTATAAAGTTTTATCTTTTTTTACAGAAAGAGAGGTTTGAGGACAAGCTGGAATATACCATTCATGTGTCCGATGAAAGTATTCTGGACTATGTAGTCCCCAAGCTTAGTATTGAACCTCTTGTGGAAAATGCCGTAGTGCACGGCCTTGAAAACAAGCTGGGGAAAGGCACCATTAAATTGAACATACATCAGGAAAATGACTCTGTCTATTTTGAGGTCATGGATGATGGATCAGGATTTGAATCCGGTAACATTAATCTTGATGATTCCGAAACCATTGGCAGAAAAAAGAAGATGCACAACAATATCAGCCTGATTAACACACAAAAAAGAATTAAGCTGATCTATGGCATGCCTTACGGTATCCATATTGAAAGCCGGATTAACGAAGGGTCAAAAGTAACAGTTCATATTCCCGTAGACAGGAGTGAAGTATCCAATGTATAATATAATGCTAGTTGATGATGAGTCCATCATTAAAAAGGGTCTTTTATGCTTTATCAATTGGGAAGCCCTTGATTGCCGGGTGGTTTGTGATGCAAGTAATGGGATTGAAGCCAGGGAAAAACTGGCTTCCCATCATGTCGATATCGTTGTGACGGATATAAAAATGCCTGGAATGGACGGTTTGGAATTGTCAAGATTCATTTACACTCATTATCCTTTCGTAAAAATCATCATTCTGACAGCTTTTGCGGATTTCTCCTATGCCCAGACTGCTATTCAATATAATGTAGTGGATTTTGTCATTAAAACAAATCCTTCCGAGAAAATTCCTGAGGCAATTGACAAGGCCAAAAAACAAATCGTACAGGAAAAAGAGAAGGAACAAAAATTAAAGCTTTTGGAAGAAAAAATCAATATCAGCCTGCCGGAAATGTGTGAAAAGTTTTTTAAAGATGTATTCAATGGAATCCTTATTAATGAAGAGCTTATTCAAAGCAGGATTAGGGAGCTTGAAATCAGACTGGAGAACTATTTTGTTATTTTTTTCGATATTAATGTTGTATCAAACAAAAGCGCTGTCATAGATCCGGAGGATTACAATAAATTCATACAATCGTTAAAGAATTTTCTTTCAATGGCTTTCAGGAATTATCACCACTATACGATGGCAGTTGACAGAACTTCACTTGTAGCTGTGATTTCCTTCAAGAATAATAATATTTCCGTAAACACTCAAACCCTCTTAATGATCTGCAATGAAATTCTATCCACGTCCGACAGTTTTATGCGTTTCACTATCAGTATAGGCATAAGCCAGTTGAAACAAAATGTTCAAGCTCTTCCTCATGCTTATCTTGAGGCAAAAGATGCGTTGCAGGGAAACTTTTACAATGAAAACCATGTATCGGTCTTTATACCCCGTACTGCCACTGTTACGTCAACTACATTACATCCTCATGATTTTGCTGCGAAAATAGCAGACAGCCTTCAGTCAGCATGCCCATCAGAAGCAGTAAGGAGTTTGGAAAAACTTTTGGAAGAATACAGGACTAACAAAGAGCCTATAGAGAGCATTAAAGTATCCTGCATGCTTATCGCATCCCACTGTTACAGGCTGCTGGCAGCATACAAACTATTCGCTCCGGAGCTTGCAGATAGCGAACCGGAAGTGTACAAGCAAATACAGTCGAGTAAAAACATATTGAATTTATCCACAATTTTGGCTCAACTGATTGAAAGCATTGCACAGGTTAAGGTGATGAATGCTGTACCCTACAGTTCTCTCGTGAAAGAGACCCAAAAATTTATCCGTGATAATTTCAGCAAGAATATCAATCTACAGAGTATTGCAGACCATATTCATGTCAACAGCAGTTATCTCAGCCGGTTGTATAAAAAAGAGACAGGAGAGTCTATTGTAGATGCTCTCAACAAATACCGGATAGAAATGGCAAAAAAGCTGTTGAAGGACCCCTCCTACAAAGTGTTTGAAGTGGCATGCGCCGTGGGCATCGAGGATCCGGCCTATTTCACCCACGTTTTTACCAAGTATGCCGGCATGAGCCCCAAAAAATATAAGGTTAATTTTTCCGACTGAGAATAATGAGTTGGCCGGAAACATGATAGTTTCCGGCCAACTCATTATTGCCTCAATTCCGAATATCGGATATAATTTTACGGGATCACTATATTCCATAGTTGGTTGTTTGCACCTATATAAGACCACTGGTGTACTTCTGCACCATCTTTTGTAGATATCTCACTGACGTCGACTACTTTTCCGCTGCATTTTGCAGTAATTTTATAATACCCTCCTTCAACATTCTCTATTCTCCATTTTTGGTTGTCGGAACCAGTATATTCCTCTTGACTTATATTCGCCCCATCCGCTGTTGAGCTCCCTACTACTCCCAACGCAAGTCCACTATGTACAGAAATTATTCTATAATATCCGGAACCGATATCTTCTATTCTCCATTTTTGGTTATTCCCGCCTTTATAGGACCACTGATGTACCAACGCTCCGGCATTAGATGAATAATTCTCAACATCCAATGATTTTCCGCTGTGTTTTGCAGTGATCTTATAAATCCTGCCCGACACGATCCCATCGTTATTTAATTCCGTATTTCCGCCACTGTATTTATCAATTGTGATACAGTCAATATTCATATCTCCAGTATCACCAGCATCATACTTGTATTCAATTACATTATTCCCAGCCTTCAGACTTACTGTCTCTGTAGACTCAGCCCAAGCATCCCAGCTTACTGTTTGAGGCAGTGAAATCTGTTTTATTTTACTTCCGTTAACATACAGGCTCAGGCTCAAATTTCCTTTTGATGGCCAATACCCCGAATATCTCAAGGTTGTAGTGTATGAAGCTGTATTCGGTACGTTTACATTAAACTGGGTTGATGCACCTTGCTGCCAATACCCCGCTACAAAGCCTGTTCCATCATACCATAAGTGGTCAGTAGCAGTTTTTGAGCCACCTGTCAGGGTTGAATCTTCAGCCTGATACTTCCACGGAATACGTTTGTTAAGATGAATATTGTCAATATTTACATTAGCTGAATCACCCGTATCATACTTAAATGAAATAGTGTTATTCCCTGTAATTAAGTTTAAAGTTTCTAGTTTTTCACTCCAAGTATCCCAATTTCCAGTGCTTGGCAAGGATATCTGTTTAACTTTAGAGCCGTTTAAATAGAGGCTTAAAGTCTTGCCTTCAGCAAAGCCGTTTGAATATCTTAGTTTGACATCATAAGATGCTGCATTCTCAACATTTACTGAAAAATCAACTGATGAGCCAGCAACCCAAAGCCCTTCTATAAAGCCTGTTTCGGTATAGCCGGCATGGTTGGTAGCTATTTTGGCATTTCCCGAAAGAGCTGCATTTTCAGCTTCATAATGCCATGTAGTTGTTTCCGTAACAGTAATATAGTCAAGATTTACATTTCCACTGTCATCACTATCATATTTATAAGATATTGTGTTGTTCCCTGCATTTAGTGTAATACTATCAAACCTGTCAGTCCATTTATCCCAGTTATTGTGCTTGAATAATTGTATCTGCTTTACTTTCACGCCATTAACATAGATGCTCATCGTCTTATCAGCAGAATTTCCGTTGCAGTAACGCAGATTTACTGAATAGTTTCCGGCATAAGGTGCGTTCACTGTAAACTGGGCGGCTGCCCCCTTATTCCATAGGCCAGCTACAAAACCTGCTCCGCTATATCCGTTATGGTTTGCCGCTATCGACGCTCCTCCTGACAGAGTAGAGTCTTCAGCTTCATACAATGTGCTTCTCTTTATAACCAGAACATCCAGGGCCAATCCGCTTATTCCGTTTACAGCCAAACGCACCTTATTACTTCCTGCCTTAAGCTGAACATTGTTAACCCTGACATAGTCATAGTTGAAACTGCTGCCGGCATTTGACGGAAATGAAATTTTATCATTGCTTCCCTCATTGACTTTTAGAAGCATCGGAATATCCGATGAGGTGTTATTGTTATATCTAAAATTAAGGGAGTATTTTCCTGCCGATTTTGCATTAACAGTGAATTCCACATAGCCGCCACTAGTGTTGTTGTATTTCATATATCCACTGCCAGAGCAATTTGCACTTGCATTTACTATTATTTTTTCTGCACCTGAGAACAATGCATTTTCAGCTTCATACAGCTCGCTTTTTTCTTCCCCGGATGGTCTAGTGAGAACTGTATTTGCATTTGAAGGAATACCAAGGTTTATAAATCCATCGTCATTCCAATTAATACGCTGAGCTCTTACCCATCGATTGATTCGTGTTTGACCGGATGCAGGACCACCATGGTAAATAATCCAGTCCTCAGTCCCGTCCTCTGATTTCACAAATAACGGCGATCCCGGGCCAAAAACACTATTCTCCGGTGATTTCGACATTACAGGTTCCGAATACTTGGTCCATGAAGCGGGATTTAGCAAGTCGCTGCCTGACGAGGCCGTTGAGATGCCGACACAATAATTATCATTTGTAAAGCTGCTTGCAGAGTATCCAAAATATACCTTTCCATTTCTCTCCACAACCGCACAACCCTCATCGATGCTATCTCCATGCTTTTCCCATGGATATACAGGATAAGCTACCTTGCCCTCAGTACCTGTAAGGGTCCATGGGTTGCTCATCTCCACAATGGTCGGAGACTCGTCGAATTTATCTCCGGCAGCATTCCAGTAGTATTTTGTATAACTAAAATACCTTTTTCCAGCAATATTAACTACACCGCATGCCAGGCCATTGCTCTGGGTATTGATCTTTCCCTTTTCAGTCCATGTACCTTCAAAAGGGTCCGGTGATGAGTTTTCCAGACAGTAAGAGTAAGGGTGACCATAATCCCCTGGTGCTCCTGCCGAGAAATAGATGTACCACTTTCCATCAATCCTATAAATGTAAGGCCCCCATACATAACCATATATATTGGACCCAACTGGTTTGGGCCAAACGAGTTTATTTTTTGCAACATTTACGCCAAGAATTGTTTCATGCTTCTTCAAATAGATATTATCCCCAATTGAGAAGCAAGAATAATAAAATCCATCTTCATCTCTCGCAATTGTGGGGTCCGCACCAGGCATAAGCGGGTTTAGATAATTTGATGTAACATCAGCATACAAATAATTGGGTGTCAGCAAAACAATTAGTAGTACCGTCAATAACAGGTTAAAAATCTTCCTTTTCATCACATAACTCCTCGTATAATAGTTTTTGTGGGGTTTTGATAAGTAAATTTCCAGTTACCCCCTATGTAATCGACCGTAAATCACTGGAAATAAGTATGAGACTACCTACATTCCTGTTGAGGTGCTGGCTTCCTTTATTTGTGAAAAACCCAAGGGACACTTTGAATGTCCAGTTGCTATCACCAAAGCTGTTCAAAAAGCCGCCAGAAGTTCATACCTCCTTTCTAAAACAGTGAACGATTCTGTAAATTAGGTTCTTTCTATTTCGTATCTGGCGTTCGGAATGCTGAAGGAACAGCTGCAGCTCTTTTCAATCAGTGCTCCATGTCCTACCATATTTGTAAACCGATTTTGGTAGGATTAGTGAAGATTCCTTTTTTATGCTCAAAAAGTTAATCACCCTTTAACTGCTCCTGCCGCTAAGCCTGAAACTACCTGCTCTTGAAGCAGCACATAAACTATTATGCTTGGAACAATAACTATAACTGTAGCAGCGAACATAACTCCATAGTCACTGGCAAATTGGCTTTTAAAGTAATAAAGTGCCAAAGGCAGTGTGCGGCTCTTATTTCCCGTTGTAAGGGTAATGGCAAATTGAAACTCATTCCAGCAGAGCAGGAATTGAAGCACTGCGGCAGTTCCAAAGCCCGGTTTTGAAATAGGGAGAATGATATTAACAAAAGTCCGCAAGAAGCTAGCACCGTCCAAATATGCTGATTCTTCCATCTCCTTTGGGAGGGTGAGAAAATAGCTTGATAATATATAGAGGGATGCCGGCAGTCCAAAGCCTGCATAAACAATGATAAGACCTAGCAGCTTATCATACAGCCCCAGGGTATTGACTGTCATATACAACGGTTGCAGCATAGCTGCACCGGGTATCAACAGAGACAATGAAAAAATAGCTCCTAAAAACTTTTTGCCTTTAAAATCGAACCTTGACAGCACATAAGCCGACATTCCAAGGATAATCAGATTCAATGCAGTACCAAAGATACCTACTATAACACTGTTCAAATAGAATTGTGCTAACGGAGCTATTTTAAATGCAGTGACATAGTTTGAAAATCGAAAACTTTCAGGCCATCCTATGGAATAAGTCAGTATTTCTGCATTCGTCTTAAAGGACGACAGAAAAACCCATAGAAAAGGACCGATTGAGAGAAGAATAATGATAAATACAAATGCATATTTTAAAAACGCTAGAAAAAGCTTCATTCCTTTCATTCCAGTCACCTCTTTTATACGTGAGAATCACCTATTTTGAATAATTTTTGAAAAAGTAATACCAATACGATTCCATATACAACAAGGAATGTCCCTATGGTATTTGAGTATCCGAAATTATTATCCATCAAGGCTGCTTTATAAATATATATTGGGAGGTTCATTGTCAGATTTCCAGGTCCTCCCCCGGTAGTCATCATAATGATATCCAACTTTTGCAGCATACTTGTTGCAGCAAGAATTACACATGTCCCTATGATATTTCTGAGCATTGGAATCACAATATGTATATTAATTCTAAGTTCGCTCGCTCCATCTATTCTTGCCGACTCAAAAAGGCTTTCCGATATTGCCGCTATTTCAGCTAAAATAAGAATCGTTACAATTGCGGCATACGGAAGCCATGTCATGGTTAGGGAGAAAAAGGATGTTGCATAATCCATAAACCAGTTTTGGGCAAAATCCTTATTCCCAAGTAAGCGTACAATGCTGTTAACAGCGCCAAAATCAGGATTTAATATGCACACAAAAAGCATACCGACAGCAGCACCTGAGATAATGTTTGGAATCATGTAGACAGTCCTGGCAAACTTCCAATAAAATTCTTTCATTCTAAGAATTATAGCGAAAACAACCCCTATAAAAACATGAACTGTTGACTGAAGAATTATCCATATAGTTGTATTCAACAAACTCTGCCTGAAATCAGAATCCTCCGCAAACATTTTAATATAGTTCTCAAGCCCGGTAAAAACAGGCCTTGTACCTATAGTCCATTCAGTAAATGAAGTCCCAAAAAGAACACCCAGAGAAACGGCATAGACGATTAAAAATAAAAAAATTGTAGGCAACAGAAACAAAGCGATATAAACCTTATTTTTTGCCATTATTTATCATCTCCTTAAAATACGATTCTTCCCGAAAAGTTCCAGGAAGAATCGTATTGCATCGCAAGTTAATTTTTCCCTTAATTCTATTATTTGTATTTTGCAGCCGTTTCAGTGAGCTTCTTAGCTACCTGTTCCGCAGTTACCTTATTAAAGGTTAATTCCGGATACACGGTCTTCCATGCATCAGTTACATTCGTAAATACAATTGTATCGAAAAGCTGATAAGTTACTTTTGATTTCGTACCAACTTCAATTGTTTCTACAAACAATGGGTATTTTTGCTTGAACGCATCTGATGGCTGAACCTTATCGGATACCGGCATAACATTACCCAATTCTAGAGCGATTGTCTGACCTTCCACGCCGGTCTTGAACTTTATGAACTTGGCTGCAGCATCTTTTGCTTCTTGCGACTCTGATCCAATCATATATCCTACTTCATAAGAACAGAAGGTTCCGTTTCCGGGGTACGCTGCAACACCGACTTTTTTGTCAAAGCCTTCCGGAGACTTGGCAGTATCGCTAAAATCACCGATCATCCATGGACCGTTGGCAATTATAGCTGCTTTTCCTTGACAGAAGTTGTTTGCAGCATTTGCATAAACAGCTCCCACTGCATCCTTTGTGGTATATTTCTGCAGCATCACCTGTATTTTTTTGAGACCTTCAATCATTTCCGGAGTTTCAAAGTTAGTTGGATGTAAAGTATTCATGAATTTGTTTCCGGCATCACCGCTTGTACCTACCATTGATGCAAGAAGCAGGTTAGTTGTCCACGCATTTTCTCCAGTCATCATTGCTAAAGGAGTATAACCTACTGCCTTTAATTTGTCGCAGTTTATTATGAATTCATCCCATGTCCCTGCCGGTCTTATGCCTGCCTTTTCAAACATTTCCTTATTGTAGAAATATCCGACTACCTGTTTTTGATCGCTGATGGACCAAATCTTTCCGTCACGGGTATTAGCCGTAAGTGCGGCATCTCCAATTTCAGCTTTCCACCCGGAATCCTTATTAATGTATTCATTAAATGGTGTAGCAAGGTTGCCTTTAATCAATATCTCATTAATGCCGTTTTTACCCATCACTACGTCAGGAAGATCCCCTGAAGCGGCCAAAATTTTCATTTTATCATTATATGCCGTATCGCTAGGAATTTCTTCAACAACCACTTCTATTTCCTTGCCGAATCTTTCATTGAATTTTGCCAGCTGTTCCTTTTCCAGAGCTGCTGATGAATGGGTTCCGACCCTGTAGGTGGGGTATTTGATCTTTACCGGCGCCTTACTACCTTCTTTTTGCCCCGGCTTACTATCGACCGCTTTTGTTTCTGCAGGGGTCCTTGAACCACATGCGACTAAAGAAGCCATCATTACTACAGCTACTAGTAGAGAAAGACTGCCTTTAAATATTGACCCTTTCATCTCTATTCCTCCTCGTATAATTTTCAAATATCATTGATTGCAACGTTACGATTTTATTATAGGCCGATATATTAAATAAGTGAATTCATTATCTGTACTTGTTCTTGTAATATTTTTATAGAATGTTCCCATTATGTAATTGATATTTTTCCGGTTAATTTTTTTGTAATATCTTTACCATTGTATCACTTTTTTTACCTTTCAGCCTCTAAGCAGCCACCAATAAATTATTCCAAGGCATTTTTCAGCTTTTTTAGCGCACTTAACCACCTGCAGAACATCGGTCTCTCCATGACCGAAAAGAGCCAGCGGGAACAGTCCCACTGGCTCTTTTCGGTATTATTTCAGTTGTCTGAATGTAGCATCCGTTTTATCTAAAGTTGTTGAAACACTTGTCATCCACATCAACCCATCCCGATGCCTCATATACTGTCCCGGGAAATTATATGACTCAAAAGATGACATAGTACTGTCAGCCAATCCTGGCCTTATTCTCCAGGTTGCATCATCTTTGTACTGAGCTGTATCGCTCTTTACATCAATCCATACCTGTCCATCTCTATGTCTTAAGAAATATCCCGGTTTGTTTACAGATTCAAGGGATACACAAGTCGAATCAGCAAGTCCGGGTACAATTTTCCATTCCGAATCCTAGAAAGGTGTTGTACGGAAATCGTCTCTAGGGCTGATTTGGGCTCTACTGTTTGAATGACGGATATATGTATTCGCAATGTTTTTGGATTCAAGCCTTACAATATTATCCTGCTCAATCTTCCATCTCTGATTTGTACTTCCATAATCCCTATTCTGTACGATTACTGCATTTGGTGCTGTTGATCCACCACTTACATCAAGGGACAAGCCCGCGCCTGAATCCACTAGTTCCCTCTGAACTTCCCTATAGTCCAATTCCCGCGGACTGATTCCCTGCTGTACAGCCAACGCAGCAGCAATGAGTATTTTAAACAATATCTACACCACCCCATGAACCAGTATTTAGTGACATTCGCTAATATGATTCTACTATATGATCAGTTCACAATGTTACTCAGATAGTCACCACTATCAAAAAATCTATTTTTTCCATTTAGCCAGAGCCTCGGCTAATGCCGAATTAATACCTTCATCTTCTTGTTTTCTAAGGTAATTCGTTACTTCTTTCTTGTCTACATGCTCACTCTTCCGTTTTTTGAAGGCCTCCAGTTTCTCCCGGTACCCGCAGGCACAATAGAAGGACTTGTTATCCCCTTCCCCGCGAATCTCCATCTTCTTATGACATTCCGGGCATCTGGCGTTGGAAACCACCGTCATCTGTTTTCGATGTCCGCACTCCCGGTCCTGGCATACCAGCATCTTTCCTTTTTTTCCGTTAACCTCCAACATGAACTTCCCACAGTCCGGGCACTTCTCCCGGGTTATATTGTCATGGCGGAAGGTGTCGCTGCTGGCCACTACCGTAGACACCAGCTTGGAAGCGTAGCTTTTCATGTCATTGACAAAAAGCACTGGCTTGGCCTTTCCCTTGCTGATAAGGGAAAGCTGCTGCTCCCACTTTGCCGTGAGCTCCGGTGATTTCAACTCCTCCGGTACCAGCCCTACCAGCTGAATCCCTTTTGAAGTCGGCACAATTTCCTTTCCTTTTCGTTCCATATAAAAGGAATCGAAAAGCTTCTCGATGATATCCGCCCGGGTGGCCGGCGTGCCCAGACCACTGGTCTTATCCATGGTTTCACGGAGCTCCTCATCTTCGATAAACTTCCCCGGATGTTCCATCGCCGAAAGCAATGTTGCTTCGTTATACCGTGCAGGCGGCTTGGTCTTTCCATTCACAGCACGAACACCTGTGAGCTTCACTGACTCACCTTGCTTGATCTCCGGCAGGTTTTGGTCGCCCTCTTCCTCATCGTCCTCTTCCTTCAGGTTCCTACCTTCGTAGACAGACTTCCACCCGGAGGATTTGACGATTTTACCTTTTGCAGAAAACAGCTCTCCCTGTGCCTCAATTTTCACCGTGGTTTGCTCATACTCAAAAGCAGGGCTCAGTACTGCAATAAACCTCCTTACGATTAAATCGTAAATATTTCTTTCCTCCGAATTCAAGGAAGAAAGGTCTACATACTGTTCCGTAGGGATAATCGCATGATGGTCTGTTACCTTGCTGTTATCCACCAGGCGCTTTGTCACCTGTATTCCACGCTTCGTGACTTCCCTGGCCATAGTGGCATAGGGGCCGATGGCTATGCTTTTCAGCCTTTCTCCCAGTGTAGAAACCATATCCTGCGTAATGTGCCGGGAATCGGTTCTAGGATACGTCACCAATTTATGCTGTTCATACAATCTTTGCATGATGGATAAGGTTTGCTTGGCGGAATAATTAAATCTGCGGTTTGCATCCCGCTGCAGCTCCGTCAGGTCATAAGCCAGCGGCGGCAGTTCCTTTTTCAGATCCTTTTTTACTTCCACCACAACACCCGCAGCACCCGTAACCTTTTTTACGATTTCATCCGACTTTTCCTTGTCAAACAAACGTGTCTGCCCGCTCTTTTTATCCTGCCATTGAATAGTAAAGCCTTTGGCGGTAGCGCTTACCGTCCAGAAATCCTTCGGAATGAATCTGCGGATTTCCTCTTCCCGCTGGACAATCATAGCCAGAGTGGGCGTTTGAACCCTTCCAGCGGAAAGCTGCGCGTTATATTTGCAGGTCAAGGCACGGGTCACATTCAACCCGATGAGCCAATCCGCTTCTGCACGGCATTGGGCTGAGTAATAGAGGTTGTCATATTCCCTGGCCGGTTTCAGGCTGTTAAAACCATCCTTAATAGCCTTGTCCGTCTGGGAAGAGATCCACAACCTTTTTACGGGCTTGTTGAATCCGGCCTTCTCCATGATCCACCGGGCTACCAGCTCCCCTTCCCGTCCAGAGTCAGTGGCAATGACCAGTTCATCCACGTCCCCTCTGTGCAGCAGGTTCTTTACAATTCCAAACTGCTTGGAGGTTTCCCGGATCACGACCAACTGCATTTTTGCCGGAACCATCGGAAGGGTTTCAATGCTCCAGGTTTTATATTTCTCCCCATAGGCCTCCGGGTCTGCCAGGGTTACCAGATGCCCCAGTGCCCAGGTCACGATATACCGCTGCCCTTCCAGGTATCCGTTTCCGTTCTTGCCGCAGCCCAGCACTTTGGCTAGGTCTCTCCCAACGGAAGGCTTCTCTGCCAATACTATTATTTTTCCCATGTATAATAACCTCTCGTTTCCTTATTCCAAAAAATAAAAGCCATGTGCAGCAGCGCACTTTGAACCTTATCATAACCAGAAAGCAAATACCCAGATTTTGGGGCGAGTTACTTTCTGGAAAAATTTTTATCCAAAGTACGATACCTATTACATGACTTATAATTATATTACAAAAGCTTCATTTATTCAACGTTCTGCTGGAAAATCCCAATATCCCGGCCGTGGGAAAACAATTCTACATGATATTTGCATCCGTATCACAATCCATCATAGCCTGTGCATAGCGTTTTCTTGAATGAATTCAACAATCTCCCCCGGTTCCTCCAGGCTATGGGGGTGATGCCCTATTCCCGGCTTCACAATCAGCTTGATTTTTCCTCCATGTCTTTTAAAGCATTCAACCAGCTTTACAGTATTTTCGGCCATGGGTACGATTTCATCCGCATCACCTGCAACAATAATCACCGGTATCTCTGCTTTAACCACAGCTTCAGCCTTATCGATGGGATTTTCCTTAAAGCTTTTTACTGTCTCTTCGTCAAGTCCATAAACAGCCAGACACTGCTGCCATTCCTTTGGTGCCCCGCTTCCGGCACCCTTTCCACCAGGCCAGCTGTGTATATCAAGAACCGGCGCGTCCAGATAAAGCGCTGCTACATCCTGAGGATACCTTGCCGCATAATTGAAGGCGTAAAGTCCTCCACGGCTGAAGCCGAACAATACAGCCCGGCTTGCAAGCTTATATGTTTTTACCATGTATTCCTGAAAAGACCGCATCATATCAACGGCTTCCGGACACCCGTACATGTTGCTTATCCGGAGATATGCAATATGCCAGCCTTTTTCCAATAATGCCATATCAGCATAGGAAAAAGCATCAAAGAATTCCGTTCTCCACACCCACGGATTTCCACGGGCAGGCGTTTTCGGTTCTATCAGAATGGCTTCACGTCCTCCGATATAAAAATCATGACGTTCATACCCTTTCCAAAGGGAAACCTTTTCAGCGGACTCGCCCTTATCCTTGCTTATAATTGTATGGATTTGTTCTTCCATACTCTTAGCACGAAGTAAAGCTTCCTCCAAAGGTAATGCCTCATCCTTGTTAGGATTGGTATGGCCTACATGCTCTTTCCACGCTGCACTCAAAGTCCTGTGGCGTTCCATGACAAGCTTGAAAAGAGTTGAACTCTCCGGACTCATTACATGGGCAGGAATCCGATCAAGGCAGATCGTAAACAGTTCCTTTAAAAGCGTGTTTGCAATAATCCAGTGCCCATCAATGTTTGGATGTATGCCGTCTCCAGAGATATAATCAGGGTTGAGTTCCCTTTGCTTACTGATATACTGTTTGAGCGGAGTATGGATATCGATCACTTTGTCCGCTATACCGTCAAGTTCCGAAAGTATCCATTCACCATATTTTTTTAACACAGCATCATATCCTACAAAGGGTTCCCTGAAGCTGAATATTTCTCCGGACTCCTGAAGGAGCCTGCAATTCTTCGCAGATGCCGGATCAAAAGGAGGTGGTGTCAAAACGATTGCTTTTGCCCCTACTTCATGTATTTTATTAATAACCCATGTAATACCTTCCTTATAGACTTTGAAACGCTGTTCCGAAAGGGGGTGGTATATCCCGTCATTCATTCCGTAGCAAACAACAACCCACTCCGGTTTGCTTACTGCAAGAGCCCTGTCTATACGTTCATGCACACAGGGGCGCGGAAAGGGATGATCCGGTTCACTAAGTCCTGATGCAGTTTCACTGCTGACCCCCAGGTTTATAAAATCAAGCTTTTTATGGGCCATATGTTGAAAAAAATACATATTCATATGTGCTATATACGTACCATTATGGGTTATGCTGTCACCAAGAAAAACAATTCTCTTCCTGTCCGGCACAACAGCGCCCTTTTCCCAAATGCTCTCCAAAATAATCTCCCTCCTATGATGCAACTCTACTGTCATCTTTCTTCCTTTTCATTTTATTAACTGCTTTACCATCCTCCAGGGTTTTGGGTTCAAAGAGAGGTATGAGGAATTCCATAAAGCCTCCAGGGCTTGTTTCCTCCAAAGTAATTACATAAAGCCTCTTCTGCCTCTACAGGCTCAATCGTTAAATCATGCAGTTCGCTGCCGGCATACAGAATCACTTGTTCCCCTTTTTTCAAGTCCAGCTCAAATATATTTGGCGCTGATTTTTTGAAACTTACCGGCTTATTTCCAACAACGCGGATTTCACCTTCCAAATCTGCCATTACTGTGCACGGCTCTCCTGCGAGGCTTTCGATACAGATGAACCGGGTCTTGTCGTCCTTACGGACTGCACTGACCAGAAATGCGCCTTCTGCACGGAAGCGATGGAAGGTTACATCTTTCCATTCCTGAGGTACGGCAGGGAATACACGGATTTTCCCGCCCCAGCTTTGCAAAAGCATATCATTGATCGCCTCTGCAGCAGCGAGAGGGGATTCTATCACCGGCCCGGCTTCCTTATACATGGTATTGGGCTTAAATAGTTCCAGGGCCGTCTTCAGATATTGGAGCGCTTCATCTCCACGGCCGATGGATGCAGCGATGGATGCAGCTCCCGTAAAGGTAAAACCTCGGAGATCGCCTTCCATACTGAACCAATGCCGCAAGGATTTATAAATCAGATTTCTTTCCTCTTCCTGCTCCCCACTCAGCAAATGCAGCGGAAAAACCGCCAGCAAATGGCTGAAATGGCGATGGCCATGGGTCAGGGGCACATCCTTCCCCACCATAAATCCGGTATCATCGATGGGGAATTCCACCAAATTCTCTAAAACATCCTTCCATGTACCCATCACAGGGTCCTCCAACTGCAACCTGTCGCAGACCCACAGCAGCGTCTCGCACCCCCAACGCAGAAGTGCCAGATCATAGTGACTGTCTCTTACCGTCAACTGCAGGAAAGAGCCGTATTCCGGCGATATGGTCTCCGGCATGTGGAGCTTTCCATCCGCTTCCTTCTCCAGAATATGCAGGTAGAAATTGATACTCCGGCGCAGCAGTGGATACAAGCTGTTCCTTAGCATAGGATCATCCATGGAATGTCTGTATTGTCTCCAAACATTATGACAAACCCAGGTCAAATCCCCGATCTCCTTATCCAGGCTGTTTCTCAAATTATAGCTGCTGCTCCTTCCCAGTGCGGCAGAATCATGCCGGTACTCTTTAGGAGCATTTAGAATCAGATTGTCCCGGTACCGGTCCAGCTCTCTGCACAAGGACTCACCGATTTCCAGATGGTTGGAGGTATAAACCGGTGAATAGGCCATTTGAACATTCATGTTGAACCAGCTTCCGGGCCATGGGGTTGTGGACATCCAGGGTCCCTGATTGTCAATAATCCTGTATTCCGCACGGGTTGCTGAGGCCAGCTTGTACATCTGTATCCAGTAAAACCCTTCCAGCCTGGTATCCGAAAGGGAAATAAAACTTTTTTTATAGTATTCGTGCCACCAGCTTCTGTGAGTATCTACAAAAGCTGTAAGATCACTCCTTACCGCATCCCTGACATTATCCTCCGCCTTTTTAGCATCATCCTCGCTGCAGCCGTTTACAAGAGAAATATAGTATATGCGTCGGCTTTCTGACTTTATTACTTCTTCCCATGCCGTCGTACAGCCCTCGGTATTCGAATACCTTTGCGTACTTATATTTACTCCATCCTTACGTATTGTATCTACCTTTGTCTCCGGGATGTACATGTTGACATTGATGCTGTCCGCATATTTTAAAACAGGAGCAACCTCCGGATAAGGGTACCATTGAACCTTGGCCCCTCTTTCCCCCTCTGTAGTTTCGATTTCAATAACAAGCACCATTTTTTCCGAGTGGATAAAGGACCGGAGTTGGACTTTTCCCTTTGTTGTAATGATATTTGCCCGCAGCTCGGCATTCCACAGGTCCAACCGCATCGTCGTTCCATAGTAGATAGGACCCTCCGCCTCAAATTCAAACTCGCCGACAGGCACGCGTGGAGGGAAACCTGATGGATCCGGTTTTTTCGCTGTTACCTCCGTATGACCCATGACATACCGGAGTACATTTCTTTTACTTTTGTGTTCCTCACTATAAATCATGGCACCCATGAGTCCATTACCCAGGAATGCACCATCATCCCACGTCAACGGCCTTACCGACCATGTCATATCATGCCTGGCTAAAAACTTTTCCCAATCAATGCCGTCCTTTAGCCCTGCAACACTTTCCTCAACAGTTGAAATACTCATACCATTCCTCCAAATACCGCTTACTGCCTGATCAGGCCTTCATAATCAGGCGATAACGCTTTCCACTTTGCGTATCAAATTCAAAAGAATTTTCATTCTTTATATTCATCAAAACTTCTTCATTCCCGCACAGAACCTTCAGCGGAATTTTACTGCATATCTTACAAGGTCCTCCCTGTATGGATACTATGACAACCTCTGTCAGTTCCCCAGCCTCCCAGTTCATATCCACCTGGAAGCCTCCCCGGGCTCTTAATCCACATACCTTTCCTTTCGCCCAGGCCTTTGGCAGCGCAGGTAGCAAGTGAATTTTCCCTGCATGGCTTTGTAAAAGCATTTCAATAATGCCTGCCGCTGCACCAAAATTACCATCAATCTGAAAGGGAGGGTGCGCATCAAACAAGTTCGGGTAAGTAGACTTACGGAGCAGGTTAAGCACGTAAGCGTAGGCACTTTCTCCATTCCCCAGTCTGGCAAACATATTGATAATCCACGCACAGCTCCAGCCCGTGTGTCCTCCTCCATTCTCCAGCCTGCGCTGTAGCGTTTTATATGCCGCTGCCGCAAGCTCGGGAGTCCCCTCAGGAGTTATCTGACTCCCAGGATGCAGGGCAAAGAGATGGGATATATGGCGGTGACCGGGGTCTACCTCTTCATATTCCTCATACCACTCAAGAATCTGTCCATACTTACCTATTTGAGGTTTTGGAAGCCTTTCCATAATTACAGCCAGCTTATCTCTGAATTCTACATCGATTTCCAATATCTCACTGCTCTTTATACACGCAGTAAATAATTCATTCAGTATTTGAGTATCCATGGACGGCCCCATGCATATAGCCCCTTTGCTGCCATTGGGCAGATAGAATGAATTTTCAGGCGATATGGAGGGTCCGGTAACAAACCTTCCGTCCGGTGCTTCCACCAAATAATCCACAAAGAACTCTGCCGCTTCCTTGAGAATCGGATACGCTTTCTTTGCAAGAAAATCCTTATCCAGCGTAAAAGCATAATGCTCCCACAAGTGCAGGCTTAGCCAGGCGCCTCCCATTGGCCACATAACGGCGGTTAAGGGCAGTCCTTCGGGACGTGTTTCTGCCCAGATATTCGCGTTATGGTGTGCAACAAACCCTCTACAACCATAGAGTTTCTTCGCAGTTTTCCTTCCATCCGTACGCAGCCGGTCCACAAAGTCAAAGAGCGGCTCATGGCATTCTGCAAGGCCGCAAACCTCTGCAGGCCAATAATTCATTTGCGTATTGATATTGATGGTGTATTTGGACTCCCAGGGCGGAGTAAAGCTTTCATTCCATATCCCCTGCAAATTTGCCGGCAAGCAGCCCGGCCGGGAGCTGGCAATCATCAGGTAACGGCCATAATGGAAAAACATCTCCATAAGCCCTGCGTCTTCCCCTCCGTTTTTCACCCGCTCCAGTCTTTCATCCGTGGGAAAGTTGAACCCATCGTCACTTTCTGAAAGTGTAAGCTGGATACGGTGAAACAGTGACCGGTAGTCTTCCATATGACGTTGCTTCAGTTCAGCAAGGCACTTTGCCGCTGCACTGTTGATTTGATTCATACACGCTTCCTGCGGCTTTTTTTCACGGAACGTACTGTTCGCTGCCAACAGCAGTGTTACTTCGCTGGCATCCTCTACAAATATCGTATCCCCTATGGTTTTGACTCTTCCGTCCTTGGCTATGGCTTTCAGTGCACAGGAAAACTCTACACCGTCTTTCCCGCATTCCCCATTCATCACAACACAGTCAGCGGAGGGCACCCGGCTTTCACCTTCATAAGGCCTGCGGTTTAAATTGACACAAAAATTCAACGTACCGGGTGCGTCACATTTCATTTGAATGACCATCACCTGGTCCGGATAGCTGGAGAAAATCTCCCTGCTATACTGTACATTATTCATCCTATAACGAATACCAACGACCCCACTATCCAGATCCAATTCACGGATGTAGTCTTCCGGTTCACCCTCCAGACCGGTAAAATACATTTTTATGTCGCAAAGAGGTTGGTACGGGTTATAATATTTTGGGGTAGAGTACATCGCCATTCTTGCCAGGTAAGCTGCTTTTTCCAATTGACCGTCAAACAACATTTTACGGATTTCAGGCAGATATTTTAATCCATCCGGATTGACAGCATCCTTTGAACCCCCATACCAGATGGAATCCTCATTTAACTGTATCCTTTCCTCGGATACATTTCCAAATACCATTCCTCCAAATCTTCCATTTCCGATGGGCAGAGCTTCCACCCATTGTTTGGCGGGACGGCGATACCATAATTTCATATTGCTCTCCTTATTTTTCTGCAACAAAGCTTTTCTCCTATTATAACATTAATTCTTATACATGCTTAAGACAAATTGATTTTATTTTCGGACCTAATCTCATCCCAGTGTTCAAATGGATCGGCTTCAGGTCCAAAGTATACAATCCAGGCTTATCAAAGGTAACCCTGCCGCAGCAGGTCACGACATTCTGCCAGTGGAATAAATCTCTCGGTATCTTTCGTTGATCATCTGTCATTATAAACCTTACCTCCTGCCCGGCTGTGGAAAGAGAAAATTCATGTCCACCCTCCCACAACATGGAAGGATTACTGCCGGAATATTTCTCTGTGAAAGTATTCATTTCCACATCATAGGTTCCCGGTTCAATCACCTTGAATTCCCAACTGATCCAGTCTTCCTTATTCAGCCACTGTTCTATGATACCGCTTGCTGTAACGGTTATTTGCGAGCCTTCTTCCGCTTTGTACATTTTTGCAAGACAGCCCTCCAGAGCGATATTCCCATCGGGCTGCTGCATCAAAGTAGTATCAATATCAGCAGAAGCCTCAATGTCCAATGCCAGAACACTCACATATTGATCGGGAGCCTGACCGGGTAAGTCGACAGTCAAAGTATGACAATCCGTACTTTTATTATACTCCTGTCGAAACTTCAGACCTTTTTGTTCTTCATCAACTAATAAATATGCCTTTTTCACTTTATTTCTGATACCGTAGAAGATAAATGTAGTTTTGGGCCAATCAAAGAAATGAATGAACAATTTTCCCGGTTTCGCAGTCAAAGCTCCCCATTCCAGCTCATAGGGAAGCAAACAGCCGGAGGCTCCATAAATTGCCTCTCCATTCCCTTTTAACCACTGGCCGATCTCCAGCAACCTGTCAACGCTGGGTTGTGGTATGATGCCTTCTCCAGTGGGACCAATGTTCAATAGATAATTCCCCCCCTTGCTGACAATGCTAACCAGCAAACGGAGCAGCGTTCCTGTGGGCTTCCAGTTGTGGTCGTTTTTCCGGTAGCCCCAGGTATTATTCATAGTGGCACAGGTTTCCCAAACATAAGTATTCGAGCAGGAAGGCACCTGATTATCCCCAAAGCCCTGATAATCCCCCAATCCAAAACCAATCCGGGGACTTACCAGACAATCCGGCTGCAGTTCATGTACGAGATCGGCAAACTGCTTCGCATGTTCTTTCGTTCCTCCTGGGGTATCAAACCATATGAGCCCGATGGGTCCATATTGAGTTAACAACTCTTTCACTTGAGGTAAACCTTTTTCTCGCATATAGATGCTAAAATCCTTGGTTTCCTCCAAAGAACCGTCCCACTGAGGCGGCTTGACAGCTCCATGAGGAGAGTGCCAGTCCTGATACTGTGAATAATAGAAGCATAACTTTATCCCGTGCTTTTGGCAAGCTTCTGCCAGCTCTTTCATAGGATCGCGACCAAAAGGTGTAAAGTCGATAATATCATAATCAGAGCATTTGGAATCAAACATAGCAAATCCATCATGATGCTTCGCTGTGATCACAATATACTTCATCCCCGCATTCTTTGCCAGTAACACCCAGTCCTCTGCATTAAAGTGTAGAGGGTTAAATTCCCTGGCAACCATCTCATATTCCTTGATTGGAATTTCACAAAAGCGCATGATTTGTTCCCCGATGCGGTTGATCAGTGTTCCCTTCCATTCTCCTGCCAAGTGAGAATATACTCCCCAATGGATAAACATCCCGAATTTGGCATCCCGGAACCACTCAAGCCTCTTTGCTTTTTCATCGGATGTTTGCATCCCTGTTTCTTTATTATCCTGTGTCACAGTTATTACCTCCTTATTTTCAAATACAATAAATCTACGCAGGAAGAGAGATACGCTGTATCTCTCTTCCTGCTATCCAATTTTGATTCTACCGAATTCCTTTCAATGTATTCCTCGCAAGTTTGCAATTTACAAATTGCCTAAATGCATCAAAATTCGGTTATTGCGGTAGAACCAACTTTATTTATAAAAGTTTACTTACGGGCTTTATATCTTTCGTAAGCCGCCTGCTGAATTTTTATTGCCTCTTCTATTCCCATTTTCTTAAGGGTATTTACAAACTCATCATATTTTTCGATGGGTTCTCTTCCCATAAGGAACTTATGGTACATAGTATCCGTGTAGGTATTGATCTCAGACATTATGTTGGTAAATCTCTGGTTCTCTTCCGCAGTTGGAGTCACAATGGGCATCAGCATGGATCTATCTGCACTACCCCAAATTTTTCTAGCATCAAAGTATTGTTGCGGGTAATTCAACAAGAGTCCATCCCCCGCTGACTGATCAATGAATTTCATCCAGCCATTCTGATTATTGGTATATTTTACCACGGCTTCAGCAGGAGTTTTACCGTCAGGACTTTTCATTACGGCGTCTGTGTACTTTTTCTTTCCATTTTCCACAGTATAACTTTGTCCTTCTATACCCCAGTTCAGCAGTGCATCTCCCTCATCGCTGTAAAAATAGTTGCACAGCTTTGTAGCTAATACAGGATCCTTACATTTGGTAGTGATCGCTCCGCCATACCCCGGGACATGCAGCGCATTAGAGTCAAAGGTATCATAGGATTTGCCTGCAGGACCTATTGGAAATGGAACCGCAACTATATTAAACTTAGGGTCCTTATCCTTCATTAAATTTAAATAAACCGACATATAGCTGGAGTTTGTACCCCACAAAGCACCTACAGTATTACCCAGCACCTTCGAATCCATAACTTTTCTGTCTACAATACCGTATTCACTATCGATAAGCCCTTCCTTATACCATTTCGCCATGGTTGAAATGAAGTCCTTATAGGAGGGCTCTATTGGACCATAGGTTATTTTACCCGTCTTCGGATTGGGTGCAAAGCAACCAAGATCCTTATTTGCCCGGATTCCCCATGCACCGGCAAAGTTCAGCAAGCCTGTGCCTTTTTCATCTGACAGAGGTATTTCATCCGCTTTCCCGTTACCATTGGGATCTCTTTCCTTAAAGGCCTTTAAAACGGTATACCACTCATCTATCGTAGTGGGTGCCTTTAAACCCAGTTTATCCAGCCAGTCCTGCCGTATGAGGTAACCTCTGTAAACATTACCTAATTCAGCAGTAACCTGTGGAAACATGGCAATCGTACCATCATCCAGCATGAGCTGCTGCTTGATTTTAGCATTACCTAAAACTTTTTGCTTCACATCAGGAGCATACTTGTCAATCAGATCATTCAACTTAATGATAACCTTGTCATCAACGTATTTGCTGAGTGTAGTATTCCAACCGTTAAAAATAATGTCCGGAAGATCGTTGGAAGCAATCATCAGATTGAACTGCTCCCTGATAGCGGTAGGATCGGAAGAGGCCGGATGTATCCACTCAATCGTTACACCTGTCCTCTTCTCGATCTCCTGGTGGGCTAAAATTTCCGAGTAACTTTTAACCGTCTTGCTTTGGTAGTTTTGCTGCCATATGGATACTTTGGTAGGCTTGGTAACAAGAGGGAGCGTGTTCCCGCTAGCTGACTGTGTTGAGGTTTGGGTTGACGTACCGGGATTTGTTCCTGTTTCCTTTTTACCGCCGCACCCGGTAAATAAGGAAAATGCCATTACTACGGACAGGCTTAAAGCCGTCATTCTTAAATACTTCTTCATCTGATTTCCTCCTCATAAGATTATATTTTATTCGATAACTTCCATCATAACTGTACTGATGAAAGGCTATCATCGATGCGTATATTTTGCAACATTCAAAATCCGTGCAGAGTATGCCGCGATCCGCTTATATCAGCTCCGACTTTTGCAGCAATCTTCTGACGATTTCTGCAACCTCTGCTCTTGTGATATTCTCCTTAGGGGCAACAAGATTATTTCCTCTTCCGGAAACGATTCCTGTTTTAACACTAGCCGCAATACTGCCTTTCGCATAATCATCCGCTTTGTCTGCATCGCTGAAGCCTGCAAGCAGCTTCTCTGCTTCACCGGATGCAAATTCCACTTTCAGTCCGGTAATGCGCATGGCCCTCGTAATCATGGTCATGGCCTGCTCACGGGTAATTTTATCCATGGGAGCAAATTTGTCTTCACTATACCCGGAGATAAGCTTGTATTCATAGGCTGTCTTGATAAAGCCAGCATACCATTCGGAAGACCTCACATCGGTGAAGGGGGTGCTTCCGGTACCGGATTTGAGCCCCAGGGCTCTTACGATAATGGCTGCAAATTCTGCCCGGGTAATGTCCCTGTCAGGTTCGAACATGCTATTGCCGACTCCGCTGATGACCATCCTGGAACCCATGTCATTGACAGCATCCTTGGCCCAATGACCGGCAGCATCCTTGAATTCCAGCGGATGCCACACCACGGAATAGGTGCTGTTAGTCCAACTGTTGATGACTGCATAGTACTTACCGTCTATAACTGCCAGCTTTGTAGGTACATGCCTGACTGTTCCGTCCGGTTCTATTACGATCCCTGTTGTGATCTTATTGGGGTCAACACCCTTCGGTAGGGCAATCGTCCTTTCTACATAGGTGTTGAAGCTGGATACTAAAACCGTCTTGCTGTCATATGTGCAGGTTACTGTGAACTCTACCGGCGGTGCAAGGATAGTGAAATTACCTTTATTTGCTGAGTCCTCAATCACCTTGAGGGTACCGTCTGCAGGCTTGGATATTTCCACCTGTACCTTGATATCCTTCAATGCAACATTGGTGCCGAATTGCGTGGATATATCGTCAATTTTTATCTGTTGAGCCGGAAGCTTGTAACCGGCAGTTTCGGTTTTAATCTCCAGTATAGCCTCCTTGTTTTCCATCCCCTTCACCATGTCTCCGGTAAGTACACCTACAACAACATCGGATTTCGTGTTGACCGGAATGGTAACAATCGAGTTTTTACCTTCACCTTCAAGTATCTGTGCCAGTTTTTGAGGATCCATGACTATCGTGGTGACAGTCCGGTCATCCTTCTTTGTAATGGTAGCAGTTCCTACGTTTTTGGGCTTCCCATTTACAAGTACATCGACTTCGTTATTTGCCGCCGGCGCTGGTATTTGTACAGCCGACCCGCCCGGTGCTGCCGCCTTTGGTGTTGCGCTTACTTCGTTTGAATTCTCACTATCTCCGTTTGCGTTGCTTGCTTTGACTACAAAGTAATAGGTTGTGCCGTTGGTCAACCCGGTCGCATTGTAGCCGTATACCGAACCGCTTACTGTATCATAAACCGCATCCGTTACCGAGAACCCTGAGGTTGTACCCCTGTAAACCTTGTAGCTTGTTGCACCTGCTGCCGGACTCCAGGTGAGATTGACATATCCGTCTCCTACCCCGGCTGTCTGCAGTACAGGGGCTGATGGCGTGCTTTTTTGGGCACTGGACATCTCGATTGTGAAGTTAACCTTGCCCTCAAAAGTTCTTTGGGGTCTTAGTACTTCAGTTGCGCCGGCTTCTGTAACTCGCAGTGCGTGGTCATCTGTCATGTAGATGTACGTTTTTCCGTTGACTTTCATAACATGACTGATTTTATACCGCTCACTCATTCCTTTTTGTTCTTTTACGTTATAGTCATATGCACCACTGGCATTCGGGATGTTTTTGTAATTCTCAAAGGTTAGAAGCATCCACTTGCCATCCATGGATCCGTCGGTAGGAAGGTCGGCATCAGTAATTAATATGTTGCCTTCCTCTTTGTCCTCAATACGTTTTGACGCACGGATAACCCCTGTATATTTATCAACTTCCTGGCTTAGGGTCCTGTTGTTATATTTCAACGTTTTTCCTGTGATCAGGTATCCTTCCGTTTTCTCATTGGAGGTTGAAACGATCCCTACTCTTCCCTCTAATGAGTAGCTTCCATTTGCAGTTGAAAATAAGGTGTCTGCATCTGTCTTACCGGTAATCGCCTCGTTATTCATATTGACAAGCACAACATCTTCCCTGCCGTTTTTGAATTTTATTGAAAGTGCTATGTGTTCCGGACTATCCTCCGATAAAGGCAGTCGCGTAACTGACTCTATTTGGGATTCCCCGTTTGTTGGTTCAATCACGGTTGCAAAGAAGCTGTCTATATTACTGCCCTCATTCCTGAGTAATAGTGCCGGACGCCAGTACGTAAATATATTTTGATTTACTGTGCCATTTCTGTAGCTGTAAGGTGCTTTACCCAAATAAACAGAACTCTGTACGGTACTCTGCGCATTATCAACCACAAAGATTCGGGTTCCTTCATTCCCGTTACCATCACTGCGTTTAAATGTAATATCAAAGTTACCCTTCGATTCCGCTGTGCTCATTTCACGGAACATACCATACCAATTTCTAACATCACCCTCTGATGTCATTGCCGCAAATGTCTCGCCTTCAGCAAGCATTGGGTATTCACGGTTTATTTTAGTAAGCGGGATAGAAGCACTACCCTCCATATCAAAATAAGTAGATCCATAAAGTGTATAATCGTGCTTTGAACCTCCGGAAACCTTAAATAAATCGATTAGATAAGGGGCTGTCTCATCGGAGGTGTTTAAAACATTGACTCTTTGATACCTGCTCGTAGTCCCTGGATATGGATACTTTGTATAGACCTCTGAAGCAGAAATCCCATTTATACCCGGCTCCAGCATGGATAAGTTACCCATCGTAAACATGTGGTATACATTGGCTGTAACCGATTCCTGTTTGGTGCTGCGTGCCTGATTGGCTCCATCTACAGTCACAAGGTTCATGGCCAGTGTTGATTCAGTATACATTCGCCCGGGAATTCTTGAGTACCGGATATTTCCTAAGAGTTCCTGGCCATAACCAAAGAGGGTAAGCCCCAGCACATTATTGTGGATGTGGTTTGCCTTGTCATTAAAATGCACATTTGCAGTCGTTTGGTTAATCCCGGTACCTCCCCCAAGCATGAGATGCCCATATGCAGGAAGAAGGCCAGTGGTACTTGAGCTGCGGACAGGGGACCTTGATGTACTGGTGGTATCGTCAAAGGGCGGATAATCTCCATTAGGGAAAGCCACCGGGTCTACGGCAATGGCAGCCTTACGCATAAGCTCGATTTTTCTCCCGATATCTTTTTTCGTATCTTCCAGTTCTACACTGCTGGTCAAATGCATGTCAAAAAACTGCCCGATCATTTTGAATACTCTGTAATTGGTATCCGCATACCCCTTGTGGTAGGAGGGCGCTTCAGGATACATATAATCTCTTTTCATATTATCCGAAACAACAATATCAGCATAGTCCGCCAGGAACTCCAGGTAGTCTTCCCTGCCAAATAAAGCACCAGCCAGTGCAATGGCTTCTATTGAACCGGAAAGGTTTGTCGATGTGTGGACTCGCATATCCTTATAATCGATCAACCAGTCCAAAATATTATAGATAAAGTCATTTTTGAGGTGCTCCATTACGTTATAACCTAATTCAGCGGATAGATCTTTTAATGACTGTGAATCATATATTTTATCTATAGCTTTAATCGCATTTAAGTGCAGCTCATGGGCCTCACCATTGTGGCAGCTGGCTCTTTGTATATCCACCTTATAATAGTCCATGACATTATCTGCACTAATAATGGTTGAGCCGTTCTTCGTGGACATAAAGTAGTCAGGAACCGCATTTGCCCAGGCATTCAAGCCTATAATCGCACGGCGCGCGTACTTCTCGTCACCGGTAATCGCGTAGGCATTGGCCAGAGTCTCCGTCCGTCTTTCCAGGTAGTTCATCTTTTGATAATCAATCGCTGCCTGAACCCAGCAATCCTTGCCGTTTACACTGGTTATTTCGACTTCGATCGTTTTTCCCGACATGGCTTTTGTCGTAACCTTTCTAACGGGATATTTTACCGGGTCAGGAAAAACCAGTCCCTTTGTTGTTTTAATGGTATCCGGATACATGGGGTCCCATACCCAGTCACTCCCATCCGGGGCATTTGATATGGTACTGTTATCCCGGGGGGCTTGTCTGGGTGCAAGCTTTTTCCATTGTTCTTCGGTAAATTGGACTAACAGTGCGTCGGCCTCCGCCACGGAAGAACTTACTTGTACTGCAGTCATCGGGAAGAAAGGACGCCTTGTGATTACCGGCAGCTGATTCGTCACCATTTTTGCTACCAGCTCGGCTGCACTTTGCTCATCCCCTCCTGAAAAAGGGTTTTCGTTATTCCCGATGATGATCAAACCGTTCCCGTTTATGTAGGTCATTTTACCCAGCGCCTGGACAAACCCTTGTACAGGTACAAACAGGGTATTGTTCATCGCTTTTGCAGGTACGGCAAGTTTTGTCGGCTGGTCATTCAAATACAGAGTATCTTCGTTTTGTTTTAGCTTCACCGTATTTGTGCTTATCGTAATTGTCATTTCGCCGGCATCTTCATCCCATGCAACGCTGCCGCCCAGCGATTCTGCAATAAAGTCAGCAGGAGCCAGTATTTGACCATTTTCCATCACCGGGTGCACTTCCAAGTCCGACGGGTTAATACTGAGCATACTGCCAAAAACAGTGGCATTGGAGCTTCCAACCTGCATAACGATTGAATTTCGAACATTCTGCTCAATAGCCGCCGTATAAATTCCCTTTTCCGCATCGGTTAAAAAGTTGTCCTGTGAATATTTCGCCTTTGGCGGAGGAGTTCCTATCACAGAAGGGTTCGGGAGAGGCGTCGGAGTAGGATTCGGAGGAGGTGTAATCGTCGGTGCAGAAGTAGCCGTTGGCGGCGTAATAGGTTCTGCGCCGTTTACATCATACACTGCAAACTCCAAAATGGTAGGATCCTTAGTAAAGCTTGAAATACTAAGTTTAATGTATCGTGCAGTCACAGGGGTAATAATAATCGGTGAGTTTGTATGCTTATATCCCTTATATGCATTCCTCCATACATTACCATCCTCTGAAATATCAATTGAATAATCAAGGATTCGTTGTTCATTCTTGAATTGTGTAATTGCTAATTTATCGAATCTTACAAGCTGACCCAGGTCGACTTGCAGCCATGGATTTGCAGTACCGCCTTTTGAAGCCCAGCGAGAGCTGTCGTTGCCGTCAAACGCTTTATCAGCACCATAAGTAGTAGTATCAACCGGAGTACTTGAAGTTGCAGTCTTGTTCAGCGCAAGATTTTCTTCACCGGCTGCTGTGACCAGGGTGTCGAGCGGAGCTAAAAAAATACCAGCCAGCATTAAAACTAAAAGGAATTTACATAACACTCTTTGAACTCTTTTATTGTTAAACATAAAAAATTCTCCTTTTATAAAACTAGGCATTCAGGGAAGTAGTCAACATACACAATATCCTGAATGATGACTACTTGCCTGTTTAAATTAGTCCATTTATCGAACCATAAAACCGAACCATCTGTTATCCTTTGACAGCACCTACCATAACCCCTTTTACAAAATATTTCTGCAGGAAAGGGTACAACATCAGGATAGGCAGGGTCGCTACCATTACCGTAGCATATTTTACAATATTGGAAACAGCCATTTTCTCCGCTGACATGGTTTCCATCGTCATACTATCTGTCTGGCTTTGGATCAGTATTTCTCTAAGAATAAGCTGCAAAGGAAAGGAGTCCCTATCCTTTAAATAAACCATGGCAGAGAACCATGAGTTCCAATGACCTACACCATAGAAAAGTACCATGACCGCCATCACAGGCAGCGAAAGAGGCAGTATGATCTTAAACAGCACTGTGAAATCACCGGCGCCATCGATTTTAGCTGACTCTTCCAGACTGTCCGGTATGGACATAAAGGATGTCCGCATGATAATCAGATTCCATGTACCGATGAGTGAAGGAATAATCACTGCCCATCGGCTGGCGTACAGTCCCAAGCCTTTTATCAATAGATAGGATGGAATAAGCCCTCCGCTGAAGAACATGGTAAATATCACCATAAACATCATTGCATTCCGCCAATAGAGATTCTTTCTTGACAAAACATAAGCAAAAAGCGCAGTAGCTATTACATTCAAAGCGGTTCCTACAGCTACGATGAAAATTGTATTCATATAGCCCGACAGGATATCCGGATTTTGCATTACAAGCTGGTATGCATCAAGCGTAAATCCGACAGGCTTCCATAGAATGCCATGGAAAGCCATAAATTCCACCGGCTCACTCACGGATGCAAATAAAACATATGCAAAAGGATACAATGTAATGAGCATAAGAAAAATCATAAAGGTCGCATTGCCGATATCAAACAACCATCCACCGGCACTCTTTTTAATCGCCATTTTTATCCCCTCTTACCATAAACTCGTTTCATTCACCTTACGGCTTATTTTGTTGGCTAAAATCAGTAAAGCAAAATTGATTACAGAATTAAACAATCCTACTGCTGCACTATAGCTGTAGTTGGCTTCAATCAAACCCTTTCGATATACAAAAGTGGAAATTACATCCGCTGTATCATAGATGGTGGGACTGTATAACAAAAGAATTTTTTCTCCCCCAACGCTCATCATTTTACCGATTCGTAGGATCAGCAATATGACGATCGTTGGTGCGATACCGGGCAGAGTCACATGGATTGCCTGCTTCAGCCTGCTTGCACCATCGACGGTAGCCGCATTATATAGCTCAGGATCTATTCCTGATAATGCTGCCAGATATACAATTGTTCCCCAGCCTACGCTCTGCCATATATCCGTGCTGATATAGATTGTTCTGAAAAGTTCCGGTTTCATCAGAAGATTTTCACGCTGTCCCCCGAGTAATGCGAGCACATTATTCACTAAACCGCTTTTTGCAGTAAAATCAACGATAAGTCCGCAGATAACGACCGTAGATATAAAGTGTGGAAGATAGGTTACCGTCTGTATTGTTCTTTTGAACCTACTGTTCTTTACTTCATTCAATAGCAGTGCCATGATAATGGGTGCAGGGAATCCCCACAGCAATTCATAGAAGTTCAATAAAATGGTATTCTTAAGAATGGTCCAAAAATAGTAACTGTTGAAAAAGCTCTCAAAGTGTCTTAATCCTACCCACGGACTGTCCATAATCCCCTGTGAAGGCCTGAAATTTTTAAAGGCAATGATGGCACCATACATCGGGGTATAATGGAAAATAATATAGAATAATACTCCAGGGATTGCCATCAGGTATATATACTTATTTATTGAGAAATCTTTAGCAATGACGGGTCCCTGTTTCATAATCCTGCTCCATAACGCACGTGGCTTCATAGCATGCCTGGCTTTATTTTGTGTTCCTGGTGATATAGTTGCATTGTTCATTTTTACACCTCCTATACTATTATTTACTGTATGCGGCTTTGAAGAAACAGCCACTTGCAGTAGTAGCATAATTCATTAGAGGTCAAAGTTCAATCTCCACATTTTTAATCCATCGCCTCTGCACAAAAACACGGATATCCTATTTTTGAGTCAATATTCACTATTTGAAATTGCCCCCGGTATGCTCTCCAATATTGGCAATTTACGCTCCAGGAGCTTTCAATTTTCATTGAAAGCTCCATTATTCCAGGCATGGGTATCTCTTCAGTTTAAATTTCACTTTCGGTCTAACAGTTTATGTTTTCCTTTTATTTCCCTATACTGGCCAGGAGTAATATTTTCAATCTTTTTAAAGTTCCTGATCAATACATTGCTGTTTACATAGCCTGTAACCTGCGCTATTTCCTCCAGGGACATATTTGAGTCTGCCAAAAGCTCCCGGATTTTCTCGATACGCTTTTCTCTCAGCCAGTCAATAAAATTGCATCCGGTATGTTCCTTAAAAATATGAGAAAGGTTGGAAGGACTCATATTAAAAGCTTCCGCTACCATCGCCAGGCTTATGCTGGGGTCAGAATATCTCTTCTCTATATAATCCAAAACCTTATTTACGATTTCATCGTTTCCGGGTTCTACCTGAATACTGCTGATATATTCGCAAATCTTCCGGTAGATATACACGAGAGTTTCATGCATCTCACCGATGGTATTGCAGGCGGTAAGCCGGTCAAGGGGGTTGATATCGGCACCGAAGACCTCCTTGTATTCAATATTGATGCTGCTTAATATCTTTATACCCGTACTCATGATATCAAAATGAAAACAGCGTGCCATTTCCATGGAAAGACTTTTCCCTGCAAGGTTTTGGTCGAATATCTCCTTTATAAGTTTTTGTACCGTGTCAAAGTCCCCGTATTTGACACTCTTGATTAACTGAATCTCCGTTTCAATGGAATATTCATAACTCTGGCAGTTCATCAATACATCCTTGGACAGGCATATGCTTCTCCGGCCCTTAAACATTTTGTATTCAAGCGCTTTGATAGCATCCCTGTAGGATTCCTTGATATTTTCTATTCCCCTATGAACTCCCCCAACACCTACGCTGATCGATGTGGAGAATTTCTCATACATCATGTCTCTGACTTTCACAGCGATTTCATGAGCGATACTTTCAAATTGAGTGCCGTCCTGCTGCAAATTCACCAGCAGAGCCATCCTTTCCCATTCCAGGTCAAGTATATATGCACTATTCTTCTCATTTCCAAGCTCCAGCAAGATGTTCGAAACAATGAACTTTATCAAACTCCACTCTGCCCTTAAGGATTCGTCCTCACAGGCTTCAATATCTATGACCATGACACAGAAATCCGGACCGGCAAACCTTATGCCGACAGAGTCCAGTACATGCTCAAGATTTACAGTGTCGGAAATATTGCCCTTTAACAGCTGAACCATCATACTGGCCTGGAGTGCCGGCAGTTGATTCTCCATTGCAGCTTTGATGCTTTTTGCTTCTTTGATTGCAGTCATTGCCGCCGTCTCTATATAGTCAATCTCATTTTTAGAACTAAAACTAATACCGCCGGTTTCTATATTATCCTTCAACCTGCTGACCACCATGCGGATCGGCGTAGCATTTCTTCTGCTCAATAAAAAGGCAAGAACAATTCCAGCCAATAAGCCTGTCAAGACAATGAATAAAGTAATATTTCTGGTGGCGTAAACCTTTTGCATCAGGATATCCATGGGTTTCGCCGATACATAGACCCAGTCGTTTACTTTTGATGAAACACTGGTAATCACCACATCTCTGCCATGGCTTTTGATATGATGGTTATAATGACCTACCTTCAAGCGCTCATGGGGTTCTTCCGTCATTAATTCCCTTTCCCCTGAGCTTGCCACAATCTCATTACGGCTGTTTAGGATGTACACCGCACTTTTCCCCAAAGCATTCATTTTATCCAGAACATCTCCGAGCCTGTCATTTTTGAAAGCGATAACCAAAGTTCCCTGGCTCAGGTTCTCCGGTCCGGTCCGCAAGGACCTTAACAATTTGATGGTAGAATTGCCATCGGAAGGCATATTTTCACTGCGAAGGAGGGAATATTCCTTGTAACGCCTTTCAGTAAGGATGCGCTTCCACTCTTCGTAACTTAATCCCGAATTTGAATACATCATCTCATAATAAAGCTCCGGGGTATATTTTGCACTGGTAGTCAAAACCATGTCACTTTTAGCAAAATAAATATAGATTTCACTCACGTTAGGATTCATTCCCGTATACTTGTTTATTTCCTTCAAAACATCCATCATCATCATAATATCAGCGCTATCCGTATTATTTTGAATCGTGACGAAGTTTTGTATGGTTTGACTTGCAGAGATATCCATGGCCAGCTGTTCCACGCTTTTCAGATGTTCATCCAGCACACTCTGCGCCTGCTGCAACATTTCAAGGTTGTAGTTTTCCGATTCTTTTTTTATGATACTCGAATACCGCATATAATCCATAGTTCCAATAAATAGAGGTATAATCAATATCAATAAATAGGATAGTAAAAAGTTAAAAAATATACTTCGCTGCTTTAAGTTCTTGAATGGTTGTGGCATCATTATCACCTCTATTATGATTATAGGGGAGAAATCATCTTTAGTAAACGTAAAAGCTATTAAATTGTTTGTTTAAACGGTAAATTCTTCACACGCTCCTCCGTTATAGCACTATCACGCTTGGCCCAGCCGAAGTAAACCCTGGGTAACAATACGCCCTTTCATAGATAGGCCACAGTAAACTTAGTGATTTCCAGCCAGGCAACGTGGTGAGGACAAGCCGGCTTGCCTGGCTGGATAAAACCACTTTTACAATGAACACTCTTTACGTTGTACAAGGAATACTACAGCTCTTGTGACTATTCCTTCAAATATACACAGGAAATTGTTCATTCCGTCGATGATATATCTTGCTGCCAACAGCTCCATGGAATCTTTGGCCAATAACTGGAAGATACATCAGCAAAAGGCTTTTTATATATAGAATTTCACCACTTATTCACTGTAATATCGTTTACTGTGGGTGTTGAACTGTTCGTATACAAATCCTTCAAATTTGCATTTCAACTATACCGAATTCGACTTTTCCATGCAATCATTATTTTTTCTTCAAATTGACAGTATTTAATATATTGCAAAAGGAAAAGCCTATCGAGGCTTTTCCTTTTGCAATATATGTAATATTAGAATATATAAGCCGGAAGGGAATTAAAAAATATTCTTTGACCAGCCCAGCAGCTTTGCAAAACACTCTACATAAAAGTAATCGCCATAAATCAGTGAAACATTGGCACCATCCTTATCCGGCTGGCTGATGGTCCCTCCACGCAATATACCTTCATACTCCAGCTGATCCAGTGTCGAGTAATTCTCCGTAAGGGATTGAAGAATCTTGCTTACCCAGGTGCCATAAACCCTTCCTTCCGGTTGAGGCAGGCACCTTATCAGCTCCAACATCCCGGATGCTGCACAGGCCGCTGCGGAAGTATCCCGTATCTGTCCCTGTGTATCCGGCAATTTACTGTCCCAGTAAGGAACAGCATCCTCGGCTAGCGCAGTGATAAAGAAATTGGCAATTCTCTGTGCTGCATAAAGATATCGTTTTTCACCTGTGTACTTGTAGGTATTGACCATGCCATACAGTGCCCAAGCCTGCCCCCGGCTCCATGCGGAGTCCGGCGCATAGCCCTGCCCTCCAAAGCACTCGATGTACTGTCCGTTCTCGGGATTAAAGCTTACAATATGCTTGACTGAGCCATCCTCCCTTATAAAGTGTTTGAGAACCGTATCGGCATGAGCCATAGCAATATGTTTGTATCTTGGGTCTTTGAGTTCTTCTGCTGCCCAGAACAACAAGGAAAGGTTCATGGAAGTATCAATAATAGACCACCCGGTCTTATCCTGGTTCCAAGCACGGATGAAATTACCTGCCAAGTTGAATCTTCCCGCTAAAAAATTTGCTGCCAGAATTCCCCTCCGTTTTCCATCGGCATCTCCGGTAAGCTTGTATTTGATGACTGCAGTAGGAAGAAATTGGAAGCCTACATCATGATGAAAATTGTTCTGTCGGATAAAGCACTCCTCAATCCGCCGATCCCAATCCCAGGCTTCCTTTCGATACTCCTCCCTTCCTGTCATGCTATACATAACCCAGAGCATACCCGGCCAAAAACCCGAGGTCCACCAATCCAGGCGCATATCATCATATATTCCGCTTGCAGACTTATGGGGTGATTTGTCCCTCATTTGCACAACCATTCTCTCCATCTTGAGATTAATTTGCGCCCATGCCTTATCAATAAAATTTTCCATACCCTGGATTCCCAAGGTGCTTAATTCACTCACTCGATTGCCTCCTCTTATATTTGTATTTGAGTATACTCAAATCAGCCAGGGACACAAGCTTCCCCTATCTATACTTTATAACCCATTTGACACTTCGATGTTCATTGATTGCAAAATCCCTTTTGCGCCAGCGCACCAGTGTTTGAAGACTCCCATGAGAAGTGCAGTACTCCGGATTTCCCTCAACACAGAGGATATCGCACAACTCTAATCCGAAAACCTCAATCTCCAGAATATCTCCTTCCCCAAAAACAATTCTGTTGCCATTGACCTCAGGTTTCTTTGAGAAAGTGGCAAATTCCATATTCATCTCCTGGAACTGCTGCGCTGCTCCCTCGGAGTAATAAGTTTCTTCCCTTTCGATGCATCCCTGTGTAAACCTGTAAGCAGTCTTTGTTTTTATTCCATGAAATTTTTTGGGAGCTTTCTCTTCCAAATTAGCCAGTTCATCCTGATCGTAGCTGATCACCAACGCATCCTTATCACTCTTGCAGTTCATCTGCTTAAAGTAAGAAATCGGCATCAATTCTACTCCCGTATCGGTTACCAGCCTGGGAACAAGATTCGGGTGTCGGGTATCCGCTCCGGTTTCCAGAAAACGGTTCGCGTTGGGAATGGGCAAATAAGGAGTACATTGATATTTTGTTGCCCCGCCATTGATGAGAGGGAGGCTAATCACATGCTTTCCGTCACGTATAATGGCCATTCCCCGGTCATACTCACCCTGTAAAAATTTATGAAAGCTAAACTGCGGCAGTTTTTGAAGTTTCTCCGGATAATCCGCCGCTACCGTTTTGTCTGAAAATCCAGCCTTTGTCCAATGCTCGTAAGTACCTATTAACTGCATACACAGCGACAGGTTTTCTCCAAGAATTCTGTTTTTATTGCGGTAGCCGTCCGTCCGCCGTCCCTTATCCCATAAGTTAACGGATTTCATATCTTGATCCATCCAGAAATTCACAAACTTCTCGACACTCTTTAAATTAAAGATATATGCCAATTCCTTTTCCTCCTGGCTTAAAACATCCAGGCAAGCGGCAATGGATAGAACCTCCATGCTGGATGTATCACCGTAAGGTCCGATGCTGCGGCCGTAAGAGAATCCGTCCCCCTCTTCATTGGCCAGGTTCAAATGAACGTCGCAGGATTTTCTCAGCAATTCAAGGAGCCTTGCAGGTACTTCCGTCTTTGTTTCTGTCAGCATTGCACTGAGCTCGCCCGGAGTCAGCAGGCTATAACGGTCAAAGCGGCCCTCTCCTTTGGTTTCATCCATATAGCCGAGTCCCCCCGAATAAGTTTCGATATGCGCCATCAGCTTATCAAGAAGTTTCCGGCTGTAGCCGCTGTCATCCCATCCCAGAAGTTCCATGTAACGGGAAACCCCAAAAGCAACACCGTAATAATTTGTAGGAAGTTCGATCAAGGAAAGGTCGTCCAAATTTACAAACCTTCTCCAATCACACTTTTCTTTTAGTCTTTCCCGCGTTTCTCTCCTTAGAACTTCCGAAAGTATCCCCTGCTTCTTAAGCCGATACAAGCCTGTCATGCAATTTAGTGAGCCCCAGGTCTTGAATTCCAAATTAGACGCAAAATCAACAAGTTCCCTGAGCTTTTCCTTATATTCGGCAAATTTATCCTGATCCTGGCTGAATTCCACCACAAGATAACTGAAAGCATTGATTAATTTACCCGCTACAAAGACATCAATACTGTTAAAAGCCTTTACTCCGTCAATAGTCAGGTTTTCCCGCTCTCTGTAAACCTCATCAAAATAATATTCAATGTGCGGAATGATGCATCTGTCAATAATTTCCCTAAAAGTCGTTTTCACTTTAACTACACTCCTTGTCTCCCTAAACTAATAATTTAATTTTAACAATATTTTGTGTTTAATAGTGTGCTTATCTTATGTTAAAATGTTTCTATACTACGATTTTAGAGAGGGATTCGAAATGCGGCTTATGAATTATATGAACCTCAACCAATATCCCCTGCAACTTTCCTTCATGAAAAACAGGACCCATAAGTTCGAGGAAATATACCATGCCCATCAGGGAATGGAGCTGCTATATGTTCATTGCGGCGAAGGCCATATTATATCGGAGGGTGTATTGACGGAAATCCGGCAAGGAAGTTTGTTTTGCTTCCGGCCTTTTCATGTTCACAGGGTAAAAATCGATATGGAAAAAGGCTCTTATATCCGATCCCTTTTCCTGTTTGAGCCTTCTGTCCTTAGTAAGTATATACAACCTTATCAAAACCTGCACGCGTTTTTTTACAATCTATGGAAGCAGCCCTTAGTCCAAACGGTTTTTACGGAAATTCCCGAAGAAAAGCTACAATATTTAATGGATGATTATACGAAAGAAGTGAGTACCTTAACCTTAACAGAGCAACTTGATTCGGAAGCATATTTTTTGGTAGCCCTTATCCACTTGCTCAAGCTTCACAGTGCAAAGGATGATCTTATATCTTCCATAAAACCGGTATCGAAAATATCAAGTTCCATTCCCTTGATCCTTGATTGGCTGGAAAATCACTTTCATGAGGATTTTCAACTGGATAAGCTTGCTAAAGCCGTACATCTGTCACCAAACCATGTTTCCTATATTTTCCACAAGGAAATTGGCAGCAGTATCAGCGACTATCTGGCAGCACGAAGAATGCAGGAAGCCTGCTCATTACTTAGAACATCTTCCCTAGATATACAGGAAGTGGGATATCGTATTGGTTTCAGTAATTTTTCATATTTTTGCAAGTTCTTTAAAAAGCATCTTGGGATGACCCCTCATCACTTTCGGCAAAGCCAAGCTGGACAAGTGTAAACTTATTCGGTACTACACGGTCCAGCTTTTAATTAGAGATTTAAATTATGTGAAACTAACTTTGTACATTGGTTTCAGATATTACTTGAATAAGCAATCAAGCCACTCCCAGGGCCACAACCGCCCACATCAGCAAAAAACTGATTACAATAGTGATATTATTCACCGTCCCTACAAACCTCCGGTCGTAGTCGAATTGTACCGAGTACGGTATCACCGACATACTGATGGGAAGTACAAAGCCCAGCAGCATGGTATAACGGAAAAGGGGTTCAAAGGGGAGTAAAAAGTACAAAGCAACTCCTGCGATGATTCCACTAATATACCGCAGTGCCAGAATCTTTCCCATCTTCACCCAATAACTCTTTTCAAAGGAGAAGCTTAAATATACGCCCAGAAGTAAAAGGGACAGCGGCATATTCGCCCTGGAAAGAACTTTTGTTATATCCAGTACAATGCCTGGAAAATGCAGGCCGGAGAGGTTTACCGCCAAAGTAATGATGTAGGACATAAAAGGCACTGACCGTGAAACTTTTTTCAGGATTCCTTTATAATCTACACCGGTTCCCTCCGAGGCAAAAACACTTGCAAATATGTAGCAAACGCCAAAGACGATGACAGAGTTCCCCATATCAAACATGCCAAAATATTTGAGGCCTTCCTGTCCCCAGATGGATTCGACCAAAGGATAGGCAAACAACCCGATGTTAAAGCCCGGAAGCAGCATGGATACCATTCCCCGGTTCTTTGCCGATTCCTTTCTGAAAAAAACAACGGCCAAGCCTGCCATAAAAAAACCGTATACCATGCTGATCAGAGGTACCAGCAGCAGGGAAGTGTCAATTTTCATGGTGCTGAATGTACTAATGACCAGAGACGGCAATGTCAGATTAAATATAATCCTCGAAACCGCTTCTCCATCGGATTCCTTTATCAAAGAAACCTTCTTGCAAAGGAATCCCGCTAAAATAATTAATAACGATATAATAAACTGACTGTTAGCACTGCTCATTTCTTCTCATCCCCCAAGTTGTCACGAAAGCACCAGCGATGCTTCCATCTTTATTTGCTTGCTTTATCTTACTAAATTTTCATCGCTATTTCAATAACTGTAACACAAAAACAGAGGTTTGAATACAATGTAGTAGGTTTCTGTTAGAGCCGTAATAATATTCAAATGAAGGAGGTACACTTACTATGTCAGAAAGAGGCGGTTTTGGAGGATTTTTTGATAATGACGAAATACTCTGGTTCATAATCTTGTTCTTGCTACTGTTCTTCTGCAATGGCTGGGGCGGATTTGGATGCAAGAAAGCCTAGAAATTACTTGCTCCCTATTTTTAATAATTTGGACACTGCTCCAAAATATTATACATCTTATACTCATTGAAGAAGAGGCCCCCCCGGCCTCTTTTTTAGTTTCTTTCCATCGTAATGGCTTTTGCCCTTTTGATCTTTTCCATTCCATGCTTCCGTCGTATGCTGTCCATGGCTTTTTCAAGCTTCTCTTCCCGATCACTGTTTGTTTGTCCTGAAACGTTCATATCAAACAGAGACAGCTGTTCCACTTCCTCTTCCCGGAAGTTCCCGATTCCAATCCCCAGAAGCCTCACAGGCCGGAATTTGCTCCAATTTTCCTCCAGTAATTCGATCCCGGTTCGATAGATATCCTTCGTTAAATAGGTGGCTTGTATCGACTTCTGACGCGTAATGGATTGAAAATCGTTGAATTTAATGTTTATTGAAACGGTTTTTCCCTTATACCCGTATGCCCTGGCCTCCATGCCCACTTCTTCTGCCAGTTGAAGCAGTATTGTTTTTGCTTGTTCCATATCGGTAACGTCCTGCGGCAAGGTTATGGACCGACTAATGGATTTACTTTCGTGCCTGGGACTGGGCTCGACAGGAGCAGGGTCAAGTCCGTTGGCAAAGCGGTGCAACTCTTCTCCATACTTTCCAAAGGTTTTAGTCAGCAACTCTTTCCTTGCCTGTGCCAGATTTCCGATGGTAAATATGGCCATATTGGTCAATTTCTTTTCCGTCTGCTTTCCAATACCATACATATCTCTAACTTTCAACGGCCACAGTTTCTCCTTTATATCCTTTTGCCACAGTTCTGTGATCCCTAACGGTTTCTTCAATTCAGAAGCCATCTTGGCCAGGAATTTATTTTCCGAAATGCCGATGGAACACCATAAATCCAGTTCTCCCGTTATGGTATCCATGATTTTTGCCGCCATTTCTACCGGCTTTCCAAATAAAGCCTCGCAGCCTGTAACATCCATCCACGCTTCATCAATACTGTTTTTCTCGATAACGGGCGAAAACCTTCCCAGAATGTCCATAACCTGTTTCGATTTCTTCTCATAGAATTCATGATCCGGCGGAACACAAAGCAAACCAGGGCATAACCGCTGGGCTTCATGCACCAGCATAGTGGTTCGCACCCCATATTTTCTCGCCTCATAATTAGCAGCTAAAATAATCCCCCTCCTGTTCTTCGGATCACCTGCAACTGCGGCAGGTTTACCCTTCAGCTCCGGGGTACGTGTCATCTCACATCCAATAAAAAAAGCATTCATATCCACCAGAAAAATAACTCTTTGCATGGCATCTCCCAAGGTACAGCGAAAATATTACTTCTGCTTTTATGCGGGTCCCTCACGGTATCCCTGCAGGGTGTGGCACGATGACAGCGGAAGTTATATTTTCGTCAATCCTAAAAAAATAGTATACCCTAATTATACCAAACATTTGTTCAAAACACACCTAGAACAAAATGCTATTGCACTTTGTTCTTCGCTAGGAGGAACTACTTCCCCCTTCGACGGAGCTAACGTTCCTGAGCATCCCCTCTAAACCGGCTATGCATTACCCATAAGTCATGGGGGCCTAGAGAGATAAGGGTTTAGAGTTTCACAATAATTACCATTAAGCTTTCAACCCTCATCCCTTAATCCCTTCTCCCGAGCTCG
>ENA-OFCE01000066-OFCE01000066.1-metagenomes-genome-assembly--contig:-NODE-66-length-80623-cov-6.589899_pt1 | contig 80623 bp, 75 predicted proteins | sample MGYA00153388_OFCE01 | MGnify analysis MGYA00153388
GCAACCGGCTCATAACCGGTTGGTCCGCGGTTCGAGTCCGTGAAGGCCCACCATAAAGCAAGGAACTTTTCTTAGGGTTCCTTGCTTTTTTTGTCTATGAAGCTGTCAAAGCTTTCACTTTCAAGCATTTGAGCCACGACTCCCAAAGAGGAGGATTTTGCTATGTTCCTCCCTTTAGAGCCAGAGTTAATGTATGGTATCACGGTTTCCGCCGCTATTTCGGTATCTCTTGTGTTTTTACCCCTAGAGCCGGGAATCATAATTATTCATCTCCAATACCCTTTTATTTCTTACGATTATTATGTACAATAGAACTGGAAAATATATTAAGGTGCAGCGAAAAGATTACTTCCACTTTTTTGCGGGCCCTTCATGGTACCCATGCAGGGTGTAGCAAAATGGTAGTGGATGTTATCTTTTCGCCGATCCGAAACATTTCATAGGAGAAAACAAAAATAATGGATTTAAAAGGACGTTTAAAGTTGATTGCCCAAAAAGTACCTGTGTGTGACGGTGTATGTGACATTGGAACAGACCATGGTTATATACCCATTTATCTAATACAAAATCATGTTTGTAAAAAAGCTATTGCTGCTGATGTGGGTCAGGGGCCTCTCTCGGCAGCAGAAGAAAATATTCGCTCACACAAATTGGAGGATCGTATCGAGACCCGGCTTGGAGATGGATTGAAACCTATTGCTGAGGGTGAGACGGATATTATTGTTATCGCAGGTATGGGTGGAATACTGATTAAAGATATCCTGGAAAGGGATATTGCGAAGGCAAAAAAAGCAAAGGCCCTGGTACTGCAACCGATGAATGCCCTTGAGATCACAAGGGAATGGTTGTATGTACATGGTTTTGATATATTGGATGAAGAGCTTACAAATGAAGGGGAAAAAATATATAATGTGATAGTATGCAAATGGACAGGAAAAAGAAATGAGGTTGAAAAAATCAACTATTACATAGGAAAAAAGCTGATTGAAAGACGCGACCCTCTCTTACAAGTATATCTGGGAAAAAAACTTCACCAGGTGAAAGGAGTACTGAAGGAGATGGAGAATACGAGAGATCACTATACTGTGGAAACAAAAATGGAATATGAGTATTTAGCAGAGAATTATGCAAAAATATTGGAGGAAATCGGACTGTAAAAGGAGGAATTAGTACATTTATGAGCATTATTTGTGATGATATAGCAGGTTTTATGGAAGAATTCGCGCCAACTTTCCTGGCGGAAGATTGGGATAATGTAGGTTTGTTGGTGGGAAGCCGCAGCCAGGAGGTTCGACGTGTACTGGTATGCCTTGAAGTTTCAGCCAAAGTTGTAGAAGAGGCAGTATCCAAGAAGATTGATTTGATCCTCTCACATCATCCCATGATCTTTAAAGGCCTGAAAAGGATAGTAGCAGACGACTTTTCGGGTGGATTACTATATAAACTGATACGGAATAATATCGGCGTCTATAGTGCACATACGAACCTGGATGTTACAGACCATGGGATTAACGAACACCTGGCGGATATCATGGGTTTGAAAAATGCCAAAAACTTAAATCCCTATCAATCCGAGGATTTATATAAAGTAGTGGTATTTGTTCCGGAACGGGATGTGGATCGGGTAAGGGAAGCAATGTGCAGTGCCGGAGCAGGATGGCTGGGCAATTACAGTGACTGTACCTTCATGACCAAAGGTACAGGGACTTTTAAACCGCTGGAAGGAACTCATCCCTACATAGGAACTCAAGGAACCCTGGAAAAGGTAGATGAGTACAGACTGGAGACGGTTGTACCTAAAAGCAGGATGGGCTGCGTGATATCCGCCATGTTAAAAGCGCACCCTTATGAAGAGGTTGCTTATGACACCTATCTCCTGAAACTGAAAGGAAAGGAATATGGTTTGGGGAAATATGGTTCTCTGGAAGTGCCTATGAGTTTTGATGCGTTTGTTCGACATGTAAAAAATAAACTTAATATAAGTACGGTCCGGCTCATCGGCCAGCCGCCAAAAGAGGTGCAAACAGCTGCGGTTTTCTGTGGCGCTTTTGACGATAATTTTAGTGCCGTAGTACGCAATAGGATTGATGTATTGATCGCAGGCGATGTAAAGCATCATACCGCCTTTGATATGGCAGCGGCAGGAATTTGTGTCATTGACGCCGGCCATTTTGCGACAGAACGAATTATGGTACCCCACTTGACTGAAATTCTCTCAAAGAAATTCCCTGAACTGGAAGTAATAGCGTCAGAAGTGGAAGAAGATCCAATAAAAACCTGTTGACACTTTGCTGTAAAGTGCGTATAATTAGAAATCCAGTGGTTGAAGATTTGCGAAAGCATAGCTTCTACTATGTTTGAGTAAGCCAGATGGTCGCGTGTACAGTGCCGAAAGGCCGTACACGAGGAAAGTCCGGGCTCCATAGGGCAGGGTGCCGGGTAACTCCCGGTGAAGGCGACTTCAAGGAAAGTGCAACAGAGATATACCGCCTTGCTTGGTGAAAGCAGGGTAAGGGTGGAAAGGTGAGGTAAGAGCTCACCAGCGGCATGGTGACTTGCCGTCTATGTAAACCCCACTTGGAGCAACACCGCATAAGGGACATATTGGTGGCCCGCCAGTCCCAGAGGTGGCTTGAGCTGTGTAGAAATACATGGCCTAGATAGATGACTATCAAATACAGAACCCGGCTTATAGACTTACTCAATAAAATATCAGAGACACCCGCTTTTAAGGCGGGTGTTTTTGCTTATATAATTATAAAAAGGATATTGGCTCTCCGGTTTATTATATAGCTGAGGGCCTCAGTAACATGTGTACATAGGAAAGGAGCACCTTTGGGAGGAACTAGGTGAGCATATCCAAAAGCATGGAGCTAGGATCGTTCCACCCTGTAGTGTGATTATCTATCACAATGAAGAGGATAAAGAGGAGTTAGTGGATTACCCCTGATTCGAGTGAATTTATTACTGAACTATACAGTTTTCGGTGAAAAAACATGGAGGCTAAGTATTGACTGTGTGGAAAAAGTATGCAATAATACCTAAAAAGTGAGTATGTTTAAGCAATGCTGCGAGCAACATAGGGGCCAGGATAGCCCTACACGATTGGATTATAAACCCTTCGGAGTCACTCTTGTGAGTGGTTTTGCGGGGTTTTTTATTATTTGGAGGAGTGATTGCATGGAATTTGTTATCCGGTCAGTAAGGATTGAAGATGCACCAGCCATTAATGAAATGAGGCGGATGGATGGCGTTAGGGAGAATACTCTTGGGATCTTTAGCGAAAGGGTTACAAGATCAGAGGATTTTATTAGAGGGTTAACTGAAAATGACCATCTGCTAGTTGCGGAAGTAGAGGAAGCGGGAGTGAGAAAGGTTGTCGGAACGGTTGGACTCCATGTCGGTAGAAATCCAAGACTACGGCATTCTGCATCCGTGGGCATCATGGTGCATGCTGACTACCAGGGAAAGGGAATCGGGACCGCATTGCTCAAAAAAGTGATTGATTTGGCGGATAACTGGCTGATGCTTGTAAGGGTTGAACTCACTGCTTTTGTGGAAAATGAAGGGGCAGTAAAGCTATATCAATCACTAGGGTTTCAGATCGAAGGAACCAGGAAGTACGCTGCCATCCGCAACGGAAAATATGCGGATGAATACCTGATGGCACGGTATAAGATTTGATTGAAATCGGCTATGCCTGTGGTATAATATGGGTTATATCAGTGTCATTCTTAACCTTATCATTTTTAGGGGGGTACACAGGTGCTTACGTTATATGTTACGCGACACGGTGAGACGGAATGGAACCTGCAAAGACGCATGCAGGGATGGATGGATTCCGCACTCACACCAAAGGGAACTAGGGATGCAGCATCACTGGGACAACGCCTAAAGAACGTGGAATTTAAGGCGATTTATTCAAGTTCAAGTAAAAGGACGCTTCGCACTGCAGAATTGATCCGGGGAGATCGTGATATTCCGATGATTCCCGACGATGACCTCAGGGAGATCCATTTAGGAGAATGGGAAGGAAAAATCGCTTCAGAGATTGAAATCGAGGACTCCGAAGAATATGGATCCTTTTGGAAAACTCCACATCAATATAAACCCAAATCAGGGGAGAGCTTTTATGAGGTACATGACCGGGTAAAAGCTGTGTTAGACAGAATTATCGCGGGAAATACGGATGGAAATGTCCTAATCGTGACTCACGCTGTTGTAGTGAAAATTATTATGTCTTATTTTAAAGGTCTTTCTCTTGAAACTTTATGGGAACCGCCTTTTGTACATGGAACCAGCCTATGTGTTATTGAGGGTGTCGACGGTGTGCCGGAGATTGTTCTGGAAGGAGATATTTCCCATTTGTCAGAGAATTAACGAGGGTGAACGGAGTGTTAAAGGGAGGGCGAAAAAATGACAGAGACTACAAGCAAGATCATTGAAAAGCTGATCCTGTATTTTGACGGGGATGTGAGGAGGATCAACCATGCTCTTAAAGTATTGGGTTTTGCAGGAACCATAGGGCAGCTTGAGGGGCTGAAGGAAGAGGAACTGCAGATACTGGAGGCAGCGGCGGTTCTCCATGATATCGGAATTAAGCAAAGTGAAACCAAGTATGGTTCCTCTGCGGCTCGTTATCAGGAAATGGAGGGTCCGGGGGTTGCACGGGAACTGCTGTCAGATTTAGGGCTTGGTGACAGCGTCGTGGAGAGAATTTGCTATCTTATCGGAAACCATCATACCTACGGTAAGATTGATGGCCTGGACTTTCAGATTCTGGTAGAGGCTGACTTTCTTGTAAATATCTTTGAAGATTTGATGGATAAGGTACAAGTGAACAGTGTTGTGCAAAAGTATTTCAAAACCCCAGCCGGAACCCGGTTTGCTGCCAGCATGTACAAGGGATAAGCAGTAGATTTCGATTGGAGAATACTAAATATACATTTTGGAGGGACGATTATGTTTAAGGAAATGCGCAGAAAAAATAGGGAACTATCGGAAGATGAAGCTCGTGGATTATTAAAAGACGGAGACTACGGCATATTATCAACTGCCGGCGAAAATGGCTATGCCTATGGAATCCCCCTTAATTATGCATACATGGAGAATGCAATATACTTTCATTGCGCTTTGGAGGGGGCTAAACTGGATAACATCGCCTACAATAACAAGGTATCCTTTTGTGTAGTGGGGAAGACGGCTCCGCTTCCTGAGAAGTTCAGCTATTCCTTTGAGAGCGTAGTTGCCTTCGGGGAAGCCCGGAAAGTAGAGGGAGAAGAGAAATATAAAGCGCTGCTGGCACTGGTAGAGAAGTACTCCGGGGCTCATATGGAAAAAGGAAAGGACTACATTAATAATGATGCTCCAAAGACTGCGGTGTTCAAAATAAGTATTGAGCACATCACAGGAAAAGCACGAAGATAGTAACTGGCGGCCAGGATTTCATCCATGGCCGCTTTTTAATGGCTAAACACTGCCAGGCGTTATGGAAAATAGCTACTACGATAAATTTTCGCTGCACCTTAATTGGACTTTATGATATCGTAGTCTACTTCCGCGTAATCCGGCGTAACAAGCTTTACAATGTAAGCTTTCCCATTGTCCAAGGAGGTGTTCGAAAGGGATATAACCTGAGCTCCGGTTCTGGATGGTTCTCCGAGCAGTAGAATCTGGTTGCCGTGTACAATTGCTTTGCTGATGGAATGGTTGTAGACCAGAAAACCCTTCTCACCCGCTTTTAAAGGTTTAGCACTTTCTTTAAATCCTAACATTCCTAAAAGATCTTTTCGTACTTCTTCATCCATAGGAAGAACAAAAAGTCTGTGAAGGTTCAAACACACCTGTTCCGGGACATAAGCCCATTTTTTTTGATAATTTTCCTTCCAGTCCGGGTCATAAATAGGGCGCTGGTACTGCTTACTTTGATAGAGGGTTGTTATGTTCAACTTTTTGCCTTTTTCCAATGCAGTTTTTATATCTGCAGTTTTCATGTTTAATTCCGACGGGATCGGACGACAGGTATCTGCTGGTACTATTTTATCTTCCAGGGGGATAAAGTATTGAAGCTCTTTTTTTAGCTGCTGATTTTTCCTGAAGAGTTCTTCCAGATTTCCATCCTTTTCCTCAAGTTCTGCAGAGGTCATAACGGTGTTTTCCTTGATTTTCTCCATAAGATAATCATATCGGATGACATTTCTATACAGATAATCTAGTTCATATCCTTTAGACGTGGCCAGTTGAAAAATAAAGTCCTGTGTATCCACCTTGTCCGGCAAAGCCTGGTCCTGAACCAGTGAGATAACCTGAACACCAGCCTTTGCAGGGTCACCGGAAAGCACCAGTTGGTTGTTATACCTTTTAATGCTCTTCACTTTGTAGTTATAGACCAGAAAGTTAATATTCCGGTGAGCATCAATAGACACGCTTTTGTTAAGACCAAGATTACCTTCAAAATCAAACCGGGCGCTTAGTCCCAGGGGAAAGATAAAAAGCCGGTGCCTGGCATCAATGTTTTTAAAGCTCAGGTCAAGCCAGCCGCGAAAGTAAAAGCCTTTCCATCCCGGGTCAAAAAGGGGCCTTTTATAGTTTTCATCTTCGGATAAAATCTGGAAGGGAATCTCTTTTCCCTTTTTGATGGCATCCTGGAGTGGGTAAACTTTAAAGTTATAGTTTTTTTCACCGGGCTTCCAACCAAGTACTGTCCTAAACTCATTTTCAAAAAGAGCTATGTTTGTATCAGGTAGAATAGAGGAGAGGACAGCTTGTAATTGGTCATTTTCTTTTTCAAGCTCAGATAGAGCTTCCGGCTCTGTCGTAAGCATTGTCTGCAAATACACAGAGCCCTGCCGAATAACAACGGTAATCAGTGCAGTCAAAAATAGTGCAGCCATACAAGTTAAGAGAAAAAAGCGGATTTTTTTAGGAGTTATAACAATAAATATATTTTTCACATCCATCACCCGGTTTATATTTATTCAAAAAATCGGTAATGTATACTCCGTACAGGAATAAGTTTACAGGGTGACGGGGCAGGAACCTTACTGCATGGGCACATCAATGATCAGGGAAAAATTCGGCGTCCCAGCGCACAAAGGAAAGGATATAAAACTTTCATATGTTATATATGGATCAAAATTGAGGTGAATTTTTGATATAAGGATTTTATGGTACAAGGATAGGCTAAAGGGAAAAAAAGCACCTGCTGACCGCAGCAAGTGCCTTTCTGTCAGTTACAAACTCACATCAATGTTTCCACCGATATGGGGAGCAACGGACAATTCCATGGTTTTGGTTGTGGCAACCTGCATATCCTGAAGCATTACGCTTACAGACATGGCATCCTGGTTCATGGCTTTCTGCAAAGTTGCCATTCCGATAGCCTGCCGGAGACTATAAAGGTTTGCCTGCATAAGATTGTTGATTTCCATGTAACAGCCTCCCTCGTATATAGGATTCCTATATTATATCGTCGTTTGTCCGGTATTTGTTCATAATGCGTTTGAAAATTTCTCCGCAGCTTGGAGGTGTATAGGTAATTGCGTTTGCACCAGCCGCTATGGTGGCATATATGCTTTCCTCTGTAGGGCCACCAGTTGCTATAATGGGTATTTCCGGGTACTGATCCCTTATTCTCTTAACTATATCTGTCGTTTTTGCGGCACCGGAGACATTTAATATGGTGGCACCGGCCTCCAGCCGCTTTCCGAAATCTGTTTTATCGGAGATTACAGTGACAACAATAGGTATATCAATTCTTTCCCTTAACCGTACAAGCGTCTCGTTGGGAGTCGGGGCATTCACAACTACGCCGATGGCTCCCTGAAATTCCGCATCCATAGCCAGGTTTATCACACGCTTTCCAGTGGTTGTTCCGCCCCCAACACCACAAAAAACCGGAATATCGGAAGCGCTAATGATGGAATGGGTGATGATAGGTTGGGGCGTAAAAGGATATACGGCAATGACTGCATTGGCATTACAATTCTTAATGATTGCTACATCGGTGGTGAACACCAGGGATTTGATCAGCCTGCCGAAGATTCGGATTCCGCTGACTTCATTGATGACTTCCGGTAAAACAATCATATGTTTCCTTAAATTACCCTGGATTTCGGGCACAAATTTACTCAAGATACTCGCTCCTTTATTGAAACATCTATATATAATTATTCGATTTAAAGCATGAAAATATTAATACAGCAAATTTCGAATACTTGAACTCTACCAATAATATCCTTTTTATAGAACTCTTTATGAGGTGGAAACGATGGAATGGATTATATATGGCATCTGGTTTCTTATTGTTTCGTTTATACCTCTGGTTATAACGATCATCATATATTTTACATTCAAAAAATATTTGTGGGTAGTTCCTGCTTCCGGTATGCTGCTTGCCTTAATGCTGGTAATACGGGATGTTGTGCGGTTTATGCCACCGGGAGCTTTTGGGGATCGGTTTATATCCTATTTCACTGATGTTGTTGCTTTAAGCTTTTATGTATTTTATTTGCCCATCGCTGTGCTTGCCTGTATTTATCCGTTTTTGTTTTATCTTGCGGGAGAGGCGGTGGAACGGATGAAGCATCATGAATAGTGCATTCGAAAGGTTTATATTTCTTCAAAAGGAATGAATCAAGTGAACTTGCCAAATACTAAACAGAGAATCAAATAAATGATGAAAGGGAGTATATATATGGATATTAGTATAAAGAATCTGCTTCTGGCAGGGATTGGAGCTGTTAGCGCTACTTTCGAAAAAGGGATGGAGATGGTTGATGACTTGGTAAAGAAGGGCGAACTGACCATAAGCCAGGGAAAGGAACTGACGGATGAGCTGAAAAGAAAAGCCACCGCCCAGATGGGGCAAAAACCGAGTGAGCAACCATTAACAGCAGAGCAGCTAAAGCAAATACTTTCAACCCTGCAATTGGTAACAAAGAATGATTTTGATGCTCTGAACGAGAGGGTAAAAAGGCTGGAAAGTAAATAAGAGAAAAAGAAAAGTAAGTGCAGCTTACAAGAGGTGCACTTGCTTTTCTATAAATGAGACTTATATTTGAGGTGCATATGGAGATTACTACAGCGAAAAAAAGATTAAAGGAAATAACCTCGGTATTTATAAAATATGGTATGCGGGATGGAATTCGGAATATAACCAATCCGTTACAGATACGGCTCGCACTGGAAGAGCTGGGACCTACCTTTGTTAAAATCGGACAAATTCTCTCAACACGACCGGATATAGTACCGGAGTCCTTTGTAAAGGAATTCCAAAAGCTGCAGGATAATGTGCTTTGTGAGGATTATGAGGTCATAAGAAATATCATTGAAACGAGTTTTAATAAACCATTGGAGGAGATTTACAAGGATTTTGACAGTGAGCCGATTGCCTGTGCTTCCATGGCGGTGGTGCATAAGGCTGTGTTGAAAACAGGAGAACAGGTGGTAGTGAAAATACAACGGCCTAATATCCGGGAAATAATGAGTCGGGATATTGCCATACTGAAAAGATTGAGCGGTTTTGCCAAATTTACTCCTCAAGGAAATGTTTTTAACATGGAGGAAGTGGTTGAAGAACTGTGGAACGCGGTAAAACAAGAGCTGGACTTTCTTAACGAGGCAGCAAACATTGAAAAATTCAGAGAGAACCAGCGAAATGTGAAGTGCATTACCTGCCCAAAGGTTTATCATGAATATACCACCCCTAACATATTGGTGATAGAATACATAAAGGGAATTAAAATCGGAGATATCGCCCAACTGGAGCAAGAGGAATATGACATTGAAGACATAGCGAAAAAACTTACAAATAATTACTTCAAACAAATCTTTGAAGATGGATTCTTCCACGCCGATCCTCATCCGGGGAACATTATGATCAAAAACGGACAAATTGCCTTCATCGATTTTGGAATGGTGGGAGTCCTCAGTAAGTCGATCCGTGAGAAATTTATCAATTTTCTATTTGGCGCGGCTACCAGAAATATTGATGTCATGACATCTTCACTCCTGCGAATCGGGGTCAGGAAGGGAAAAATCGATACAAAAAGGCTGCATTCCGACATTGAAAGTATTTACAACACTTATATTGATGCCAGTTTGGAGGACATCGAGCTTCCACAGTTCATGAATGATATTTTCACTACCTGTAAAAAAAATAACATTTCAATGCCACACGATATTACAATTATGCTTAAAGGGGTAATTATCCTGGAAGGCGTAGTACTCAAGCTGGCTCCTGATTTAAATATCATGGAGATCGCCATACCCTTTGTCAAAAGCCTGATGATAAAGGAAAGGAACCTGGAGGAAGATCTGCTGGAGCAGATGGAGAATTTGTACATCCTGTCCAACTCAGCACTGAAAATCCCCGCCCGGTTCCTGGAGCTTATAAACAGTGTGATCGCAGGAAAACTGAAAGTCCAAATGGAGCATACCAGTCTGGACGCAAGTATAGGGGAACTGAATAAAATGGTTAACAGACTGACCTTTGGAGTGGTAGTGTCAGCATTGATCATCGGCTCTTCCTTTGCCATTAAAGTGAATGCAGGTCCTGAAATCCTCGGGGTTTCGAGAATAGGACTCATCGGGTTTGTAGGCGCAGCGGTCCTTGGCATGTGGCTGCTCATATCAATTATACGATCCGGAAAAATGTAAGAAAGCTGCAACTGTTTTTTTAGGTTTACTTTTTTCGAGTTTATGATATAATGAATATATAGTTAAAAATTTAACGAGGTTGACTATGGAGAAAGAAAACAGACTGGCTGTAGTAGGTATCGTTGTATTCAACCGTGAGGAATCCGCCAAAAAGGTAAATGATATATTAAGCCTGTATGGGAATTTAATCGTAGGAAGAATGGGAATTCCTTATAAAGAAAAAGGAGTTTCCATTATGTCGATTATTGTTGACGGAACCATGGATGAAATCGGAGCTTTGACGGGGAAATTGGGTAACATACAGGGGGTCAAGGCGAAGGTAGCAGTAACGTATTAGTATTTTGAAGCGGTACTCGGCAGTTGGGTTCTACGGTGTGGGGAAATCCCCTTCATCAAGGAGCTGAAGATAACAATTGAATACAACTGAATTTACCTGACGGGAAGGTGCTGCCTGAACGAAGGGAAGAGTCTGAATGGGATGATCATGGATTGGTTAACTCTTCTCTTGCTTTGCGTTCTGCAGCAGGGGAAGAGTTTTTTATATGGAAATTTTGGAAAAGGGGAAGAAGCACATGGTAGATTTCATAAAAGAGGATGAAATAAATTCACTCATCGAAACATTCGCTGATGTTCCAAAGGAAAAAATCCGGGAGATCTTGGCAAAAGCGCGAGAATGCAGAGGGCTTGGATTGGAAGATGCCGCGGCACTGCTGAATGTACAGGATGGGGAGTTGTTGGATGAACTTTATGAAGCGGCAAAGTTCATCAAGAACAAGGTGTATGGCAAACGAGTGGTTTTATTTGCGCCCCTCTATACCAGCAATGAGTGTACGAATAATTGCCTGTACTGTGGATTCCGAAGGGACAACAAGGAATTGCACAGAAAGACCTTACACCTGGAGGAGATTGTTACAGAAGCAAAAGCCATGGAGGCACAAGGGCACAAAAGAATTTTGCTGATTTGTGGTGAGGATCCGGGAAAGACCCATGTAAAACATATGGTAGAGGCTATGGAAGCGATCTATAAAAGTACGGATATACGAAGAATCAATGTGGAAGCAGCTCCTATGAAGACGGAAGAATACAGGCTGTTAAAGGAAGCGGGCATCGGAACCTATGTCATCTTTCAGGAGACCTATCATAGGGAAACCTACAAAAAAATGCACCCTAAGGGCTTGAAAGCAGATTATGATTGGAGAATTACTGCCATTGACAGAGCTTTTGAAGCAGGGATCGATGATGTGGGGGTAGGCGCATTGCTGGGCTTGTACGACTATCGGTTTGAGGTTTTGGGATTGCTGATGCATGTGAGAAGTTTCGAAGAGCGATATGGGGTTGGGCCTCATACCATTTCGGTACCCCGGCTGAGACCGGCATTGGGTTGGGCGCTGGAGGAGGTTCCCTATGCGGTAAATGATGAGGATTTTAAAAAGATTGTTGCCATCTATCGCCTTGCTGTTCCTTATACCGGCATCATCCTGTCTACCAGGGAAAGGCCGGAATTCAGGGATGAACTATTAAGTCTGGGAATATCGCAAATCAGTGCGGGATCCAAAACAAGCCCTGGAGGTTATCAGGAGGAAGAAGATAAGGCAGACCAGTTTGAAGTCAGTGACCATCGAAGTCTTCCCAAAGTATTGGAGACCATTTGTGAAAAGGGCTACATCCCCAGCTTCTGTACAGCCTGTTACAGAAGATGCAGAACAGGTCCGGCCTTTATGGAATTTGCCAAAGAGGCGGAAATCCATGAGTTTTGCCAGCCCAATGCCATACTGACCTTTAAGGAGAATCTTCTGGATTACGGCACGGAACAGCTGCGGCAAAAAGGTGAAGAAATCATACAAAAAGCATTGGCCGAGATTGAGGATGAAACGATGCGGCATAGAACTCTGGAAAGGCTCTGTGAAATTGAAGCCGGTAAAAGAGATTTGTATTTTTAAGGAGTGGAAAAATGGCTGAGAAGGCTTATTTGATCATAGCAAAGAATACGGCACAAATGTTGTTGGTGGATAAAACTCTGAGAATGGCTGGAATCAATACGGATATGGTGCCCGCACCACCGGAGACCGGCTCCGTATGCGCGATCGTGGTTAGAATTCTTGAAGGAGATCTGGATAAAGCCCGAAGGATACTTGAAAGCAGCGGTACGGACATAACGGACATTATCGAGGAGAAGAAGCTAAAGCTCCAGGGACTTATCGATAAGAAGCTGGGTGCTGCGGTAACCGACACATTTTTACAAATCCTTCGCAAAATTGAAGAAGGAGAGGATCTGAACCATACGGAAATCACTTATCTATTGTCTACGGACAAAGAAAAGGAAATAGAACTGATCTACCATGCAGCAGACCGGCTTCGAAAGGAGATGGTGGGGGATGTGGTGGAAATCCGGGGAGCCATTGAATTCTCCAATCACTGTAAGAAAAGCTGCAAGTACTGTGGTATTAACGCAATGAATTCCGGGGCTCACCGGTATCGAATGACGGAAGAAGAGATACTGGAAGAAGTAGACCGGATGAATACAATGGGATTACGGACGGTGATCCTTCAGTCTGGAGAAGATGGATGGTGGACAAAGGAGAAAATTCTAACGCTTTTGCAAACCATTAAAGCTCGAACGGGCATGCGGATTACACTGAGTGTGGGGGAGAGAACTCGTGAGGAATATGAGGAGTTCAAAAACGCAGGAGCGGATAATTTCCTGCTGAAGATAGAAAGTACTGACAGGGATATTTTCAAGGAGATTCATCCGGACGATGACTTCGACCACAGGATACAATGTTCCCGATGGTTGAAGGAACTAGGATATATTAACGGTTCCGGCAATATCATCGGACTTCCGGGACAGACTGTTGAGGTTATTGCGAATGACATCCTGTATTTTAAGGAGATGGGAATCAATATGATCGGTATTGGCCCCTTCATACCGGCCAAAGGAACGCCCTACGAGCATTTAACCCACGGTGACATCGAACTGACGCTTCGAACGGTGGCGGTAACAAGAATCGTGTGTAAGAAGGTATATATTCCTTCCACCACAGCCCTGGCGTCTCTGGACAAAGATGCACAGGTAATGGCCTTGAAGGCTGGAGCCAACACCATCATGCTCATCAACACGCCTGCAAAGTATAGACAAAACTATAAAATCTACGACAATAAAAACATGGTAGACATGGAAGCTGCGCTATATGCAGTAGAGAAGGCCGGAAGAACGCTGCCGGCGTACTTGAAGCTAACGAATAATGAAAATTCAAATAATGAATGAGAAACGAAGAACTCTTCTGGATCAATGAGAGTAATTTTCAATTTTCCATTCTCAATTGCAAATTTTAAAGTGGGGGTATGTGTTATGAATTCTACACCAGTATCCAGCAGGATGCATATTGGAATTTTCGGGAGGCGAAATGTAGGAAAGTCTTCACTGATTAATGCACTGACAAATCAGGAGATTGCTGTAGTTTCCGGAGTGCCGGGGACGACGACGGACCCGGTGTATAAAACGATGGAGCTTTTGCCCATAGGACCTGTGGTGATCATTGATACGGCAGGTTTGGATGATGAGGGGGATTTAGGAAACTTACGAATAGAAAAAACATATGATGTGTTAAGGAAAACCAATGTTGCAATCGTTGTTATAAATGCGGTAGATGGAATTACGGAATTTGAAAGAGGGTTTGTTCAGAAGCTCAAACAAAAGAACATTCCTACCTTGGGCGTTGTTAATAAGAGTGACTTACGAGAAGTGACCGAGGAAGAGCTGGAAAGCTTCAAGGAAAAATTGGGAGTTCCTGTTGTGAGCGTAAGCTCTCAAAATAAAAATGGAATTGAGGGCTTAAAGGATTTCATTGGTAAAAACGTGAAAGTAGAGGATCCTCAGTTGAACCTGGTAAGTGATCTGATTCAACCGGGGGAGCTGGTAGTCTTGGTAACACCCATTGACTCAGGGGCACCGAAGGGAAGAATGATTCTTCCGCAGCAGCAGGTGATCCGTGATGTACTGGATTCCGGTGCTATTGCAGTAGTGACCAGGGAGCATGAACTTACAGCTACCCTGCAAAGTCTTAATAAAAAGCCTTCCCTGGTAGTAACGGATTCACAAGCTTTCCAACGGGTTGCAGCAGAGACTCCCCTGGATATACCGTTGACCTCTTTCTCTATTTTGATCGCAAGACAGAAGGGAGAATTGGCAGAACTGGTAAGAGGACTCAAAGCCATTGAAAAGCTCGAACCCGGGAGCCGTGTTTTGATCGTGGAAGGATGTACCCATCATCGTCAGGAGGATGACATTGGAAAGGTAAAGCTTCCCCGATGGATCCGACAGATGGCTGGGGATACCATTGAATTCGAGTGGGCTTCCGGGAGTTATTTTCCCAAGGAGCTGGAACCCTATGCTGTTATTGTACACTGTGGAGGCTGTATGCTGAACAGGCAGGAAATGCAGTACAGAATAGGCTATGCAAAAGAGAAGGGTGTGGCGATCACCAACTATGGGATGTTAATTGCTCATATGCAAGGTATTCTGGAGAGAGCTTTGCGGCCGGTTACGGCAGCAGCCGGGATATCTGTAAAGGATCTTTAAGGGTTAATTGATAGGATGCCTTTTTACAGCCTTCCAAAGACGAACATTCCTCCGTATCGCCGCGATGGCATAAAATTTATTAGCTAAGGGGAATTTGCGCTATGATTTACCTGGATAACGCAGCGACATCGTATCCGAAACCTGAAAAGGTGTACGAAGAAATAAACAAGTGCTTGAGAGAGTATTGTGCAAATCCCGGACGTGGTGGGCATGCCATGTCCATTGCCTCTGGGAAGGCGGTATTGGATGCAAGAGAAATCCTCTCTGAATTTTTTAACTGTAGAAATTCTATGCAGCTCAGTTTTACGAAAAATGCAACTGAAGCATTAAACATCGCTATAAAAGGCTGCTTGCAGTCTGGTGATCATGTAATCACGACCTGTATGGAGCATAATTCGGTAATCAGACCCTTGCGGACACTGGAAAGAGATCTGGGTATTGAAATCACGATAATAAAAGGGAACGATTTCGGAGAGATTGATCCGGAAGAAGTGCGAAAAGCGATAGGAAAAAATACCAAGCTGATTGTAAGCACTCTTTCCTCTAATGTGAATGGAATCGTCATGCCAGTAAAGGAAATCGGAAGAATTGCACGTGAGAGCGGAGTACTTTTTCTGGTGGACGGTTCACAGGGTGCGGGATCAATACAAATTGATGTAGAGGACATGAATATTGATCTGCTTGCATTTCCGGGGCATAAGGGATTGATGGGACCCCAGGGAATCGGTGGATTGTATGTCAGAGAAGGGGTTTCGATTTATCCCTTACTTCAGGGAGGAACCGGGAGCAATTCGGAATATGTGTATCAACCGGACTTTATGCCGGATCTTTTGGAAAGTGGAACGTTAAATACGCCGGGGATTGTCGGACTGGGCGCTGGAGTTGGCTTTATCAATGGCTTTGGAATAAAGAATATCCAGCTTCACAAGCATCAATTGGTAAAACGGCTTCATGAGGGGATCGAAGAACTCGGAGGTGTTAAAATTTACAGTAAAAAGGAAATGGAAAACAACTCGGGAATCGTTGCAATGAATTTTACAGAAGCAGACTCTACCGAAGTCAGCTATGTTCTGGATAAAGTATATGGTATCGCCACAAGAGCGGGTCTACACTGTTCTCCTGTGTCTCACGGAATATTGGGAACGGTGAAATCCGGTATTGTACGTTTTAGTGTCGGCTGCTTTAATACCCTGGAGGAAATCGATAAAACATTGGAAGCACTTCGCGAGATAGCATCGAATCTATAAATGTAAAAAAGGAATCCAAAAAGGATTCCTTTTTTACATTTATAGCCTTTACAATTAATTATATTTATAGTAGTATTAAATTAATTAATAAATTATCAAACAAAATTTAATACATCACGTATAATAAATTGAAATTATTCAAAAAGGAGAATGAATTATGAATCAGAATACTTTAAAAACAATTTTAACAGTGGCAGCGCTGATATTTGTATTTGGAATTGCAATGTCCATACTTAAATGGTTGATCGGACTGCTTTTGCCTATTTCCATCGTAGTTATTGCAGCCTATATCATCTATAAGTTCGCAAAAAGATCTAAATTTTAATAAGTACGAAAATTATTGTGCGATTCTGTTTTCTGTGCTAAAATACGGGGAAATATAATAACAAGATAAAATAAGTGCAGGAGATAGGAGCTATGAACAAAGTAATTTGCGTATACAGTTCTTCCAGCTGCGCCATCGATAAAGTTTACTTTGAGGCAGCGGAAGAACTGGGAAAAGAAATCGCTCACCGAAAGGATGCCATGATATATGGTGCGGGAATGACCGGGCTCATGGGAGCAACGGCCAGCGCCGTCCATAAACATGATGGAAAAGTGATTGGTGTGATTCCAGAGGCACTGAATGTGAAAGGAATTGTCTACGAAACCTGCGATGAATTGGTTGTAACTCAGGGAATGAGGGAAAGAAAGGGCATTATGGATGCCAGAGCCGATGCCTTTATTGCTTTGCCGGGTGGGTATGGAACGCTGGAGGAACTTTTGGAGATTATAACCCTAAAACAACTCCGGTACCATAACAAACCCATTGTCATATTGAACATTCAGGGATTTTATGATAAGCTTCTGGCACAGTTTAAGGAGATTATTGAGGGCAACTTTGCCAAGCCTGAATGCACGGAATTTTACCATGTAACTTCCTCTATAAAAGAAGCTCTGGATTACATTGATTCCTACGTACCGTTCGAGTCAGAACTGAAGTGGTTTACAGATGTGGAGAAGAAATAGGGACAAGTGGCTTTCTACAGCCATTTGTCCTTTCTTCTATGCTTTTTAAAAATAAAATATCCGATAAGGAGAAGAAGCAGGAGGATATCAAACATACCTCCGGGAACATTCTGGTTTATAAACCCGGTAAAGGAATAGATCAGCCTAAGAAAGCTATCAATCAAGGTTATGATAATAGTCACCCCTTTATTGGATAAATGTAGTCGGTCGATTTATAACTTTATTATATCAAAACTGAAAATGAAAATACATAAGAATTTTCTAAAATAATCTTTACAACACCTTGAGAGTATGCTATAATTTGTACTTGTCGGCGGGGTATAGCTCAGTTTGGCTAGAGTGCTTGCTTGGGGTGCAAGAGGTCGCGTGTTCAAGTCACGTTACTCCGACCAGTAAAAATAGAGGGTTCCAATAAAATGGATACCCTCTATTTTTATGCCTTGATAAACAGTGGTTCAAAGATAATTTTCTTAATTTCTAATGTTTCTAAAAGCAATGTTCTGAATGTATACTGCAATGTTCGTTTGTCAAGTATTTAATGTAACAAGCCCAGTTTAAAAAATTAAAAATGAAAATCATGCAGGAATTGGAATTTTTGTGTAGAATGTACATATTGCAGTGGCAAAAGGATTTCAACTTTTTGCAATAGCTTTTGGCACAAGTTAAAGGTAGCTTCAGTACTGCGAAAAGGTTCCATATCCTTGGCGGATTTCCGTTGAACCGTTTCCGGGGACGGGGATTTTTTCAACATTCTGCAAGAAAGGAATTATTATTATGAATATTGTAGGCATAAAGAATCTGGAGAACTTTTGGTACCATAATAAGCTAAAATTGTTTGTAGCAATAATTGTTATTGTTGTTATAGGTTATATGGTAATAGGCATGGGCGGAGAGGGGAAGCCGGATGTCCAGGTTGCGTATTTAACCAACGGACCCGTGGTGCCTGATGATGTAAGTAAAAATATAGGGGAGTACTTAGCTCCTGTAATACAGGATGTGAACAAGGATAGAAGGAAGGAGATTGCCTTCGTTCCACTGTATGTCAGAACCATGCTTGACATGGAATTCACATCCAACGAATCTCAGATTCTGCTCATGGACGGAAATTCACTGAAACAGTATATCTCTTTAGGTGCTTTTGACCCGTTAGACGATACTATTTTGAAGTATGGACTTGACATAAGCGAAAACCCGGAAATAAAAGTAGAAGGAAAGAAAGCAAATGAAGTCCATGTTTATGCGTTGCCTGTAAAAAACTTGAAACTTCTGCAGAAAATAGGCTTTCCTGCAGATAATTACTATTTAACCATTCGGGTGGCTGATGGAAAAGATAAAAAAGTTATGGAGAAAAATAAAAATGCGCATGCAGTCCTTGATGAGCTTTTACGGGATGGAAATAAATAAGTATCAAAAAGACTACCCAAAAGGAATAGACGCTGTTCAGTCCGAGTCCTTACGCGTGTGCCACCAGATTGTTAATCCACTTCTTCGTTACAAATCTTCTGACGCCCAGTGTAAACTTAAATACTTCTTCTGCAATGATAAAAGTATAAACCCAGTGAACCGGAAGCTTCCAAACAAGTCCGCCAAGGAATGCAAGAGGTACGGCAATGAACCAAACGCCTATGGTGTCTATAATCAGGCTGAACTTTGTATCTCCGCCGCTTCGCAAAACTCCAACGATCATAATCATATTATATATTTTTACAGGCATTGCCAGTGCGATGACAAACAGAACCCTGGCGGCGGACTCATATACTCCGGAGGAAACATTGTATACCGAAAGAATGCCTTTCGAACTCAAAATCAGAGCGATACCCATAAAAATTCCGATAAAGGGACCCGTGACTAGAAATTTCTTTGCATAATCAAAGGCTTTTTCTTCCTTATCGGCACCAATCTGATTGCCAACCATTACTGCACAGGCATTCCCCATGCCGACAAAGAGAACCATGGCAAGCCGTTCAACCGTTGATGCAATATTGATGGAAGCAACAACGTCGGTACCCATTCTTCCATAAGCTACTGAATACATAGTGACCCCCAGGGACCAAAAGCTTTCATTCAGAATAACCGGAATGGTTGTGTTAAGAAAGCGCCCCACAAATTCCTTTGAGAGATCCAGCATTTCATGCAGTTTGGCAGCAACAGGATACTGGTTCTTGTAAATGATGGTGAGCAGCACTGTTACCTCAATAGTTCTGGCAATTACCGTCGCAGTAGCCGAGCCTTTCACTCCCAGAGCAGGAAAACCGAATTTGCCGGTAATCAGCAGGTAGTTTAAGGCAGTATTGATGAGCAGTGCCATAATGCTGATCCGCATGGGCAATTTTGCCTGTCCGGTACTTCGCAGCACAAAGGAAAAGGAGAAAGTAACCGCTGTTATCATATAGCTGAGACCCACGATCCGAAGAAATTGGCTTCCCAGCTCGATCACGCGTGCATCCTCGGAAAAAATACGTATCACTTGTGAGGGGAACAGCAATGAAACACAGGTGAATATAAATGCGGCAGAAACACTGAGTATCAGACTAAGTCCCAGAACTCTCCGAAGGTTTGGCAGATCCCGCTTTCCCCAATATTGTGAGGTGAAAATAGCGGATCCGCTGACGATGCCGAACATCAGCAAATTCAGCAGGAAGAAAAACTGGTTAGCCAAACCTACTGCAGCAATCTCTGTTTCTCCCAGTTGGCCTACCATGATGGTATCCACCATGTTCAGGGAAGATGCTACAAGGTTTTGTAAAGCAATGGGTATTGCCAGCTTAACAAAGGTTTTAAAAAATTCTTTATCATTAAAAAATGTTTTTATCATAGTAACCCCTTTAATAAAAAATTGAAAATAATAAGTCGAGCAGGAAGAAATACTAGTGCTTGAACCTCACTGATATAATACCAGAACCTACCCAACTCAGCAATATGAAGATGTAACTATTTTGCTATATCGTACCAGGCACGGGTACTAATTTCTTCCTTGTTTTTTCCGTACCGGATGGAGGGAATATATAAAGTTGGTATTTTACCTTTAACAGAGGAAAATATTGTGATATTATTGTTTGTAAAAGGCTACAGGAGTGATATTTATGAATAAAACCATAGGATTTATCGGTACGGGCAATATGGGTACAGCCATGATCAAAGGGATCGTTGCAGCAGGGCTTGTGCCACCGAAGAATATTTTCGTCCATGATGTGAATACAGACAAATTGAAGGCGCTCCAGGACGAACTGGGAGTTTCTCCGCTGGAAACAAACGAAGCTCTGGTGGAAAAATCCGATGTAGTCCTTCTTGCAGTGAAGCCCAATATGGTAAAGAGTGTCCTGGAAGGCTGCAGGGATCAATTTACAGCCAATAAGATTCTTATTTCTATTGCCGTGGGGTTGCCCTTAAAACTGTATAGGGGGATTCTGGGACCCGATGTGAAAATTATCAGGGCCATGCCCAATACACCTGCATTGGTGGGAGAAGGAATGACTATTATTTCTTTCGAAAAGGATGTCACAGAGCAGGAAGAGAAGCTTGTTATCTCTATCCTGGAGTGCACCGGGAGGGTAGAAGTACTGGAAGAGCGGTTGATGAACGAGGTGACTGCGGTCACAGGCAGTAGTCCTGCCTATGTTTTCATGTTTATAGAGGCAATGGCTGATGCGGCGGTACAGTCGGGAATTCCCAGGGCCTTGGCATATAAGCTGGCTTCACAAGCCGTTTTGGGGTCTGCTAAAATGGTATTGGAAACCGGCCGGCACCCCGGGGAACTGAAAGATCAGGTTTGTTCTCCTGGGGGAACTACGATAGAAGCGGTGCGTACATTGGAAAAGCATGGCTTCCGGTTTGCAGTAATGGATGCAATGAACGAGTGCACAGAAAAAGCCAGGGAGATCGGCAAAATTTACGGGTAATTGATAGCATATAAATTGCAGAAATCATGCTGCATAGTTCTGCCGGTAATTTCTGCAATAGAATAACAAGGGATTATAAGCGCATAAGGGGAAGGATGTAAAACCTTTTTTGCGTTATAATAGGAGAGAAGATGAAGAAGGTAATTATATATACGGATGGTGCTTGTTCCGGTAACCCTGGAGATGGAGGCTGGGGCGCCGTTTTAAGATATGGAGATGTTGAAAAGGAAATATCGGGCTTTGAGAAAAACACTACCAATAATAAAATGGAGTTGACAGCGGCGATCGTGGCGTTGAATTTACTGAAGCTGCCCTGCGAAGTGGAGCTGTACAGTGATAGCGCCTATCTTATCAACGGGTTTACCAAAGGCTGGATCTGGGGCTGGAAATCCAATGGCTGGAAGACGGCGTCAAAGGATGATGTGAAGAATGTAGAGCTTTGGAAAGAGCTTGACAGGCTGAACCGGATGCATAAAATTACATGGATCAAAGTAAAAGGCCATTCGGATAATGAATACAATAACCGGTGTGATAAATTAGCTACGGGTGAGATTAAAAAGAATAGAGTCTAACAGGAGGTAGAACCATGAATTACGAAGAAAAGACCTTGTCAATACAGCAAATTTATGATGGAAATATTATAAAGGTGGAAAAGCAGACGGTTTCACTGCCGGATGGAAAAGAAGCTACCCGGGATATCGTTCGCCATCCCGGGGCTTCAGCAGTGATTCCTCTCAACGAAAAGGGTGAATTGTACATGGTGACTCAGTACAGAAAACCCATCGAGAAGGTTTCACTGGAGATACCGGCAGGAAAGCTGGATAAAGGAGAGGATCCTGCGGTATGTGCCAAGCGGGAACTGAAGGAGGAGACTGGTCTTGAAGCCGGAAAAATACAGCATCTTGTGAGTATTCACAGCACACCTGGTTTCTCCGACGAAGTACTGCATCTTTATCTGGCAACCGATCTTGCGGAGGGGGATGCCTGCGCGGATGAAGATGAGTTCATTTCCAGTGAGAGAATCCCGGTGGGCAAGCTGGTGGATATGGTGCTAAACCATGAGATTACGGATGCAAAAACCATAATTGGAGTGCTCCTGGCGGATAAAATTATAAAGAGCGAAATCAAATAAGGCGCTGTAAAATAATTACCTGATCTTTTTTGCGGGCCCGCCATTGTATCAATGAAGGGTGTAGCAAAATTATAAATCAGGTTATTATTTTATAAGTCCTAATCGGAAAGGGGTTTTATGATCCATGGATATGCAGATCGTAGAGCCCCTTTTTCTATTAGCCCTTCTACAATTAGTTTACAATACATTTTAACGTATTGTAATTTTTTTTGTCTTTACGGCATAAAATCCTTAGTAGGGAATGCATCAAAGAGGGGGATGAAGTTGCTGTCAAATATACGCAAGCCACTACTGAGGCATGTAAAAAACAATATAAAGACATATTTCCTATTAATTCTCGCATTTGTAATAGGAGTGTCTGCCGGTGCTTTTACTGTAAACGGGCTGAGTTTGGGGCAATCAGAGGAGTTGAAACATTATGTTCAGGGTTTCATGAGTTTAATGAATAACCAAAAGATAAACAGCAGTGAACTGCTTAAAATCTCCTTGATGGAAAATGCGAAGATTGTTCTGGCATTATGGATACTGGGGGTCACCATTATCGGAGTACCGTTTATATTCATTTTGGTAGGGATCAGGGGATTTATTACAGGATTCAGTTCAGGGTTTATTGTTAGCGCCTTGGGAGTAAAAGGAGTCGTATTTACGTTCTTCACCATGCTTCCCAAGGAATTGATTATCATTCCATGCATACTGGCCTTGGCGGTCAGCGGTATAAATTTTTCTCTGGACATCGTGAAGAAGAGGTCGATAAAACATATATCCAAAGAAAGTTTAAAGTCCAATTTTTTCTCTTATTGCTTTATTACGCTGTTTTACTCCGGGATAATATTTGGAGGGATATTACTGGAGGCTTATGTTACACCCCTTTTAGCTAGAATTTTAATTCCATTTATAATAAGTTAATGTATAAACATGGAAAAAATGTAAACACTTAATATTGTGAAGAAGAGTTACATAAATTTTTAGCAAAAACTGTTAAATTTGTTTACAAAAATTAGAAAATTTTATATACTTTTATGCAAGAGACACTATTTTGTAGAAAATTAGTGTACCGACAGCAAATATTACTTTAAATCCTGTACAAAATGTATTACAATCATAGTGGAAAGTTGCTAGGTAATATTTGTTAAAGGTGGTTGGCTATAAGTTTATATATATTTTATTTTAAAATAAAGGAGTAGTAGGTTAATGGAAGCGTTAGTTCAAAAGTTTATTAATTTCCTGGAGAGGGATAAGCGGCTATCATTGAACACTCTTCAGTCCTATAGGAGGGACATCGAACAATACATAGCATATTTGGAAGGCATAAATTTACATAACATTTCAAATACCAATAAGACTACAGTGATAGCCTATCTACTTCACTTGCAAAAAAAAGGAAGAGCAACTTCAACCATCTCAAGAAACCTGGCATCCATCCGGTCTTTTTACCAGTATGCAGCAAAGAATAAGATACTGGATTTGGATCCGACAGCGGAGCTGGAATCTCCGAAAGTTGAAAAGAAACTTCCGCAAATCCTTTCCACCCAGGAGGTGGAGCTTCTTCTGGAACAGCCCAAATGTGTGGATTTAAAAGGGTATAGGGATAAGGCTATGCTTGAATTGCTTTATGCGACGGGCATAAGGGTATCAGAGTTGATTTCTTTAAACCTTTCGGATGTGAACGCAGAAATGGGCTTTATCAAGTGTAATAAGGGTACAAGGGAGAGAATGATACCCATTGGTTCCATCGCTGTTAATGCATTACAGGAATATTTGACAAAATCCAGACCCCTTCTTATTCAAAAGAGTGATGAAAAGGCCCTGTTTGTAAATATAAATGGAAAGCGTCTCACTCGACAAGGGTTCTGGAAAATTATCAAACAATATAAAAACCAGGCGAAAATCAACAAGGATATAACGCCTCACACTCTTCGACATTCTTTTGCAGCCCATCTGCTGGAGAACGGGGCGGACCTAAGGTCGATACAGGAAATGCTGGGGCATTCGGACATATCCTCGACCCAGATTTATGCGCAGATTGCTAAAAACAAAATTAAAGAGATTTATAAAAAAACACACCCGAGAGCGTAGAGAATTGAAAATTGAAAATGGATAATTGCTTGTAAATCAATACATTACTATAAAAGGCATTCCTCAGTAACGAGGGATGTCTTTTATTGCCGTAATTATTGCTGTGTAAAAATAGCAGTAATGGGAAGTACTATATTGAAATGAATAGAAGGAAAAATGGGTAAGTATACTCACCAACAAAATAAATGGAGGTACGACTTATGAAAAGAGCTGTTATTATCGTAATGGATAGTGCTGGAATCGGAGAACTGCCGGATGCAGCAAAGTATGGGGACATAGGTAGTAATACCATCGGAAATATCGCAGCGCAAATGGAAGGCTTTCAACTTCCCAACATGGAAAAGATGGGTTTGGGAAATATTGCAACCATAAAGGGAGTACCGGCACAGCAGAATCCCATAGCCTGCTACGGCAAAATGGATGAGAAATCTCCGGGCAAGGATACCACGACAGGGCACTGGGAAATTGCGGGGCTGATTCTGGATAAAGCTTTTCCGACATATCCTGACGGATTTCCAGAGGATGTTATAGAAGCATTTGAAAAGGCCGTAGGTAAAAAAACTCTGGGGAATGTAGTAGCCTCAGGTACTGAGATCATCGACAGGCTGGGCGAAGAGCATATGAAAACGGGATATCCCATCGTCTACACCTCTGCCGACAGCGTATTTCAGATTGCTGCCCATGAAAGTATCATACCCATTGATGAACTTTATGCGATGTGTCAAAAAGCCCGGGACATACTGACTGGAGAGCATGCCGTCGGGAGAGTTATCGCAAGGCCTTTTGAAGGAGAAGTGGGAAATTTCAAACGTACGGCAAACCGAAGAGACTTTTCTCTGGACCCTACCGGCAAAACGGTTTTGGATTTTGCTGTTGAAAAGGGGCTACAAGTGAAAGCTGTAGGGAAGATCGAAGATATTTTCAGCAAGAAGGGAATTACCGACGCAGTTCATACAAAGAACAATATGGACGGTGTCGACAGAACTCTGGAATATATGAAAGAAGATTTTGGAGGAATCCTGTTTACAAATTTGGTAGACTTCGACATGCTGTATGGACACAGAAATAACGTAGAAGGATATGGCAAGGCCCTAATGGATTTTGATGCGCGAATTCCGGAGATCCTGAAGGAATTGAAAGAAGATGACCTGCTCGTTATAACGGCAGATCACGGCTGCGACCCTACAACGCTAAGTACGGATCATTCCAGAGAATATGTGCCGATTTTGGTTTATGGAAAGAAACTACAGCAGGGAGTAAATTTGGGTGTAAGAAGTACCTTTGCAGATTTGGCCTCCACGATCGCCGATTATTTGGGGCTTGATGCAGCGCTAAAAGGTGAGAGTTTCCTCAAACTGTTGGTTTAAACGAGGTGTAATGTGATGCGGATATACGATATTATTTCAAAAAAACGGGATGGACATGAATTGACCCGGGAAGAGATAAACTTTTTTATACAAGGGTACACTGCGGGGAAAATACCCGACTACCAGATTTCAGCACTGTTGATGGCCATCTTTTTAAAGGGCATGAGTTCCAAAGAGACGGCAGATCTTACGGAAGCCATGGCAAATTCAGGCGATACCATTGATCTGTCATCCATCGACGGGATTAAGGTCGACAAACATAGCACCGGAGGCGTAGGGGACAAAACATCCATGATCCTTGGGCCCATTGTTGCTGCTTGTGGCGTACCGGTAGCCAAAATGTCGGGAAGAGGGCTGGGCCACACTGGAGGGACTATCGATAAACTGGAATCCATACCGGACTTTAAAACAGGCTTGTCTATAGAGGAGTTCATGGAAAACGTAAGGAATATAGGCATTGCTATAGCAGGCCAAACGGGCAATCTGGCTCCAGCAGATAAGAAATTATATGCTTTAAGGGATGTAACGGCTACAGTGAATAGTATACCTTTGATTGCAAGCAGTATCATGAGCAAGAAGATTGCTTCAGGGGCTGACAGAATTGTGCTGGATGTTAAGACGGGAAGCGGGGCCTTTATGAAAACCCTTGACCAGTCCATTGAACTGGCCCAGGCCATGGTCAACATTGGTGAAAATGTGGGAAGAAAGACCATTGCTGTAGTGACGGATATGGATATCCCATTGGGAAATGCCGTTGGAAATTCTCTTGAAGTCATAGAGTCTGTTGAAACATTAAAAGGGAAAGGACCGGAGGATCTGGCCGAGGTTTCCTTTGCCCTGGCAGCAACAATGTTGGAATTGGCTGGCCTGGGTAATTTTGAGGATTGCCGCAGGAAGGTGGAGGAGTCCGTATCCAGTGGAAAGGCATTAGCCAAATTAAGGGATATGATAGAGAAGCAGGGAGGCAATCCCGCTGTTGTGGAGGATTACAGCCTCTTTGGAAGTGCCCGGATCATTCACGAGTTTCCTTCCGAGTTTGATGGATATGTAAAAAGCATAGAAACCGATGCGCTTGGAGTTGTTTCCATGATCCTTGGGGCGGGAAGAGAAACCAAGGAGAGTGAAATCGATTATACCGCAGGCATTGTTTTATCAAAGAAACCGGGTGACCCGGTGAAGAAAGGTGAAGTACTTGCAATTTTGCATACAAACGATGAAAACAGGCTGGCAGAGGCGGTGAAAGCTATCGGGAAATGTTATGAGTTTTCCGATTCACAACCGTCAAAGAGGCCGCTGATTCTCGCAAAAGTCGACTCTACAGGGGCGACGAAATATTAATGGTTTTATGAAGGGAGGCAGAGGGGGATTCCCTCTGCTGTCCACATATAGCGAATAAATACCATGTTTCTTTGCAACAGGAGGTTGGATAATGAGGCATGGTATACATTTACATTTCAATAAAGCCTAAAAAGGAGTATAATATAAAGCAGTGCGCCGTATATGCGCATAGAATATAACTCATTGCCGCACATCGAAGTGTGCGTAAACTTAATTTACATAGAATATAGTGGACAGTTGCGGCATAACTATCTAGTAGGGAATGTACCAGGGGGGGTCTTACGTGTTTAAGAAACTTTTAGTTACTTCTTTGATTATTTTATCGATGGTATTAAGTTTTACAGTGGTACCTGCATTGGCTGACGATGAACTATATAATGCTGTTACGGTGAGCAAGGTACTGGCTGCTACAAATCTTTCACAACTTCAGGCAAAGGGTGCCATACTGATGGACAGTGCGTCGGGAACTGTGATCATGGAGCAGAACAGTAACCAGAAACTTCCTATTGCCAGTGTTACCAAGGTGATGACCATGCTGTTGGTCATGGAATCCATTGAATCAGGAAAAATCAGATATGAGGACTATGTGACAGTATCAGCGCATGCAGTAAGTATGGGTGGATCACAATTATATCTTGACCAAAAGGAAAGTAAAAAGTACACAGTAAAAGATATGCTTAAAGGGATTGCAATTCATTCCTCCAATGATGCTACCGTTGCTATGGCGGAAATGGTAGCCGGCAGCGAGGGTGCATTTGTGACCGCGATGAACGATAAGGCAAAAGAACTGGGGCTGAAGGACTCGAACTTTCTTGACTGTACAGGATTAACCGATGACGGACATTATAGTTCAGCCTATGATATGGCGGTCATAGCCAGAGAGTTAATAAACAAATACCCGCAGATTCTTGAATATACTTCCATCAAAAGGGATAAGTTTGGTGAAGGAGTAAGGACAAAACCCATGGATTTGGATAATACAAACCGGTTGCTGGGTAAATATGACGGAATGCTGGGGCTGAAGACCGGTTTTACTAACAAAGCCGGGCATAATTTGGTAGGAGTTGCAAAGAAAAACGGACTCCAGTTGATTTCCGTCGTATTGGGGGAATCTAACAGTGATACTCGTTGGGCTGAGACCATCAAACTTTTGGACCATGGTTTTGCAAATTATGAAACTACAGTTGTAAATAAAAAGAGCGAGGAAGCAGGCGAGGTCAAGGTTTTAAAGGGTCTTGCAACTACGGTGAAGGGAATTTATGCGGATGATGTTACCGTCCTTTTGAAAAAGGGAGATAAGGCAAAAATTGTTCGGGAGATCGTATGGCAGGACGGCATTACAGCGCCGGTTAAAGCAGGGCAAAAACTGGGAGAAGCAGTATTAAAGGTTGATGAAAAGGAAATCGGCAAAGCAGAGATTATAGCCGAAAGCGATGTACAAAAGGCATCCTTTATCCGCTTATTCTTTAGAATGGTGATGGAATGGTTTGGGCTCGGAAGGAAGTAAGCTTTGTGACAGTACACCCTGGCCGACAGTAATTTAATTTAAATTTTGAAGAAAGATAAAGCTTCTGTATACAAGTACAGGAGCTTTTTTGCATTTTTTTCGCTTTTCTGCTTCCAATCAGTGGCCAATACTCCTTTAAATTGCTTGAATAAATAACTGGATAAAAGGTTAAGTTATGAGTAGCAAAATGACAAGCAACAAAATTAAATGTCACGCATAAAAGATTTATTACGCGTGACATTTGTTGTCTCAGGCGTAGGATGGAACAACAAACCAGTATATAAGGGAGAGTGAAAATATTACTTCATCTTTTTTGCGGGCCCGCCATGGATTCCATGAAGGGTGTAGCAAAAGGATAGATGAAGTTATATTTACACCGACTCTAAGAGTTTATTTCGGCAGTATGATACAGGCAGCAGGAGTGTGATAAAATGGTTTTCATAAGGTCATATAGAAAAAAATTCATAATATTTCTCGCAGTATGTTTTGCAGTAATGGCATTAACCTATATCAGGACTATTTCCCTCCTCCCTGGGCAAATTACACTGATTGAAGGCCAGGAACATGTCTATAATTTCGGAAGCCTCATACCCGTTGAAGTGAAAGCGGATAAAGATGGGATCATTGAATTGAACAATGGGCAAATAAAAACAACGGGTGGTTATATGCAGCTTTCCAATCCAATATCAATAAAAAGTAATAAAAAGGGAAGTGTAATGCTTACTCTAAAAGCATTTGGATTAATTCCTCTACGAACGATGAAGGTCGATATTGTGCCCAATAAGAAGATCGTGGCTTGCGGAAATACTATAGGAGTAAAACTGGATATAAACGGGATTCTTGTAATCGGTATTTCTGATGTGCGCGATATGGAGGGTAAAAGTGTCATGCCCACCAAAGAGAGCGGAATTAAGACAGGAGACTTGCTGGTAGAAATCAACGGGAAAAAACCGGGAGGAATTGATGATCTTATCAAGGAAGTAGAAAAAGGTGCAGGTGAAACAATCAGGCTTAAATACAAGAGAGGGAGCAGCTATGGGACTGCTGAGCTAAATCCTATACTATCTTCCGAGGATAAAAAGTATCATCTGGGACTGTGGGTTAGAGATAGTACGGCAGGAATCGGGACTCTAACCTTTTATGATCCCGAGAGTCGGTATTTCGGAGCGCTGGGGCATGGAATCACAGATATTGATACGGGTACCCTTATGCCCATAGCAGACGGCGAAATTCTGGAATCCAATATACTGGGCATAAAAAAGGGAAAAGCAGGAATTCCCGGTGAGTTAAAAGGAGTTTTTCTGGAAGATCGAAATATTCTCGGACAAATAAAAGCAAACAGTGAAGGCGGCATCTATGGCATACTTAACGAGGATGCTGCGGAGCGTATTTCCAATAAACTCTATTCCATTGCCCTACGAACGCAGATAAAAGAGGGCCCTGCTGTTATACTGGCCAATATCGACGGAAGAAAAGTGGATGAATATGAAATCGAAATACAAAAGGTATCAAAACAAAGTCTAAGCGGTACCAAAGGCATGATTATCAAAATTACGGATAAGCGGCTTTTAGATGCTACCGGCGGGATTGTGCAAGGAATGTCCGGAAGTCCGATTATACAGGATAATAAAATTGTGGGGGCTGTAACCCACGTTCTGGTGAATGATCCTTCAAGGGGATATGGAATTTTTATTGAAGGAATGATTAAGAATATGAATCTGATAAGTTCTGAAACACTGGAAAATGTGGGATGAAAATACGTAGAAACTACTAAAATAAAGTCGGGGCATTGGATGGATGAGTTCAATACCCCGATTTTTAATATTGTTTAAAAACGTTGAATGCTGTGTAAGTTACCGAATTATACGGGAAATTATACTATTATGGGAAATAAATCGAAGATTTATTTGCTCATACCGAAGAAGATAATCGGTAAAATCATTTTGGCTTCTATATTGAGCGATACAATATGTGGTGTTTGAAATATGGATAAATACAATATCTTGTTATGATTCTAGAGGTATATTCCAGGAAAATGAAAAGGTTTTATCCTATGAATTTGGAAGCATAAATGAATTTTACTAAAATTTAGCAAAAACTTCTTGAATTTTTGTCGAATGAAAAATATAATAATTACATAAGTTTCCGATAAAGGGGGAATTACGTTGGTATCGAGAAAGATACAGGTTATTATTGCTGATGATAATAGAGAATTCGGCGACATTTTATGCGAATATCTAAGCAATCAAAGTGATATAGATGTCGTAGGTGTTGCGAGAGATGGGGTAGAAGCAGTCGAATTAATTGCGGCAAAGTCACCGGATATAGCCATTTTGGATATCATTATGCCGCACCTTGACGGGTTGGGAGTGCTGGAAAAGATTAATTTCATGCCTATGGCAAAGAAACCTCTTTTTATCATACTCTCTGCTGTTGGTCAGGATAAAATCACCCAGAGAGCACTGGCTCTTGGTGCAGAGTATTATGTAGTGAAGCCATTTGATATGGATGTATTGGTTTCCAGAATCAGACAATTGAAAGATGTTAATCAGTCACAGGTGATACGTTCGGAATATATCGGTGAACATAAACCTTCTTATCCATCTTCGGCACCAAAGAACCTGGAGGTGGAAGTTACCAATATCATGCATGAGATTGGCGTGCCTGCCCATATTAAAGGGTACCAGTATCTAAGGGATGCCATTATGATGGTTGTTAAAGACTTGGATGTCATCAACTCTATAACCAAGCTTTTGTATCCAAGTATTGCAAGAGATTACAATACAACTCCCAGTAGAGTTGAAAGAGCTATACGCCACGCTATCGAGGTAGCATGGAGCAGAGGTCAGGTAGAAGCCATTGACTCGCTCTTCGGCTACACTGTAAGCGTAGGCAAGGGCAAACCGACCAACTCGGAATTCATCGCCATGGTGGCTGACAAGCTCCGTTTGGAGATGAAGGTAGGCTAAAAGAATAAAAATGCGAACTCCTCTTATTATTGCTTGAATAAAGTGAAATAAGAGGAGTTTTTAATTGCTCGCCGAATTCACAGACTTTAGTGCTAAAGATAGACATCAAACTATATCATAAAACTTATTTGTGGTATAATTTACCTGACATAGAAGTGTATAGATATAGCTTCGAAAAACAAATAAGATTTTTTGGTAGGTGAAGTCGTGAAAAGAACCATAAGGAAAAAGGCACTTATACTCGCAGTGCTTACGGTATTTGCTTTTAGTTTTCAGACTGCAGGAGCAGCCTTTGGTATGGCAGAGCCAGGCATGAAAGCCGGGGTGGAAATAAACATGATGGGGGACATGGGGTCTGCCCTTGGAAATACAGTTTCCGATGATCCGATTACGCATTACATCAAAGGAAATATACCCTCAGGAAAAATCGTCGTAGTTTCCCTGAGCGATGTCCCCGTGAATCGCGACAATGATTACAGGCTGGATTTGGCAAATATAGCCACAGAAACGGCTCCTGCAGCCATTCCGGAGCCATTAAACAGGGTATGGCATCAATCTTCCAAGATGACCTACTACAAAACGGTGGATGCGATAAATCAATCCTACAAAGTGGTCGTAACTCCAAAAGATTATCTGGGCAAATATAAAATAAATGTAATGGTGTTGGATGCAATCGGGCCTTTTACCAAATTGGATTCACTGGAACAACCTACACATTCTGCTACCTATGTGGTTTCCAATGCGCCTGAAATACTCAATGCCGACACTTATAAATGGGAAGAGGGCTACTATCTGCAGCGAAGCAGGATCCAAGGGAATGCAAATATATTCTGGGAGCATCAGAATCAACTGGGCTATGATGCAGTATTTGGTGTCCTGCTGTGGAACAGAGAGTCCTATGATATTACTGTGACACTAAATCGAAGAAGTTTTAAGAGCTTTATGAGTGAAGGCGGGGACGAGGCAAAGTCTATGGAAACCGCAATGTGCGGTGTGTGGGAGGACTGGTTCAAAGGAAGAATACAGGAAGACGAACGTATGGATAACTTTGAGAAAGTACCCATAACTATAAAGGCCCATAGCGCCCAATGGATTCATTTAAACAAGGAGAAATACAACCCTGTCCTATTAAAATCCACCTTTACCGGCGTGATGAGCATTTCAATCAAAAAGGATAACAACACTACCCTATATGACGGGGATAAACTGTTTTGTGACACATATGTTTTGATGCAGGGATTTGAAAATGTAATCGCATCCAATGTCGGCAATGCAAAGGAGGCGAGCACCAACTTTCAGCTCCGTGGATCAGGAACCGGGCCCATTATAAGTACAACGGTACCGGAAAAACATGAAATCACGAAAAGTAATCCGTACCGGTTTCTTATTAGCGGACCAGAGGTACCCAGGCTGCAGAGTGGGGAACATACACCCTTGACATACTATAACAAAGAGGGACAAGCCGTCGCCGTTGCAGACCAATACTCCTGTAATTATGGTATTGTATACAGGATAACCTTTAGCGGTTTTACCAGCAGTAAGAAAATACAGGGAAAAATACGGTGCAGTCCTTTCTCAAATCCGGATGCGTCTATTGATATAGGCGGCGGTAAAGTAAATGCAGGCATCTATATCGTTGGGCATAGAGACAAGGACGGGAACTCAGCTATATTCAAAAAGCTAGTTCATTCGGGGCAGGATTGGATATTTGATAACAATGTTCCCAACAACGGAGAACCTGTAACCTACTACTTTGTTGTAGGTGCCATGAGCAGCCTGCCTGCGGAAATCAGCTTTGTTACTGAGGAACCAGTCCCGACACCTACTCCAACACCGCAAGTGACCCCGAAACCAAGGAAAGAAATTGTATTGTATATCAATAGCCCTATGATGCAAACAAAGGAGGGGCAAAAGGAAATTGATCCGGGGAAAGGGACCTCGCCTCTGATCGTAGAGGATCGAACCCTGATTCCCATACGGGCGTTGGTAGAGGAGTTTGCCGGAACTATAGCCTGGGACGAGAAGGAGAAAAAGGTTACGATACAGCAGGGGACGAAAACGATTCAATTATGGGTGGATAGTGCAAAAACGCTGGTCAACGGGCAGGAAAAAACATTGGATGTTGTGCCTAGGGTGGTGAACGATCGCACCCTGGTCCCACTTCGGTTTGTTGCAGAAAACTTCGGATGTGAAGTGCAGTGGGAAGATAAAACAAGCAGGATAACGATTCGGTATTAAAACTTAAAAATAATCCTCTGCTTACGGTACCGTAAGCAGAGGATTATTTTTACACCCGTTATTGGGGTATAATTTTTAGTGCATAGATGAAAAAATCCGTTTGATAGTACCAAACAGCTTTACATTATAAAGGATTTATCGGGGAAGTTTTTATAAATTCGTTTTTATAAATTTCCTATTGACTCTGACATTGTGTCATAGTTTATTATGTATGTGGAGGCGATACCATGCATTATAAGATTAAGGAAGTGGCTGATATGGTGGGGATAAGCGTACGTATGCTGCACCATTATGACAAAATAGGTCTGCTTAAATCAGAGTCTGTAAGTCCGGCCGGATACAGGCTCTATACAGATAAAGACCTGGAAAGATTGCAACAGGTTCTGTTCTTTAAAGAACTCGAGTTTAGCCTCCAGGAAATTAAAGATATTATGGACAGTCCGAATTTTGATAGAAGGCACGCTTTAGAGACGCAGGAGAGCCTATTGATCCGAAAGAAAGAACGGCTCGAAGAAATAATTAAGATTGTTAGAAAGACAATACAATCAATGGATGGAGGTAAGGCGATGGACAAAAAGGAAATGTTTAAGGCATTCGATATGTCTGCGATAGAAAAAGAACAAGAAAAATATGCAGAGGAAATCAAGCAGAAATATGGAAACTCAGATGCATACAGAGAGAGTCAAATTAAGACTTCCAGGTATACCAAAGAGGATTGGGATGCAATTATGGAAGAGCAGGATCGATTCTTTAGCAAGTTGGTGTCTTTAATGGATAAAGGACCGACAGACCCGGAAGTCCAGAAGGCAATGGGAGAATTGAGGCAGCAGGTTACGAACAGGTTTTATACTTGTACCCCGGAGATTTTTAGGGGAATTGGCGATATGTATGTAAACGATAAACGAATCGTTGAAAACGTAGAAGGCCTTGCCAAGTTCTTACGAGATGCGATTCATGCTTATTGCGATAATCAGGAGGAATAATATTTAACCGGGCTCTGCGTATTTAGCAGGGCCCTCTGTTTAAACAGAGAAGGTAAGAGGCGTAGAAGGAATGAAAAGAATAGCGTTATCTGTGAGAATAGCAAAAGCATTATAGAATGGGGATGAATAGAAGTGATAACCGCACAGATGGTGAAAGAATTAAGAGAAAAAACCGGAGCTGGAATGATGGACTGTAAAAAGGCCTTAGGCGAAGCAAAGGGTGATATGGATAAAGCGTCTGGAATTATCAGAAAAAAAGGTATGGCTGTAGCTGTGCAAAAGGCGGATAGGATTACGGCAGAGGGCATTGTGGAAGTTTATGTTTCGGATGATAATAAATGTGCAGGCATCGTTGAATTTAATTGTGAGACAGACTTTGTTGCAGCAAACAGTGAATTCATTACACTGGCCAAAAACTTGGCAAGACAGGCCGCTGTGACAAATGCAACAAATACGAAGGAGTTTATGGAGGAAAACTATATTGCAGATGCGGATAGAATCGTTAAGGAAGCTGTAACTGCTTTAATCGCAAAGCTTGGTGAAAATATGTCCGTAAGAAAATTTGAAAAATTCACTACGGAAGATAATATAATTCAAAGTTATATTCATGGAGGAGGAAGAATCGGGGCTGTTGTTGAGCTCGATTGCACTGGAGATAGCCCGGTTTTACTGGAAGTTGCAAGGGTTGTAGCAATGCAGGTGGCTGCTGCAAACCCTCTATATTTAGATCAGGTTGTAATAGATGAAGATGTGGTAAAGCAAAAGCGTGAAAGCTATAAATTTGAGGCGCTGAATGAAGGCAAACCGGAAAATATTGCGGAAAAAGTAGCGGAAGGAAAGCTGCGGAAGTACTTCAAAGAAGTATGCTTGTTAGAACAGCAATGGGTGAAAAATCCTGACCATACGATTGCAAAGTATCTGCAGGAGAAATCAAAGGAAGCAGGTGCTCCCATATCCATTGTAAGATATGTTCGATATGAAAGAGGAGAGGGTATAAAAAAAGCGGAAAACCTTGCTGAAGCAGTTCAAAAACAAATAAATCAGGGAAGATAAGGAGGACGAAAGTTCTCCTTCCTTATTTGAATAGGTTTTAACTCGTACTGGATACCCTGTTTTGCGAGATCATTGAGAGCATATTAATTTATAGAAATAAAAAAGGAAAGAATTTTTAGACATTGTCTAATCACTCTTTCCTTTTTTGGTGCGGATGAAGGGATTTGAACCCCCACGTCCTCTCGAACACTAGCACCTGAAGCTAGCGTGTCTGCCGTTCCACCACATCCGCGTCTCAACGCATAATGAAGTATACTACATTCAATAATGAAATGCAATACTTTTTTGAAAAAAATTTTAAAAATTATGTGGGAATTTATGTTACCTGTTAAAACTTATCATATAAATTATCAGGTAATAATTTTTTTTTACCTCCAAATGGTGTATAATACCTGTGTAGACAGTATAGTGGGAGGGTTTGAATTGAACAGAAAACTAGAAGCCTTTAAGGCTGAAATAAAAAATAAAAGGGTAGCAGTTCTGGGAATCGGCATCAGTAACACTCCCTTGATTAAATACTTGCGGAACATAGGGGTTGAAGTTGCAGCTTTTGACAGGTCGGACCGGGAGAAGCTGGGAGACATTGCAGATGAATTGGAAGTACTCGGAGTGAGTCTCAGTCTCGGTACGGAGTATCTAAATAACCTGAGAGGGTTCGATGTTATATTCCGGACTCCAGGTATGCGTTATGACATTCCTGAGCTGGTAAGAGCAAGGGAGGAAGGCGCGGAAATTACCTCCGAAATGGAGATTTTTTTTGAACTATGCCCGGCGCCTATTATTGCCATCACGGGAAGTGATGGAAAAACTACAACAACAACGCTTGTTTACACAATCTTAAAGGAACAGGGATATGACTGCTGGCTGGGAGGAAATATCGGAACTCCGCTTCTGAGCAGGATTGATGAAATAAAGGAAGCGGATAAAGTAGTACTGGAACTCAGCAGCTTCCAGCTCCATACCATGAAGAGAAGTCCTCAGGTTGCGGTGATCACAAACATAACTCCAAATCATCTCGATGTACATAAATCCATGGAAGAATACGTGGAGGCCAAGAGAAATATCTTCTTGCATCAAACACCCGACTGTAAGCTGGTATTAAATTATGATAACGATATCACCCGCGGATTTGGGCTGGAAGCGGCAGGAGAAGCCGTATTCTTCAGCAGGGTGAACAGACTGGAGTCCGGTGCCCTGTTGTCCGATGGGTGGCTGGTTTATAGGAAAAACGGAGAAGAGACGAGATTGGTCCGGGCAGAAGATATTATTATACCCGGGGCACACAATATCGAGAATTATCTGGCTGCCAGCGCGGCAGTAATGGATCTGGTACAGCCGGAAACCATTAAGAAAGTTGCCACAACTTTTACAGGTGTAGAACACAGAATCGAGCTGGTCAGGGAACTGGACAGCGTAAAGTACTATAATAGCTCTATTGATAGCAGCCCGAACAGAACCTCCTCTGCATTGAATACCTTTAATCAAAGAGTGATTCTTATTGCAGGGGGGAAAGATAAAGGGATTCCTTACGATGCACTGGGGAGTACCTTGGTAAAAAAAGTAAAGTGTTTGATCCTCATTGGAGCCACAGCAGATAAGATTGAGAAGGCATTGCAGGATGAAGTTGACCGTACCGGAAATGGGAGCGATATTGAAGTCCTTCGGTGCAGCACCTATGAAGAGGTTGTAAATACAGCCCGTCAAAAGGCAAAAAAAGGGGATATCGTACTTTTATCCCCTGCCAGCACAAGTTTTGATATGTTTAAAAATTTTGAGGAACGCGGAAACAAATTCAAGGAACTTGTGAAAGGACTGTAAGGCTCAATGGAATCGCAGAGGTAGTTTTAGCCAGCCTCTGCGGTTCTTTGTATTTTTTTGTGCTTTAATTACCATACTATTGTTGTTGATTTATAATCGGAAAACAAGGATGAGGATGTGATAGTTTGGGCACAGATAACAAAGTGTCTTTCAGCAATACGTCGGTACAGGGAGAGACTAAGGATAACAAGGATGGCGCAACGGATCTCGATGTATTAAAGGAACTTGGGCAATCTACTGTTAAGAATCCCAGAGGTAATATCCACTGTTTGACCATCATCGGTCAGATTGAAGGACATATCATTTTACCACCGCAAAACAAAACAACAAAATACGAACATGTAATACCTCAATTGGTTGCTATAGAAGAAAACACCGAAATCGACGGCTTGCTGCTGGTTTTGAATACAGTAGGGGGAGATGTCGAGGCGGGGCTGGCTATTGCGGAAATGGTGGCCAGTATGAGTAAGCCAACGGTTTCCCTGGTTCTTGGCGGAGGGCACAGTATCGGAGTACCTATGGCTGTTTCCACCATTCACTCCTTTATAGCGCCTTCGGCAACCATGACCATTCATCCGCTGCGGCTGAGCGGAATGATTATTGGAGTACCTCAAACCTATGAGTATTTTGATAAAATGCAGGAAAGGGTCGTACAATTTGTGGCCAAGAATTCTAATATTTCCAAGGATAGATTCAGAGAACTCATGTTGAAGACCGGTGAATTGGCCAACGATGTAGGTACGGTTTTGTTTGGTGAGGAAGCAGTTAAAAATGGCCTCATTGATGAGCTTGGAGGGCTTTCAGATGCCCTTAGGAAGTTGTACGATTTAATCGGAGCGGAAAAAGCCAAACGGGAAATGCTGAATAATGAAACGGCAGGTGGATTGCAATGATCCTCTACTCTATTATTCCACAGGAAGTGGTTTTTGGCGGCAGTACCGATAGTACGGCAGGAACAATGACGGAGATGAATTATATGGGCGAACGGGTCCAGGTGTCTGCTTTGACAAACAATCGGTTTGTGATACAAAGACTGATCAGTACAAAGCCCCAAGCCTACTTGAATCCAAATCTTCAGCCGGGAACGATTATATACTCCGCACCTAAGGCGACGTAAAATAATTACACTTTGACAGGGAAGCGGAGTATGAAATGCGCTATTGCGGTCGCGGAAATTAATAAGAAATCGAGTGACCGCGCGCATTATCGAAACAAGGATACGAAATATCTATAGAAAAATAAATGCAAATATGATATAGTAAGTCTAGCCGGAAAAGCTACTAGAGGAGTTGGTGCCAGGGTTTCCGGCGACTTTATTTTTGGGGGTCATCAGTTTGAAGGTCAAAGAAATGCCTAAAAAGAAAAAATATAAAAAGAAACACAGCGAAGGCTTCAGATACAATCACGAGATACTGGGAATCATGATCATTGCAGTAGGGGTTTTGGTTTTATTAAGTCTTTATTTTAAGGATGCTGTGGGCTTATTCGGCAAGTTTACGCAGGATCTTTTCCTCGGCATGGTGGGGTTGCCTGCATTTGTCATACCGCCAACGGTAATAACCTTCGGGGTTTTAGTACTGTTGCGGAAGGATAGTTCCCTGTTCCGGTCTAAAACCGTTTATGCCGGGATATTGCTGCTCATCATATCCGCGCTCCTGCAAACCGCGTTCTACGATGCGAAGGAATATCAAAATCTGGGACTGGTGGATTCCATCACAAAGTTTTACGAGCACGGTAAAGCGCTGCAGGGAGGCGGAATTCTGGGAGGAATCATCAGTACTCCATTTTTGCGGGTTTTTCAAACACTGGGTACCATTATCATTCTTACGACGGTATCCATTATTGATATTATCCTTTTAACCAATATTTCCTTCGTTAACATACTAAAAAACTTGAAAGAGTTGGCATTCCAGCTTTTCTCCGGGCTGAGGGACAAGCTGATCAGTCTGGGAGCAAAGGATGAAGAGGAGGAAGAAAAGGAAAGTGATAAAGGGAAAAAGCCTGAAAGCAAGGATGAGGAGCCATTGTCAAAAATCATCGACATGAATCTCAAAAAGGCAGCAAAGAGTGAAGAACCTAAAATTGAGATGAAAATGGATTCTCCTGCGGAGAATAATGCCATTCAATTGGTGATTAATGACATGAAGAAAGTACAGCCTCCCGAGAAACCCCAGGCAGTGGATATCAGCCATGAAATTAACATGGACCCTACGGTGGGAACCCAATATACATATCCGACCTTTGATCTTCTCAACTCCAACAATCAGGAGGGAAAGGATATCAATGAAATCAAAAATACAGCCCTGGAGGGAGCCAGGAAGCTGGAAGATACGCTGAAGAGCTTCGGAGTAGAGGCGAAAGTTATCAACGTCAGCCGGGGTCCGGCTGTGACCCGGTACGAACTTCAACCGAGTCCCGGCGTTAAAGTGAGTAAGATCGTAAACCTTTCGGATGATATATCCTTGAACCTGGCTTCCGCCGGGGTAAGAATTGAAGCACCTATACCGGGCAAAGCGGCTATTGGAATCGAAGTGCCTAACAAGGAAGTTACGGCTGTATACCTGCGTGAAGTCCTTGAATCTGCGGATTTTGTGCAGTACCCGTCAAAATTGGCATTCGCATTAGGAAAAGACATCTCCGGTGAGCCTATCATTACGGATATTGCAAAAATGCCTCATGTATTGGTGGCGGGGGCCACAGGCTCAGGAAAAAGTGTATGCATTAACAGTCTGATTATCAGTCTTTTATATAAGGCCTCACCGGATGAAGTAAAGCTTTTGATGGTGGACCCGAAAGTAGTAGAACTGGGGATATACAATGGCATACCCCATCTGCTGATTCCTGTGGTTACCGATCCGAAAAAGGCTGCAGGAGCATTAAACTGGGCAGTACAGGAAATGGTCAATCGGTATAAGCTTTTTGCCGACAAGGGTGTGAGAGACTTAAAGGGATACAACGCCTTGATGAAGGAAGAAGGCCAGCAGTTGCAGCTTCCGCAGATCGTGATTATCATTGATGAGTTGGCAGACTTGATGATGGTTGCCCCCAATGATGTGGAAGATGCCATTTGCAGGTTGGCCCAGATGGCCAGAGCCGCAGGAATGCATCTTGTTATAGCCACCCAGAGGCCTTCTGTGGATGTTATCACCGGTGTAATCAAAGCGAACATACCTTCACGAATTGCTTTTGCCGTATCTTCACAGGTTGACTCCAGAACCATTCTGGATATGGCCGGTGCGGAGAAGCTCCTTGGAAAAGGGGACATGCTGTTCTATCCTGTAGGTGAACCGAAACCCATACGAATCAAAGGAGCCTTCATCACCGATAAGGAAGTGGAGAAGGTGGTGGAATTTATCAAGTCCCAGGGAACTGCCTCCTACAATGACGACATTATAGAAGAGATCAACAGCGAGAGCGAACCGGCAGAAAGCGAACCGGGGGATAATGATGAATTACTGCCCCAGGCGATCGAACTTGTAGTGGATGCCGGACAGGCCTCGGTATCCCTTATCCAAAGGAAATTCAAAGTGGGGTATGCCCGTGCTGCCAGAATTGTAGATCAGATGGAAGCGAGAGGGATTGTTGGACCTTTTGAGGGGAGCAAGCCAAGGCAGGTTCTGATTACAAAGCATCAATGGATGGAAATGCAGATGGCAAATCAAAATTAGACGTGGTGGAAGGAGCAGTATGGATGAAACTGCTCTTTTGCCTACCCAAGCAGGTTTACCCTGGAAATATGTATAAAATATGGAAAACTGGCATATTATATCTACTGGGATTAGTAAAATGCCCTTCGCCTATCTCCCCGTGAACAAAGCACTGGAGAAGCGAAAATGGATTTGGAGGTATAGTATGTCGGTTGTCATTGGTTTTACAATCATGCTTATGCTTGGGTTTGCAGGGTATATGGCATATAGGCTTTTCCTAAAAAGAACACTATCCGTTCTCATTTGCCTATGCCTGGAAGTGATTGCACTTACAGTCGCTTTAGTTGCTTTTGTGTTAAATGTGCAGACAAGCAACCTTTCCGAGATTCTGTATATTGCCTTTGGAATCCTTGTTCCATCCGCGTTTTTTTTGTATGATTACCGGAAGATGATGGAGAAAATACGGGATCAGGGAGTCAGTGAGGGTCTTTTGGGAAGGAAAAAGAACCGACTCGCGAACAGTGATGAACCCATATACAGCACGCAGAGTGCTACTGCTGGCCAACAGGCTGGTTTTGACGGAGATATATTCAGTCAGATGGAAAGCATAAGTCCAACGGATTACAAAGGGTATTACAGCTTGGGACTTTCGTATTACCAGATGGGCTTGAAGGAAGAAGCTGTGGACTGCTTCAAAAGAGCAATTGAGATCAAGCCAGACAGTTACGAAGCATATTTTAATATGGCTGTGGCTATGGATGAAATTGGTGAGCAGGAAGAGGCAATCCGAGCCTTAAAAAAGGTAATCAGTCTTAAATCCGATTTTATTGATGCCTATAACAATCTTGGAATTATATTCTCTACTCAGGGGAAGCATAATGAAGCTCTTTACGTATATGCAAAGGGCTTGGAAATGAATCCTCAGGAATACAGCCTTTTTTATAATATGGGAATAACTCTCTCGGAAACGGGAAGATTTCCTGAAGCAGTGGAAGCGTATAAAAAGGCACTGGAGAGAAAACCGGATGAGTACGAGATCAGCTACCATCTGGGAGCTGCCCTGGCGCAGCTTCGCAGATATGACGAAGCCATAGAAGCTTACAAAAGCGCTCTCAGGATAAAACCTACGGATAGTGAGTTGTTCTATAACCTTTCTGTAGTCTACTCGCTGCTGCGTAAGCAGGATATCGCCATGGATAACTTGAAAAAAGCCATAGAGATCAATAGTGACCTGAAGGTGGAAGCAAAAAGAAACAAAGCTTTTGAGTTTATTAAGACCAACCCGGAATTTAAAAGATTAATTTTTTAGTGAATAAACATTCGATAATTAAAATAGGGTATGCTGCAGTATACCCTATTTTAATTATCGAAAAAACCTGTGGTTAAACCGCTGGATTTTGTGTTAAAATAAGAAAGTCTTGGGAAATACCAAACGATTGACAATTTGCATTAAAGTAACCTTTGAAGGAGATAAAATGAGTTTTTTACCGATTAGCAGACAGGATATGATGGAAAGAGGCTGGGATGAGCTGGACTTTCTTTATATAAGTGGAGATGCCTACGTCGACCACCCGAGCTTCGGGCATGCCATTATTACCCGGACGTTGGAAAGCGCGGGATACAAGGTGGGGATTATTGCCCAACCGGATTGGAATAACATTGATGATTTTAAGAAATTGGGAAAGCCCCGGTTGGCAGTACTGATTTCTTCCGGTGTTATTGACTCCATGGTGAATCACTATACCGCCAGTAAAAAAGTGCGCAGCGAGGATGCCTATTCGCCGGGGGGCAAGGCGGGACACAGGCCGGACCGCGCTGTTATCGTATACGCGAATAAGGCCAGGCAGGCATTTAAGGATACACCCATTCTCATCGGAGGAATTGAAGCCAGTTTGAGAAGGTTTGCTCATTATGATTACTGGGACAACAGGGTCAGACGCTCTATCCTGCAGGATTCCAAGGCTGACTTGCTGCTTTACGGCATGGGAGAAGTACCCATCGTGGAGATAGCGAATCTGCTGCACCAGGGAACTCCGGTCGATGAGATTCAAAGCGTAAGAGGTACTGCGTACCTGGTTGGCAGTGATAAACTACCCTGGGAAATCAGGGTATGTGTAGATGAAAAAAAGGACAATAAAGATATAGCTATACTGCATAGCTTCGAGGAAGTTGAAAAGGATAAAGTGAAGTACGCAGAGGCCTTCAAGGTTCAGTATGACGAGCAGGATGCCATATCCGGAAGAATACTGGTTCAAAGGCATGGAGAACGGTATCTGGTTCAGAATCCACCCGTACTGCCTCTGAGTGTTAATGAGATGGACCGGATTTATGCGCTGCCTTATGAGAGAATCTATCATCCTGTTTATGAAAAGGATGGGGGAATTCCTGCCATAAAGGAAGTAGAGTTCAGTATCACCAGCCACAGAGGCTGTTATGGAGGGTGTTCCTTCTGTGCGTTAAACTTTCATCAAGGGAGGACGATACAGAATCGAAGTCAGGCATCCATACTGAATGAGGCCAAAAAGCTGACATGGCTTCCCGGGTTTAAAGGCTATATTCATGATATCGGGGGGCCTACCGCCAACTTTAGGATCAAAGCCTGTGAAAAACAGGTGAAAAGTGGAGTCTGCAAGGGAAAACAATGCCTGCATCCGGATCCTTGTAAAAATCTTATTGTAGACCATAGTGAGTACTTGAGCCTTTTGCGAAAACTCAGGGAGATTCCCGAGGTTAAGAAAGTGTTTATTCGTTCAGGAATACGATATGACTATCTGATTCTGGATAAAAATGATGACTTTTTTACGGAGCTGTGTGAGCATCATGTCAGCGGCCAGTTAAAAGTAGCTCCGGAGCATGTAGTTGACAGGGTGCTGGAGAAAATGGGAAAACCCGGCAGGAAGGTATACGACCGGTTTGTTAAGAAGTTCTATGAGGTAAATAAGAAGATTGGGAAAGAGCAGTACCTTGTACCCTATATGATCTCAAGCCATCCGGGAAGTGACCTGAAAGCGGCCATTGAGCTCGCAGAATACTTAAGAGATATCGGACACATGCCCGAACAGGTACAGGATTTTTATCCTACTCCGGGTACTCTCTCAACGGCAATGTTTTATACCGGACTGGACCCTAGAAATATGACAAAGGTCTATGTGCCCAAAAGTCCGAGAGAAAAGGCCATGCAGAGAGCCTTGCTTCAGTACCGGAAGAAGGAAAACTATGATCTTGTCTACCAGGCCCTTAAAATTGCCGGTAGAGACGATCTGATCGGTTTTGGACCCAAATGTCTGATACGGCCTATGCGGGTTATGAAGAAGTTTCAGGAAAAAGAGAATGAAAAAAAGGGGAGAACGCAGGGAAGAACCGAGAAGAGAGAAAAAAGTACCAATCGAAGCGAAAACAGGGCGAAGCCTTTAAATAGAAACGATAAAAAGATAAAATCCGTAGACCGGAATGAGAAGAAATCTTCGGGTCGAAATGACAATAGAGTAAAACCTGTTCACAAAGGTGAGAAGGCAAAAGGCCCAGGCAGGAAAAGAAGGTAAAAATTTTGTAAAGGATGGTAAATGAGTATGGGGGCAAAGTTGTTGGATGGTAAGGTTGTATCCGCAAGAGTGAAGGCAGAGTTGAAGGATACTGTGGAAGACTTGAAGGGAAAGGGAATCTACCCTGGATTGGCTGTGGTTATCGTGGGAAATGATCCTGCGTCAAGAGTCTACGTTAATTCAAAGAAAAAGGCATGCGCGGAGATCGGTATTGAATCTTTTGAATACGCATTGGAAGAAAGTACATCGGAAGAGGAACTTCTGAAGCTGGTAGAGAAACTGAATACTGACAGGGCCGTCAGTGGTATTCTGGTACAATTACCTCTGCCGAAGCACATTGACGAGCAGAAGGTAATTCTGGCCATTCATCCGGAGAAGGATGTAGATGCCTTTCATCCTGTTAATGTGGGAAAAATCATGATTGGAAATCCAGATTTCCAACCCTGTACGCCTGCCGGAGTCATGGAGCTCATTAAGGAGAGCGGAATTGAAATAGCAGGGAAGGAATGTGTGGTTGTCGGAAGAAGCAATATTGTAGGCAAACCTCAGGCCATGCTGCTGCTGGCACAAAACGGAACGGTGACCCTATGCCATTCCAAAACCCGGGATCTCGCGGAAGTTTGTAGAAGGGCGGATATCCTGGTAGCGGCTGTTGGAAAAGCAGAGCTGATTAAAGGGGATATGATAAAGCCGGGAGCTGTTGTTATCGATGTCGGGATGAACCGGTTGGAGGATAAAAAGCTGGTAGGCGATGTTGAGTTTTCATCCGCTTCGGAAGTTGCTTCGGCAATTACTCCGGTACCTGGCGGTGTAGGACCTATGACCATTGCGATGTTGATGAAAAATACTGTGAGAGCAGCAGTGCTGCAAAGTGGGAAATAAGTGATATGGACTATGAGAGCCGGATACAGGATGTTAAAGATAAATATGAAACCCTGAAAGCCTATTATTACAGCCAGAGAGGCAGGCAGAAGCAGCTGGAGCATGAGAAGTCCAGACTGGAAGAAGAACTGCAAAGAATTCTGGATAACCTGGATGTTCTGGAGAAGGTAAGGGTGCTGCTCCAAAAAGTCTCGGAATATGCTCGTGAGCAGGCAAGGCAACAGATTGAGACTCTGGTGACTCATTGTCTTCAATACATATTTAATTCGGATTTAGAGTTTAAAATTGAAATTGAGGAAGTACGGGGAAGGCCGGAGGCGGAATTTTATGTAGTAAACAACATAAATGGAACCCTCTTAAAGACGCGCCCCCAGGAAGCCAGAGGAGGAGGCGTAGTGGATATTATTTCCCTCGCCCTTCGAATTGCCATGCTTCAGTACAGTAATGGGACCGGTGAGGGTCCCATTATTCTGGATGAGCCTGCCAAGCATGTGAGCGAAGAGTATATTGCCCATGTGGGTGAGTTTTTACGGCAGATTTCAAAAATATATGGCAGGCAGGTCATCATGGTCACGCATAATAGGCACTTAAGTGAGATTGCTGACAAATCATACCGTATCGAATTGCAGGAGGGAGTTAGCAATACTGTAATTGATTCTTGACATAAATTTTAAAAAAGTTTACAATTAAGCTATACCAGATATAAATATCTGCTAATATTTTGGATATATAATGGCAAAACTTTTGTATAATTGCTTTGCCAGAAATGTATAGGGTTGGCAGAAGTATATTGGATATAGGTTTTAAAGCTGGAGTACTGCGCAAGAGGTAGAATTATACTTCATGCCGCGTTTTCGGTTTAAAGCTGATTAATCTGGATATCAGACTTTTGTTTAAATAGGGCATGGAAATTATAAATGGCAGAATAACGCTTTTGTTTATATAGATAGTTTTTATACGAATACTCGGACGATTGAATGCAACCGCAGGATAGATGTTTGCATGTCTATGGTCACATTACGACAACTGTCTTGTAGATAAGTGAAGTGAAGTCTTTTCGATTTCCAAATCTTTATATAAATGTATAAAGTTTGATATCTGGCGATAGCGAATTTTATACGTCGTTTCTTTCCTACAGCGAATATAGGGCAGGAAAAGCCCATTGCTTTAGCGTGGATTCAAAGTAAAATTCGATATCTCCTTTTAAATAATTGAAATTAGCAAATTGAGCATTGAAAACTGAATATTGAGGAGGTGTGTGCTATAACAATTATTTATTTTGTTATTGGATTAGCAATTGGTGCAATTATTGCAGCAGTTATTGCTTCAAAAATATCATCGCAAAAAGCTTTCAATAAGGGAGTAGAACACAGAAAAAAGATAGCTGAGGCTGAAATCGGCAGTGCCGAACAGGAAAAGGACAGAATTGTCAACGAGGCGCTGAAGATTGGAGAAGCCAAAAAAAGGGAAGCACTTCTTGAAGCGAAGGAAGAAATTCACAGAAGCAGAGTTGAGCTCGACAGAGAGATCAAGGACAGAAGGAGTGAAATCCAACGTTTTGAAAGAAGACTGGTCCAGAAGGAAGAAACCCTGGATAAAAAGGTGGAAACACTGGAACAGAAAGAAGAAGTGCTTAACAAGAAGACGAAAGAAATTCAGACTCTTCAGGACAAGGTAACGGAACTGCAAAACAAACAGATTGAAGAGTTGGAGAGAATCTCCGGACTTAGCGTTGAGGGAGCCAAGGAGTACCTGCTTAAGAATGTCGAGGATGAAGTTAAGCACGAAATGGCTATGCTGGTGAAGGAACTTGAGGCTAGGGCCAAAGAAGAGGCAGATAGAAGAGCAAAGGATATTATTGCTACCGCTATACAAAAATGTGCAGCTGACCATGTATCTGAAGCTACTGTATCTGTAGTGCCACTTCCTAACGACGAGATGAAAGGAAGAATCATTGGTCGCGAGGGAAGAAACATTCGAACTCTCGAAACTCTTACAGGAATTGATCTGATCATTGATGATACGCCGGAAGCGGTTATATTGTCAGGATTTGATCCAATACGAAGAGAAGTAGCAAGAATCACCCTTGAGAAACTCATTCTGGATGGCAGAATTCATCCGGCTCGCATTGAGGAAATGGTTGAAAAGGCGAAGAAGGAAGTTGAAAACACCATCCGTCAGGAAGGTGAAAATGCTACCTTCGAAACAGGCGTACACGGGCTTCATCCGGAAGTTATCAAACTTTTAGGTAAGCTTAAGTTCAGGACAAGCTACGGACAGAATGTATTGAATCATTCTATCGAGGTGTCCCGGCTCTCCGGCATTATGGCGTCAGAATTGGGCGTTGATGTAAATCTGGCGAAAAGAGCTGGGTTGCTGCATGATATAGGTAAGGCTATCGACCACGAGGTAGAAGGCTCTCACGTTACTATCGGTGCAGATTTCCTGAAGAAATACAAGGAAGGCAATGAAGTTCTTAATGCTGTTATGTCACATCATGGTGACGTAGAAGCTACATCCATTATATCCGTACTTGTTCAGGCAGCAGATTCTATCTCTGCAGCAAGACCGGGTGCGAGGAGAGAAACTCTGGAATCCTACATTAAACGTCTTGAAAAGCTGGAAGAGATTGCAAATTCCTTTGCGGGAGTTGAGAAATCCTTTGCAATACAGGCCGGTAGGGAAATCCGTATTATGGTTAAACCGGAAGATGTTGCAGATGATGCAATCGTATTAAAAGCAAGAGAGATCGTCAATAAGATAGAAAATGAGCTGGAATATCCCGGACAGATTAAAGTAACGGTATTAAGGGAAACCAGAGCTATCGAGTACGCAAAATAATGCGTTTGTAAAAAGGGAATAATCAAATAAAAAGCGTGGCAACACGCTTTTTATAATGTGTGCGGTTATATATACCTATTTTGATTTTTCCATAGCGTAAAGGTGAATTTTATACTCTGCTTCCTTGATAATTTATTTTCAGTGGAGTATAGTAATGTAAAGAGATAGTACACATTGTTATTGTTATTCCTTGAAATGGAGGAGCTTTTTTGAAAGTTTTGTTTATTGGAGATATAGTGGGAAATGCTGGTAGGAAAGCTGTCAAGGAACTTGTAGCGGCACTGCGCCGGGACGAAGGTATTGACTTTTGTATAGCGAACGGTGAAAATGCGGCAGGCGGCAGCGGTATCACGTACGTCGTAGCCCAGGAACTTTATAAACTGGGTGTCGATGTGATTACGATGGGGAACCATACCTGGTCGAAGAAGGAGATCCTGAATTTCATCGAGAGCGACCCCAGGTTGGTTCGGCCGGCGAATTACCCTTCGGAATTGCCGGGAAGAGGCTCTACCGTTTTTAAAGGGAAAAACGGTAGTATAGGAGTTGTAAATGTTCTCGGAAGGGTGTACATGGATAATGTTGACTGCCCTTTCAGAGCTGCTGAGAGAGAGATCGAGTATTTAAAAAGCTTTGTTAAAGTTATTATTGTTGATATGCATGCAGAAGCTACTTCGGAGAAGTGTGCGCTGGCCTGGCACCTGGATGGTAGAGTCAGTTGTGTTTTTGGAACCCATACGCATGTACAGACGGCGGATGAAAAGATACTTCCCTGTGGAACTGCATTCCTAACGGATGTAGGAATGACCGGCCCCTGTGAAGGGATCATCGGAGTGGACAAAGAGGCTGTTCTACAGAAATTTATTTCGCACATGCCGGCACGATTTGAGGTTGCAAAGGGAAAAGTGCAGTTTAATGCAGTTCTTGTCGAGGTGGATGAGAGAAATGGCAGGAGCTCGAAGATCACCAGAATATCCCGTGTTCTGGACATTTCATAAAAAAACACACAGCGAATGCTGTGTGTTTTTTTATGAGAAAAAACTGCTAAAATTTAACTAAAAAAGAGGATTTTTAAAATCTATGTAGAATATATAGTATGAATAGGTTAAATTTACCAAATTATACTTAGGGGGTATACTGATGGATGTATTAAAGGTCTCAGCAAAATCTAATCCAAATTCTATTGCAGGCGCGTTAGCAGGAGTCATAAGAGAAAGAGGAACTGCTGAAATACAAGCAATAGGAGCCGGCGCATTGAATCAGGCTGTGAAGGCAGTGGCGATTGCCCGAGGGTTCGTAGCGCCATCTGGTCTGGAGCTGATTTGTATACCTGCGTTTACAGACATACAAATCGATGGAGAAGAAAGAACCGCAATTCGGCTGATTGTGGAACCAAGGAGATAAAGTGTTGTTTTAATCCGTAAATTAAGTTTACCATTAAAAGTTTTTTATATGTTCTGCCTTTACAGGAGAAACTCATATAAATCACTTTTTTTTTATGTTTGTGAATTGGTATATATTGTGATACTATTAGTATAGTACATTCAGGGTAGAACTGTGTAGGAGGATCGAAGGTGAATTTAGGTTCAAACGTTACATGGGTACAAAAAGACGGATTAAAATACATAGAGTTTAATAATATCAGAAATTATAGTGATATTGTGGTTCATGGCTTCACTACTCGGTTGGGAGGCATTAGCTCCGGAGAATGTTCTTCATTAAACCTTGGATTCAATCGGAAGGATGCGCGTGAAAATGTCGAGGAGAATTATAGAAGGATCGCAGAAGCGCTGAGTATACAATGTGAAAATATGGTCCTCTCCCGGCAGGTGCATGATAATAAAGTAAGAGAAGTGTCTGTAGCGGATAAGGGAAAAGGCATTTATAAGGAAAATGATCTTGAGGGATATGACGGGCTGATGACAAATATCCCTGGTATCGCTCTGGTCACCTTCTATGCGGATTGTGTGCCTGTTTTCTTTCTGGATCCTGTGAAGAGGGCCATTGCGGTTTCTCATTCGGGTTGGCGTGGTACCGTCAAGGAGATTGCAGTAGAAACACTTGAGAGGATGAAAAATAGATACGGGTGCCATCCCGAGGACATGGAGATTGCTATCGGTCCCTCCATCGGTTCCTGCTGTTTTGAAGTGGGCGAAGAGGTGGTTCAGGCATTTATGCAAACCCTTCCCTGGTCAGAAAGATACTGTCGTAAGGCAGGGGTGGATAAATGGCACATCCATTTGCAGGGAATCATCCGGCAAAGTCTTCTGAATGCCGGAGCAAGAGAAGAAAGAATCAATGTTAGTGAAATATGTACGAAATGCAACAATGAAATATTTTATTCACACCGTGGCGACCATGGGAAAACAGGGAGTCTTGCTGCCATTATGCAGTTGGTTTGAGAAGGAGTTTATTACGGTGAGAAAAAGGATTTTGAAGATAGTTACAGGTTTTGTCGCCGCCGCTTTTATGCTGACGGCTTGCAGCGTACCTTTTGATAAAGTAGATAAGAGTAATGTGGATGGGGAGCAGGCTAAAAAAAACAAGGATGACGTCATGGACCGCGGTCCCGTCAAAGGGGGAACTCTTAAGCTGTTTAGTACAAGCCCCGACACATTGAATCCGTTGTTCACAAATAACATTTATGTTAAGGATTTTTTGGGGTTTGTATTTGAGGGATTAGTTAAACTGGATAAAAAACTGGGTCCGGTTCCTGTTTTGGCGAAAGATTGGGAGGCATCCGAGGACGGTTTAACCTGGACCTTTCACATGAAGCAAAATGTATTTTGGCATGATAATATACCTTTTACGTCTGAGGATGTGGAATTTACAGTTGAAACTATTTTGAAGCAAAATACGAACTCCGTGTACAGGAAAAACCTTGAGAATATTACCAGTTTTGCTGCAGTAGACAAGTATACGTTTCGAATCGTACTAAAAAACAGGAATTCCTTTATGGCAGAGCTCATGACTTTTCCCGTCATACCCAAGCATTGCTTTATCGGAGAAGATGTAGTGCGGTCTGAAAAGAATATGAAGCCTGTTGGAACCGGCCCTTATCGGTTTAGCTCCTATACACAGAAGGAAGATGTAAAACTGGTCTTAAATGATAAGTGGTGGGGCGCGGTAAATTCCGATTCAGCACTTCCACGCCTTCCCTATATAGCCGAGATACAGGTGCGGATTTTTGAGGAAGGTAAGGATGCAGTTAACGCATTTCATACGGTAGATATCGATGCGGCTATGGTGAATGGTGCGGATTCAGCTAAATACAAGGGACGTCAGGATCTGATCATGAAGAAGTATCCGGGGCGAAATTATGAATTTTTGGCCTTTAATCTGACAAAGCCGGCTTTTCAGAGCAAGGCCGTAAGACAGGCGATTGCTTATGCAGTGGACCGAGTTCGGATTGTGAATGACATCCTGCTGGGGCAGGCAGTTGTTACGGATATCCCGGTAATCCCGAATTCATGGATTAACGATTCCTCCTATGAATTCTACACCCCGAATAAGGATAAAGCAAGGGAACTTTTGACACAGGACGGATGGAAGAACAGCAGCTATGGGCTTTATAAGTACGTAAACGGAGTTTATACTTCGTTGAACTTGGAAATACTGGTGAATGAGGATAATGAGACTCGACTCAAACTGGCTCATGGTATTGCAGAGCAATTAAATGAAGTTGGAATAAAACTTCAGATAAAAAAGGTAAATTGGGATAACACATTACGGCTCCTGAACGCAAAGCAGTATGATATTGCGTTATTAGGCTGCCAGATACCTATTACGCCGGATTTGACCTTTTTATATGGTTCATGGAATTCTACACCGCAGGGTGGAAATGTATATAATGCATCAGGATACAGCAACTCCGTCGTAGATAATTTATTAGTGCAGATTTTAGCAGAGAATGATACGAGTAAAAGGAAAACCATGTTCTCTGAATGTAAAAAGATTATCATGGAAGAACTTCCGTACGTGGGCCTGTATTTGCAGAATGAATCCATGCTGTATAACAAACGGATTCGCGGAGAGATCAATCCGGACGCAGTGAACCGGTATAATGACATAACCCGTTGGTATTTACCGTAAGGTAGTTTTGTTCTGTGCTTGTACTTTACATTGTGACGGTCAGCATGTATAATGCGATATAGATAAATTATAAGGAGAAGTTAACATATGGTATGGATTATTATACTATTAGGTTCTATAGCGTTGGATCGAATATCCAAGATGCTAATTCTGAGTAAAATGTCATTGGAAGATTCCTTTCCGGTAATCGACAAGTTCTTCTATATCACATACTGGGAGAACAAAGGAGCTGCATGGGGAATTTTTCAAAATGGAAGATACTTTTTCATCGCTATTACGCTATGTGTATCAATGGTTTTAGCTTACATGCTGTATAAGTCGGATAACAAGCTGTTGAAGTTTTCGTTAACCCTGATCTTAAGCGGTGCTGTGGGAAACCTTATCGATCGTATATATAAAGGCAGTGTAACTGACTTTTTGCATTTTTATTTCGGATCCTATGAGTTTCCGATTTTCAATGTTGCAGATTCCTTGGTTGTAGTGGGAACCTTTGTTTTAGCATATTTCTTATTGTTTATTTATAAAGAGGAAGAAAAGGTGAAAAAAGAAGAGTAAATATGGAAGAAATTAAACTTATATCCGATATCGCAGATGCAAGAATCGATGCCTGGGTCACCAGCCAGGTTGAAAATCTCTCGAGAAGTTATGTTCAAAAATTGATTGATCAAGGCAACATACAGGTCAATGGCAGCAAGGTAAAGACCAATTATAAACTGAAGGCAGGGGACGAGGTTCTGGTTACGGTGCCTGAGGCTCAGAAGCTGGATGTACAGCCGGAGAAGATCGATCTGGATATCTTATACGAAGACAATGATATCATTGTGGTAAACAAACCAAAGGGGATGGTGGTTCATCCTGCTGCCGGAAATTACACAGGAACTTTGGTTAATGCGCTTATGGAGTATTGCGGGGATAGGCTCTCGGATATTAACGGAATCATTCGGCCGGGAATTGTCCACAGAATTGATAAGGACACTTCCGGAATCCTTGTGGTAGCGAAAAGCAATGAAGCCCATGAAAAATTATCGGAGAAACTAAAGGAACATGATATAAACAGAATATATATCGCCGTTGTAGAAGGAATTCTTCGGGAAGAAAGCGGGAAAATTGATGCTCCCATCGGCAGACACCCGGTGGAGAGAAAAAAGATGGCAGTTAATACGAAAACAGGCCGGAGAGCTGTGACGTATTTTAAAGTGCTGGAAAGATTCAAAAACGCTACCGCTATCGAGGTTCGATTGGAAACAGGGAGAACCCATCAAATCAGGGTCCATATGTCATATATCGGGTATCCGATTCTCGGTGATGAAGTGTATGGAAGGAAAAAACAAAAGTATGATATTGGAGGACAGGCTCTCCATGCGAAAACCTTGGGCTTTGAACATCCCATCACCGGGAAATACATGGAATTCCAGGCGGATTTGCCGGAGTATTTTGAGAAGCTGTTACATGAACTGCGAAATGATGTGAAATAGAATATCAAAGCCGGAATTAAAAAGCCTATTGGCACAGTAACTGCCAATAGGCTTTAGTGTTGTTCGGATATTATACATTGAACCGGAAGAGAGTTACATCTCCATCCTTCATCACATATTCTTTTCCTTCGGAACGAACCAACCCTTTTTCCTTGGCTATGGTATAGGAACCACAAGCCATGAGGTCATCATAGGCTACGATTTCAGCACGGATAAAGCCTCTTTCAAAGTCACTGTGAATCTTTCCGGCTGCCTGTGGCGCTTTAGTTCCCTTTACGATGGTCCAGGCTCTGACTTCCTGAGGACCCGCTGTTAAATAACTGATAAGGCCCAGAAGGTTATAGCTGGCTTTTATCAAACGATCGAGACCTGATTCCGAAAGTCCCAGCTCATTTAAAAACTCTACTTTTTCTGCATCGTCCAACTGTGCGATTTCTTCTTCGATCTTGGCACAGATCACCATGACTTCGGAATTTTCCTTTGCAGCAAATTCCCTAACTTCTGCTACGAAAGCATTATCGTCCGTGGAGGATACGTCCTCCTCCGATACGTTGGCAGCGTAAATTACCGGCTTTGAGGTAAGAAGGAAAAGCTGGTCCACCATGTTCTGCTGCTCAGTATCAAACTGCATGGCTCTGACTGGTTTTCCACCTTCTAATGTTTCCTTGATGCTCTCGTACAGTTCCAATTCCATCTGGAATTTCTTGTCTCCGGATTTGAGCATTTTTCTGGTTCTGTCGATTCTTCTTTCCATAACTTCTATATCAGAAAAGATCAACTCCAGGCTGATGGTTTCGATATCCCTGACAGGGCCGATGGAGCCATCCACATGGACGATATTACCGTCCTCAAAGCACCGCACAACATGAACGATAGCGTCCACTTCACGGATGTGAGACAAAAACTTATTGCCCAAACCCTCCCCCTTGCTGGCGCCTCTAACAAGACCTGCAATATCAACGAATTCAATGGTTGTAGGTGTTAATTTATCCGGGTTGTACATCTGTGCCAGCTTGTCCAGCCTTTCATCCGGTACGGGGACAATGCCGACATTTGGCTCTATGGTACAGAATGGGTAGTTTGCGCATTCAGCTCCTGCCTTGGTAATGGCATTAAAAAGTGTACTTTTGCCTACGTTAGGCAGTCCGACGATTCCCAATCGCATTTATATCATCTTTCCTTTCACAATAAATATCCTAATGAATTATTTTTTAGACCATTCTCAATTATATATTATATACCAATGGATTTCAACGCCCAATATACTTCCTTTATGGAATCCACTACACAGTCAGGTTTCTCTGCCTGCAACAGTTCCTTTGAAAAAGTGGATGCGATGGCGATGCATTTCATTCCGGCGGCTTTTGCAGCGCGAATGCCATTTACGGCATCCTCAACTACAATGCACTGGGATGAATGAGCTTTCAGGTCTTCTGCGGCTTTTAGGAATATTTCCGGGGAAGGTTTTTTATGTACCACGTCCTCACCTGTTATAACCGCCTTAAAAGTTTCAAAGGGAATCGCCGCCACTTTCAGATTTGCCTTGACTTTTATTATATCCGCACTGCTGGCAAGAGCAATGGGAACATCCTCTTCCTTCAGCCTGGATAAGAGCTCCAGGGTTCCATCATACACATGCAGATTTTCCTTTACGATGGTAAGATAGATTTCATACACTCGGGATTTCATTTCAAGCTGGTAGGGGACACCGTACTTTTCAGCTACACCACCAATGTATCGATCTTCACCCGCGCCAATAAAGGGTTTAAAATCCTCCGAAACGGCCTCTACACCATACTCTGCCAAACCTTTTATGGCAGCAGCCTCAATAACAGGCTCGGAATCCACCAAGACACCGTCCATGTCAAATATGATTGAATAGTTACTATGTGTACTCATCTTGATCTCCCCTTTGCAAGTAGTAATCTAATAATACCTGAATTTACAAAACAAGACAATATGAAAAGGCAAATAAATGGAAGCATCCGTGAGGAAAGGGGAATTGATTATTTTCAATAATTTTTCAAATAACTATTGCGTGCATTTATATGTTATGTTACAATTCTTGTAAATAAAGTTTAGTTTAGCTTAGAGTAGTTTGAGTAGAAGAGTAGAGTTTAGAAGAGATGAGAAGAGACGAGGCGAGATGAGTATAGCACTGTGTCTTTATGCCGGGTTTTTTCAACCCGGCTTTTTTCGTATATATTATTCATATCCTTCTCATGTCTTCCTTTTGAAAAGAAGGAGGCGTCATTATGTTTTATCCATCCTTGGAGGAAGTCATGGAACTGGCAAAGGACTATGACAGAATTCCGGTGACCCTGGAGGTCTATGCCGACATGGAAACTCCCATCAGCCTTTTTAAAAGAGTTGAAGACAGCAGTCGTTACTGCTTTCTTTTGGAAAGTGTTGAAGGTGGAGAAAAGTGGGCTCGATATTCCTTCATCGGGAGAAATCCATTTCTAGTCGTAAGAAGTCAAGGTAAGAAGATCACAATTCAGGACAAAAACGGGTATGAGATGGAAGCAGAGGGCAATCCGGTTACATTTCTACGGGACCTGTTAAAATCGCAAAAAAGTGCTCCTATCATAGGGCTGCCGAGGTTTAATGGAGGGGCCGTAGGCTTTTTTGGCTATGACCTGATTCGCTTCTATGAGAATCTGCCGGATATTCCCGAGGATGACATCGGACTGCCGGATTGTCACTTTATGTTTATGGATGAGGTTCTTGTATTTGATCATCTGAAACAAAAAATCCATATCATTGTCAACTTGGAGGCAAAGGGGAATATTGCCAGGGAGTATAACAGCGTAATTGAAAGGATAAAAGAGATTTACTGGGAAATTCCTTCTACTCGCTGGAAGCTGGCAGAACACTTCGCATCCAATCTTTGTGCCACTCGGAGGGAGTATTCCTACAGCAGCAACATATCCAAAGAACACTTCTGTGAAAACGTGGTGAAGGCAAAGGAATATATAAAAAACGGAGACATTTTCCAGGTTGTACTTTCCCAACGCCTCTGTATTGAAACCGAAGAAGACCCGCTTACGGTCTATCGAGCCTTGCGTATCATTAACCCGTCCCCGTATATGTATTTTCTAAAGTTTGATACCTATAAACTGGTTGGAGCCTCTCCGGAAATGCTTGTCAGAGTTGAGGACGGTGTGGTTGAGACCTGCCCCATTGCAGGAACAAGGAAAAGGGGAAAAAGCCAAGCGGAAGACGCGGAGTTGGAAAGGGAACTGCTGGCAGATCAGAAAGAACTGGCGGAACATACCATGCTGGTGGATCTGGGAAGAAATGATATTGGAAGGGTTTCAAAGTTTGGGAGTGTAGTTGTCAAAGAGCCCATGCATATCGAACGGTATTCTCATGTGATGCATATCGTTTCTAATGTTCAAGGGCAACTCAAAGAGGATAAGACGCCCTTTGATGCTCTGGTATCCATATTGCCGGCAGGTACGCTCTCGGGAGCTCCGAAAGTAAGAGCAATGGAAATCATTGATGAGTTGGAGACAGTAAAGCGAGGGCCTTATGGGGGAGCTATCGGCTATCTGAGCTTTAATGGAAATCTGGATAGCTGCATAACCATCCGTACCATGATTTTTAAGGGTAACAAAGCCTATGTACAGGCGGGTGCAGGGATTGTGGCAGACTCGATTCCCGAGTTGGAATACGAGGAAACTCTGAACAAGGCAAGGGCATTGTTAATGGCTATTGAGGAAGCAGGTGAGATTCGATGATTCTTATTATTGATAATTACGATTCCTTTACCTACAACCTTTATCAATACCTGGGGGAACTAAATCCGGATATTGAGGTGTACAGGAATGATAAGATAACCGTGCCAGAAATAAAGAAGAAATCACCCACTCATATTGTATTATCTCCCGGACCTGGTTTTCCGAGGGATGCAGGAATCATCACTGATGTTATAAGGGAAGTGGGAGCTGCTATCCCGATTCTGGGCGTTTGTTTGGGACATCAAGCGATTGGAGAGGCATACGGAGGAAAGGTGGTTCATGCAAAGGAACTAATGCATGGAAAGGTATCAAATGTAAAAGTTAAAACAGAATGTCAATTGTTTAATGGATTAAAAAGTGAAATCCCAGTCGGAAGATACCATTCTCTTATTGTGGAAAAGGAAACTCTGCCCGGGGAGCTTGAAATTACTGCAATAACGGAAGCGGGAGAGATTATGGGACTTCGTCATACTCGGTATCCGGTCTATGGTATTCAGTTTCATCCCGAATCCATCTTAACGCCCCACGGGAAAAAAATACTGGAAAATTTTTTAGGAATAGGGATGTAACGTAAAAACTATATTTTTTTCTTGGAAAGGAGAGGTCCTATGTTAAGCGGAGCTATTCAAAAACTGGTGAAAGGGTACAATCTGGAGGAAAGTGAAATCAAGGGAGCCATGAATCTGATCATGGAGGGTGATGCTACACCTGCACAAATCGGCGGCTTCATTACTGCATTAAGTATAAAAGGGGAAACCATAGAAGAGATTACGGGCTGTGCAAAGGTAATGAGGGAAAAGGCTTTTCAACTGCATCCCAATGTTGGATATTTTATTGATACCTGTGGTACTGGCGGAGATGGCGCCAATACCTTCAATATTTCGACTGCTGCTGCTTTTGTGGCGGCTGCTGGGGGTGTAACGGTAGCAAAGCATGGAAACCGGTCTGTATCAAGCAGAAGCGGTAGTGCCGACGTATTGGAAGCATTGGGAGTAAACATTTCTCTGGAACCGGAGAAGGTAAGCCGATGCATCGAACAAACAGGAATGGGATTTATGTTCGCACCTTCTTTCCATAAGTCCATGAAATATGCTGCGGGACCCCGGCGAGAATTAGGGATACGAACGGTCTTCAACATATTAGGTCCCTTAACGAATCCGGCAGGAGCAAAGGGACAGGTCATGGGTGTTTTTAAGAGAGAACTTACGGAACCTCTGGCCCGTGTACTTCTTAAGCTGGGAGTTGAACGGGCTATGGTGGTCCATGGTTCCGATGGATTGGACGAGGTAACTACAACGGGGATTACCTATGTATCTGAAGTAAGAGATGAAAGGGTAGTCAATTATGAGCTCCATCCGGGTAGTTTTGGCCTATCCGTTGCAGATAAAACAGAACTGGTAGGCGGGGATGCCTCTACTAATGCACAAATCATTCTGGAGATCTTTGAAGGGGTTCGTGGACCGAGGCGGGATATTGTTCTGATGAATGCGGCAGCCGCATTGTATGTGGGGAAGGTGGCCGCAGATATGAGGGAAGGTATTTGGATGGCTGCTGAAATTATCGACTCCGGAAGAGCAATGTCCAAACTGCAGGAATTGCGTTTGTTTACTAACCGCGCCGAGGAGAGAATGCAGAACGTACTGTCTTTTGTTCCCCGGATTGATTGTTAATGAGGAGGGCAATATGATATTAGACAAAATAGTGGAGCAAAAAAGGATTCAGTTGCAACAGGAAATGAAGGCAACGTCGCTGAATGCATGGAAGGACCGATTGAAAAGACCGGGACTCCATGCTCCCGGAGATTTTTGCAGTGCTTTGAAACAGAGCGGTAAGATCTCCATTATTGCAGAGGTAAAAAAGGCATCACCTTCCAAAGGGATTATCAAGCCTGACTTTGACCCGGTAAAAATTGCCCGCGAATACAGTAAAGCGGAAGTTCAGGCGATTTCCGTTCTCACGGAAAGGAATTTTTTTCTGGGACATGATGATTATTTGTATAAAATACGTCAGTCCGTTGCACTTCCCTTGCTGCGGAAGGACTTTATCATCGATTTGTGGCAGATTTACCAATCCCGGGTTCTTGGAGCGGATGCTATTCTTTTAATCACCTCCATATTAAGCGATGAAGAACTGAGAAAATTTCAGATCGTAGCAGGAATTCTCGGTATGCAATGCCTGGTAGAGGTTCATGACCGGGATGAATTAGACAGGGCATTGGATGTAGGTGCTAAAATAATAGGAATAAATAATCGCAATCTAAAGACTTTCGAAGTGAATCTGGAGACTACCGAGAGGTTGATGAACCACATACCCAGTGACCGGGTGGTTGTGAGTGAAAGCGGAATTTCGTGTGTTGAGGACCTGCGGTATTTAAAGGAATTGGGCGTAAATGGTGTCTTGATCGGTGAGACTTTTATGCGGGCTGAATCCATAGAAGAAAAGATCAATGAGTTAAGGGTAGGGTAGAAGTATGTGCAGAATCAAGGTGTGTGGAATACAGAGACTGGAGGATGTTGATATTCTTAACCGGTTTTTGCCGGAGTATGCCGGGTTTATATTTGCTGAAAGCAAGCGGCGGGTTGATATCGAGAAGGCGAAATGCCTTATACGAAACCTGGCTAAAAGCATAAGACCGGCGGGGGTTTTTGTGAATGCGGACCTGAACATGGTTAAACACACTGTGGAACAGTGCGGTCTGAATGTGATCCAGCTTCATGGCGAGGAGACTACGGATTATATGGAGAATGTGAAGAAATTCCTGCCATCCGTTGAAATATGGAAGGCAATTCGTGTAGAAGGGCTTGAATCTCTGAAGAAACTGGAAGAAAAATCAGCAGATGCCTTTCTCCTCGATACTTACTCCAAAGAGGCATATGGAGGAACCGGAAAGACTTTTGACTGGGAAATTGCCTCAAGGCTCTCTCAGAAGTACAAAATTATCCTGGCGGGTGGGTTAAACAGTCGGAATGCTGCCAGAGCCATAGATACAGTAAGGCCCTTTTGCCTGGACGTGAGTAGTGGCGTAGAGACAGATGGGTATAAGGATGAAGAGAAAATACGGGACTTTGTCTATGCAGTAAGGGCGTACTAAGGGCTATAAAATAGGGAGGTCAATAGGATGGGAAATAAAAATGGAAGATTTGGTGAATTTGGGGGGCAATATGCACCGGAAACTTTGATGAATGCGTTGATTGAGCTGGAGAAGGCCTATGAGAAATATAAGAATAACCCAGAGTTTAATCGTGAATTGGCATTTTATTTCCGGGAATATGCCAATCGCCCTTCTTTGCTCTATTTTGCAGAGAAGATGACAAAGGATCTTGGGGGAGCCAAAGTATACCTGAAAAGGGAGGATTTGAACCATACCGGTTCTCACAAAATCAATAACGTTCTGGGGCAGGCGCTGTTGGCAAAAAGAATGGGGAAGAAAAAAGTGATTGCTGAAACCGGTGCAGGCCAGCATGGGGTTGCAGCCGCCACGGCTGCTGCCTTGTTCGGACTGGAGTGTGAAGTCTTTATGGGCAGCGAGGACATGGAAAGGCAGTCTTTGAATGTTTTTCGGATGCGCCTTTTGGGAGCATCTGTCAGGAAAGTGGAGTCCGGTACAGGAACGCTAAAGGATGCGACCAGTGAAGCTATGCGGGAGTGGGCTGCCAGGGTTGAAGATACATTTTATATCATTGGGTCGGTGGTAGGACCTCATCCTTATCCGAAAATGGTGAGAGATTTTCAAAGTATTATTGGTAATGAAGTGAAGCAGCAGATTCTAGAGAAGGAAGGACGGGCCCCGGATTGTCTCATTGCCTGTGTGGGCGGTGGGAGTAATGCTATGGGACTTTTCTATCCATTTATTGATGAGAGGGAAGTGAAGCTTGTTGGAGTAGAAGCTGCCGGAGAGGGGATAGAAACCGAACGGCATGCAGCGACTCTTACTAAAGGAAGCGTCGGAGTATTACACGGGATGAAGTCTTATTTTCTCCAGGATGAAGAGGGGCAGATCAATCCGGTATATTCCATCTCAGCAGGACTGGATTACCCGGGAATTGGGCCGGAGCACGCACATCTCTTTAAAAGCGGAAGGGCAAACTATGTTCCCATTACCGATGCTCAGGCAGTGGAAGCTTTTCAATACCTTACCAGAACCGAAGGGATTATCCCTGCCATTGAAAGCGCCCATGCAGTGGCCTATGCCATGAAATTAGCACCTGAAATGAGCCGTGACAGTATCCTGGTTGTCAATCTATCGGGCAGGGGAGACAAGGACGTGTATTCTGTTGCCAGGTATATGGGAGAAAACCTTGATGCTTGATAGGAAGAAGAACCAAAACAGGTGAAAAAGAACTTCCGAGAGCATAATTTTGATGTAATGGGGGATTGAACATGAGTCGAATACAAAGTGCATTTATAAAGAGAAAGGAAAACGGTAAAAAAGCGTTAATTACGTTTATAACAGCGGGAGACCCTGATCTGGAAACTACAAAGCAGCTGGTATTGGAGATGGAGAAGCAGGGGGCAGATATTGTAGAACTCGGAATACCCTATTCAGATCCGATTGCTGAAGGGCCTGTTATACAAAGGGCGAATGAACGAGCTTTGAAGAATCCCATAAAATTAAGAAATATATTTGACCTTGTTTCCAGCTTGAGAAATGATACTCAGATTCCCATCGTATTTCTTCTGTATTTTAATTGTATTTTGCAGTTTAGTCCGGAGCGGTTCTTCACAGAGTGCCGTTTGTCGGGCATTGATGGTGTAATTATTCCTGATCTTCCCTTTGAGGAGAGGGAGGAAATAAAAAATATCGCCGAGCTCGCAGGCGTTGATATTATTTCCCTTGTTTCTCCCACATCGAAGGAAAGAGTGGCGCGGATTGCAGGTGATGCACGGGGATTCCTATACTGTGTATCCTCATTGGGGGTAACTGGAATGAGAAGCAGCTTTAACACAAATTTTGATGAGTTCTTTTCTTTGATTAATGCAAACGCGAAGGTGCCAACAGCTTTAGGGTTTGGCATATCGACCCCGGAGCAAATTGCACAACTTAGGGGCTACAGTGATGGATTGATTGTGGGAAGTGCGATTGTTAAAAAGGTTGAAGAAAGTGGTTGCCGTGAAGGGGCTGTAAAAAAAGTTGGGGAATTCGTTGAAAGTCTAAGAACCGCGTTGGATTGCTGAATGGCGTCAAGACTGGAGTTATGGGTATGTCAAATCCATAGCTCTGTTTTTTTATTTCATAAATAATAAAAAATGTTTTTAAAACATGGAAAATATGGTAAAATGAATTATATAGACTTTTTATGTTTACAGGAGGAATCCGATGATAGAAGATGAGAATGCACTATTGGAAGAAAACAAGGAACTTTTGCTGGAAGTAAAAGATATGCTTAAGGCTGTTATGGATGGACAAGCTCAACTCCTTAAGGAAATGAAAGAACTTCGGGAGGAACAAAAAAAGCTTCATGAAGAAATCAGGGCAAGTAATTTTGTATTGAACCATATATCCATTCGAAGTGAAGTGTTGAATTAAACCGGGAGACTGTATAGAATATGCAGTCTTTTTTTCTTTACCTTATTTGTTTGATTTGTTAAAATAGGTGTAAATACTATAGGGAGGGTGAAAATATTACTTTCCACAGGTATTATTATAACTGCCAGCAGAGAGGGTGTTTTTTATATGGTAGGGAAAACCAAAGTATTAATCATTGATGATGATGTGAATATATGTGAACTCATCCGCCTATATCTTGAAAAGGAAGGCTATGAGACTATGGTGGTACACAATGGTATCCGGGCCCTGGACTTTTTTAAGGAATTTACTCCCAATATTGTGGTTCTGGACATCATGCTGCCGGGCGCGGACGGGTGGCAGGTATGCCGTGAGATTCGAAAGATCAGCAGTATCCCCATTATCATGCTGACGGCCAAGGGAGAAACCTTTGACAAGGTTTTGGGACTCGAATTGGGTGCGGATGATTACATGGTGAAGCCCTTTGAGCCGAAAGAATTGACGGCCAGGGTAAAGGCCGTGCTGCGAAGATATGAACACAAGGATATCGGAACACAGGAGGTCGTGTATCCGAATTTGGTTATAAACCGCTCGAATTATACGGTAAAGGCCAATGGGAATGATATGGAGCTTCCTCCAAAGGAACTGGAATTACTTTTCTTCCTGGCTTCGAATCCGAATAAGGTATTTACCCGGGAACAGCTCCTGGAACACGTCTGGGGGTTCGATTTCTATGGAGATTCCCGAACGGTGGATGTCCATGTAAAAAGGCTCAGGGAGAAAATCGAGTCTGAGAATCAGGTTTGGCAGTTGAAAACGGTATGGGGAGTTGGGTATAAATTCGAGGTGAAGTAATGTATAAGACCATATTCAGCAAGTTGGTATTTATCTTCGTTTTTGTGCTGTTAGTGAGCTTCTCTGTTACAGGGATCATGCTGTTTTATTTTCTGGACAATTTTGTTTCCGGAGAAAAGGAAAAGGTACTGATTCAAGCTGGAGAGGAAATTAACAGCCTTTTAAATGAAAATCTGGAATCGATAAATTCTCCCGCAGTAGAGAGATTTTTCAGATATTTTATAAAGGGATATGAACACAGTACAGCCGCTCATATCTGGGTGGTTAACACAGAAGGGTATATTATTTATACCTCTAGGGAGATGCCGGAATTAGCCATAGAAGATCCCAGTATACTGAATAAGATGAAGGTCGAGGGCCCTGGAAGAGTACGCCTTTCAGACGAGAGACAATATAAAAAGGTTATGCAAAGCAAGGAAATTTACAGAGAAACCGGTGACTTTTACGGACTATTCAAGGATACTCGAGATCCGTGGCTTATCATAGCAAAGCCCTTTGTTTACCAGAGGGAAGTGCTGGGAGCTGTCTATCTGATGGCTGAGATGCCCAAAATAAAGGAAGCCCGCACTTCTGTTTTCAGGTTCTTTATCTTTTCTGTTGTGATCGCCATTTTCATCTGCGTGGTTCCGGTGTATATCCTTTCCTTACGGATATCCAGGCCCTTAAAGGAGATGAACAGCATTGCAAAGGTTATTGCCGGTGGAGATTTCAAAAAACGTCTGAATATCCAATCCAATGATGAAGTTGGAGAGCTGGCCGCCAGTTTCAACCAGATGGTCATCGCACTGGAAAACCTGGAAGAGATGCGCAGGGGATTTATTGCAAATGTCTCTCACGAACTGAGAACTCCCATGACTTCGATCCGAGGCTTTATCGAAGGAATTCTGGACGGGACCATACCCCCGGAGAGGCAAAAGGGCTATCTTACCATCGTTAGAGATGAGACTACCCGATTGAGCCGGCTGGTAAATGACTTGTTGGATTTAGCGCGGATGGAGGCTGGAGAGATAAAACTCACCCATAGGGATTTTAATATCAATGAACTGATTCGAAGATGTATAATCAAACTTGAAAGCTTTATTGTTGAGAAAAATCTTCAGATTGAAGCGAACTTCCAGCAGGAGGATTTGTACGTAAGTGCTGATGTGGATGCCATTGAAAGAGTCGTGATCAATTTGATGCACAATGCGGTAAAGTTCACCGGTGAAGGTGGTAAAATAACGCTTAATACATGGAAGCACCGAGGGAAGGTATATGTTTCGGTAGAAGATACCGGTATTGGAATTGATAAGGAAGAAATCGATCTGATATGGGATCGTTTCTATAAGTCAGATAAATCAAGAAGTAGGGATAAGACTGGAACAGGCCTGGGGTTAGCCATCATAAAAAATATTATTAATGAACACAAACAGGAAATCAAAGTAGAGAGTGAATATGGAAAAGGTACTATATTTACCTTCACTTTAAATCCCTCTGGGAGGGAACTTGTAGACAGTAAAGGAATAACACCTTCTTGATTTTATGGTGCTTTTGGAAAGTTAACAGTTTATTCATATTTTTTTCAAAATAAGCGCTTATAATGAATAATAGAAACCGAGTCGAAAGGAGTTGCAAGTGGTGGAAAACTATAATAATCATAACAGCAACTATGATCCGAATGAAAATCAAAATAGTAATAATTCAAATAATGAAGGTTATAGCTACAAGGATAGCTTTACCTATGACAGCAATTACTCCTATGGTGACGGAAGTGGCGATCCTTCTAACCTAAGGTCTTCCTCCTATTACTCTGAAAATTGCGGGAATACCAGGAAGAAGAGAAATGGCGGTTTGTTCCAAATGGTACTGGTGGCACTTTTAAGTTCCATATTTGGTGGAGCTGTAGTGGGCGCTATGTTCATTTTTGCGGCACCTATTGTTCAACCGGCAGTTAAGACGTATTTTGGTAAAATTCTACCGGGAGTGAGCACCACATCAACGGCTGCCGCCGACAATGGAACCTATAAGAAAGTGGAGATTGAGAAGGCGGATTCTCCTGTTTCCGCGATTGCAGAGAAGGTAGGGCCTTCCATTGTTGGAATACGTGTTACGGTAAAAACCCAGAATAATTTCTTCAGCTTCGGAAGCACCCAGGGAGCCTCTGAGGGGTCCGGAATCATTATTAAATCCGATGGTTATATCATGACGAACTACCACGTTATTGAAAGCGCTCTGGACAAAAAGAACGGAGGAAAAGTCGAGGTTATACTTCCCAAACAGAAGGATAAACCCTATACAGCTCAGATCATAGGCCATGATTGGAGAACAGACCTTGCAGTTTTAAAGATCGAAGCTACCGATTTACCGGCTGCTGAATTAGGAAATTCAGATGCTTTAAAGGTTGGCGAATTAGCCGTTGCCATCGGTAATCCGGCAGGACTTGAATTAATGGGTTCAGTAACTACCGGAATCATCAGTGGACTTGACAGAACTATCCCCCTTGAAGATATCAAGGATTTGAAGTTAATCCAAACAGACGCTTCCATTAATCCTGGAAACAGCGGCGGCGCTCTGGTGAATTCACAAGGTCAGGTCATCGGTGTTAACAACGCAAAAATGGGAGGCGAGGGATATGAAGGTCTTGGATTTGCCATCCCTATCAATAAAGCAAAAGAAATTACCGACAGTTTGATGGAATATAAATATGTGAAAGGAAGGCCTTTGTTGGGAATTACTCCTGACACACGCTTTAACGAAACCCTCGCAAAGCAGTATAATGTACCTGCCGGCGTACTGGTAGCTGATCTGCATCCCTTAAGTGGAGCATATAAAGCCGGGGTACAGGTAGGAGACATAATAACAAAAATTGACGGAAAAGCCGTTAAGGATCGTACTGAATTGGATGAAGTTAAAAATAAGCATAAGCCTGGAGATACAATTCCCATTGAAATATACAGAGATGGACAGACAAAGACTCTGAATGTCACACTCTCTGAGGATACTGGAAACTAACCTATAGAGAATAAGAATAGAGAGAAGCCGAAGTTGTTTTGTTTCAGGACCGGAGGAATCGCATATACTGCGTTTCCCCCGGTCTTCGTTTATTTTTTTTAAAAACAATGCCATACTAAGGTGTAGCGGAAGTCATATTTCCGCCAATCTTAAGAGCGAGGAAAGAATAGTTTGTGCAGTATCCAATCCGAATAGCACGATTCATGCTCCGCTTCCTTGTTGATTTATTCCTGTGCGGAGTATATAATAAGGATGGTGAAATATATGGATAAAAAAGAGAGAGTTTTAGAGATTATAAAGATTTTTGACGAACTTTATACGGATGCAGATTGTTCGCTGGAATACAGGGGCCCTCTGCAGCTGCTGCTTGCAACTCAGCTTGCGGCACAGTGTACGGATGCCCGTGTAAATATTGTGACGAAGACCTTGTTTAAAAAGTATAAGGATGTGTATGATTTTGCGAATGCTGATTTGCATGAGCTTGAACAGGATATCAAACCGACGGGGTTTTACCATAATAAAGCAAAAAATATAATTAATTGCTGCAAAATGCTTATTGAAAAATATAATGGGAAAGTTCCGGCCAATATGGATGACTTGCTCCAATTACCGGGTGTCGGGCGAAAGACAGCAAATCTTGTACTGGGAGATATATTTAAAATTCCAGGTATTGTAGTAGATACCCATGCGAAGAGGCTTTCAAACCGCATGGGTTTTACAGAAAGTGAAGACCCTACTAAAGTAGAATTTGACCTTATGAAGGTAGTTCCCAAAGAGAGCTGGAATAAATTCTGTCATCAGCTGGTATATCACGGCAGGGCCGTATGCAGTGCCAGAAAAGCAAACTGTGGTGAGTGCAAGGTGCGACCTTTCTGTGATTATGGACGGGCACAGAGGGAAGAGTAAAATAATTTGGGTTTGAGTGAGGTGTTTATATGCCCCGCAAAGTAGTTTCTACAATAGAGGAAGGCGGAAATAAGAAAAAACATAATTCCAATAAGGATATGAATAAAACACTGCTGGATGGATACGATGCGGAAGACCTTATATTTGCCTTGGATATCGGGACGAGAACTGTCGTCGGTGTTGTAGGAGTGGAGGAAGGGCAGAAATTCCGGATACTGGCTGTAGAAATTATTGAGCACGAGAGCAGGGCAATGATCGACGGGCAAATCCATGATGTAGGACGGGTGGCTGAAGTCTCGGGTCTTATAAAAAACAAACTTGAGGAGAGCCTTGGCGTTTCCTTGACGAAAGTTGCTATTGCGGCTGCGGGGAGAGTTTTAAAAACCTGCGAAACTGTGGTCGAAAGACAGATCGAAGCATCGGAAGAGATTAGCAGAGAATTGGCAAGCAGCCTTGAAATGGAAGCCATACAGCAGGCCCAGCTAAAGCTTGAACAGGATGTACCCAAAGAAGAGCAGAATCAGTTCTACTGCGTTGGTTATAGTGTTATTAACTACTTTCTCAACGGTTTTGTTATTTCTTCCATTCTTGGACATAAGGGGAAGTGTGTGGGCGCGAAAGTCCTTGCTACATTTCTTCCGCATATTGTAGTAGATAGCCTTTATACGGTTATGAACCGGGTAGGACTTGAAGTTACCAGTTTGACACTGGAGCCTATAGCCGCCATCAATGTCACTATTCCTAAGGATCTGAGGTTGCTGAATCTTGCCCTTGTTGATATTGGCGCAGGGACATCGGATATAGCATTAACCCGGGAGGGAAGTGTAGTTGCTTACGGCATGGTGCCTATGGCAGGGGATGAGATTACCGAAAAAATAGCACAGCATTATCTGGTAGATTTCAATACGGCAGAAAAGATTAAAATAGCCCTTGCGTCTAAGAAGCAAAGTATTAGCTTTATGGATATATTGGGCAAAAAAAATACGGTCGACAGGCAGGAAGTAGAAGAGCTTATAATGCCTGCCGTAGATAACCTTGCAAAAACTATTTCGCAGAGGATTACAGAGTTTAATGGAAGATCTCCCAATGCCGTATTTCTTATTGGAGGCGGTAGCCAAGTAAGAGGTTTGGCTGCCAGAATAGCAGAATATCTTGATCTGCCTCTGGAAAGAGTAGCTGTACGAGACCGGAGCGTAATTCAAAATGTTATCTTTAGCGGAAAAAAGCTTTCAGGCCCAGAGGGAATTACCCCTGTAGGGATTGCTGTAACAGCTCTTATGCAGAGAGGGCAGGATTTCCTTACAGTTACTGTGAATAAGAAGAAGATTCGAATTTTTAATTCCAGAAAGTTAACAGTGTCTGACTCCCTTATCCTTGCAGCTTTTGATGCGGACAAATTGATTGGTCGAAGCGGAAAAAGCCTGAGCTATGAAATTAATGGCCAAAAAAGACTGGTTAAAGGCACCTACGGGAAGCCTGCTGAAATTTATGTAAATGGGAGCATTGCCAGCTTGGAAACTGTATTAAAAATGGGGGATGAGATCACCATTGTTCCGGCAGAGAAGGGCGCGAATGCATATCTGACGGTCCAGGAGGTGGTTGGAGCACAACCTTTTCCCATTGAAATCGAGCTTAATGGCTGCGCCCTCACGGTTGGGACCCGTATAATTGTTAATGAGAAAGAGGTAGAGTACAATACATCCATCAACGAAGGCGACATCATTAAAACCATAAGGGTTTTAACCGTTAATGACCTGGCTCAATGGCAGGAAATTGACATGGATTATTTTGATATCATGGTAAACGGATATATAGTGCAAAGGGACCATGAATTAAGAGCAGGCGACAAAGTTGAATGTATTATCCGTACATACGGCACAATGGCCATGGAGCAGGTCGCTGCGGTTAGTGAGCCTACTGATATGGAAGATCAAACTGAATTGGAAAAGAGTGTTTCCTTGCAGCAAATGGTGGTGCATAGATCAAGCGCTTTAGCGGCAGGCGGCACTTCTGTAATTGTTAATGGTAAAAATGTAACTTTACAGGATGGAAAAGAGCAGTACATATTTGTTGATATCTTTAAATATATTGATTTTGATATATCAAGGCCGCAGGGGAGTATTGTTCTAAAACTTAATGGCAAACAGGCTGCTTTTACGGACATTGTGAAGAATGGTGATTCAATAGAGATATATTGGGAGAAATAGAGAAAAAATTTTTTATATTTTTTTTACTTGCGTGGGTATCCTAAAGGGATTTCCATGTCCTCTATGGAGTGTGAGGTGATGTTCAAATGGATCGTGCTGATAGATATGAGATTATGCATATTAAAGCTACTTGTTTTTTCTCAATCGTGGGTATTTTATATTACTTGCTAGAACTCTATAATATGGGTTCTATCACCGGTTACGTCCTTGAGCGAGAGAGCATCGGTATAGTATTTTTTATATCGGTGATTGTTATAAATTATATTAAATATTTACTTGTAAAGAGAAGAATCTTTGCATCAAAACCATGTTATGTGATTGTACGATTCTGTGAGGTTTTGGGCTTTGTTCTTGCCCTGCTTGTTTTCGATGTGGACTTATGGGTATATATTATAAGCCTTTTGCTCATAATGATTACCAGCCTAAGCAATGGAGCAGCTTCAGGGCTATATATTACCACTTTCTACAGTGCACTGTACTTAACGGCATACATACTTATTCGATTGATCGGAAAAGGGAGTTCTTTACAGGCGATTTTAGATGCTTCACAGTTTGATCTTAATCTGCTTCTCTGTCTCGTGGCGGGGATTTTTTCGGTCCTGTGTGGAATGATATACAAAGATAACAACTTTACGGAGCAGCAGAACAAGAGGCTTTTGAAAGAATTGGAAGAGAAGTTTGATTTACTTGCTGTGGCCCAGGAAGAAATCAAATATCATTATAATAAGCAGAAGGAGATTAACCAGAAGCTGGAAGACACTAACAGTAAGCTTTCTACCAGCATTGGGGAGTTTTACACTCTGCAGCAAATCAGTCAGGCCATAAGTTCCATATTTAATATCAAAGAGCTTTTAAAGTATGTTAATGATATTATTATTGGAGTTATGGGCGTGAATTACTCTACTATTGTAGTTTATGAGGAAAAAACAAACCGGCTGAAAGTGCATACGACAAATATTAGTAACCCGGAAGAAATGGCGGCACTGAGCGATAATATTAATTGCAGTATTTTACTGGAAATATTGAACAGTGGGACTCCTTTAGTAGAGAATTTCGTAGATCCGCAGGAATATCAATTTACCAGTGGAAGGGAAATCAATTCACTGATTTGCGCACCGTTGATGACGAAAACGAGAAAATTCGGACTGGTTCTAATTGAGCAGAAATATAACAATGCTTTCGATGATGAAAATGCAAGGCTGTTGGGTGTGATTTCACAACAGGTCAGTATAGCTATGGAGAATGCGGAACTATATCAAAAAATGCAGGAACTTGCCAGTATTGATGGCCTGACGGAAGTGTACAACAGGCTCTATTTTCATCAGAGGATGGCAGGTGAATTGAAAAGTGCCATGGATAACGACTATGAGCTCTCAGTTGCTATTTTTGACATTGACTTTTTTAAAAAATTTAATGATACTTTTGGACACCTGTTCGGGGATAAAGTTATAAAAAGTATTGCGGATCTAGTGAAAAGCTCTTTGCGAAGTGCCGACGTCATCGCTCGATATGGTGGAGAGGAGTTTATCATCCTCTTTCCAAGAACAGGGATCAAGGAAGCCTATGCAAAGATCGAAGCACTTCGGCATAAAATATCCACCACCATCATACGGGACGAGCTTATAGCAACTTCAGTAACGGCAAGCTTTGGAATATCCTGCTATCCTGCCAGCGGTACAACGGAAATGGAATTGTTGCGAAAAGCAGATCAGGCGCTTTACGAGGCAAAGACCAGTGGAAGAAACTGTGTAAAAATTGCAAGTTGAAAATTGGGGGAGCAGGGGATAATAGCCACCTGCTCTTAGCTTTAGCTGCAAAATGAAATTCCCCTCCCTTGTAGGGAGGGGAGATGTTTAAACGTTATATATGCATATCTTACCGTGACAATAGGGACCCTATAGAAAACTTTATAGTCACCTTAATATGTTTTAAAGGAATTAACAATATTCCAGAATATATCGGACTGGGACTTGTTCCACATGGATTCCGGAACAAAATAACTGATTCGATACATCTTATCATCTTTCTTAAAGAAAACCTCCGAAGCCCGATAATCCTTGCCGGTTTTTGAATGAGAAATATAATCCCAGTAGAAGCCGGGCTGGCTGTTCACAGTTACCTCTTTGGACTGAAATGACATAAAGTTTTGTAAAGAGGTGGTTTTTGATCTTTCCAAAAATTCTTTGAGTGAATACGGCATATTCCATACCTGAACAAATCCGTGGGAGCTTTGAGATCGGTTCATAAAATCAATATGATACAATACTTCACTTCCCGCGAAATCCTGTTCATTCAGAGTAAAGGCAGAAGGATACTGAAAACTGAATTTTCCTTCAAAAGACTTGTAGCTTGAAAAGTTTTGCGCAAGTGGCTTCTTATAGGTGGTATTGGTCTGTATGGCACTGTTTTCAAGCTGCTCATTATAAAACACATTCACGACCTGAAGATCAAAGGGATATGAAAATGTGAGGTAATTATTAATGGTTACCCGAAAGGCCATGGTGTTGTTCATTAGAAAGTCTGAGAGCATAAACATGGATATCCACAAAAACACAAACGCACTTAAGAGAATCACCTTTCCCTTATAATTTTTAACAAATATTACGTGCAACGTGATTCCTCCCTTGAACAGAGATTTCTTCAAATTTGTTACTAAACACCAGTAATATATATTCGGGAGTTTCTGAATTAATACTGTTTGTTTAGAAAACTATTCACGAAAAATCGGGTTTGTGAATATATTGGTAGTGGATGGAGCTATTCTGTTTTAGTGGAGAGGTGGGTACTATGAAGATCATGGTAGTGAAAATGCCAAAATTCTTTGGAAACATACTTAAAAAGGTATTTCGAATGGCATAAGGATAAAAATAAAAAAAGCGTTCCAGACGCTTTTTTTATTATATAGGGAATTATTTATTCTCTTAATTCCTATATCAAGGATGATTCACTTTTAATATTCCAAAACTGCTGGAATGTGAGAACCATAATTAAACCGCTCTTGTAACTTTGTTTGAACGCAGGCATCTTGTACAAACGTGTACGGATTTAGTAGTACCATTCTCAACAACCTTAACTTTTCTTACATTCGGTTTCCAAGATCTGTTTGTGTGTCTATTTGAGTGGCTTACATTGCATCCGAAAGCTACGTCCTTGCTGCATACTTCACACTTTGCCATTTATAATTACACCTCCTTCAATTATGGAGCAAAAATTCTATATTTTTTAATCCACAGTTGTTTACAATCAAAGCAATACTTATTTTAACACACATAAGGGAAATTTCGCAAGTTTTTTTTCATCATTTATGGTAAAAATCTTGTATTTATATTAAAATGGACTTTATAGTAGGATGTGAAAGCTATAGGTGTTCTTTTTGCAGGCTGATTACAGAGTGCTGCGCATGTCGTAGCAAAGCCTGTAGAACCGCTTTTTTACAGACTCCTATAGAATGAATATAGAGGGTACTTATGCAAAATAACTGTAATGAATTATTAAATAAGCCGGTTCAATACGTCAAATCGGTAGGAGAATCCAGAGCTAAACTCTTTCATAAATTAAATATATTCACAATCGAAGACCTTGTAACGTATTTCCCACGGCAGTACGAAGACCGGACAAGCTTTAAGAAAATCGCACAGTTGGAAGACAACGAGAGCTGTACTTTTGAGGGTATTATAGCATCTCCTGTATCCGAAAACCGGATTCGGAAAGGCCTAACCCTCTACAAGGCAACCATCAAGGATGAAACCGGAGTTATTGTTGCTACCTGGTTTAATCAGGCTTTTATAAAAAATGTTTTTAAACCTGGGGAGAGCTATGTTTTCTTTGGAAAAGTAACCAGGAAGTTCAGAACCTTCGAGATACAAAGTCCTGTATATGAAAAAGTGGTGCAGGATAAAGAATTAAAAAATACTTGTAGAATTGTTCCGGTTTACGGTGCTACTGCGAAGCTTACTCAGAACGTGATCCGGTCGGTTATTGGGAATGCTTTGGAGATGACGGTGGGGAGCTTTGATGAGACGATGCCGCAATGGCTGCGCAGCCGGTATCATCTTAGTGAGTTGAACTATTGCCTTAAGAATATCCATTTTCCTCAGAGTGATATGGATTTTAAAAATGCCAGATACAGGCTGGTGTTTGAGGAATTTTTAATGATGCAGTTAGGGCTTTTACGTATTAAAAGTTCCTTAAAAGAAGGAAAGAAGGGTATTTTTTACACCCCTGTCGATGATATGCAGATATTTATCGACCACCTGCCTTTTACACTGACAAAGGCTCAAATAAAGGTTTTTGCTGAGATAGAAAAGGATATGGAAAGTCAAAAGGTCATGAATCGATTGGTTCAGGGAGATGTGGGTTCCGGTAAGACAGTGGTTGCTGCAATGGCCTTATTCAAGGCAGTGCGGTGCGGTTACCAGGGAACACTTATGGTACCTACGGAAATTTTGGCAGAACAGCACTTTAAATCCTTAACCCAGTTAATGCAGCCCTATGGAATCCGTGTTAGCCTGCTAACCGGCAGTGTAACTCAAAAGCAAAAGAAAGAAATAATAGAAGAAATTGAAGCGGGTAAAATAGATATTGTAATCGGTACGCATGCTTTGATCGAAGACACTGTGAATTTTAAAAAACTTGGCTTGGTAATTACGGATGAGCAGCATCGTTTTGGCGTAAGACAAAGAGCGGTATTGGCGCAGAAAGGGGATAACCCTGACGTCCTGGTCATGACAGCAACTCCGATTCCCAGGACATTGGCCTTGATACTGTACGGTGATCTTGACATATCCATCATTGACGAGCTTCCTCCCGGTCGAAAGCCGATAAAAACCTACGCTGTTGATAAGGGTATGAGAGAGCGGATTAACAAATTTATCCGGGACCAGGTAAAGGCGGGAAGGCAGGTCTATATTGTTTGCCCTCTAGTGGAAGAGTCCGAGGCCATTGAAGCGAAGTCTGCTACCGAACTGGCAGAAAGGATTGCCGCTGAAGATTTCAGAGATTTGAAGGTAGGGCTTATCCATGGAAAAATGAAGCCCAAAAGCAAGGATGAGATCATGAAAAGCTTTGTCCAAGGTGATACGGATATCCTGGTATCGACTACGGTGATTGAAGTAGGTGTAAATGTTCCGAATGCTACAACCATGGTCATCGAGAATGCAGAACGATTTGGATTGGCCCAACTGCATCAGTTGAGAGGAAGAGTTGGAAGGGGAGAACACCAATCCTATTGCATACTGTACAACGAAAGTAAAACTTCTGTTTCAAGAGAAAGAATGAAAGTAATGGAAAAAACCAATGACGGATTCGAAATTTCGGAAAAGGATCTTGAACTCCGCGGCCCGGGGGATTTTTTCGGAACGCGGCAGCACGGTCTTCCGGAATTTAAAATTGCAAATATTTATAAGGATATGGAGATATTAAAGATAGCGCAGGAAGCAGCTGCAGAGATATTGCAACTGGACCCGGAATTGCAAAAGGAAGAAAATATGCAGTTAAAACGTAAGATAGGAGAGCGTTTTGATCAAGCGCTAAACCAATTAAGCTTTACGTAAACAGGGAATTTAGGGTTGACATTTACCAATACTCCTATATAAAATACAATATAGGAGAAAATTGTACTTTTTACCAGTGGATTTGACAAAAATGGAGGAGTTTTTATATTACGGGTAATTTCAGGGTCCGCCAAAGGGCACAAACTAAAAACTGTTAAAGGTGATACTACAAGGCCTACATCCGACAGGGTAAAGGAATCATTATTTAACATTATTGCTTCTTATATACCGGATGCAGAGGTGCTGGACCTTTTTGCCGGTACGGGAAATTTAGGGATTGAAGCCTTAAGTAGAGGAGCAAATTCTGCAGTATTTATTGACAAGAGTCAGGAATGCAATCAGGTTATAAGAGAGAATTTGCTGCATACGAAACTTGAACAAAATGCCGAAGTATATGTAGGCGATGTGTTCAGCACTATCGATCGGCTGGCAGCGGGAAACAGGAAATTCGACGTTATTTTCCTGGATCCGCCGTATAATAAAAATTTAATTGAAGTGACATTAAATTGTATTGCAAAAAATGATATAATAAAGGAAGAGAGTATTATCGTTGCGGAAAGGGATGTAGAAGACGATATTCCCGAAATGGTTGGCTGTCTAAGCTTGTTCCGAAATCAAAAATATGGGGACACGATACTCTCATTCTACAAAAAATGCAGTAGTTAAACCTAATGGTTTTATATATTAAATAGATGGAAGGTAGAAGAACGTGAAAATTTGCGTATATCCAGGAAGTTTTGACCCGGTAACCAATGGACATTTGGATATTATCGATAGAGCATCCAAACTTTGTGACAAACTGATAGTAGCTGTGTTGGTAAACAGTAGTAAAAATCCCATTTTTACTTTGGAGGAGAGAGTGGATCTTTTAAAGTGTGCTATGGGAGAGCGGGCCAATGTTGAAGTTTCCAGTTTTTCGGGATTACTGATTGATTTTATGAAGGAAAGGAAGGCAACAGCAATTATTAAAGGATTGCGAGCTGTTTCCGATTTCGAATACGAACTGCAAATGGCGCATTTGAACAAATTACAGGATCCTGAGATAGAGACCTTGTTTATGATGACCAATGTAAATTATTCCTTTTTAAGTTCCAGTTTTGTAAAGGAACTGGCGCGACATGGAGGAAAAATTGAGAGCCTTGTTCCTGAATGTATCATGGATGCGATTTTAAAAAAATATAACAAGTAAAGGCCGGGGGGAAAAGTGATGGAAATCTTAGCTATTTTGGAGACGTTGGAGGATGTAATAGAAAGAAGTGCGAATGTGCCGTTTTCCGGACGGTGTATGGTAGATAAGGAAGAGATACTGGAAATAATCAAAGAAATTCGGCTGAAAATGCCAGATGACATTAAACAGGCTAAATGGGTGAAAGAAGAGAGGCAGAGAATACTTCTTGAAGCTCAGAAGGAAGCTAACAATATAATAAAGGACGCGGAAAACAAAATATCTTCTCTGGTGGATGAACATGAGATTACAAAAAAAGCTTACGAGCAGGCAAATGAAATTATTGCAAACGCTCAAAAAAATGCCCGGGAGATTCGATTGGGTACCCGGGAGTATGCAGACGGCGTATTAAATAAAGTAGAAGAAATCCTTCAGGAAGCCTTAGGCGTAATACATTCCAACAGAGATGAACTGAAGTAGTTATCTGAATCCCTTTCTGTGGCCTTTTGGGGTGCTTCGCACGAATACTGTAACAATAGTACATAGAATCAGAAAGGGAAGTGAATGGGAAAAGTACTTTAACGAATCCATGAGAGTTTGAGATCCTGTATTGAACACAGGAATGCTCCATGGGATATAAGTTGGAGTATAGTTTTCAAATCCGAAATGTAAAAACTTTATAGCTATGTAGGTATAGCAGGCTGCAATGATGCCCTGTAAGAGCTTCCCAATTAAATAGGGCTTTATATTTATGTCTGTCTTGCTGATGATGCTCAATACCTGCAAGTGAACGGAAAGACCAGCCCAACCGATAACCGCACTGGATGCAATTAATTTTTGCATAAAGGGAGCAGTAACCGCTTTACTCGCTGCGCTGGTACCTGTTGTTATTTCAAATAGTCCGCTGATTAGTGAAGCGACTATGTCCTTATCAATACCTAAAGGGATAAGGAATAAAGCAAGGAATTTTGTAATTATACTGATAATCCCTAGTTCCAAAAGCAGATTTATAATAACGGAAAAGAAAATAATAAATCCGCCAATGACCAAAATGGTAGAAATAGAGTCCTTTATCGCATTTCCAAACATGGTCCCCAAATCCGTTTTTGCATTCATATTCTCGATTTCTTTTTTAAACCTCCGAATTAAATTCCTTTCAATTCGATGTTTCCTTTTCTCCTGTCGGATGCCGTAAAACCTGAATAAAATCCCCACAGTAATACAAGCAAGGATGTGGCAGGAAAGTAGAAAAAGACCTAGTTCCGGCAAGTTGTACATTCCTACTGCCACAGCTCCTATTATAAAAAGAGGACCTGAGTTATTGCTGAATGCAAGGAGCCTTTCTGCTTCCAGCTTGCTTAGCATCTTATCCTCACGCATACTCGTTGTTAACTTCGCACCCACAGGATAGCCACTGGTAATACCCATGATAAAGGGAAAAGAGCCACAGCCCGGTACATTGAATAATGGCCTCATAATGGGCTCAAACAACACGCCCAGCGCCCGGATAATTCCACTCCGATTCAACAAATCCGCTCCCACAAAGAAAGGAAAGAGTGAAGGGAACACCACATTTACCCAAAGCGAAATACCCCTGGAAGCAGAGGAGACTACGGATTTTGGGAATAAGATCAGACAAAGTATAAAAAACATAAATAAAGCGGGGAGAAATAAATTTTTTACATATAATATTCGTACCTTCACGGCTCTCCTCATTATAACACCCTCGAATAAAATTTATATAGAATTCTATTTTATGCAAATGTTATTTATTACTTCTATATCATAATAGCTGTAGATGTTTCTATCATAATCAAACATTTTAAATATTGCTTAAACTCTGGATTTTTTGGTATAATAATGTAAATTAGAGCAGAATTTTGGGGGTAATGAAATGTTTAAATGGAGAGAGGCTTTTAGTTGCAATATTGCTGAGATTGATAAGCAGCATCATCACCTGTTTGAAGTGGGAGCACGCCTTCACACGATGGCGTCAAATAAGTCGAATTACGACAAATACGATGAAATTATTTCCATATTGGAAGAGCTTAAACAATATACTATTCAACACTTTGAATATGAAGAGAAACTTATGAAGGAAAACAACTTCCCCGGCTATGAGCTACACAAGATGGAGCACGATTTTTTTGTTAAAAAAATTCAAAGGATTGAAAGAAAAGACCTTGAAGGCGCTCAAAATGAGGCAGTTCTTGAGATTATCTCTTTTGTTGCGGATTGGGTCTCAAGCCACATTCTTAAAACGGATATGGAGTATAAAGAATTCTTTAATAATCTGGGGATTGTATAATTGAAAAGCCAGAGGCCTGTCTTTCGGAATCAATGGAAAACAGGCCTGCATTGTTTATGTAAAAAGGTTTTAAGACCAATATAGGTATCTGTTGTAAGTTGGCGAGTCTGGTGTAGGGGAAAAAGATACAGGCATTATCACACCGCATGCAAGCCTTTTCCCGGAATTACCTGCCGGCTGAGTCCGGTAATCATCAGGATTTTCGTGGATTATTACAGTTTTTCCAATGACGTCTGCCACATTGAAACGGTCAGTAAAAAAGCTCATCCGAGCGTATCCATGATTTGAAAACAGTACTGGAAAGTCACCTGCATGATTACCATGTGGCTGATTATCCGGATTCCAGTGTTCTCCCGCTCCTGTAAATGGCTCTGTGGAAATCAAGGGAGTACAGGAGCCCATTTCATGAATATGAAATCCGTGAGGACCTATGGGTGAATTGCTGTCTTCAGCGGGTTTATAGGAAGGCAAACCAAAAACCTCGACAGAGACTTCCGTGCCACCGGGTACTGATTTAAACAGCACATTGCCTCTAATGTTCGGGGCAAGTGACCCACCCTGAATCGTTGCCATTGCCATTTGACCACCATAAGAATTCGGAAAAGTCATATCTGTCATAAGATTATATCCTTGGGGTGATATATTTAAATTCTGCATAGCAACGTGAGGCTGGGTTCCGGTGGAAACATTATTGTACATATTAATTCTCCCTATATATTTTCTTCTATATTATAATATGAAGTCAGAAGTTTAAAAGTGAGTTTATGTACATGAAGCATTTTATGTATTCAAGATGGAGTATTCTAAAGAAAAACGTATAAAAAGTGAGTAAATCTTAGAAGTTTTATGTATAAAATAGGCTTATTCAGGGAAATAATATGTGAAGCAAGTTGATAAAGCAAAGTATAAGTGCTATACTAACAAAGCTGTCGGCGATGAGCCGCAAGAGCTGATAACTAAGGTGCTTGCGGGGAGCAAAAAAGTTAACAAAAAGTGTTGACAAAGATTCGACAGCATGGTAAGATAGTCAAGCGCTCGAGA